>Ga0209075_1000027_pt1 | contig 105948 bp, 97 predicted proteins | sample Stecom2011_FD_187523 | JGI IMG/M metagenome (GOLD analysis project Ga0209075, IMG submission 187523) | Agricultural soil microbial communities from Utah to study Nitrogen management - Steer compost 2011 (SPAdes) (version 2) | ecosystem: Environmental > Terrestrial > Soil > Agricultural land... | reverse complement strand
TTATGTGCCATTATGACTTTTGGCAAAAGCCAGGTAAGAACCTAACATTTTCATCCTTAGAGAAAAGCATCCATGCTCTTAAAGACAACACTCTAAACGATGAGTTGTGCGACGTTCTGAATTGGCAGCTTACAAAAACCAAACATGAACAGCTAGAAATGAATAGCTTAAAGAACGTGCCGCTACGGCTGCACGCACGTTACGCTCGCGAACAGATTTTAGTTGGCTTTGGTGCCACAACCTTTGAGCACCAACCAACCTCTCGTGAAGGTGTTTATATTATTAAAGAAACCAACATCGTAGTATTATTTGTTACTTTAAATAAAAATGAAAAGCACTTTTCACCCACCACCATGTATCATGATTACGCCATAAACGAGAATCTATTTCACTGGCAATCGCAAAACAGCTCACGCTCAGACCGGGGCCGCGGGTACGATTACACTCAACATACTAAAACCGGACAGCGTATTTTTTTATTTGTACGCGAACAAACCAAAGACGAATACAAGCGCACGATGGGCTACGTTAATTACGGGGAAGTAACTTATCAATCGCACACAGGTTCACAACCTATGAGCATCACATGGAAGCTCAAAACGCCAATGCCAAATTTCATGTGGCAGCAAGCAGCAAAACTAGCCGTGGGATAGTCCGCCAATATACCTGCATTTTATCAAAGAGAGAGAAGCCACACTGGGCAAACTGCACAGTCTGAAGAAAGGCCACTAAAGTGTCCGATGCATTAAGCCAAAACAAGTACACCACCGGCCAGAACTCTCCATATTGTTACCGTTCATTATTGAATCATTACAATATCTAAGCGTAGGGTTCAGTTCATCCCGCAAAGTGAATAAATCATTAGCTACTCGATATTTTGGATCTGCTCGCGCATTTGTTCGATCAGTACTTTTAGCTCTACCGCGGCTTGGGTGGTTTCGCTGACGACGGATTTGCTGGAGAGGGTGTTGGCCTCGCGGTTGAGCTCTTGCATTAAAAAGTCGAGCCGGCGGCCGAGGGAGTTTTTTTGTTGTAGGGTGCGGCGCACCTCGGCGATGTGGGTGTCGAGGCGGTCGAGCTCTTCGTCGACGTCGGCCTTTTGCGCCATGAGTACGATCTCTTGCTCTAGCCGGTCTGGGTCTAGCTCGATGTGTAGGGCGGCGACTTTGGTTTGCAGTTTTTCGCGCTGGGCTTGCAAAATGCCGGGCAGTTGTTGGCGCACGCTGATGACTTGCGCGGCGATGGCGTCGAGCCGCTGGTTGATGTAGCTGACCAGCTCGGCGCCTTCGCGGGCGCGGTTGTCGATGAGCTGGTCGAGCGCCTCGGAAAATAACGCCAGTGCCTTTTTATGTAAGGCGTCGCGATCGAGCGCGTGCACGATTTGCACACCGGGCCAGCGCAGTACCTCTAGGGGGTTTAACGGGGCGCAGTTGTTCACTTGGGCACCAATGCGGCGGCAGGCGTCGGCCAGTTGTGCCAAGCGGCGGCTGTCTAGGCCGATGCTGGTGTCGCCGCCCTCTTCTGCTTGCAGGTGGATGGTGGCCTCGAGTTTGCCGCGCTGGAGTTTTTTACGCACCGTCTCGCGCAGGGCGGTTTCGATCTCGCGGAACTCCTCGGGCAGGCGCAGGTGCATCTCTAGGTAGCGGTGGTTTACGCTGCGCACCTCCCAGACTAGGGTGTACTCGGGAGATTTAGCTTCGGCCCGGGCAAAGCCGGTCATACTGCGTGGCATGGGAGATCCTTTGGTTGGCTGCGGTTGTTGCTAATTTACGGTTTGGGGTTGCGGCGTTAAAACGTTAACATGAACGCCGATATTAACACATGCCATCAGGCATCCGCCTGAGCTTGCCAACCGACAGGATACTTTTATGCAGCGCCCCAGTGGACGACTTTCGCACCAATTACGCCCCATCACCATTACCCGCCAATACACTAAGCACGCCGAGGGCTCGGTGTTGGTGGAGTTTGGCGATACTAAGGTGTTGTGTAATGCCAGTGTGGTGCCCGGTGTGCCGCCTTTTTTGCGCGGCCAAGGCCAGGGTTGGTTAACCGCCGAGTACGGTATGCTGCCCCGCTCGACCAATACCCGTATGGGGCGCGAGGCGGCCCGCGGTAAGCAGGGCGGCCGCACGGTCGAGATCCAGCGTTTGATTGGCCGCTCGCTGCGCGCGGCGGTGGATTTAAACCAGCTGGGCGAAAACACCATTCATATCGATTGCGATGTGATTCAGGCCGACGGCGGTACTCGCACGGCGTCGATTACCGGTGCGTGGGTGGCTCTGGCCGATGCGATTGCTTACCTAGAAGAGAAAAAGCTGGTGAGCGGCAAGCCGCTGATACGGGCGATTGCGTCTGTATCGGTGGGCATATACCAAGGCGAGCCGGTGTTGGATTTGGATTACCCAGAGGACTCCAACGCCGATACCGATATGAACGTGGTCATGGCCGATGACGGCGGCATGATCGAGGTGCAGGGTACCGCCGAGGCAGAGCCTTTTACCGAGACGCAATTTGCCGCCATGCTCAAGCTCGCCAAAGATGGCATTGCCGAGTTGATCGGCTTGCAAAAGGCGGCGCTTAAGGGCTAACGCCACAGAGAGTATTCAAAAAAGATACGCCAATAAAAAAGGGAGGCCACAAAGCCTCCCTTTTTTGTGCCTTAAGCGCGTTTTACAGCTCTAGGTCGTAGTCGATGATGACCGGCAAGTGACTCGAGAACTGGCCGTTTTTGTAGATCGCGCCATACTCGACCCGCTGGCCTAAGTTGCTAGAGATGATTTGAAAGTCGGTGCGCCAGCCGGGGCCGACACCTATTTCATTGCTGGGCCACCAGCTGTACTCATCGGGGTCGCGGATGGCACGACGAAAGGCATCAACGTAGCCGATCTGATTGTACAGTTGGCTTAACCACTGGCGCTCGTGCGGCAAAAAGCCAGATTCATTTTGCAAGGCGTCGGCATCGGTGACATCGCGCGGTGTGTGGGCCATTTGCCAGTTGCCGCAAAAAATGTACTCGCGCCGCTTGCGGGTGATTTTATCCATATGGGCTTGCAGGTCTTCAAAGAAGTTAATTTTAACCTCTTGTGACTCGGCCCCAGAGCTGGCGCTGGGGGCCAGCAACGAGCCGATGCTGATGTGCTCGTAGTCGACCTGTAGGTAACGCCCCTCCATATCGACACCGGAGGAGAAACCCAAGCCAAAAATCAGTGCTTTAGGCTGCTTGCGCGTGTAGATAGCCACGCCGTTGTAATGCGGCGTGCCGGAATCAAAAAAATAGGCGTAGTAGCCTTCGGGATGAAAAACCTCATCATCCAACTCGTATTCGAGCGCCCGTAGATCTTGCAGGCAAATAACGTCCGCATCCTGACTGTCTAGCCAGTCGTATAGGCCGCGCTGCGCCGCTTGAAAAATACCGTCGACGCTCAGACTGATAACTCTCATGTTAGCCCCTTTATTACGGACTGTGTATGATACCCGAGCTTGCAACGATTGTGTCAACTGCCGCCATGACTGTTGGCCTTTACAGGTGAATTTTAGCAAAACTTATTATTGTTGGCTAAAAAAGCACCAGAGCAAATTGATTCTACACACCTTACCTACTTGTTTATAATAGCGTGTTTTGCCAGTAACATCATAGGATCTATCAATATGCACGATTATCAGCACGAGTTTATTAAACTGGCAATCGACAACCAAGCGTTACAGTTTGGTGAGTTTACACTTAAATCGGGGCGAGTGAGTCCATACTTTTTTAATGCTGGGCGTTTTTTTCAAAGCGGCGGCGGGCTGGCCAAGATGGGCCGCTTTTACGCCCAGGCACTGATCGACAGCGGCGTTGAGTACGATCTGATTTTTGGCCCCGCCTATAAAGGTATCCCGCTGGCCAGCGCCACGGCGGTTGCCTTGGCCGAGCACCACGGGCAGGACGTGCCTTATTGCTTTAACCGCAAAGAGGCCAAAGAGCACGGCGAGGGTGGCTCACTGGTGGGGGCGCCGTTAGTGGGGCGCACCGTGATTGTCGACGATGTGATTACCGCCGGCACCGCCATCGGCGAGGTGATGGGCATTCTCCAGCATTCACAGGCAACACCAGCGGCGGTGATTGTTGGCGTCGACCGCCAGGAAAAAGGCCGCTCTGAGCTGTCGGCGATCCAAGAGGTGGAGCAAACTTATCGCATTCCGGTGATCAGCATTGTTAGCCTTGGCGATATCATTCGGTATCTTGAACAATCAGGCGGTAACGATCAGCTTAAGGCGATGAAAGCCTACCGCGCCCAATACGGCGTTTAGCCGCACTGGGCGTACACTCAGGAGCACAGTATGAAAGCAACACCCAGCCGACGACTTGCCAGCTTATTACTGCTGGCGCTAACCTTTGCCAGCCCCCAACTGCTGGCCGAGTTTAACTTGGATACCGACAGTGTGTTGTTTCGCTACAAGAACGAGGCGGGCAGCTTGGTGGTGCAGCAAGGTATTCCACCGGCGGCAGCGGCGCGCGGTTACGAGATCATTACCAGCACCGGGCGCGTGTTAAAAACCGTACCGGCCTCGCCCAAAGGCGCCGATGCCATGAAGGCGGCCGAGCAAATGCGCCAAGAGGCGGAGCTGGCCGAGTGGGACACACGTTTACGGCGGCGCTTTAGCACCGTTAAAGACATCGAGTCGGCCAAGCAGCGCAGCTTATCCGAGCTGCGCGGCAACCTGAGTGTTTTGCGGGCAAACCTTACGGCGGTGACCTCGCAGCTAGAGCAACAGCAACACCGCGCTGGGGTTATGGAGCGCAACAACCGGCCGGTGCCCGAGACGATACTGGATAATATTGCCACGCTCGAGGCGGAGCTGATACAGGTGAACAAACAGATTGAGCAGCGTGGCCAGACGCTGCAAGAGGCCGCTGGTAAATTTGATCGGGATATTGCGCGCTTTAAAGTGATTAACCGCTAACGCACCGGCGCACTGGCGCGCATTAAACCGGCGGCCACGACTTGCCACTGATCGTCCCAGTACTCGGTAGGCAAACGGCGAAACTCGCTGCGCACAAATTGGGCGATGCGCCCATCGGCAAGGCTCATAAGCATATTGGCGGCGGCGGATAACGGTAAATTAGGGCGCAGGCCCTCACGCAGCTCGGCCTCGCGAATCACTTGTTTTAATTGTGTTTCTATTCGCTCAAACAATTGTGCAATGCGGTTACGCAAGCGCTCGGTCTCGCCGGTTAGGGCGTCGCCGGTTAACAGGCGGGTGATGCCTGGGTTACGCTCGGTAAAGGTTAATAATAAATACAAGATTTTTTCTAACTGGCGCAACGCCTGCGTCTCTTCGCTTAAGATCAGCGTGATCCGGCTAAAGACGGTCTCTTCGATAAACTCGATTAACCCTTCAAACATTTTTGATTTACTGGGAAAGTGACGATACAGCGCCGCCTCGGATACGCCCACCTCGCGGGCCAGCGCTGCGGTGGTAATGCGCGCGCCGGGGCTCGCCTCTAGCATAGCCGCTAGGGACTCAAGTATTTGCTGACGACGCGATACCTTTTGATTATTTTTAGTACTCATAACGCGACTGCTCTTGTGGTTTACACCCGCCAGGGTTGCCGTGCAGGTGGTTTAAATGTGACTGGGCAAGTGCACAACTGTGAGATTAGCCGTGCAATTGCTGGATAACAACGTGCTTTGCTTGATTTTACTCGCGCGCCCAATGGCTTTGGCCATTTTTAGTAGTGCGCGCGTACCGACCGGTTGCGCTAGGTTTTAATCTGGCATGGTGGCATTGCTGATCAATGTGCCCACGCCGACATCGGTAAAAATCTCGAGCAGCACCGCATGGGAGACTCGGCCATCGATAATATGCGCGCTGGTCACGCCGCCTTTTACCGCGTCTAGGGCGCAGGCAATTTTGGGCAGCATGCCACCGTAGATGGTGCCATCGGCGATCAGCTCATCGACCTGTGCCGTGGACAGCCCGGTGAGGATTTTGCCGCTTTTATCCAACAGCCCTGCCACGTTGGTGAGCAGCATGAGTTTTTCGGCTTTAAGTACCTCGGCGATTTTGCCCGCCACCAGATCGGCATTGATATTATACGAGGCGCCGTCTTTGCCCACGCCGATGGGCGCAATCACCGGAATAAAATTGCTGTTGATCAACATATCAATAACAGCGGTATTAATCGAGCTCACCTCGCCCACGTGCCCGATGTCGATGATCTCGGAGGCCGACACCTCGGGGCTGGTGGTTTTAACCTCGAGCTTTTTTGCTCTGATCAACTGCCCGTCTTTACCGGTTACGCCAATGGCCTGGCCGCCATTGCGATTAATAAGACTCACGATTTGTTTGTTGACCGCGCCCCCTAGCACCATCTCGACCACGTCCATAGTGCGGCTATCGGTAACCCGCATACCGTTGACGAACTCGGAGTTGATGTTGAGTTTTTCTAATAGATCGCCTATTTGTGGGCCGCCGCCATGAACCACTACCGGGTTCATGCCCACCAGCTTCATCATGACAATATCGCGGGCAAAACTGTTTTGCAGATCTACATCGACCATGGCGTTACCGCCAAACTTAACCACAATTGTCTTGCCGATAAAGCGTTGAATATAAGGCAGGGCCTCTGTCAGTACTTGGGCAACATTCATCGCCTCGTCGCGGTTCAGTGACATAGTTAAAAATCCAGATTTAAGGTTTTGTCGATCTTTTTAAGCTCGCGCTTAAACAGTAATTTAAGTTTTTCTAGCACCTCTTCGGTCTCGGCCTCAAAGCGCAGCGTTAGCTCGGCGCCGGTGTTAGAGGCGCGCACCAAGCCCCAGCCTTTCGAGAAATCGACCCGCAAACCATCGATGGTGGTGGCTTTGCCATTTTGAAACTCGCCCTGGGCGATCAGCGTGTCGATCAGCGCAAACTTATCGGCATCGGCAATGGCCACACGGATTTCGGGGGTCGAGGGCAGCATCGGAAAAGCGGCAAACACCTCATCGATGGATTGATCGCGCAGGGTGATGATCTCGAGCAAACGCGCGGCAGTATACAGACCATCGTCAAAGCCGTACCAGCGCTCTTTGATAAAGATATGGCCAGAGTATTCGCCGCCCAATAAAGCCCCCGTCTCGATCATTTTGCGCTTCATGTGCGAGTGGCCGGTCTTCCACATAATAGGACGACCGCCATAGCCGGAGATAATTTGGTTGAGCTGCTTGGAGCATTTTACATCAAACAAAACATCCGCACCCGGATTGCGCGAGAGGATGTCTTTGGCAAACAGCATCAGTAAATGATCTGGCCAGATGATTTTTCCGGCTGGGGTGACCACCACTAGGCGGTCGCCGTCGCCATCAAACGCCACCCCAAGGTCGGCCTCTGTCTCGCGCACTTTAGCCAGTAGATCTTGTAGGTTTTTCTCAACCCCGGGGTCGGGGTCGTGATTGGGAAAGCTGCCATCGAGCTCGCAGTGCAGGGCAATCACCTCGCAGCCTAGCTCCTCAAACAGCGCTGGCGCGACGACCCCTGCCACTGCGTTACCGGCGTCTATCACAATGCGAATATTGCCCGCCAGGGCAACGTCTGAGAATATTCGATCGATATAATCGGCGACAATCTCTAGTTGCTGCTCTTGCCCAGCGCCGCTCAGGTGCTGGCCCGCCACAATGCGCGAGCGAATATCTTTGATGGCGCCATCGGCGAGGCTCTCGCCGTTGATCACCATTTTAAAACCATTGTACTGCGCCGCATTGTGGCTGGCGGTCACCATCACGCCGCTGCTGGTTTGATCCAACACAAATGTGGCAAAGTGCATTAACGGGGTTGGCACCACGCCAATATTAATCACATCGCAACCGCTGGCAAGCAACCCCGCTATCAACCGTGCGCACAGCTCGGGGCTGTGGCTGCGGGCATCCCGCGCGACGATGATACTGCTCTCGCCGCGCTCTTGGACCTCGCTGCCCAGCGCCAAGCCAATGTCGTAGGCAAGCCCGGGGGTAATGCCGCCGGGGCCCACCTCACCGCGTATATCGTAAGAGCGAAACACCTCGTCGGGTACCTCGCGCTGTGTTTTTACTAAAGCGGGGGCGGCCTGACGCGGGGCGCCACCGTCGAGCCCAAGAATGTCTTCGTCTTCTTCAATCACCGCAATATCAAGGATATCTTGACGCAGCGCGTTGCTATCGGGGTTGTAGTCGGCCTCGCTGGACGCGGTGGTGTCACCCTGTGCTTGGGTGTCGACATATTGTTTCGGGAGCGCCAGCCCTTCACCGGTGGGCGCGGTTTTAAAGCGCACCAACAGGCGACTGAGCAACAGTGATATCACCAAGCCTGCGGTCACCGTTAAGCTCAGCACCAACAGCCACATTCCCGGCAGCTCTTTTGACTGTTTTACCAACCCCGCCGAGGGGGTGTACTCAACACTCAGGTAACTGTCTTGCACCTTGCGTTGCACAGCGGGTGCCGCTTGGCCTGCGCCATTGGTTAGCACCTCAAACGGTTGCCCCGAAAAAAACTCTTGCCGCAGCGACAACTTGCCCAGTGTGCTGTCGTTACTGGATATGATTTGGTCAATGGCGTCGCTGGAGTAGGTGGCCAACAGTGCGCCAACGGCACTGTCGCCCTCGGCCGGTACCGCACTGGCCACCTGCAGCTGCCAACCGCCGTCGGCCTGTGGCGCAACTTCGGGCAGCGCCTCGCGGCCGCGATACGCGCGGCGTATTAAATCCAGCTCGGCGTAGCGCAGCGGCGCGCGGTGCTCGGGCTGTATCTCGGCTTTGCCAGATTTAAACGCACGCAGAGCCAGCAGCTGCTCGTGATCGGCGCCCAGCTCACCGGCAGTTTGCACCACGGCCTCGGGGTCGGCGCTTTGCAGCGCCGTTAGCAATAGGGGGTTTTGTGCCCAGCGGTGCACCTCGGCGCGGCGCTCGGCAAGGTAGCGCTCAATGCTGCTGGCCGCACTATCGGCTCTTTGTGTTGCGGCGGCTTTAACTCTGTCGCGCTCGGTTTTAACCACCATAGACTCGTGCAACCAAACCCCCAGCAGCGCGTTTACCACAATGGTGATGCCCACCAAGATAAACAACAAACGGTGGCGTTTTTTGTACAGCAGTAACTGGGTCTCTTTGGCGCGGCGCTGGGCGCGTGTCATGCGTGGCTTGGCGTCCTCGGCACGAGGCTCTGATGCGCTGTCAGCATGATCTAGAACCGGCTTTTTGCTCATGGGGCGTCCTTTTAGCTTTTTATTAGGCGTGTGTCAGCGCGTTACATTACAGCCGTTTGGCCAGCAGTGTGATCAGCTCGCGGGCTAATTGCATTTTACTGCGCAGCGCAAAGTGTATCTGTGTGTGCCGATCGATCACCGTTACGGCATTGTCGTCGCTGTTAAAGCCAATGCCAGCGGCGCTGATGTCGTTGGCAATAATACAGTCGACTTTTTTGCGCTCGAGCTTGCCGCGGGCATAATCTAAAACACACTCGGACTCGGCGGCAAACGCCACGGTAAAAGGTGCCCCCGGTAGGGCGGCAACCTGGGCAATAATATCTGGGTTTTTCACCAGCTGCAGCGTCATTGTATCGGCATCGGTTTTTTTCAGCTTTTGCTCGGCAACACTGGCGGGGCGAAAGTCGGCCACCGCGGCGGCGGCAATAAACACATCGCAGGCCGGAGCGTACTTAAGGCTGGCCGCCAGCATATCATCGGCCGAGGTAACGGTAACAAACTCGGCCCGATCTGGCGGCGCAAGCGCACAGGGGCCACTGATCAAAATGGTGCGCGCACCCGCCTCAAGCGCTGCTTGGGCCAGAGCGTAACCCATTTTACCCGAGCTGTGGTTGCTTAAATAGCGCACTGGGTCTAGCGCCTCGCGGGTTGGGCCGGCGGTAATCACCAGCGTTTTACCGCTTAGCGATTGGCGGTTAAATAAGGCCTCTAACCCACTGGTGAGCTCGAGCGGTTCGAGCATTCGCCCGGGGCCAAACTCGCCGCACGCTTGCTCGCCACTGGCGGGGCCCAAAACAATGATGTTGCGCTGGCGCAGTTGCGCCATATTGGCCACGGTACTGGGGGCGTCCCACATGGCTTGATTCATTGCCGGCGCGATGGCGATCGGCGCGCGCGTGGCCAGGCACACGGTGGCCAGCAAATCATCGCCCATGCCGCCCTCTAAACGGGCTAAAAAATCGGCACTGGCCGGGGCAATTAGGGTTAAATCGGCCCAGCGGGCTAACTCTATATGCCCCATTGCGGCTTCGGCGTCAGCGTCTAGCAGCGAGGTGTGCACCGGATTACCCGACAGCGCCTGCAGGGTTAACGGGGTGATAAACTCGCAGGCGGCCGGGGTCATAATCACACGCACACTGGCGCCACGGCGGCGCAGCTCGCGCACCAGCTCGGCGGTTTTGTAGGCGGCAATACCGCCTGTCACACCTAATAAGATGCGTTTGTTTTGTAGTGTGGACATGCCAAACTCCGTCGGCCGAGGGTTGGGTGGGTATCGGTTTAACAGACAAATTTCCGAGTAAATCCCAGCAAACTTGACCGCAAACGACAAAGATACCATTCTTGAGGGTAATTTCGTATATCGACACGCTAGGCAGTTTAACGCAACACTGACGACAGGGAGTCTAGGTTATGGCAATTCACCAGTGGCCCGAGCAGGAACGCCCGCGCGAAAAACTCCTGTTACGAGGCCCCACCAGCCTTTCGGATGCCGAACTTTTAGCCATTTTTTTACGCACTGGATGCGCCGGTAAGTCGGCGGTGGATCTGGCCCGCGAGCTGTTGCAGCAGTTTGGCGGACTGCGCCCGTTGCTGGAGTCGTCACAGCAGGAGTTTTGCCGCGGCTTGGGCCTGGGGCCTGCCAAGTATGCGCAACTGCAGGCGGTGCTAGAGATGGCGCGGCGCCATCTGAGTGAATCCCTTAGCAGCGGAAACGCCCTTACCAGCCCAGATCTGGTGCGCCGTTATTTAACCGCCCAGCTGCGCCACAGCCAGCGTGAGGTGTTTGCGCTGTTATTACTGGACAACCAACACCGCCTGATTCGCTACGAGCCGCTGTTTTATGGCACCTTAGACGCCGCCAGCGTCTACCCCCGCGAGGTGGTTAAATTGGCCCTAGCCAACAATTGCGCAGCGGTGATATTGGCCCACAATCATCCCTCTGGGGTGGCCGAGCCCAGTCAGGCCGATCGACATATAACCGAGCGTTTAATTAAGGCGTTAGAGCTGGTTGGGGTGCGGGTGCTGGACCATATGATTGTCGGCGACAGCGAGGTCAGCTCGTTTGCCGAGTTGGGCTTGCTGTAGCCATAATTTTGCCCCAGTGGCGGTAAAATTATTTAAATGCGTAAAATATCGTACTTTTTTGGTCAAAAAAGCAACTAGGCGTTGATATTGCGGAGCGCTTTTGGTATAAAACGCGGCTCTTTGCGGCCGGGTTGTTCGGCTGATCCTGAATATTGGGTTTGTGCCAATGCCGACTCTGGCAGATGGCGCGTCAAGCGACCCGCACAGGCTAGCCGCGATTGGATAAAACAGGCTGCACAATGAATTCTGCTCTGGGCTGCTGTCGGCTTTTTGAAGGCACGCTGTCAAGCTGCGATTAAATCAGGTTAAGAGGCAAAGCAATGTCTAAGGTATGTCAGGTTACCGGCAAACGTCCCGTGACCGGAAACAATGTTTCTCACGCAAAGAACCACACCAAGCGTCGTTTTTTGCCAAACTTGCACTCGCACCGTTTTTGGGTCGAAGCGGAAAAGCGCTTCGTGAAATTGCGTGTGTCTGCAAAAGGTATGCGAGTGATCGATAAGCGCGGCATCGAAACGGTATTAGCCGAACTGCGTGCTCGCGGTGAAAAAGTCTAACTTAGGAGATATATCATGCGCGAGAAGATTCGTTTAAATTCGTCCGCAGGTACCGGTCACTTTTACACGACCGACAAAAACAAGCGCACCATGCCCGAGAAAATGGAGATCAAAAAGTTTGATCCCGTAGTCCGTAAGCACGTTGTCTATAAAGAAGGCAAAATCAAGTAAGTCGTGATTTTGCTTAACAAAAAAGCCCGGCTACGCCGGGCTTTTTTGTGTCTTGGGGTTGGCTTTAGGCTAACCTGGCAACTTTTTTATCACCCCTTGCGGGGTGCCCAGCAGCAGCACATCGGCGCCGCGATGGGCAAACAGACCGCTCGCTACCACCCCCGCCAACTGGTTGATTTGTTGCTCTAATTGTTTTGGGTCGACGATCGAGAAGTGGTGCACATCAAGTATGACGTTGCCGTTATCGGTCACCACGCCTTCGCGGTAAACGGGGTTGCCGCCAAGTTTAACCAGCTCGCGCGCCACGTACGAGCGCGCCATCGGGATCACCTCAACCGGCAACGGAAAGGCACCCAGTACATCTACCCATTTGCTTTGGTCGGCAATACAAACAAACTCGCGGGCAACCGCGGCGACTATTTTCTCGCGCGTGAGCGCCGCCCCGCCGCCTTTGATCAGGGCTAACTGAGGGTTAGATTCGTCGGCACCATCCACATAGGCCACCAGCTCACCTACGCTGTTTAAATCCAGCACCTCGATGCCCTGCGCGCTAAGGCGCTTGGCCGAGGCATCAGAGCTGGCCACGGCGCCGGCAAAGTCGTCTTTAAACTCGCCCAGCATGTCAATAAAAAAATTGGCCGTCGAGCCGGTACCGACGCCTAAAATACTCTCGCGGTGCAATTTAGGCGTAATGTATTCTATGGCCGCACGGGCCACTGCTTGCTTGAGCTGGTCTTGATTCATGACAACCTCACAGAGATTCATCGATGCCGGCATTATACGGACTTTAAAGCGATTGTGTTACGGCGGATGCTAGGCCAGGATAAATTGTTTATGATGAACAACTTTGCGGCCACTCGCTGCCACCCAACAAAGACTAAATCATGCCCGACTCTTACATAAAACGCATTCTCAACGCACGCATCTATGACCTTGCCGTCGAAACACCCCTAGAGCCCGCGCGGCTGATATCGCAGCGCACCGGCAATAACGTGCTATTAAAGCGCGAGGACTTACAGCCGGTGTTCTCGTTTAAGATTCGTGGCGCTTACAACAAGCTGCTGCAGTTAACCGACGAGCAGCGCCAGCGCGGCGTGATTGCCGCCTCGGCCGGTAACCACGCTCAAGGGCTGGCATTAAGCGCACAGCATTTGGGCATAAAAGCAATTATTGTTATGCCGCGCACCACCCCTGCGATTAAAGTCGATGCGGTGCGCGCCCGCGGCGCCAAAGTGGTACTGCACGGGGACAGTTTTGACGAGGCAGCTAGCCACTCACAAAAGTTGCTAGAAGAAAAAAAGCTTACCTACATCCACCCTTTTGACGACGCCGATGTGATTGCCGGGCAAGGCACTGTGGCGATGGAAATTTTACGTCAGCACCCCAAACACATCGATGCGATTTTTATCCCGGTGGGCGGTGGTGGGCTGTGCGCAGGGATGGCGGCCTACATCAAATATGTGCGCCCTCACGTAAAAGTGTTTGCCGTCGAGTCGCAAGAGTCAGCTTGTTTGGCCGCGGCGCTCGAGCGTGGCCGCCGTGTAACCCTGCCCCAAGTAGGCATTTTTGCCGACGGCGTAGCGGTGGGACAAATCGGCAAAGAGACGTTTCGGGTTCTTAAGCAAACCATCGATGGCGTGATCACCGTTAACACCGATGAGATTTGCGCGGGCATTAAAGATATTTTTGAAGACACCCGCTCTATTGCCGAGCCCGCCGGCGGTGTCAGTGTTGCTGGGTTAAAAAAATACGCCGCCGAGAACAACATCAGTGGCCAAACGCTGGTGGCGATTGACAGCGGTGCTAACATCAACTTTGACCGTTTACGCTATATCTCTGAGCGCACCGAGATAGGCGAAAAACGCGAAGCGATTTTAGCCGTAACCATCCCCGAGCGCCCCGGCGCTTACAAAGAGTTTTGTCGCGCACTGGGCCGGCGCAACATCACTGAGTTTAACTACCGCTACGCCGACTCTGACAAAGCGCGTATTTTTGTGGGCGTACAAGTGGGCACCGACCCCAGCGATCGCGAAGAGCTGGTAAGCGATTTGCGCCACAAAGGTTATGACTTAGTCGACATGTCCGACAACGAGATGGCCAAGCTGCACATCCGCTATATGGTTGGCGGTCACGCTGTGCAAATATCCAACGAGATGGTCTTTCGGTTTGAGTTTCCCGAGCGCCCCGGCGCGCTGCTTACCTTTTTAACCGAAGTCGCCGGCCGTTGGAATATATCGCTGTTCCACTACCGCAACCACGGCTCGGCGTACGGCCGTGTGCTGGTGGGCATGCAAGTGCCAACCGGCGAGCGCGCACAGGTGCGCAAGTTTTTAGCCGAGATCAACTACCCCTTTTGGGACGAAACTGACAACGAAGCGTATCAGTACTTTTTGGCTTGATGGAGTGACCGGTAGCGCACTAAGTGTAATCGCGCCTCAACCTCTTTCCGCAGTGCCGAGCCCCCTGCCGCCAACCGAATGCAGGCTTATTTTAGCGGCTAAGCACGCACGGATAAGGTGAATCCGCCAGAAAGAGAAGCCGGCTTAGGCGCGTGATGTGAAGGCATTCACTAAAACCCAACGCACTCCTTTCAGTCGCGAGGCCAGCTTTGCAATGGGCGCATGTGACCCACATGGATGTGGGGAAGTAGAACAACGCAAAAGCAGACTGCACAGGATGATGTTGGTATTTACCCTGCAACTTGGCACGCTCGCGCTGGCCATTGTGTGGGTATCCCTTAGCTGATATTTTTGATGCACACCATCCGATGGCGCCCCCCCTGCAACTGCAGCGGCAAACAATGGCGCAAAGGGTGCCTCGTCAGCGAATCGCAATGTACTCTCGCTCGGTGGCGATGCCATCGAGTGGCACATCCCAACTGGCCAGCGCAAGCGACTCCACCTCTTGGCAGCTGTGGGCCACCCCCACTAAACGGGGCTTTTGGAAGCCTTGGCCGCGCAACTTAGCGGCAAAAGTGGCATCGTAAAAACCGCCCCCCATACCCAGGCGGCCACCACTGCGATCAAAGCCCACCAGCGGCAGTAACACTAAATCTAAGTGCCGATGATTAAGCGGCGCGCGGCCTGGATTAATGGGCTCGGGAATCGCAAAACGATTGGGCGCAAAGTGCGTGTCGCGGGTAAAAGGTGAAAACCAAAGACGACGTTTTAACCAAGGGTGCAGTACCGGCAAGTAACAACGCTTATTAAGTCTCCAAGCAAGCGAGGCCACCGGACGCGGGTCTATCTCGCCGTCGCTGGGCCAATACAAAGCAATGCGCTGCGCACGTTTAAACCACAGTTGTTTTTGCAATTGGCGCAACAAACCGGCACTGGCCTGTGCTTGCGCGGTGGCCGATAAAGATCGGCGCCGAGCACGCAGCGCGCGACGCAATTGGCGACGATCGTCGCTGGCCGGGAGATTGCGAACAGAGTTATGAGTCACAGACGGATCGCTGCGGGCCATAGGCGAGAAACCATTGGCAGAGAATTAGAAACCCCAAGATGCCGCTGTCAAGTTGGCCTTGAACCCTAGAGTTCAAGGGGCGGCTCCTGCAATGTTATTAGGCTTTCCGTCAAGCGGACATGCGCACAAACATCAGCTAGGTGCTACCTGGTACAGCAGTATCGGCTCAAGGACTTGGTCGACTGGCGTACATCCCAGGGTTGTTTACAGTGTAGCGCACATTAGCGCGTAACCCAAAGATTTTAGCCATTGTTGTTTTTAATCGACCAACTGATCGAGCTGCGCTTCAATTTTATTTTGCATGCGGCTCAGGGTTTCTTGATCCGCTTTAGGCGCCGCGCTTGCCTGCTGCGCCAATAACAATTCGTGGCTTAAGTTTAACGCCGCCATCACCGCAATACGCTCTAGGCCGATCACCCCGCCCGAGCTTTTAATTTTACGCATGCGCTCGTCCAGCACCTGGGCCGACTGCAACAAACCCATGCGCGCATCGGCCGGGCAGGCCACTTGATACTCTTTGTCGAGAATTTTAACGCTGACGGTTTCGTTACTCACCGATAATACCTCTTGCGATTGTCACCGTGGCACAGGGCAAAACGCCCGCTACTGGGCTTCTAAGCTTTTTAGACGGGTGATCATGGCCTCGACGCGAGTGCGTGCCAGCTCGTTTTTCTCTACCAGGCGCACTCGCTCTTGCTGCCACTGGGCCTCGCGAGTTTTTAGCTGAGCGTTCTCCTGCTGCAAGCGGTTGCACTGGCGAATTAACTCATCCAGTTTAGCTTCCAGTGTAAGTGTTAGATCTTCAGACATAGCGGCAGGTGACCAATTGGGCTTCAGCGGCTACTATATTGCGCCCTTGGCAGAGGGTCAAATGTTGTTCGCGTAAATTTGCGCAAACACACACGCCGGCCTAAGCAGCGGCAATAATTTGTGTTATTTGCCCTTATAATACCGCAGTGAGTCGGGTCCAGTGCGACACACGTGATAGCATATGCGCCGATAGATAAAAGGTTGATCATGACTAAAATTGAACGAAGCGAAAGCGAATTTGACCACTGGGACGAGATACTTGACCCGCTGGGCGCCGTTAACAGCCCCGCCGAATTGCAAGGCATGTTGTGCGGCCGCCTGTGTGGCAGCCCCTTTAACGAGGCCGACTGGCTGCGTTTGGTGGATGAATTTATGGCGCTTACCGAAACCCCCGACAGCGCCACCGTAGATAAGCTGCTTAAGTTGCTACAAGACACCAAGGCGCAACTGCAAGGCGAGGGGTTTAGTTTTGCCTTGTTTTTACCCGACGATGAGCAGAGCATGTCCGAGCGAGTCGAGGCGTTAGCGCAGTGGTGCCATGGGTTTTTATCCGGCTTTGGCGCGGCCGCAGTGGTCGAGCGCAGCTCTTTACCCCCAGAGGTAAACGAAACCCTCAGCGACTTTGCCGCTATTATTCAGGTGCAAGCCGACGACAATGACGCCGCCAGTGGCGAGGCCGATTTTTTAGAGATCGCCGAGTATGTGCGTTTATCGGCGTACAGCTTATTCCAAACGTTTGGCGAGCAAGCGGCCGACGACGAGCCTGACCAAGGCAACAACGGCAACACCACACTGCACTAACACAGTGCGCTTTATCTTGTCGCTTTAAATAGCACCAGCCACACCACGCGGAGGCCTGCATGCGTATCACCAAAGCCGAATTTACCCGTCGCCGCAAAGCACTGATGGAGGTTATGGAGCCCGATAGCATTGCTATCGTACCGGCGGCGCCGGAGCGTATTCGCTCGCGCGATACCGAGTACCCATACCGCCAAGACAGTGACTTTTTTTACCTTACCGGTTTTTCCGAGCCCGAGGCAGTGCTGGCGCTGATCCCCGGCCGCGAGCACGGCGAGTTTGTGTTGTTTTGCCGCGACCGCGATCCGGAGCGCGAGACTTGGGACGGCTATCGTGCCGGACCCGAAGGCGCCTGCCACGAGTACGGCGCCGACGACGCCTTTCCGTTTGATGACATCGACGATATTCTGCCGGGGTTGCTTGAGGGGCGCGAGCGGGTCTATTACGCCATGGGCAAAGACGCCCGCTTTGACCGCCAAGTGATGGAGTGGGTGAACACCATTCGCGCCAAGGTGCGCTCTGGGGCCACGCCTCCGGGTGAGTTTTTAGATCTGTCGCACTTTTTACACGATCAGCGCCTGTACAAAAGCGCCGCCGAGGTTCGCGTTATGGCCGAGGCCGGTGAGATCTCGGCGCGCGCCCATGTGCGCGCCATGCGCTATTGCCAACCGGGGGTCATGGAGTACCAGCTGGAGGCCGAAATTCTGCACGAGTTTGCCATGGCTGGCGCTCGCCAACCGGCTTACAGCAGCATTGTTGGCGGGGGCAAAAACGGCTGCATTTTGCACTATATAGACAACAGTGCGCCTTTGAAGGACGGTGATTTAGTGCTGATTGACGCCGGTTGCGAGCTCGAGGGTTACGCCGCCGACATTACCCGCACCTTTCCCGTCAGCGGTACCTTTAACCCCGAGCAGCGAGCCCTGTACGAGATCGTTCTGGCGGCCCAAGAGGCCGCCATGGCCACCTTAAAACCCGGCGCCCACTGGAACGAGCCCCATGAGGTGTCGGTGCGGGCCATTACCCAGGGGCTGATGACACTGGGTTTGCTGCAAGGCGAGCTGGACACCCTTATAGAAGAGGGCGCCTACCGCCGCTTTTACATGCATCGGATTGGCCACTGGTTGGGCATGGATGTGCACGATGTCGGCGACTACAAAGTCGGCGGTCAGTGGCGGGTGCTCGAGCCCGGTATGGTGATGACTGTCGAGCCGGGCATCTACATCGCACCCGACGAGCAACAGGTCGCTAAAAAATGGCGCGGCATCGGGATTCGCATCGAGGACGATGTGCTGATCACCAAAGACGGCTATCAAATACTCACCGACCAAGTGCCCAAAACCATTGATGCCATCGAGGCATTGATGGCACAAGCGGCCAGCGCGCGAGGCGCTTAAAGGTGAGCGCGCCCGAAGCATTGCTTGATCTGGCGGTGGTCGGTGCCGGCCCCGCCGGTGCTTGTCTGGCGCTGTTGTGCGCGCGGGCGCGCCCCGACTGGCGCATCGCCATTATCGATCCGCAACCCAGCGTGCCCGACAGTGGCCCTTACCACCCCAGTTTTGATGCTCGCACCACGGCGCTATCGGCCGGCAGTGCCGGATTATTTACCACGTTAGGCCTCTGGTCGGCGTTAAGCCGTCATGCCACGGCCATCAGCGCTGTGCATGTTTCAGATCGAGGTTATTTACTCGGCCAAGTACTGGATGCCAACGCCACAGGCATGGACACTCAAGGTTATGTAGTGGCCAACACCTGGCTTGGCCGAGTGTTGCTGCAGGCACTGCACGAGCAACACAACATTCAGCTGTATCAGGCCGGCGCCACGGGCTTTATACCCCAGGCCGGCAGTGGCCGCATAACGCTCAATAACGACCCAACGCCTTTAACAGCGCGACTGACCGCCTTGGCCGACGGCGCCAATTCACCTTTGCGCCAGGCGCTGGGCATCACCACCGATGACTCGCCCTATTACCAAAGTGCAGTGATTGCCAACGTGCGCTGCAGCAAACCGCATTTGGGTATTGCCTACGAGCGCTTTACCGCCACAGGCCCGCTGGCGTTGCTGCCCCTTGGGCAATCTCCTCAAGCCCGCGAGATGGCTTTGATCTGGACCCTTCCAACTGCGCGCGCGCGCACCTTAAAAAATGCACCCGAGGCTGAGTTTTTAGCACAACTGCAGCACACTTTTGGGCATCGAGTAGGCCGTTTTAATGCCATCAGTGCACGCCACAGTTACCCGCTAATGCTGCGCCAAGCTCGCGAGCAGGTGCGCGGGAACCTTGTGTTAGTGGGCAATGCGGCGCATTTTTTACACCCAGTAGCCGGCCAAGGGTTTAACCTGGCACTGCGCGATTGCGCCACTTTATCGAGCACCATTACCGCTGGCAAAGACCCCGGCCAACTGGCGGTTTTGCAAGATTACCTAAAGCGCCGCGAGCGCGATCAAATGATCACCACTCGCGCCGGCCATGCCATGGTGCAAATGTTTAGCACCAGCGCGCTACCGGCTGTGGCTTTGCGTCATCTGGGATTGCTTAGCCTTGAGCTGGTGCCTGCCTTGCGCACGGCTTTTGGACGACAGATGATGGGGCTTAGCCGCGAGGCTTAAGGAGGTTCGACATGGCGAATACCGACTATGACATTATCGTGGTGGGCGCGGGCATTGTCGGTGCCAGCGTCGCCATCAGCATCAGCCGCAGCCTTAACCCGGCTACGCGTATTGCGCTGGTGGCACCAGAGGCGCCGGCCAACACAGAGCCCGAGCCCTTTGATGCACGGGTAGTCGCTCTGACCGACGCCTCGCGCCAACTGTTAACCCAACTGGATGTCTGGCACAGCGTTGTGGCACAGCGCGCCTGCCCCTATGGCGATATGCACGTATGGGATGGCGAGGGCACAGGCCATATCGAGTTTAGCGCAAACGCGCTAGGGCGCGACAACCTAGGCCATATTGTCGAGCACCGCGCGCTTAACCATGCGCTGCAGCGGGCACTGGAGCTAACCCCTGTGGTGCGCTGGCAGCAGCCGGTAAGCACGCTGCTGCGTGGCCACAACAACCAAACCACGGGCGTGCTGTTAAACACTGGAGAGTCGCTGCACGCGCCGCTGATCATCGCCGCCGATGGCGCGCGCTCCCCCCTGCGCCAATTGGCCGGCTTCACCGAGCGGCAATGGTCGTATCAGCAAAGCGCTATTGTCGCCACAGTGCGCTGCCAAAAACCCCATGGCTTAGTGGCCAGACAGCGTTTTATGAGCACCGGCCCGTTGGCGCTGTTGCCTTTAATCGACACCCCAGAGGACACCGACGGTCACCACTGCTCAATCGTCTGGTCGGCCGATCAGGGCTATGCCGAATCGTTAATGGCGCTTGAGGACAACGCTTTTTGTCGCGCCCTTGAGCAGGGCTTTGAGCGCCGCTTAGGCGCCATTGAGCACGTCAGCACCCGCCACGCTTTTGCTTTACACCAACGCCACGCCACCCATTACGCACAGCCGGGCTTGGCACTGATTGGCGATGCCGCTCACAGCATTCACCCACTGGCCGGCCAAGGGGTGAACCTTGGCCTGCTGGATGTCGCCTGTTTAACCGCCGAGCTGTTGCGCGCCCAAGAACGCGGTTTAAGCACTGGCGAGTACGCCACTTTGCGCCGTTACGAGCGCCAGCGGATGGGCCAAAACTTAACCATGATGGCGGCAATGGAAGGCTTTAAACGTTTATTTGGCAGCCGCCAACCCAACCTAACGTTGCTGCGCAACCGGGCGCTAAGTGGCGTCAACCAGCTGCCGGGGTTAAAAAACATGCTCGCGCAGCAGGCCATGGGCCTGTCACTGTAAGCATTACAGGGCTTACCCTTAACACTGCCCGACTTTATCAATCACGAGCCAAATATCATGATCAAAACCAAAACTCCTCACTTTATCAACGCCTTGTTATTGCTCTGGCTACTGGCCAGCGCGGGGTTTTTAGCCAGCGAGTTGCAACTTGCAACGCTAGTGGCGGCCGGGTTAACACTGCTGATAACCCTGTACGTTTGGCAACGTAACCGCTGGGGCTACTTTGCCGCCGCGGCCTGGGGGCTGGCTTGCTATCAACTGGCCAAAGAGGGGCTGGCATTAGAGCAAGTTAAACGCCCTGCCATGCTGGGCGGTTTGGTGGTGGTTATTGTCGCTTTGTATTTACACGAGGCTTTTTGTCGCCGCGGCAATGGCAAGCAATCGCCACCCGAGTAATGATGTTTTAAACGGACTTGCCGCTCTGGCGCCACGGCCCTCAAGATTTTATCAATGGGTGTTTAGTGCTATTGAGGCAACCTTAACAATCAAGCCCCAAACAACGCTCTAAAGCCGTCATATGTGCGCGCGGGCATTGGTCTCGGCTGCGCTAAAATGGTTTAATAGCGGATTGGATTATGTTGTCGGTGTTACTGGGCCAATCTGCCCTGCGACACCGATAAAGCGTATTAAATGCCACTGGAGCGCGCTTTTGTGGTTTTGCTGATAAAGGGCCGACCTTGCTTACAACAATATCGCAACCGCCGACCAACGTAGTGTGCAGCAACAAAGCGAGCTGTTGGAGCCTAGGCAAAGACACCTGTGCAGCCATCGAGGTAGCCACTTGTCGGATTTAGGCGTTGCCGCATGGTGCTTTGCCATTGTCGCTGTCGTGTTTTATTGGTGGCGCTCCCTGCAGTCTAAAGCCGTGGCTTTTAATGCCGCGATACGCCACTGTCAGGAGATGGAGGTGCAGATGCTGGACCAGAGCGTCTATTTGCGCCGTCTGTGGTTTAAACGCAACAGCAGTGGCGCACTGTCGTTATGGCGAGCTTTTTATTTTGAATTTACCGTCTCTGGTGAAGATCGTTATACCGGACGCGTCCTTATGCTCGCCCGCCGCGTTGAGGCGGTGCAACTGGACCCGCACCGGTTGCATTGACCGGCTTTAACCAGAAAAGCGTTCCAATTTTTTGCAAACCGTGAATTGTTGGCCACTTGCCGATATAATCCGCGGCTTGATTTCTCTTAGCCTCTATTGCGATTTCGGAGAACACCCATGTCAGAGCGCCAAGCGCACGTATCGCGCGACACTCTTGAGACCCAAATCAGTGTCGAGCTAAACCTCGACGGTACCGGCCGCGGCCAGTTTGATACCGGCGTGCCCTTTTTAGAGCACATGCTGGACCAGATCGTCCGTCACGGATTGGTCGACCTAAACGTCACGTGCCGTGGCGATAACCATATTGACGACCACCACACGGTAGAAGATATCGGTATTACCATCGGTCAGGCCATGGCCAAAGCCGTGGGCGACAAAAAAGGCATCCGCCGTTACGGCCACGCCTATGTGCCGCTGGATGAGTCTTTATCGCGGGTGGTGATCGATTTTTCTGGTCGTCCCGGCTTGTACATGCACGCGCCTTTTACCCAAAAGCGGGTCGGCCAATTTGATACCGAGCTGTTCCGGGAGTTTTTTCAGGGCTTTGTAAACCACGCCCAGGTGACTTTGCACATCGATAACTTGCGCGGTGAAAACGTTCACCACCAAGCCGAGACGATCTACAAAGCATTTGGCCGCGCCTTGCGTATGGCGCTCGAGGCAGACCCGCGCATGGAAGGCATGATGCCCTCCACCAAAGGTAGCCTGTAGCCTTTAATGAGTGAAACCATCGCGGTTATTGATTACGGCATGGGCAACCTACACTCGGTTGCCAGTGCGCTGGGTAAGGTGTGCGATCACACAGTGCTAATCACCAGCGACCCGGCCAAAATTGCGGCCGCCGAGCGGGTTGTATTTCCCGGTGTCGGAGCCATTGGCGATTGCATGGGCGAAATCAAACGGCTTGGTTTTGATACGCTAATACGCGCACAAGTGGCCAGCGGCAAACCGGTTTTGGCCATCTGTGTTGGCATGCAAGCGCTGCTAAGCAGCAGCGCCGAGAGCGGCGGCACCCAGTGCTTGGATCTGCTGCCCGGCCAGGTAAAGTTTTTTGGCCGACAACTGCAAGGCGATCGCGGCGAGACACTAAAAGTCCCCCATATGGGCTGGAACCAAGTGCAGCATAACGATCACCCGCTGTGGGCTAACATCGCCCAAAACAGTCGCTTTTATTTTGTCCACAGCTATTACGTACAAAGCGCCAACCCTGAGCAAGTAATGGCCAGCTGCCATTACGGCGTGAGCTTTGCCGCCGCCGTGGGCCTTGGTAATGTATTTGCCGTGCAGTTTCACCCCGAAAAAAGCCACACCACAGGTTTACAATTGCTGCACAATTTTGTCCGCTGGAACGGCCAGCGCAACCTCCACTAAGTCTCACAAGTAAGAGAGAGTTAACATGTTAATTATTCCCGCCATCGACTTAAAAGACGGTCAGTGTGTGCGCTTGCGCCAGGGCTTGATGGACGACTCAACGGTGTTTTCGGACGATCCGCTGGCGATTGCCGCGCAGTGGGTTAAAGCCGGTTGCCGGCGCCTGCATTTGGTGGATTTAAACGGCGCGTTTGCCGGCGCCCCGGTCAATGGCGAGATCGTCACCGAGATTGCCAAAGCCTACCCTAAGCTGCCGATTCAAATTGGCGGCGGGATTCGCAGCAAAGACACCATCGAGCACTATTTAAACGCCGGCGTCGAGTACGTTATTATCGGCACTAAAGCCGTTAAAGAGCCGGATTTTATCAGCGAGATCTGCCGCGACTTTGCCGGCCATATTATTGTTGGCCTAGACGCCAAAGACGGCTGGGTTGCCACCGACGGCTGGGCCGAGGTCTCTGATGTTAAAGCCTCGGACCTGGCAAAACGTTTTGAGGCCGACGGCGTCAGCGCGATTGTCTACACAGATATCGCCCGCGACGGCATGATGCAAGGGGTTAACGTCGAGGCCACCGTGGCCATGGCGCAGGCGTCCAGCATCCCTGTGATCGCCTCTGGCGGCATTACCAATATGGATGACATCCGCGCACTGCAAGCGGTAAGCCACAAGGGCATTTGCGGCGCCATAACCGGCCGCGCCATCTACGAGGGCACCTTAGACGTCGCCGAAGCACAACAATATTGCGACAACGCGGAGTAAGTTATGGGCCTGGCCAAACGAATCATTCCCTGCTTGGATGTGGACAACGGACGCGTTGTTAAAGGCGTGCAGTTTGTCGATATCCGCGATGCCGGCGATCCGGTTGAAATTGCCAAACGCTACGACCAAGCCGGCGCCGATGAGATTACCTTTCTCGACATCACCGCCAGCCACCAAGAGCGCGACACCACGGTGCAGACCGTCGAGCGCATTGCCAGCGAGGTGTTTATTCCGCTTACGGTAGGGGGTGGCATTCGCAATAACGATGACATTCGTCGCATGTTAAACGCCGGCGCCGATAAAGTAGGGATCAACTCGGCCGCGGTATACGACCCAGGTTTTGTCAAAGCCGCCAGCGACCGTTTTGGCGTACAGTGCATTGTAGTGGCCATAGACGCCAAGCAAGTTAGCGCCCCTGGTGAGCCCCTGCGCTGGGAGATCTTTACCCATGGTGGCCGCAAGCCTACAGGCATTGATGCCATCGAGTGGGCCAAACGCATGAGCGATTACGGCGCCGGTGAGATTTTGTTAACCAGCATGGACCGCGACGGCACTAAAAACGGTTTTGATTTAGAGTTGACGCACGCTATCAGCAGCTCGGTGCCGGTGCCAGTGATTGCCTCGGGTGGCGTAGGAAACCTGCAGCACTTAGTCGACGGCGTGACCATAGGCGGCGCCGACGCGGTATTAGCGGCCAGTATTTTTCACTTTGGTCAGTACAGCGTGCAAGAGGCTAAGCTTTACATGCAAGAGCGCGGTATTGAGGTGCGCTTGTAAAAACGCTGTGTACGGGCATATAAAGAGCAGCCGTAACGCATAAGGCACTGCCAGTGCAAACCATAAACGCCGGCTATTAACCCTGTTAATAGCCGGCGTTTATGTTGTGGCGTTAAGCGACCCGGTAACGCTCGATTATTTTTGACGCCTCGGGGGCCGAGGCGCAGACAAAATCGATAAACTCGCCAACGCCCACCTCCGCCGCCTGGCGGCTATCGAATGGACCTATATCGACACCCTCGCGGGTTTGATAATACCAATAGCCGGACTTTTCTAAAAACCGGCCGCTGCGCTCTGGTACCTCGCCCTGCTCACCTTCTCTAGCTTTTAACGTCATAGTTTCACCTGCCCTTTTATCGATCCTTGTCATGCACGCCACCGCGATGGCGTAGCCTATCTTATTGTCATTATGGGACATATATTAATCAGCGTATGCGACTTTACACCTCTAAGTACTGATTATTTATACCGTATTTATATAACTTAGAGGCCAATATATGTCATCAGTCTATCAAACTTTTCCAATTCCACCAGTGTCCATTCGCCACCTGTGGTTTTACCGCATCGCTGGGCGGGTAATAAGCACGTAAATATCTGGGCGGTGATGGGCAGTAACCACGGTAAACAGGGGGGCGCCGCACCAGCGCCGAGGCACTGACCAATTGCACCGCCGCCCCATCGAACATGGCCTCGGCCTGCTCTAACAGCGCCAGTGTCTCGGGGTAGGGGTGAGCGATCGCCACAGCCGAACCGCGCTGTTGCGCCAGCTGTAAGGCGTGTAATAGCTGCTGGCGGATATGCCCTGTATCGCGCTGGTGATCCAAAAACACATCGCGTTGGATTGCTTTCACGCCGTAATGTTGCGCCACTTGCTTTGCCACACTGGCCGCGGTGGTGCGGCTGTCTATAAAAAACAACCCGCGCCGCCTCAGCTCGCCCATTACCCAGCCCATCGGCCGCGCCCGAACCGTAAGCGCACTGCCCATATGGTTGTTGACACCGACGATCGCGGGTAAAGAATCTAAACTGGCGCGCAAGCTGTGCAGCAGTGGCCGCCGTGGCATATCCACCTCGAGCCCACCGGGGCCCAATGGCAAACCGCGCTCACTGGCCATGGGCAGGTGCAGCATAAGCTCTTTGCCGTGTTTTTGGCCGTACTCGGCCAAGCTTTGGCTGTGTGGCGTATCGGGCAGCAGCGCCAACGTATAGGCGCCCGGCAGCTCAGCGGCGCGGCGTCCCAGGGCTAGGTTGTAGCCAACGTCGTCAATAATGATGGCGATTTGAGCGCCGGATTGTATCGGCTCGGCCGCTTGCGCCGCCAGCGCCAACCCGATGAGCATTAACTTGGCGCCGCAACGCGCCAGCATCGAGCCGACGCCAGCGCTCACTGAGCCTCTGGCAGCTCGTCTGGCGCTATTGTGTCTGTGGTGGCATCGGGCGGGGCGATACCGGCGCCGTCTTGCGGTTTGGCCTGCTGCGGTCGGCGCAGGATATTAAGCCCTTTAAGCAGGTTTAATGCCTCGTGCAGTTGGTTGTCATTACTCAACAGCGATTGTTGCGAACCGCGGGCTTGGTCGCGGCTTTTACTGTCGCTTTCTTGCTCGCCATTGGCGTTGCCTAAATGACCGGCTAGATCGGCCTCTGTGGTGCGTAAGCGCGGTTTTACAGCGGTCACTTTAGCCCGCTCGACTTGCACATCCGGCTCTATGCCCTGAGCTTGAATCGAGCGGCCGTTAGGCGTGTAGTAGCGCGCCGTGGTGAGTTTGATGGCACGGCTTTCAGAGATTGGCACCACGGTTTGCACCGAGCCTTTGCCAAAACTGCGGGTGCCCATAATGATGGCGCGGCCTTGGTCTTGCAGTGCGCCGGCGACAATCTCTGAGGCCGATGCCGAGCCGTCATTGATCAGCACCACAATGGGCAAACCGTCGGTGAGATCCCCAGGGTTGGCCTCGTAGCGGCTGTAACTGGACTCTAGCCGGCCCTCGGTGTAGACCACTAAACCGCCGTCCATAAATGCGTCTGCCACATCCACCGAGGCTTGTAACACGCCGCCTGGGTTATTGCGCAAATCAAGAATCACACCTTTAATATTGCTCTGCTTCGACAGGGTTTTTTTAAGTCGACTGGCGACATCGGCGCCGGTGCCAACTTGAAACTGTGCGATGCGCAAGTAAAGGAAATCGTCGTCCAGTATTTTGGTGCGCACACTGCGCACTTTAATGATGGCCCGCTCGAGTGTCAGCTCAAAGGGCTGATCGACGCCCTCGCGCACGACCGTTAGGGTTATAGAGCTGCCTTTGGCGCCGCGCATTAACGCGACCGCCTCGTTTAGCGTTAAGCCTTTTACGGGCTTTTCATCCAAGCGGATGATTAAGTCACCCGCCTCGATACCGGCTTTTTGCGCCGGCGTATCGTCGATCGGTGAGATGACTTTAACAAAGCCGTTTTCCATCCCCACCTCTATGCCTAAACCACCAAACTCCCCCGAGGTGTTAACTTGTAGGTCCTCAAATGATTTGGCGTCGAGGTAAGCCGAGTGCGGGTCCAGCTCGGCCATCATGCCTTTGATGGCGTACTCCAACAGCTGCGCATCGCTGAGCGGCTCGACATAGCTGTTGCGGATGTGGTCATAGACACGGGTAAAAGTGCGCAGATCCTCTAGCGGCAACAAGCCCTGAGAGGCGCCTTGGGGGTCATCAACCTCAGCCTCAGGCGCTGTGTCTTGCGCCGCAACAGGTAATGACAATAACCCGATCAGAGCCAACAGGCTAAAAAAACGTTGGCAAGTGGCAAACAGCATGTGTTTCTCCTGCAATTGAGCCGGTGGCTCATTAGCGTTAATAAATCGACGTCTCATGCCTGAGCCAGCCAAGTGCTGGGGTTTGTCGGTCGGCCGTTATGACGTATCTCAAAATACAAACCACTGTAACTCTGTCCGCCGCTGCTGCCCACTCGGGCAATAATCTCACCGCCGCTAACCCGATCGCCAGGGCGCTTTAAAAGCGTTTGATTGTGAGCGTAAAGGCTCATATAGCCTTCGCCGTGGTCGACAATAATTAACAGGCCTTGGCCGCGTAAGTATTCGGCAAAAATAACTCGGCCACTGTGCACGGCCAACACCGGGCTGCCGGCGCGCGCCGCGATCATCACGCCCTCCCAAGCAAGCTGATTGGCCACCCGGTCACTGCCGTAACTGTGCTTGAGTTTACCATCTGCGGGCCAGGGGAGTTTACCGCGCAAGCCACTAAAAACCGCACCGGCGGGGGCTGCCTGGCCAATCGTGGCGGTCATTTCATCCAGCAGTGCTTGCAGTTGCTGGCTGTCTTGATGCTCGGCCTGTAGCTGTGCGTCTTTACTGTCGATCAGCTCACCGAGTTTAAGCAAAGTGCTGGTGCGGCTTTTTTGCTGTTGGGCTAATTGACTCTGGCGCGTGTTGAGCCGATCGCGCTGAGCGCGCAAACGGTCCCGTTGGGTAACGATTTTGGGCTCTAGCGCCTGCAGTTTATCGAGTGTGATGAGGTAGGATTTAAGTTTGTCGCTGCGTGCGGCGAGCAGATAATCATGGTATTTGCTGAGGCGGCCAATACGCTCGGGGGACTGTTGGTTAAGCAATAATCGCAATGGGCTTTGCGGCCCTGATTGGTAGGCACTGCGCACCTGACTGGCGATCTGACGGCGCTGCAGTTGGCGACTTTGCTCTAACGTACGCTGCTGTTGCTGCAGCGATTGCAGCTCGTCGTCCTGGGTTTTTATCTCGTCGGTAATGGATTCGACTTTCTCTTCCAGCTCGCCAATGTGGGTCTCGGAGGTCTCTAGATCTTTTTGCAGCTGCCCCCGCTGGCTCTTTACGCTGTCCAGCTCTTTTTTTAACTGCTTAATGTTGTTTTGCAGCGCCTCGAGCTTTTTTTGGTATTCGGCGGCATCATCGGCCGCCTGTAACGGCATTGTGGCGAGCGTTATACAACACACCATCAATAGGCATAACGCGGCCGTTAGCGCCCGATAAACAGGCGCTCGCAGCTTGTTAAAGTGGTTTGGCATATACATTAACCGCGACGCGCGCAGCTTGATTACTCGGTGAGAGTAATCAAGCTGCGGCCGGTCATCTCGGCGGGTTGCTCCATGCCCATTAAGTGCAGCATGGTGGGCGCCACATCGGCCAGCGAGCCGCCCTCGACAACACGGCCGCCGCGCTCACTGACAAACACAAACGGCACCGGCAAGGTCGAGTGCTGGGTGCTGATTTGGCCCGACTCGACATCGAACATCTCTTCGCAGTTACCGTGATCGGCAGTGACCAGTACCTCGCCACCGACTTTAGCGGTTGCCTCTAGCACCCGGCCGACGCACTTATCGACCGCCTCAACAGCGGCCACCGCGGCCGAGAAAACACCCGAGTGGCCCACCATGTCGCCGTTGGCGTAATTGCAAATAACCACGTCGTATTTACCCGACGCGATCGCCTCGACCAGCCTGTCGGTCACCTCAGGCGCGCTCATCTCGGGCTTTAGATCGTAGGTCGCCACATCGGGCGAGGGGATCAGGATGCGATCTTCGCCTTTAAACTCAGACTCTTTACCGCCGTTAAAAAAGAAGGTGACGTGGGCGTACTTTTCCGTCTCGGCAATACGCAACTGAGTTTTGCCTTGATCTTGCATGTATTCGCCAAACGAGTTCACCAACTCTTGCGGCGGAAAAGCAATGCTGGCCTGTATGTCGGCCGCGTACTCGGTGGTGGTCACAAACTCGCTCAGCTGCGGCACCAATTTGCGTTCAAAACCGTCAAACTCGGACTCGGTCAGGGCACGGGTAATCTCGCGCGCGCGGTCGGGGCGAAAGTTCATAAAAATAACCGAGTCGCCATCGTTAATGGTGGCCACTTCTTCACCCTCGGCGACTATCACTGTGGCTTTCACAAACTCGTCGTTCTCGTCTCGGGCGTAAGCCGCCTGCAATCCCGCCACGGCGGTTTCGGCGTCGTGCTCAGCATCGCCTGTGACCATCACGTTGTAACATTGCTCAACCCGATCCCAACGGTTATCGCGGTCCATAGCAAAATAACGGCCGCAAATGCTCGCCACTCGCCCGCAGCCAAGCTCGGCAAACAGAGCTTCGGCTTTTGCCAGAGACTCTTCGGCGCTGCGCGGCGCGGTATCGCGACCGTCTAAAAATGCGTGCAAGTACACCTGTTTCGCACCGCGCGCTACCGCGGCGCGGATCATGGCAAAGATGTGATCTTGATGGGCGTGTACACCACCGGGCGACAATAAACCCATAATGTGCACCGCTTTACCGGCGCTGTTGGCTTTATCGATGGCCTTGACGTAAGCGCGGTTGCTGGCAAATTCGCCATCCGTGATGGCCTTATTAATGCGGGTGAAGTTTTGGTACACCACTCGGCCAGCACCGAGGGTCATGTGGCCCACCTCGCTGTTGCCCATCTGCCCCTCGGGCAAGCCGACAGCCAGCCCTGAGGTCTCGATCAGGCCCGCTGGGCAATGGTTCCAAATGCGATCCCAAACCGGGGTATCCGCACTGTAGATGGCGTTGTGTTCGGTATTTTCAGAGTAGCCGAAACCGTCAAGGATCAGCAAAACCATAGGTTTTTTCTTTGCAGTCATAATAGAGTCGTCGCTTATGTATCGTACAAATTGGACAGGCATAAAGCACAATAAAGACCATTATTCTAACCGCTATGGCGCTACAACTCTATGGGCGCGCTTGCTATTTAACGCTCAGAGCCTTTTGCACTGGCACAAAACCTTTCTGCTATTGCTTATAAGTCGCGCCCAAAAGCCGCCGCGCCGCACAAAACGAGCGGTTATCGGTTACGGCTACCGCTTTACTAAGCGCCCGTTAGCCGCCTTCACATGCTGTGGGCACGGTTACAGGTCACCCCCCCGCTAAGACGGTATTGCCGGTAAAAGTCTTGCCCACTACTGGCAAGCGGTTATTAATTAGAGGCTGTCTGGGCTGAGAATATGGCTGATCTTGGTGTATACTTCCCGCCTTTAATCGCCTAAGAGCTTACCGTCTTAGGCATTGTTAGCCTCAAACAGCTCGATAACCAAAGGTGGTTCGGTGGAGATTATTGCTTTTCTTAGTCAACAGTGGATGCTGGTCAGTACGCTGGCAGTGCTGGTGCTTATTTTCGCGTGGCGCGAGCGGATTAAAAATGGTCAGCCAGTCACCACCCAACAAGCGACTATTTTGATTAACGCCGATACCGCCATTTGGCTTGATGTGCGCGACAAAAAAGAGTTTGAAGCCGGCCACATAGTCGATGCCCTTCATATCCCCCACGACAAAGTTGCCGAGCGTTTAAACGAGCTAGAAAGCCATCGCGGCAAAATCATCATAGTGGTTGATAAGCTTGGCCAGCACGCCGGCAGTGTCGGCCGCCTGTTGGGCAGCAAAGGTTTTAATGTACAGCGCCTTAGCGGCGGTATCGGCGAGTGGCAGAACCAAGGCCTGCCGCTGGTAAAGTAACCCGACGCTATGGTTAAGGTAACCCTTTATACAACAGCGATATGCCCCTTTTGCGTGCAAGCCAAACGGTTGCTGGCCAGCAAGGGCGTGACCACAATTAAAGAAATTCGCGTTGATCGCGACCCGGCCAAGCGCAAAGAGATGATGGCCAACAGCGGTCAGCGTACGGTTCCACAAATCTGGATTGGCGAGCGCCACGTCGGCGGCTTTACCGATCTTCGGGCTTTGGATACACGCGGTGAGTTGAATTTGTTGTTAAAATCCTAAACCACATACACTTTTATACTAACGAGACAGAGCTATGTCAGAAGAAACCACTACACCAGAAGCCGCCGGCGAACAAAAATCAAGCCCGGCATTTGCCATCAAGCGCATCTACCTTAAAGACTTATCGTTTGAAACCCCTATGGGCATTGAGGCGTTTAATTTACAACAGCCACCCAAAGTGGACCAAGAGCTTAACATTCAGGTAACCAAAGTTGACGACACGCACAGCGAGGTCGTATTGCTGTTGACCATTACCGCCAAAGTCGAAGAGCGCACCGCGTTTTTGATCGAGGTTAAACAAGCCGGTGTGTTTAACATCACAGGCTTAGAAGACGCGCAAATGGCACAAATGATCAACTCTGCCTGCCCTAACATCTTGTTTCCCTACGCCCGTGAGACTATCGATAGCATTTTAACGCGTGGCACCTTTGCCGCTTTGATGCTGCCGCCCATTAATTTTGACGCGATGTTCGCCCAAGCGGTTCAGCAACAACAGCAACAAGCCGCTGCTGGCAACGCTAAAGCCGACGCTTAGTCGCGATTGCCACGACTTTAAGCCCACACCGTGGGCTTAAAGTATTGCCGCCGGCACAGCCTGCGTCTTAATAAATCACACCAATTACTCCCACCATAAAAGCCCCACTCTGCCGCACCTATACTGATGTAAGCAGCCGTTTATAGCCTCTTACGCAGCGCGCGCCTAAGAACCTGCGCGGGCCGACAAAAACTCTTACCTGCAAATGTGTTAAAATACTTACTCTGGCATACGAGTTGCTAAGTGGTTTCCCTGCTTGACCAGTTCGAGCGCCCTTTCTTGGCGTTTCATCGAGATCTCTCGTTGCATTGGTGGCTCAACCCACCCCGGCCATCTGCTACAACAGCAGATGCGGCCTTTATGACTTGCGCTTTTGGTAATGCGCACCATACAGAGCTTGATGGCTCGACCACAGTCGGCCAGAGCCTCGCTCACTTCCGCGTTTAATCGTCGTTTGGCAACGCTTGCTTAGCGCACGATACAGCGCCTGAAAATAGGAGACATCATGACTTTAAGAGTTGCCATTTTAGGTGCCGGCCCCAGCGGCTTAGCACAACTGCGTGCATTTGAAGCAGCCCGCCGCGACGGCGTAGATACTCCCGAAATCGTCTGCTACGAAAAACAAAGTGATTGGGGCGGCATGTGGAACTACACCTGGCGCACCGGCTTAGATGCCTATGGTGAGCCAGTGCACGGCAGCATGTACCGTTACCTTTGGTCGAACGGCCCTAAAGAGTGTTTGGAGTTTGCCGATTACAGCTTTGAGGAACATTTCGGGCGCCCGATTGCCTCGTACCCCCCACGCCCAGTATTGCGCGATTACATCATGGGTCGGGTGGCTAAAAGCAATATGCGGCAATACATTCGTTTTAATACCGCAGTTCACTGGGTTGCCTACGATCAAGACACCGAGAAGTTTTCGGTCACTGTGCGCGATCTTAAAAAAGACGAGATGAGCACCGAGCAGTTCGACCATGTTATTGTTGCCACTGGGCACTTCTCAACCCCTAACGCACCCTACTTTGAGGGACTAGAGCAGTTTCCAGGCCGTGTGTTACACGCCCACGACTTTCGCGATGCCTGCGAATTTGAAGGCAAAGATTTACTGCTTATTGGCAGCAGTTACTCGGCTGAGGATATCGGCACCCAATGCCATAAATATGGCGCTAAATCTGTGACCTTTAGTTATCGCTCAACGCCTATGGGCTTTGATTGGCCTGAGTCTTTCGCCGAAGTACCCTTACTGACCAAAGTGGTGGACAAAACAGCGTACTTTAAAGACGGCAGCAGCAAAGAAGTCGATGCCATTATTTTATGCACTGGGTATCAGCACCACTTTCCGTTTTTACCCGATGAGCTAACCCTTGAAACCCACAACCGCTTGTACCCCGAAGGGCTCTACAAAGGCATTGTGTCTTTGGCTAACTCTAAGCTGTTCTTTTTGGGTATGCAGGATCAGTACTACACGTTTAACATGTTCGACGCCCAAGCTTGGTATGCTCGCGACATCATGCTCGAGCGCATTAAGTTGCCCTCGAGCGAGGCTATGCTGGAGGATACTCGCCAGTGGGTGGCCCTTGAAGAGCAGGCGTCGAACCCTTTCGAGGATATCGATTTTCAGGCGGCTTATATTCTCGATCTGCTTGAACCTACCGATTACCCAGAGTTTGACGTAGCCGCTGTGGCCGAGATATTTAAACAGTGGGTACGCCATAAAGAGGCCGATATCCTCGGGTATCGCAACAAGAGCTATCGCTCGACGATGACAGGTACTTTGGCGCCTGCTCACCACACACCCTGGATGGAGGCGATGGACGACTCGCTGGAGGCGTTTCTGGGTGAAGATGAACAGAGCAAGGAGCCATCTAAACCGGTCAGACAAGCATCGCGGAACAAACAAAAAGCCGGCAGCTCGGTCGCTTAAACACAGCGACTTTTAAAGCACAGCAGCCGCAACAAGACGCGACTTGTTGCGGCTGTTGTGTAAGTGCCGATGCTTCACATCAGCTGTTGATCGAGTTAATCAACATTGCCAGAGGAAAACACAACCACCCGATTACCGCCGGCATTTTTAGCGCAATACATAGCGTGATCGGCGTTGTGGGTTAGCTGTTTTTCATCCCCGCCATGCTCAGGAAAGTGGGCGATGCCGATACTAGGACTAAGCTGCAACGAAACATGATGGACGGCAAAAGGTCTGTTTAGGCTTACTCTGATATTTTCAGCAACCCGTTCCGCGTCAACATGTTGAGAGACACCATTTAGCAACACCAAAAACTCATCCCCACCCAAGCGGCCAACGGTATCCGATAACCGCACACAGCCGCTTAAGCGTTGCGCCATTTGCTGCAGTAAAGCATCACCGACAGCATGGCCATGGGTATCATTGACCGGTTTAAAACCGTCGATGTCGATAAACAATAAAGAAACATAAGTCTGGTTTTGCCTAGCATGATTCAAGGCCGCTGATAAGCGATCTTGTATAAACGCTCGGTTAGGTAAGTTGGTCAGCTGATCGTGTTCTGCCAAATGAGCTAGCTTATTTTCTCTTTCTTTACGTTCGGTTATATCGTGCGCGACAGCGACACGAGTGCGATGTTTATTTGACCATCGCGCAGTCCATAAGACGTGCACCACTTGGCCGTCTTTACGGGTCCAGCGGTTTTCAAACTGCAGGCTATTAACACCCTCCATCAATGCGCTTACGCTACCCAGTGTTTTAGCTCGGTCATCAGGCAGTACCAAATCGAGGACAGGCGTGCCAAGAATCTCATCTGGCGTATAGCCAAAAACCTGTTCAAAGGCCGCGTTAACAAACATAAAGTGACCGGCCTCATCGACCAAGCACACGGCGTTAAGCAACAGGTCCATCACCTCTGCTAAATCGATAGGCAGGTCTGTCTTCATAGGGGAATTACCTTACCTGTCTTGACAGTATTTCGGTTCGGCTAATCTTTAACAAATATTAACCAACAGTCTACGCCTGTTGCCGACTTAAACACTAAATCAATAAACCTATAAACAACATCGTTACTGAAGATTGATAGCGAATCTAAGAATTACTCAAGCTCAGCTCTTTACTTGTAAGCAACCTACTCTGCCCGGGCTTTAAATCGCCCAAAACAATAGGTCCCACTGCAGTTCGGTGTAGCGTCAGCACCTGGTTTTGAAACACTGCAAACATCCGTTTGATCTGATGGTATTTACCTTCAACAATTGACAGCAACGCCGTGCGCTCGGAGAGGATCTCGAGGTGAGCTGGTAACGTGGTAATACCCTCGTACGCGAAATACACTCCCTGATGAAACGCCGCTGTATATTGATCGTTTAAGGGTTTCCGGTTTAGATAAAGTGACTTTATAGGTTTTTATCAGCTTTGTCTCCGGCAGGCTTAACCTGCGCGACCAAGACCCATCATTGCTCAGTAGCAGCAACCCTGTGGTGTTAAAGTCTAGCCGACCCGCAATGTGCAGCTCGTCTTTTTGCCTGTGCTCTAATAAGTCTATTACCGTGGTGTGGCGCGCATCTTTTGTCGCGCTCACCACCCCGCGGGGCTTGTTGAGCATAATATAAACGGGGGTAAGCTCCTGCAAACAAACCCCATCCAGCATAACACGGGTAAATTTAGTGACCTTTTGCTGCGCAGATACGGCAGGCGAGCCATCCAAGACAATCCGTTTCTGTGCAATTAAAAGACGCACCTGAGAAATTGCAAAAGCACTGTGTTTACTGACAAAGCGATCGAGTCGGTCGACTGAAAATTTCATTTAATAAACACGCCCAATCAGTTTATCGATGCTTACGAGCGGGCTTTAAGGTGATTGCCGCGGTAATGCTTTGTCATCCCATCCAAAAAGTTACGCAGGACCTGATCCAGACATTCACGATAATTTTTATGATCGGCACGCCGAAACATCGCGCTCAGCTCATGCTTACTTAAAGTAAACTCGCTTAACTGAAGGATCGCCAATAGCTCGTCCGCCTGCAAATCGAGCGCTATTTTCAGCTTTCTCAGTATCATATTATTGTTTAGCACAGCCTCAGGTTCAGGAATGCCGTCACTTTTGGGGCCTCGGTTTTTTATGATCAAGCCATTCAAAAACCGCGCCAGTAGCTGGTCTTCGCATAAATCAAACGTGGCCTCTCCCTCGTGGGCCAGCCAGGCGCCCAGATCCGCTTTGCTTACCCCTTTACCACCCAATTTGAATATATCCAGCATGGTTTGATCGCTAAAATCAAAGGTATAACGCACGCGGCGTAAAATATCGTTGTTGTTAATAATGAACTCCTCTGTATCGTTTGTACTTGATCGCTTCGCACTTGTTTGTCTTGATGGGCATACTCTTATGCCCTGCAGAGCAAGATTAACCCAATCGGTCATTGTCGCACAGCTATTTAAGCTGAACACCTGCCACATTATCCCGTTAGCGGCCCTGGCTTACGGCCTGCCAGCGGCAAAGCTTGCAAGCCTATCCATAGCGCTGTGCTGCGCCTTGTGTCCCGCAATAGCCCGCAAAACTACAAAGCAATACCATCGGATAGCCTCGCACAATAAAACAAAACCCAGTACGCAACTGGCTTTTCTCTATACAGCTTAATAAAGGATGTACTTTTAAGCTGTTGCTGTGGATTAAAACTCAAGCTTAACCAACCTATATCATCATACCCGCCAGCTAGAGCTCATTGGTATTTTTACGCTCTCCTAGTAATATGAACCCACGAGAGGGTATAACAACCATAATTTAGGGATTGCAGGTATGCATCATCAGGTAAAACACTACTTAATAGCCGGACTTGTGCAAGGCGTGTCCTACCGGATCAGTAGCCAGAAAAAGGCACTGGAGTTAGGGTTGACCGGCTGGGTCAGAAACCTCGGCGACTCGCGGGTAGAGCTAGTTGCCAGTGGCACTCCTGAACAACTTACTGCCTTAGAAACCTGGCTCTGGCAAGGACCTAGCCGAGCAAAAGTAACCCATGTGGACGCCACTGTAGTTTCGTTGGAGTTACCCGGTGGGTTTGCGGTGGCCGAAACCGCCGACCACAGCATGCCGTTGTTAGCGCCATGATACGTTTCTTTGTTTTGTTTTTTGCGTAATGGCAGGCTTATTTGTAGTAGAGCTGCTGCCCTTTGGCCAACAATATTTTGTTGCCCCCTTAACCATCATGCTTACCAAAAGCTCTGCTTTTTTAATTGAGCTATTGGGCCGCGAACTCATAGTCGATGGTATTTTAATCATCGACAAAGCAACCGGTTTCGCAGTACAAATCGCCGCTGGCTGCAATGGAGTAGAAGCGATGATACTGTTATTGGCTGCTATCATTGCGTTCCCCGCGCCATGGCGTTACAAAGTGATCGGGACTGGCGTGGGCGTCGTGTCCATCCAACTATTAAACTTAGTGCGTATTGTCTCATTGTTTTATTTAGGTCTCTGGCACAAACCTGCATTTGATTGGGCACACCTGTATATTTGGCAGGCATTAATTATGCTTGATACGCTGCTCGTCTGGATGGTCTGGATTCGCTTTATTCCCGCTTTACCCCCCAGGGGAGCTGCCCATGCCTAGGCCTGAGTTTTCTCCTGCTCGGTATTTTTTTCGCGTCCTGCTTTGGCTACCGGTATTTTTTGTGTTGTGGTATTACTTAGCTGGAGTGTTAATGATTGTTCCGGCCCATTTAAGCGAATGGGTAATTAACTTAATTCGCCCTGGAACCGTATTGAAAGTCGAGTGGATTAATCGCGAGCTTGAATACATCACCAGCTTCACTGTTACGGTGGCCGATCAATTACGCACAGGCAATGCTGTGGTCACACTCAACCCACTGTTGTACTCGTGGAATATACCGGTGTTATTAGCACTGTGTTACTCGGTCAGTGATAAATTGTTTTCTAATACCCGCGTTATACTGGCAGTGTTTGCGCTATTCCCTATGCACGCCTGGGGTTTGGTGGCCGAGTTTTTTGTCACAATACTGTTTCGTATGGGCGATTCGGTTACCGCGCAAATTGAGCTGTCACAGTGGCAGCGTGATTTGGCCGCGCTCTGTTATCAGTTTGGTTATTTGATGCTACCTATTATAGGCGCCGTTAGCGTCTGGTTTTTAACGAATCGTGCGCTAGTACAAACGCTTATCGATGGAAGTGCTCAACCAAAACCCTAACGCCATGTTTTGTTTTCAGTCGATAACATAAAGTTTAAAACCCCATGACTGCACTGGCAATCACCTTCTGCCTTTGGACAGCTACAAGCGTACCGCGACACCGATGCACATATTTAACCGGTAAGATAACGGGAAATGCTTTACAAAAATCAGGAGGGGTTTTGTTATTTGAGCGGGAGATAAAAATACGGCGACTATTAGCGCACAAGCCTTATAGCCACCGTATTTATAGGCACCACTTATAAGCTATAAAATCATAAGTGGAGCTCTGTGCATGGCGACGCTACTTTTGGCCGCCACTGTAATCGACAAGAGAGTCAATTAGCCGCGCGCCGACCACACGGCGCACCAGCCGCTGCCTTTAACCTGTTTTCCCGGGAAGATGTTACAGCCCATCCACTCGGCCTCTAGATCGCCTGTCGCTTGGGAGCAGTTATGACAATAGTGCCCTTCAACCTCACTGGTTTCAGTGTACTTTAACGCACTGGCTTGTGGATCGTCAGGAGAGAGTTTTTCTGACTCGTCAGCCGCGAGCGTGATAGATGGAATCAAGCTGATGCCGGCTAGCGCAGTGCCTGCTTTTAAAAAGTTACGACGTTTCATGATATTACCTCTGTTAATAACGGTTGCTGTAGGCATTCTTTTAGTTATTATTTTATCCCTCAATTGAATCCATCCGAGAGCCTACTTGCAAGCACACAAATGCATCTTTATGCGCCAAATTTGCGCGAATCAATCCCATTTTACATTTGATTCTTATTTGGTCGGCAGGAATGGCCTAACTTGCTGCAAAATACGACATACTCTCGCCCACCCTGCACGGAGTAAACCCTATAGTGCAAAACCGTATGCCGATCGGAGTGCGCTATGGGCTGCGCACTAAACCTATAAATTAAGGCCGAGAAACCAGCTCTGCCGATACTGTCTGATGCACTATAACGCGCCAGCAACACCGATCGCTTGCTGCCCGGTTGAGCTATCCGCCAAGCGCGCGAGCAAACACACTACATCATCTTTTTAGCGAGGCAATTGCTGTTAATAAACTCTTGATGGGTCGGCATAAAATCAACCGATTTGCGGATCACAGAGCGTATACCATCAAGACGCTTTTGTATTTCGTCATCGGGTATATTGTCCACCATCGCATGGTAGTCTTGCGGCACAATACCTTGACCGTGCAAAACCTCAAACCAGCTGAGGTCACCAAACATTTCATTGTTTTGTCGAAACACTCGCCCATTGACTTTAAACTGCTCGATTTTTTGCGCAAGGCTGTCTGGAATATCCATGTTACGACAGTATCTCCAAAACTCGCTATCATCTCGATCTGTGACATAGTAGTGCGCAATTAAAAAGTCCCTTATCCGCTCAAAATCAAAGATCATTTGCCGATTATACTCATCGACATCGGCGGGATCACAATTTTTGTTAGGGAAGAAACTCATGAACTTGGCAAGGCCTGCCTGCATCAAATGAATACTGGTGGATTCTAACGGCTCCATAAAGCCACTCGACAAACCTAGCGCCAGACAGTTTTTATTCCAAAACTTTTTCCGCATACCGGTGACAAATCTTAATTGCTTTGGCTCGGAGATTGGCTCGCCATCCAAATTGGCAAGTAATATATTGCGCGCCTCATCGTCGCTCATAAACTTGCTGGAATAGACATGACCGTTACCGGTGCGATGTTGCAAGGGTATACGCCACTGCCAGCCTGCCGTGCGAGCCGTTGAGCGGGTATAGGGTATTGGCTCGGCAACACGCTCACAAGACACGGCTACCGCACGATCACAGGGCAGCCAGTGAGTCCAGTCTTCGTAGCCTGTTTTCAGTGCCTGCTCAATCAACAAACCGCGGAATCCAGAGCAATCTATAAAAAAATCGGCCTCGTGTATTTCACCGCTTTCTAACTGTACACCACGAATAAATCCGTCATCCCGTAAGAGGGTATTGACCACTTTACCTTCTACCCGCTTTAGACCTCGCTTTTCAGAGTACTCCCGCAGATACCGCCCGTATTGCCCAGCATCAAAGTGGTAAGCGTAAACGATATTAGACAAGGGGGAGTTGCCGACATCGACCGAGCGCATAAACTTTTTATCCAAGCACGCCACAGACGACAAAGTATAATCATCAATTCCCGCTGCTTTTCCTTGGGCTCGCATTTTTAACCAATAATGGTAAAAATGAATACCGCCCATGTCCTTGCCAACTGTGCCAAAAGCGTGGAAGTATGAGCTGTTTAACTTTCCCCAATTAACAAACTCAATGCCTAGCTTAAATGTACCTTGGGTTCGCTTGATAAAATCATCTTCGTCTATGCCAAGCAGCTGGTTAAACAAAACGATCTGAGGAATGGTTGCCTCACCAACTCCTACCGTACCAATATCTTCTGACTCAACAAGAGTAATCTCACACATACTGGGACGAAGTAACTTGGACAGAGACGCCGCTGCCATCCAGCCTGCGGTACCGCCGCCGACAATCATTATTTTTTGAATCCGGTTATCCGTCATGTTTATTGCTTAACCTCGTATTATGCCCCTGGTATTTTAGGCCTTAAATTATCATCGCTGCAAGTTGTGCTATCTGGCTTGCCGGCCAAATGTGGCTGACTTGCTATTGCTTTAACAAAGCATCATAAGTGGTTGTACAACGGCAGTTTCTCAAGGCGCTTTAAAGTTACAGGCCAAAAGCCTGGACTGATTGCCGTGAGCGACTAGCAGCTCATCAATTGCGATAAACTTAAACGCTAATGCAAACCTGAGAAAGCGCCAACATGCGGCTAGCTGCCGCCACATATCTCGTTGCACCTTGTCTAGCAGACGCGGATATAACTTTATTGTGTATGCTGCCAAGCTTGCGCACCCAAAGCGATCAGTATACTCGACCAGCAAAAGTGGGCGACGCAGGCTCAAGCTGGTTGACCCGTAGCTGCTGTGTTCACTGAAACTACCTTCGTGCTAGTTTTCTTCTTACGCTATCCATTATCGATCTAGCGCTACAACTTAGCCCATATTGTTTGTAAACAGTTCAACTGCTCTTAATGGGCTTCTTAACCGTATGTTACTTATTGGGTACTCAAATCAGTACTACACACCTTAATAAACAGGCAAAAAAAAGGCGCAACCTTGATGGCTGCGCCTTTTTTATACCCGAGATTTATCCGTATTAGTAGATAAACTTCAGGGTCAAGGCCAAGCGACGGTCATTGACGAACCAAGAGCGGCCAGTCTCGCGACCATGCTCGTCCAGCGTCATCAAGGTTTCCGTTTGCGTATTGGTTAAGTTTGTCGCTTGCAAACCGATGCTCAGCGCGTCGTTCACAGAGTACTGGATCGAAGCATCTAAGAAGCCTGCGTCGTCGTTCCAAATCGGCTGACCACTGATAACATCACGAGTGGTAACCAAATACTTAGAGCGCCAGTTGTAAGCCAAGCGGGTCGACCAGTCATTTTTTTCATACATAAGCACTAAGTTGGCTGTATGCTCAGACTGACCGCGCAGCGGCAAACCCTCTAACAAACTCAGATCAACCACCTCTAGGCCAGGCTGCGGCGTAGAGGTATCCTTATCAGGATCGGTGGTGGCCTGATCGTCACTGGTAAAGTTTGGTACCCCCTCAGAGTCAATAAAGGTGTAGTTTGCTTGGATACCGAAGCCATCGAATGGCTCAGGTAACATATCGTAGAATTGCTGGTAAGCAATCTCGAAACCTTGCATTTTACCTTCGTCACCGTTGCGCGTGGTGGTGAAGTCTACCGATTGAGTCACACCCGTTGTCGGGTTGGTAAAGGTACGCGGTACCGCCCCTTCGATAAAGAAGTTGCTTAGATCTTTGTAGAACATACTGAAGGTTAAAGAACCAACCGGAGCAAAGTACCACTCCAACGATGCGTCGTACTGAATCGACTCCATCGGCTGCAGCGCTGGGTTGCCACCGTTACCGGACCAGAGCACATTGCTCACACCTAAGATGTTTGTGCCTGCACCGGCGGGGCCCGGCTCTACTATGTCGCTGGTGTCTGTCTCGCGAGTTACTACCAACTGATGAGCGCCTAATACCGCCTGGTTGCGCACCTCTGACATATCCGGCAGAGCAATTGCCTTGGCAATTGCAAAACGGGTCACTAGGTCATCGCTCAGCTCTACTTTTAAGTTTAAGCTGGGTAAAACGCCATCCCAAGAGGCGCTGCTTTCTTGAGTTTCATCGGCATTATTACCAAAGCCCTGCTCGGCTTCGGTGATCCAGTTATTAACATCCCGTGAATAAGCGATTTGTTTATCGATCTCACGTAGCCAGTCTTTCTCGCTGTCAAACAAACCGGGATCAAAGGCACCCACTTTGTCTTCTGCCCACTTGCGAATAGCCCCGCTGTCAGTCAAATCCGTCGGCGCACCTTCTGGATACTCTTGCCCGATCATATCGGGATACTGGATCGAACCGGTAGCGTCACGACTTAACTTGACATAACGCAGCCCGATATTACCCGAGAAACGTAACGCGGTTTCATCGGAGCCAAAATCTAAGCGAACATAAGCTGCCGTGTTAGTCTCGGTCGTATCGTAAACTTCGGCGTCGGTAAAGTAAGTTCCATTATCCACCTCTGGCCGCAAGTTAGCTGGATCCCAAGCACCTTCATCATCTGGGTTGTTTTGCGGCAACTTACGCCCAGCAATCACCTCTTTTACTAAGTCTTTGCTAGGAAAGTAAAACCCTCCGCCAGGGATATCCGCCACACCACCGCGATGGAAGTTGGACCAATCGACAAACTCATAATCGCCTTTCAGCTCATCGGTCTCGGAAAGCCAAAGCTCGCCCTCGCCACCACCGGGTGCCCACTCGGCGCCAATATGACCCCAGTTGTAGGGAGTGATACGAACGATCTGGTTGCGATCGGCATAGCGCACACCAGCCTTCACAGACCGGAAGAAACTGGAGTTATCGAAGTAGTGGGTTGCATCAAAACGTGCCGCTTTTGATTCGCCCTCGGAGCGCTCGTAATGGTCCATCGCCGAACGCCACCAGTAGGAGTCTGGATCTTGGAAGTAATTACTATCGCCTGCTTCATCGTCAGAGAAACCAGGGAAGTCTTCGGCATAGTAATCAGGGTTGGCCTCGCGCCGACCATCCCAAGGCTCAATAATCGTCAGCTTCGGGGTGCCGCCGGTCATATCGAATTGCTGCAAGGCATATATGCCATTCGCTATCTGCAAATCGTCATTTTTCGTGGTTGCCTTGATCAACTGGAAGTCACCTTCAAACTCCCATGCGTCGCTCGGCGTCCACTTAACATTAAAGTTTACATCGTCAACAATGGTGTGATTGTCGTTAAAGCGGGTGTCCGCCTGAAACTTTTGCCCAAAGTAATCGTTCTCAGTAACATAGTCTTCGGGAATATCACCGTCACCCTCCCAACCGCGAGGCACACGGCCTTCGCCGCCGCGCCAGCCACCACCGTCGGTAATAAAGCCTGACTCAAAGATACCGCGCTCATCAAACGCAAATTCGGTGCCGGGGTGAGGACGAGCGCGACGGGTTTCACTGACTGAACCGTCGTCTTCGTCATCGCCGTAGCCACCTTGGTATTTAAACGCGTTTTCTTTCCAGCTCAGGCGCGCGTCAGAGCGAATAAACTCGGCCGTGGCCTCCCACTCCTCATTCGGGCTAGACCACTGCAGTGCAGCGGCCAAACCTTTACGAGTACGCTCATCTTCTTTGGTAAAGAAGTTAGAGCCGTTGGTCATCCACACGCGGCCGTTATCATCGGCGACACTTTCTGATGCGCCAAGGTTTTCGGCCCTGTATTTAACAAAAGCGTCACTTTGAATGCCGTGCGATTCGCCCATCAGCTCAGAGTAAGAACCGTTGATCAAGAAGCCAAATTCACCCACATCTTCAACCATCCAGCGGTTGCTGTAGAGCGCTGAAAAAGTTGGCGAGCTTTCTTTGGCCAAATCACCATAGGAGACGTCGCCGGTAAAGGCAATTAACTGACCGTCTTGATCAAATGGTTTACGGGTACGCAAGCTGACAGTACCGCCAATACCACCTTCAATCATGTCGGCGGTTTGGTTTTTATACAGGTCGACACCAGCCATTAGCTCCGGCGGCACATCTTGGAAGTTCAAACCGCGGCCAGAGCTGGCGGTGAAAGAGTCACGACCATTAAATTCACTGCGCGTGGCACTCATGCCACGGATAACAGCACCACTGCCCTCGACCCCAAAATGGTCTGGGTCATCTGGTGCCTGGAAGCGCTCGATTGATACACCGGGCATCCGTTGCATGGCCTCAAGCACACTGCGGTCTGGCAGAGAACCTATGTCCTCGGCAGAGATCGCGTCCACAAAAGTGTCGGCATTGCGCTTGATATCCTGGGCATTTTCCAAGTTCTGACGCGCACCACTCACAATGATCTCTTCTAGAAGTGGTTGATCAGACGTATCTTGCGCAAGGGAAGGAGATCCCATTGCCATGATACACATAGCAAGCATCGACTTTTTGAAAGTGACAACTTTCTTAGCGTCGTCGCGATAAACCATAGCGCTTCACCCCGTTGTTATTATGTTAAGTTGTTATTATGTAACACAGCATTGACTCACAGCGTTCTGTACCTTTATTTTCAGACGCTGCCTGTCAACACTCACCTAATTTATTGGCTCTACTAATGCTTATGAGCGATTAAAAACAGCACTCATAATGCATCGTAACCGTTGTTTAGCTTAGCCTAAGTACACACCGGCATTACAGCTTACACCTGTAATAGTCATTAAGACCACTACGCCGATATTGCATCATGCACAACTAATAGTCAAACAGTAAACAAGGCAAATTGTGCGCCTCAAAAACCTTTATCTTTACGATATTCACTGATCAGCAGTTATTGTTTATTAAGCTGAAACCCAAACAAATCGTACTTAAAAACTTTAACCGCTCGGCTTTTTAAGCGCCGTTAACTCGTTTGTGCTCATTAATCTTGCGGCAAAAAATAACTATAAGCCACTGACTACTTTTTGTCTCGAAGCGCCCTGTGAATATTGCAAGTGCTTTTCTATGTTGCCCCACGTTGCTCATCATGCAAAGCGCTGTCTAGCCATTACAGCTTGGCGGTAGTCGTCAAAATTACATCCAAGCACAAACTCGCAACCGTGTACTGCTTATTAAGCCCGACCACACGAGAGGGCCGAGCCTAATATCAATAACCGATCAGAAGCACCTAGTTACTCAATGGTGATCTTGCGCAGCAGGATCGGATCGGCTGACTCCTCTAGCGTTGTAAGATCGCCACCTTGAAGCTTAATGCCTACACGCAAGGCCGAAGGCTCAGTAGGGGCAACATCTATAACGCGCTCGAACCGATACCAACCATCACCGAGACCTTCACCGGCGCTGATGTTGATATTGCTACCGTAGTCACCTTCATAGTCACCACCATTTTGTTGGATGTAGATCTGCAGTGCTAGACCAGGATTTTCAGTTATATAGTAGTCGCCAAGGTACAGCTCAACACCCACGGTCGCATCTTCTAAGTCTGGCAGCTCGCCTTCTTCGGCAATGTACATGATTGTACGCTCAGAGCTGGCGGTCTCGTGCCAATTAGGCGCAATGCTCAAGGCAACGCTATCGGCGTCGAACGATAAATCGGGCGCGGCAGCACTGTTTTGCCAATTATCGTTATCCCAAGTGCCAGAGTCGACATTGTCCTGGGATGGGACCAGCGCAAAAGGACCTGCGTCTCCGCTGGAGACTATTATGTCGATCTGCATGCTATTGATGGTCACCCGTCCTGCAACTTCGTTTTTAACCTGCAGGCCGACTCGAATGTTCTGGCCTTCCTCGGCCACAAATGCTCCGTCTTCGGTGGCGCAGTTCACTTCAAACGGCTCATTAGCCGTCAGCGAATCATTGCTTACATAACAGCCAAACTCGCCGGCGTAACTGCCAAAGTTCTGCTGGATAACCGGTTGAATATCCGCACCAGAGTCTTTAAAGGCCTGATCCACGGTAATCGTCATATCGAAACTGCGACCCACCAGATCAACCGGCCCCTCTAACAGGTACACCAGCTTTTGGTCCCCGGCGGTAGGCTCAAAGAAAACTCCGCTGTCATCGCGCTGCAGAACAACCTCAGGAGGCGCATCCATTACCTCCCAAGCTTCATCGTCTGCCTCGACGATCAGCGGGCCGGCACCGGAGGCTGGAGTCATGGTAACGTTGTCAAACCACAACGGACCGGTCACCTCAGGTGCTTTGCCGTTAGCAAAAAAGCGTACGCCTATTTCATTGATCTTACGCAGGTTAAAGCCTTCGTCATGCCAGGCGAAGGTACCGAAATCGCCTACTTCTTTGTCGTCTACGGTCTCGATCAAACCGGTACCGCTGGCCAGCTCCCACATTTCGATACGGTTCCAGCCCGCTTTAGGCGGATAAGCACGACTTATACCTTTAAGCCCTGCGGCGTTACCCAGCAACAAATGCATGCTCATATTGCCATCATTAGCGTACTGGTCGCTGACAAACACCCAGATGCTAGCTGCGGACTCGCTCATATCGCTGACTTCGCCTACAGCACCAAAGACATCTAACGAATCCTCTTCACTGGCCCACTCGGGCGCCGCAACCAACACCTCTTCATCGCCATCCCAGCTGAGCGGGGCTGTGGCGTTACAGGTGTCGACACAACGGCTGGACCAGTTATCGGTTTCGGCCTCTGTTTTAAAAGGGATATAAGTAAAGATGCGTGGCTCGCTGGGCTCTTCATCGCCCCCGCCATTGCCGTTGCCGTTGCCGTCATTGCCTCCGTCACTGAGTGGCGGCGGCGCTGAGCCCGCCCCTAAATCGAGATCCCCGCCACAGGCTGAGAGCACGAAGATAGTGCAGAACACGATCAGCAGTTTTTGTAACATATCGGAACCCTCTATTATTCTAGTTTTTAGCTTAATTATTTTATTGTATAGCGTAAACCAATCGCATTTGACCGGTCTACTGCCGTTCTTGCTTGCTGGCCACCCCAAAACCCATTGAGCAGGAAGCTCACCGAGTATTCAAGATAACCGTATAGCGGGTAACATACCACACAAATATTCTAATTGACTATAAGTCATAGGTGTTTTCTTATTATTTCTGCGCGCCCGTTAGATATTAGATGAGATTAGCCAATTGTGCGACTTAAAACTGGCCAAAACTCATACAAAGTAATCTTTAACACCGTAGAGTTGCCTTGAGCCTTAACCGATACTATTAACTAAGCATCGCTCACACACTCACACTGCCCGAGCCCAACCGGCTCAACACAGCCCCAGTTAAACCACCACTAATAGCCACAAACCTTACACCTACCCTGAGCAAATTTTCTGCGCTAGAGCAACAGGCGTGCGCTTAAAACTCTAGTACCCTAGTGTTTCTATTGGTTTATTTCACTGGCCTTTTTGCCATAAAAAACGGGCTTGCCCGCCCTTACCTGAGCGCAGCAAACCCGTTTTAAATAAACCCGTTAAGGGCTTATTTTAAGCATTAACGCACAAAGCGGTTAATGATGTTTTCGTACAGCTCTTGCTGCCCACTGATTTGCTTAGGCTCACCGTTAGCGTTACCGATAGCGGCCAGCGCCTCGAGGCTTAGCTCACCTGCGGCAAATTTGGCACCTTCACCACTGGAAAAAGTGGCATAACGCTCTTCACGCATGGCTTCGAGCTTGGAGTTTTGCAACAGGTCATCGGCGATAATCAGCGCCCGAGCAAACACATCCATACCACCGATGTGGCCGTGAAAGGTGTCAACCAGGTCGGTCGAGTTACGACGACGCTTAGCGTCAAAGTTAACACCGCCGCCATCCCAACCGCCCGCGCGCAACATCACCAGCATCATTTCAACGGTTTCGTTAATGTTGTACGGGAACTGGTCGGTATCCCACTGGTTTTGGTAGTCACCACGGTTGGCGTCAATCGAGCCCAACATACCGGCGTTAGCCGCCACTTGCATCTCATGGTCCATGGTGTGGCTGGCCAAGGTAGCGTGGTTGGTTTCGATGTTTAATTTAAAGTCTTTATCCAGACCGTGATGACGTAAAAAGCCAATAACGGTCTCACTGTCAAAGTCGTACTGGTGCTTAGAGGGCTCCATTGGCTTGGGCTCAATCAAAAAGCTACCGGTAAAACCATTGGCGCGACCATAGTCACGTGCCATGGTTAAAAAGCGCGCCATGTTTTCTTGCTCGCGGCCAATATCGGTATTGAGCAGGCTCATGTAGCCTTCACGGCCGCCCCAGAAGACGTAGTTCTCACCACCCAAGGCGATTGTGGCATCGATGGCATCTTTTAATTGTGCACCGGCAAACGCCACAACATTAAAGTCTGGGTTGGTAGAGGCGCCATTCATAAAACGCGGGTTAGAGAATAAGTTGGCGGTACCCCACAAAAGCTTCATGCCAGAGGCGGCTTGCTTTTCTTTGGCCCAGCCAGTCCACTGCGCTAAACGCTGTTGTGTTTCGGCACGGCTGGCACCCTCTTCGATAACGTCCACATCGTGGAAGCAATAAAATGGCGTGCCAATTTTGGTAAAAAACTCAAACGCCGCATCGAGCTTCATGCGCGCGCGGGTTTCGGCGTCTTTGCCTTCGTTCCACGGAAACTGAAACGGCCCCGGACCGAACGGATCATGACCAGCGCCACAAAAGGTATGCCAATAACAGGTGGCAAAACGCAAATGCTCTTTTAACGTTTTACCGGCAACAACACGATTTTCGTCGTACCATTTAAACGCTAATGGGTTGTCCGACTCTGGACCCTCATAGGCTATTTTACCGACGCCTTTGAAGTATTCTTTATCACCAATGAGTACGCTCATATTCAATCACCTTTGCTAAATTCAGCAGTCACCCGCAGGCACTGCTTAGTCTGTTAAGTCGTTAAACCTGTTTCATCAAGCGCACACCAAATGCGCCTTGATACTGCTGGCCGGGCTCAAGCACCTGCAGCCCCTCACCAGTATTCAATGCATCAATACCGCAACTCATCGGCTCAATCGCAAGCGATTTTCGCTCAGGCGGCGTGTACAGCTGCAGAAAATTCATTTTATGAGCGCCGGTTTGCTGCCATAACTGCAATCCGAAACCCGCTTTGTCACTAAAAAAATTAACCCTCTGCTGCGCCTCGACGCCACTGTCGAGCGCAAAGCAGTTATCCAGCTGAGTCGCGCCAAGCAATACCGGCGTTGTAAAGCGCTCATCTGCCACATAATCACCGTCGGGCAACATGCGCTCGTCGATCTGGCAGCGGCGCAGCGGCGGCGTCTGCAACTGACAATCGGCCAAATCACAGCCTAAGGTATAGTAAGGGTGCCAACCTATGCCAACGGGTATCGCACAAACATCCGTATTGGTAACCGTTAAAGCAACATCCAATGCGCCCTCTGCGTGCAAGCTGTAGTGCAGCTCGACATCGGCTGCAAACGGGTAACCAGGCTCCGCCTTATAGTGATAGCTCAGGCTGACGCTGTGCTTTGTGGCGGTTTGCTCTTGCGCGGTAACGCTGGCCACAGTGCGATACAAAAAGCCGTGCAATGCCGTGCGTGTTACGGCCTCATTGACGGCAAACTGATGCGCTTTACCGGCAAACCGATAGCGCCCATCGCGCAAGCGATTGGGAAACGGAAACAACACCGCGCTGCGGTACCCAGGGTTAGCGGGCAACTGGTTAGCAGCTACCCCATCGATTACATTGCGCATGCCGACGGCGGTGGCAAACTCTAGCGAGTTGAGCATACCGCCCAACACCGGGTAGAGTGTCGCGCTTGATTGACCGGCCTGCAGCTGGATCGCTTGGTGCCCCTGCATCAGTTTTTACTTAACACCGGGCAGCTGATCCTGCCAAGCTTGATAAGCCGCTTGGTATTGATCGGCCTGCGCGCGGTCGGGCTCGATCACGGCAATACAATCTAAACCGTCAAAAGCCTCGCTGGCGCTGGCGTAATAACCGCTGCCCAAGGCCGCACCGCGCGCTGCACCAGCGGCGCCATCGGTGTCGTACACCTCTACCGCGGCTTGGGTCGTATTGGCAAACGTTTCGGTGAATACATCGCTTAAAAACATATTACCTTTGGCGACTTTAATGACGTCGCAGCTGCCACCTAAGCTTTTTAACACATCGAAGCCTTGGTTCAGCGCAAAAACAATACCCTCTTGCGCAGCTCGCACCATATGCCCCAATCCATGCCGGTTAAAGTCGATGTTGCGAATGTGTGCCCCTAAATTTTGGTTTTGATAAATGCGCTCTGCGCCATTGCCAAACGGGTGAAACACCAAGCCTTCGCTGCCCACAGCAATCTTAGCCGCCAAATCGTTTAGCAGCGGATAGCTCACCTCACCACCGGTGGCCAGCAATTGCCGCAGCCAGCTGTACAGCCGACCTGTGCCGTTAACACACACCAGTACACCATTGCGTCGCTCGGCTTGTGTGTCGGTCACGTGCACAAAGGTATTCACGCGGGATTGGCGATCGGCGACGCTATTGTCGGTAACCCCGTAAATAACCCCCGAGGTGCCGGCCGTTGCCGCCACTTCACCGGCCTGCAATACGTTTAAACTAAAGGCGTTGTTGGGTTGATCGCCAGCGCGGTAGCTGATTTTGACCCCGCGCTTTAAGCCCAGCTCGGCGGCGACCGCATCGCTCACCACACTTTGCTCGCCAATGTTGGGCGCTATGTCGGGCAACAGCGCCGCCGACATCCCCCAATGAGACAATAGTTTTTGCGCCGGCGCACGTTCGAGATAATCCCAAAAGACCCCCTCAGACAAACCCGATGCTGTGGTGGTGATCTCACCCGACAAACGCATGGCAATAAAATCGCCCGGCAACATAACCTTGTGCACTCGGGCAAAAATATCGGGCTGGTTCTCTTGCACCCAACGCAATTTAGCCGCCGTAAAATTACCCGGCGAGTTGAGCAAATGCTCAAAGCAGTAATCTTCGCCTAATGCCTCTAAGGCCGCATCGCCATAGGGTACCGCACGACTGTCGCACCAAATAATAGAAGGGCGCAACACCTGCTGTTGCTCATCCACCAACACCAGCCCATGCATTTGATAGGCGATGCCCAGCGCGTCTATCTGGGTTAAATCAACGCTGCCAGTGGCGGCAATTTTTGCCAAGCCCTGCTTCACGCACTGCCACCAATCGTCTGGGTTCTGCTCAGCAAAACCCACTTCGGGGCTGCTGATCTCAAGCTCGACCTCTGGGTAAGAGGCCGCCGCCAAGGTACGCCCCGAGGCACCATCAATGACTGCAACTTTGGTCGCTGAGCTCCCAATATCAATACCGAGAAACATCATGGCTCTTCACTTATTGTCTTTGTGCCTAGGTCGCCTTTCTATAAAGAAGGTCGACCAAAGCAAGTAAATTTAAATCAGTATGCCTTATTGTCTTTTTGACCACAAGACTTTTGCTTGAATTTTACCCCAAATTCGTCCAAATTACCCCCCATGCGAACGATACCATCTAATATTCGCCATCAGAACAAGAAGGTTTGGATATGAAAATGGTATCATATAGAAAACCGCGTCCTTCTAATTGACGTATATTTACTCAACCCCCTGCCGGATATCACTGTGCCAAACACCGATCGCCCCTATAGTAATCACGTCGAACCTGCACGTACACCCGATAATGTGATTAAAGCGCTGTCAATTGACAACCTGATCTTCGGCCTCGACCACGGCAAATTGGACGTATTACTGATAAAGCACCGCGACGGTATCAGCAAAGGCCGCTGGGGGCTGCCGGGGGGCTGGATTCGCTACGATGAAAACCTCCGTGACGCAGCCGCGCGACATCTGCATGAGCTCACCGGGGTGCAAAGCTTATACTTAGAGCAATTAAAAACGTTTGGACGCCTTGACCGCTTTCCCAATGAGCGAGTGGTAACAATTGCCTACTACGCACTGGTTAGTGCCGAAGATTACAGCTTGGTTGCTGGCAACAACGCCGCCGATGCCAGCTGGTTTAGCGTCCACGAGCTGCCCGAGTTGATTTACGACCACGCCGAAATACTGCAATACGGGATCGAGTTTTTGCAGCAACAAGTGCGCAGCCGCCCCATTGGTTTTAATTTGTTACCCGAAAAATTCACCTTACTAGAGCTGCAAGAATTATACGAGGGCGTGCTTGACACCAAGTTAGACAAACCCAACTTCCGTCGCAAAATCATGAAAATGAACTTACTCGCCAGTTGCGATGAAAAGCAGCAAGGCGTTGCTCACCGCGCCGCCAAGCTGTACCGCTTTGACGAACAAGCGTATCTGGCACTGACCGAAAAAGGTTTTTCATTCGAAATTTAAGCGCCACAGCTGCACCCACAAGAGCCACAGCTAGGTCCATATAAGGCCTACCGCGACACGCCACTTGCCCCCGCCCATCACAAAAGTTTCTTTTTCTTTAATTTTCTTGCATTAATCCTTGAGGTTTTTGTTTTTCTTGTCTATCTTATGGTTTGTGTGACTATAAGATAATGCGCGTGCAACTCATCGCCTGCCGTCATCAGCACAGAAAACCTTGAGGTTGACTGCGAGAACCCCTATAAACATCTCGCCCTATAAACACGGCGAACGATTGACACAATAAAAACAAACCCAGATAAAACAGTTATAGACCCAGCAAAAAAACACGGAGGCACAAGCTGGCTGTCGCCCAACACCCAATACCCGTGAATACGATCAATGCACTGTAGCCAAGAGCCGTAAGCCATGCTGTTAAACTCAGCCAAAAAACTGTTGCAACTTGCCGCCTTAGCGCTACTGGGTGCGAGCGCGAGCTTTGCGCTCGCATTGGGCGAGCCGAGCTACATAAGCGACAGCCCGCAAGCGACTGACTTGCGCTTAGTCAGTGGCGGCAAAACCGCCAGCCTATACCGCGCCACCGATGCCGATAGCGCCATTGCGTTAGCACTGAACAATTTAAAGGACGACATCAAGCGGGTTACCGGCAAGCAGGCTCGGATAACCCACGACGCCAGCAAGCTGGGCAAGCAGGCAGTGATTGTCGGGCAAATCGGCCAAGACGAGCTGATCGATCGGTTGATCGCAGAGCACAAAATCGATGTCAGCGATATTGCCCAGCGCTGGGAGGGCTACTTAATTCAAGTGGTGCAAAACCCGTTTCCAGGGCTCGAGCAAGCACTGGTGATCGCCGGCAGCGACCGGCGCGGCACGGCCTATGGCGTGTACGACGTTAGCGAGCAAATCGGTGTTTCACCCTGGTATTGGTGGGCCGATGTGCCCGTTAAAAAATCGGCCGAGTTAACCATCAAAGCCAACACCCGCGTGAGCGATGCCCCCAAAGTAAAATATCGCGGTATTTTTTTAAACGATGAAGCGCCCGCCTTAACCGGCTGGGTGCAAGAAAAGTATGGCGATTACAACCACAAATTTTACCACCACGTGTTTGAGTTGCTGATGCGCTTAAAGGCCAACTACCTGTGGCCGGCCATGTGGAACAACGCTTTTAATGACGACGACCCACTCAACATGGTGCACGCTCACCAACACGGTATTGTCATGGGCACCTCCCATCACGAGCCGATGATGCGTGCCGATAAAGAGTGGAACCGTTACGGCGAGGGCGCTTGGGATTACGCCACCAACCCAGAAAAGTTGTACGACTTTTGGCACCAAGGCGCGGTGCGCAACAAACCTTACGACAGCATTTTTACCATGGGCATGCGCGGCCAAGAAGACACCCCCATGAGTGATGGGCAAAACATCGAGCTGCTCGAGACAATCGTGGCCGATCAGCGCAACATTTTAACTGAGGTTTTCTCTGACCGTGATGTCAGCGAGGTCCCCCAGCTGTGGGCACTGTACAAAGAGGTGCAAGGCTATTACGAAAGCGGCATGCGCGTGCCCGAGGATGTCACGCTGCTGTGGGCCGACGACAACTGGGGCAACATCCGTCGCCTGCCCACCCCTGCAGAGCGCGATCGCAGCGGTGGTGCCGGGGTTTACTATCACTTTGATTATGTCGGCGGGCCGCGCTCGTATCGCTGGATGAACGTCAGCCCGATCGCTAAAGTGTGGGAGCAAATGAACCTGGCCAACGCCTTTAAGGCCGATCGCATCTGGATTGTTAATGTCGGTGACTTAAAACCGCAAGAGTTTCCTATGGAGTACTTTTTGCGCTTAGCCTGGAACCCGTCTAACTGGCCCAAAGAGCGTATTACCGAGTTTGGCCGCCTCTGGGCCGAGCGCGAATTTGGCCCAGAGCACGCTGCCAGCATCGAACAATTGATTACCACTTACAGCCAACATAACGGCCGCCGCAAGCCCGAGCTAATGGCACCGGACACCTACAGCCAGCTTAACTACAACGAGGCCGACCGAGTCAGCGCCGAGCTGGCCCAGCAGCTAGAAAAAGCCGAGGCCTTGTACCAACAACTCCCCAGCGCTTATCGCGATGCGTTTTTTCAACTGGTGCTGCACCCGGTGAAAGCCACCTATATTGTTAACGAGCTTTACAACATCACCGCAAAAAACCGCCTGTACGCCCACCAAGGGCGCGCCAACACCAACCATTACGCCGAGCGCGCGCAAGAGCTTTTTAACGCCGACGCCGAGCTGGCAAAACGTTACCACACCTTTAACGGCGGCAAATGGAACCATTTTATGGCACAAAGCCATATCGGTTACACCCATTGGAACAACCCACCGGTAAACATTATGCCGGTAACCTACCATTACCAAGCCCACAGCGCCGCCGATATGGGCGTCGCGGTGGAGGGTATGAGCGAGGCCTGGCCACAAAACGGCCAACTGTCACTGCCTGAGTTTAGCCCCTACGGCCCCACCCGCCATTATCTGGACATTTATAACCGTGGCCGCCAAGGGTTTGATTTTAATGCCACCACCAGTGCCGATTGGATTGTGTTAAGCCGCCACGAAGGTCGTATTGATGTGACCGAGCGGGTCTACGTCAGTATTGACTGGGACAAAATACCCCCCGGCCAGCAGCAGGGCTCGGTGGCCATAAAAGGCACCGGCTGGGGCAGCGCCACCATTAGCATCAGCGCGTTTGCTCCCTCGGCCAAAACGCGCGCTCAGGTAAAAGGTTTTGTCGAGGCTCAGGGCGTGATCAGCATCGAGGCGCCCCATTACAGCAACAAACAACCCGCCTCGGGGGCAGACTGGCAGAGCATCGACAAGCTCGGCCGCGCCGATGGCTCGATTTCAGTGTTTCCTATTACCGACACAGTGCACAGCGGCAAGGCCGATGCGCCCTGGGTCGAGTACGATGTGTACTTTTTTAACAGCGGCGAGTTTAACGTCACCGGTTTGTTTTCCCCCAGCTTAAACTTTGTTCCCGATCGCGGTCTGCGCTACGCCATCGCCTTTGACGAGGCCGAGCCCCAAGTAGTCGACCTGCTTGCCGACCCCTCTGAGCAAGCTTGGCAGCAAGCCGTTAGCGATGGTGTGCGTTACTCCGGCAGCGTCCACAAAATTGATCAACCTGGCCGACACAAACTGCGTATTTACGCCATCGACCCCGGCGTTACTTTGCAAAAATTGATGATTGATACCGGTGGCTTAAAGCCAAGCTACCTCGGCCCGCCCGAGAGCAGCCACCGCTAAACCTAACCCTGGAGCAACCTCAGGAAGCTTTCCCCGGTCGGAGCAATCCACCGGGGTTTTTTTTGGCTTTACGTTGCCAATAGAGTTGGTGCTATTGCTTTTTAACCACAACTAAAAAGCCCCCGAGCCGCCCACCGCAACGCAGAGGGTTTAGCTACAGCCGGGTAACGCCCTAACAAACAACACCTAAGGTACGGCGACGGCTTGACACCCAGCCATAGAAATCGTCTACACTGAGCGTCTGTCGCACAGTGCACCAGACTCAACCTCGGTAAACAAGTATGAAGTTAGCACGTATTGAAATAGACCAAGTTCTACCCCTGCGCCACTTAGTGCTATGGCCCGACCGCACCGAGGATTTTTGCCGTATCCGCGGCGATGAGAACGCCATGCATTACGGCGCTTTTATCAAAGACAAGCTGGTTTGTGTCGCCTCAATCTTTATTGACGGGGGCGACGCTCGCCTACGTAAATTTGCCACACTGCCCGAGTATCAAAATCAGGGTATTGGCAGTGCGCTGTTAGGCCATATTTTAGAGGAGCTAAAAGAGTATGGCGCCAAGCGTTTTTGGTGTGATGCACGCTCTACAGCCACCGGCATCTACAGCCGCTTTGGCATGGCGGTCGAGAGCGAGCCCTTTAATAAAGGCGGCGTCGATTACGTTAAAATGGCAAAGCGGCTTTAATAATAATGCGTTAAGCCGAGCCGCCAGCTGCCTAAACCGGCTGGCGGGGCTGCAGCCGAGAAGGTTAGGCTTGTCGTTAAAACACCTAGCGCCGGCCCTGGCAAAAAAGTGTCAAACCAATAATAAAACCAAGCTGTAACTAAGCCCTAAGGCGTTAATAAGCTTGTAGTTTACCCTAAACATCGATAATCTTATGGTTTTGTTGACTATAAGATACATCGCAGGCGCCGCCTAAGCGGGCCCAGTGCACGAGGATATTCTGGCGTGAAAATTATTGCAGCCAAGGTGATCGTATGCAGCCCTGGGCGTAACTTCGTCACCGTTAAAATCACCACCGATGAAGGCGTTTATGGCATTGGCGATGCCACCCTCAATGGCCGCGAAAAATCAGTCGTCTCTTACCTCGAAGATTACCTATTGCCGGCGCTTATTGGCCGCGATCCGCAGCGCATCGAAGACATTTGGCATTTTATTTACCGCGGTGCCTATTGGCGCCGTGGACCCATTGGTATGACGGCGCTGGCCGGTATCGACACCGCTTTGTGGGATATTAAAGCCAAGCTCGCCAATATGCCTTTGTACCAGTTGCTTGGCGGGCGCAGCCGCGACCGCATCATGGCTTACACCCACGCCAACGGCAAAGATCTACCCAGCACCTTAGCAGCGGTGGCCCGTGCGCGCGAGGCCGGTTATCAAGCCATCCGCGTACAGTGCGGCGTGCCTGGTGTTGCCAGCACCTACGGGGTGGCCAAAGAGGGGGAAGACTACGAGCCGGCCGATGCCGATCTGCCCACCGAGTCCGTCTGGTCGACCGAGAAGTACCTCAACTTTACCCCCAAATTGTTTCACGCTATTCGCAGCGAGTTTGGTGACGATCTGCATCTGCTGCACGATGTGCACCACCGCCTAACCCCTATCGAGGCGGCGCGACTAGGCAAAGAGCTGGAACCGTATCGTTTATTTTGGCTCGAGGACCCAGTCCCAGCCGAAAACCAAGAAGGTTTTAAACTGATTCGCCAGCACACCACCACCCCTATCGCCGTAGGCGAGGTGTTTAACAGTATTCACGACTGCCGCGAGCTGATCGAAAAGCAACTGATCGACTATATCCGCACCACCATTGTGCACGGTGGCGGTATTACCCATGTGCGCCGCATTGCCGATCTAGCCTCGCTGTATCATGTGCGCACTGGGTTTCACGGCGCCACCGATTTATCGCCCGTGTGCATGGGGGCGGCGCTGCATTTTGACTACTGGGTACCCAACTTTGGCGTGCAGGAGCATATGCCCCACAGCCCACTGATGGAGTCGGTGTTTAGCCGCGCCTACGAGTTTAAAAACGGTTACTTCACCCCCGGCGAAGCACCCGGACACGGGGTGGACATCGATGAGGCCGAAGCGGCCAAATACCCCTATAAACGCGCCTGTTTACCGGTTAACCGACTTGAGGACGGAACCTTGTGGCACTGGTAATTGCGCAATAGGTACGCTTGTTACACTTAACTTTTCAACTGGATAATCACAACTGGAGACTGTCATGCAATTTAATAAAAAACTGACACTGCTCGCCATGGTGGCCGCTCTCGGCGCCTGCGGCGAACAAGAAAGCCAAGCCATTAACAGCCCAAACAGCACGCCCGCTGTGGCCGAAGCCGAAGTAGATGTACCTGACGTGGTTCGCAAAGAGGCCGAAAACCTTCGCATGGCCGCCGAGCGTAAATTTGCCAGCGAGCCTCTGGTTAGCAATATCTACACCGCCGACCCATCTGCGCACGTGTGGAACGACACACTTTATATCTACCCATCCCACGATATCGAAACCGATATCCCTATGGATGACACTGGCGCGCACTTTGCCATGCGCGACTACCATGTTCTGTCCATGACCGAAGTTGGCGGCGAAGTAACCGACCACGGCGTGGCGCTCGATGTGGACGATGTACCTTGGGCCGAGAAGCAAATGTGGGCACCCGATGCCGCGAAAAAAGGCGATAAGTACTATCTGTACTTTCCCGCTAAAGACTACGACGGCATCTTCCACATAGGCGCCGCCGTTAGCGATTCGCCTACCGGTCCGTTTGTCGCCGAGCCCGAGCCCATCGAAGGCAGCTACAGCATGGACCCCACCGTGTACAAAGACACTGACGGTGAATACTACATGTACATAGGCGGTATTTGGGGCGGCCAACTGCAACGCTGGCAAACCGGTGAATACGTAGAAGAAGATGTCTACCCCGCCGATGACGAGCCTGCCATTGCGCCCATCGTGGCTAAAATGGCCGACGATATGGTGAGCTTTACCGAGACCCCGAAAGAGATCATGTTGCTCGATACAGACGGCACTCCCATCAAAGCCGGTGATACCGAGAAACGCTTTTTTGAAGCCGCCTGGGTACACAAATACGACGACACCTATTACTTCTCATACTCCACTGGCGACACTCACAATATCGCTTACGCCACAGGCGATAACCCCTACGGTCCTTTCACCTATCGCGGTGTGGTGCTTGAGCCCGTACTGGGCTGGACTAACCACCACTCGATTGCCGAGTTTAAAGGTCAGTGGTATGTGTTTTTCCATGACACACAACTCTCTGGTGGCCAGACACACCTACGCAACGTGAAGATGCTGCCCATTACTCACAATGCCGACGGCAGTATTAGCACCGTCAACGCCTTTGCCGACTAACACTCGCCACTAGCACAAACAAAAAAGCCGGAGCCATCGTTCCGGCTTTTTTATGCCCAAAATGCAGGCTTTAGGCTGCTTTTACAGGGGGCATTACCCAGCCTATTAAGGTAGACCCGAGTTACCCCCTAATACAACACCTTGCTATACCCATACTGACGGCGCAGCAAAGGGCGGTGGCGCTAAAGCTGCGGCGCGAGCGCTGCAATAGTTTTGCTATCTATTGCAGCGCCATAGCGCCATACTGATTCGGTTGCGTACTAGCAATAAAAGTGCGCAACAACAGCCATTAGGCTGGCTTGGCTTTCGATGTAACACTAACCTTTTAGGGGATAGCATCATGAGTAAAGGACAAGACAGTAAAAAGAAACCGCTTTTAACCGCCAAAGAAAAGAAGGCTGCCAAGGCATCCAAAAAAGCCAGTAGCAATATTTTAGGCAGCTAACTCGAGCTGCCTTAGCCCATGACAACTTAACCGCCAAGCCACACCAGCCAGAGGTTGTCATGCACATCTTATCGTGTTGTGTGCCTTTAAGTGGCCGGCACCAGTGGTGCCCCTACAGGCGCACGGCACAATGACACCTTATTTTTTAGCGACAAACTCCTGAAAAAACTCATCGACATCTTTAAGGTGGTTCAGGTTGAGCATCCAAGTGGCTTCAACCGTCTCCGAAAAATCAAACCCACCGGCACCGATAGAAGGGTTATCGTAACCGGCGTCAATATTGTATTTATCGCCTAATCGTTTTGCCTCATGCCACAGCTCGGACAACTGCTCATCTTGCAACAACGCATTCCACCAGCTGCCATCGGTGGTGTTAAAGCCCGGCGTGCCATTGCCGCCGGCATTACCATCGGGGATCTTTACATAGTGGGTAAACTCGCGCACATACAATAGCGCATCGGGCGAGCTGTGCTGCTCGTTCCAAACACTGTGTTGCACTGTGTGGATTCGTTGTTTGCTGTTCAGCTCTGGCAGCTGGGCGCGGATCGCCTGCACCAGCAGAGCGCTAAAATCGGACTGCCCGGCCTCTTGTAGCCACACATCAGCGCCACTTTTTAATGTCTCGACGGCGCGCTTGCTGGCCACCTTAACCGCTTTATCGCGATCGCCATGGGCATCGGTCCAGCGATCACCAAAAGCCAGCGTAAATAATTTGGGGGCCGCAACATATTCGCCACCCTGAACTCCGTAAGCCCCCGCTACCGCTAAAAAATTTATGTCGCTAAAACACTTATCTTGTAAAATCGTACCGAGTGCGGCAATAGCCTGCAAATCATCCACATCTGGCTTGCTGTCAAAGTTAGCGATTAACAAATCTTGCGCTTGCAACAAACCACTGACGCTAGGCTCGGGGCCATAGCTTGCCGCCTGCGCAAAACCCACCGGCACAGCAAGCATTAATGCCCCCAGCATAGTGGCCACTCTTATCTTCGACATAATAGCTTACTCATTATTGTTGCACTGGTTTATTGGCTAAAAAAACGGGTTAAAGCAACCCTAAGCTCAACTGGTTAACGCTCACAAAGGCTAGCCATTTGGCGTTATCTCGTCAAACAAAAACCTCGTTTGTAAGCAGTATTTAAAAAGCTTTACACATACGCTCTACCGTTTGTAAAAACCAAACAGATGATTTTGTTTTTTTTTACTCGAGCACGGCCTAGCGGATACGCCTCTGGCTAACCTGAGAACGGTCACTCACCCACCGATCAGCGCAGCGTGCTAGTATATTTGTATAACCATAACCATAACTGATAGGATGATTTTTATGCATTATGTAGACATGCCCAGCGCCAGAGAGATAGGTGATTTAAATCTAGTCCGCTCCGACGGCTGCATTTCAATCTTTCTTCCAACCACCCCTGTCACTCTAGAGATCGAGCAAAGCCGAATCAATCTTGGCAATCTTGTGAAACAAGCCATTACCCAGCTCGAGGCTATCGGTTTAGACAAACGCCGTATTTGGCCTATTCAAGAACACTTTGAAAACCTATTGGCCGATACCGATTTTTGGAACCACCAGGCCAACAGCTTGGCCATTCTTGCAACGCCCGATTCACTGCGCACTTATCGTATGGCCAACAAACTCAAAGCCATTGTTGAGGTATCGGACCGCTTTCACCTTAAACCGTTACTGCGTGCCATTACGTTTCCACACGCTGCGCATATTTTAGCGCTATCAGAAAACGCCGTCAGACTCGTCCAGATCTCTTCCGACTTGCCGGCGACAGAAATCACCGTGCCCGATATGCCAACGGACGCTGCCAGCGACGGCAACAAACCTAATATCAAAGACTATACTCGCACCGGCAACCGACCGGGCGCACAGTCGCAAAACTTTTACCTGGCGCGCTATCTGCGTAAAATCGCCACGGCACTGCGGCCTGTACTGGTCAACTCTGAGCTGCCGCTGATACTGGCAACCACTAAACCGCTGGAGACGTTATTTCGCTCGTTAAGCACCACCGCGGTGCTCGACGAGGCGATCTTGGGTAACCCCGAGCACCTTAGCGAGGCCGAGCTGGCCAAAGCGGCCAGACCTATCTTAGACGCGCATTACGCCAGTCAGATTCAGGCGTTTCATCGCGAGTTTGAGCAGCGCGCAGGTAGCAATAGGGCAACTACGGATATCTCTGATGCCGCCCGCTTAGCCACCTTTGGCGGTATTCACAGCTTGTTAGTGGACATTGACAGTGTGGTAGACGGGCGTATCGATGAAGACACCGGCGAGGTCAGTTTCGATGCTCAAGGCGATGCGGTTAACTATGGCATAGTTGACGAAATTACTGGCCGAGCCTTGCGCACCGGTGCCAAGGTAATGGCGGTACGTAAAAGTGATATCCCCGGCGGCCATGACTTAGCCGCGATCTCGCGCCTACCGATTTAAAGTATTCTTTGCCCGACCTAAATCGCCCTTACGCGGTAACCAGTAAGGGCGATTTAGTTTGCAGTCATCTTACCCTTAGTCGGTGTTAACTGGATTTTTTCTTGCGTATATCTCTTACTAAATACGAGTTGCCTGGCCCGCGCTTAAGCTCAAACAAATCTATTGCTTTAATTAAACTGCTTAAGTTTTTGTAGCCATAGTTTCTCGTGTCAAAGGAGGTCTTATTGGAGATGTGCGAGCCGACCGGGCCCAGGGCCGCCCAGCCATTATCTTCTTCTGTGGCCTCAATGGCTTGGCGCAGTAGACTTATCAGTTTAGTGTCAGATTTTATATTTTTGGTTTTTGTCTGCGAGGTGTCATTGTTTTTTGACTCTTGATCCAAAAATAAAAACTTAGAGCAAGCATTAACAAAGGGCGAGGGGGTTTTGCGCTCACCAAAACCGATAACCACCTTACCCTCGGCTAACGCCCGCGTAACCATCGGGGTAAAGTCGCAATCTGACGATACAAAACACATCACGTCAATGTCTTTTGTGTACATAACATCCATCGCATCAATCACCAGTGCAATGTCCGATGCGTTTTTGCCCTTAGACAGATCGTATTGCTGTATTGGCTGGATCGCATACTCATGCAATAAATCCTCCCAGCCTTTCAGCGATGCCTTCTTCCAGTTGCCGTAAGCTTTTCTTATGGTCACCACACCGTACTTGGCAACCTCACTCAGAACATCTTCAAACTTATTGGCCGGTGCGTTATCGGCATCGATAAACAGTGCGATTCTTTGTTTTGCGTCATCCACTTTGCATCCCCCCCTAAAGTTAAAAACAGTTACGTGTTTTTATCATCCAATCATTTTAACAGCTCCGTTAAAGCTGTCTTGTTTTTTTATACCAGTGTAACTATAGAGGCTATACAGTGATTATGGGATATTTGGCTATGCATAAGAGACCGCTGTCATGGCCTTTAACCGACCAACCGCTGTTGGCGACAGCGCGGCTAAGACAAGTCTGGCGCAATTTATAATTGCGGTAAAAAGCTGAAGGTGTAGTTTCGGGTTGTGATGGCGGCATCGGCTTTTGCCTCGAAGCTGATCAGCTTGACCCGAGCTAGCACTCTTGCCTCTAACTCGGCATCGTTTAAATCAGAGCTGACAATCACCACCGAGGCCAATGAGCCGTCGGGGTTGATCACCAGTTTAAGCACAATCTTGCCCTGCAGTGCAGGGTTAGCGCGCAGTGCGCGGCGGTAATAGCGGTCTAAGGCGGTAGCGTGTTGGCTCATGACGCGGCGAATCTCTTCGTCGCTACGCTCGCCGCTTGTTGTTTTGCTTTGTGCGGTTTCGGCGCTGGCCTGTGCGCCAGCCAAAGCGCTTTCGACCTGGGTGGTTTCACGCCCCGACAACGCCACGCCGCCGGTGTCTTTTGATAGCGCCGAGGTGTTGATGCCGCCACTGTCGGACTCGGCGCCGCTGGTGATTAAGCTGCGCTCGGTGCGCTCGGCAACGGCTTGACCACGGCTGATTTCATCGCTGGCCACAGATTCAACATCAATCGCTTGGCGCATATCGGCAAGAGCATCTTTAAACTGCAACAAACCACTGGTGCTGGCTTTTTCGCGCGCTTTGTCTACTGCGGTAACGGGCTTTGGCTCGGGCTTAACCTCGGGTTCGGGCTTATCGTCAGCTTTGGGCTCGGGTTCCGGCTCGGGTTCCGGTGTAGGCTCAGGTTCGGGCTCAGGTTCGGGTGGTTTGATGGCTTCTTTTTCAAGCAGCACGCGCGCCAGTTGCGGCGGCAGCTTTTGTTTTTCTTCGCGGTTTATCTCGGGCAGAGTAATCAGCGGCACTAAAACACCCAGCAGCCCACCCAGCAAAAGCGCGGCGCCTAACCATTGTAGAAAACGCTTATCGTCTACTTGGCCCTGACCAAACAAACGGTATTGATGAGCCTTGTTGCGGCTACGCGGGGCCATATTAATTATCGGCTCCTGCGGATTGGGCGGTGTCCGGCTCGGGCGGCTTATTTACCGCCAACGAGATATCGCGGTAGCCGCTAACCGCGCAGCTGTTCATAATACGTTTGAGCAAGCGATAAGGGATCGCTTTGTCACCCATAATGGTAATAGCACGGCCGGTTTTTTCTTGCTCGGGGCTCAGCGGCCGTGCATTGCGTGCCAGATACTCCAGCTCTGTGGTTAACGCGGCAATGGTATTGTTAGCCTCTGCGTTATCCTCCAGCGGCTCGCTGGGGATATCTTTAATGGCAACTATGGCGCGCCCACCCACTAATATTTGCCGGTTGTTAACTTTAACCACCACGGCGGTGTCGGGTACGGTATCGGCAATCGAGGCCGGCAGCTCGATGCTTTTGTCGCTGCTCAGCACCTCGACATCGGAGGAGTTGACCAGTAAAAAAAACACTAGGATGGTAAAAATATCCATCAGCGATACAAGGTTTAACTTAGGGCTATTTTGGCTGCGACGGTGCCGCTTTGCCATACGCTTAGCGCGCAGTGATTGTTTCACGACTCACCCCCAACACCGGGCAAGCAAGGTGCTTTATCGGCCTTCAACAGCGGATCATTAACCGGCGCATCGCCCAGGGATACCTGCGGAAACAAAACCGCATCGACCAAACTGGCCGCCACTACAGCTTTATAAGAGCGCACCGTATCCATGGTGCTGACAATGGTTTGGTAGTCTGTATCAGGCTGCGCCAAAATAACGATGTCGTCTTTTTTGATTTGGTGGCTATCTTCTAAACGAGCTTTTATTTGCTGTAAGGTTTTGGACAGCAACGCAAAGTCGTATTGGCCATTTGCCGCTGGGCAAATAGTGGCGGCGCGATTACCGGCAGGGTGATTAACACCGAGATAACCTGGGTATATCACCACCTCTAGAAAGTCGTGTGTGTTTTGCTCGTCAGTGCTCATGCTGGAGGCGGCCGAGTCTGGCAGGTTTAGCTCCAACACGGTAATGCGCGAGAACACCATACTGAGCAACAGTACCGGTACCAATACAATCATCAGATTCATAAAGGAGGTAATGTTAAGCTCGGCATCCTCGGTTTGGCGTCGCCTTCTAAAGCGCATAATCTTCCCTTAGACGCTGGCGTTAGCTTTGGGCGCAACCGGGCGAGCGGTATTGGTTAGCAGGTTTAAGCAGCGCACAGCGGTCATCTCTAGCGAGTCGATCAGCTCGGTGGTTTTGCTTTGCAACATGGCGTGAAACAACAGCAGTGGGATGGCAGAGATCAAACCAAAAGCGGTGGTGTTCATGGCCACCGAAATACTGTTGGACAAAAGCGTGGCTTTCTCGGCCGGGTCGGCCTCGGCCACGGCGGTAAAGGCGGCAATCAAACCGATAATAGTACCGAGCAAGCCCAGCAAAGTGGCAATGTTGGCCAGCGTGGCTAAGTAAGGAGTGCGTTTTTCTAAGCGCGGCATGGCCTCTAGCACTCCCTCCTCCATGGCCAGCTCGATCTCGTCGCGGCCGCCGCTGCCGTTCATGCGCGACACCCCGGCAGCAACAATGCGGGCGATGGGCGCTTGGTTGCTGCGCGCCAAGTTAATAACCGCTGTGTAATCACGCTTTTTTAACATTGGCATAACCCGGCCAAACGCCTGTTGGTTTGCACGTTTAGCTTGGTTTAACACCACAAAGCGCTCAATGGCGATCACCAAACCAATGACCAAGACAATGGCAATGGGGTACATAAATGGCCCGCCATTTTGAAAAAAGCGCACCACTGTCGAGAAAAAGTCCATAGTTGTCTACCTTACAAATGCCGCGAGTTGCCGGTTAATAAAACGCGCCGTTAGCACGCCTGCCAAATGATGAAACGCGAAGTTTACACGGCGCGCTGTGCTTGCGCCACGCCAGCGTATTAGCGATCGCTTTTGCGGCGCTGGTTTGCCTCTGGGTGTGGCGGTTTTATTGCGCCGTTTGTGTTTGGGTTATCGCCCTGGGTTTTGGCGCCGGTGTTGGGCTCGATTAAATCCACCGGCGCCGGCTCGGTTAAGGGGGCTAAATGTTTCAGCTCGCGCAACAGCTCGGAACGCTCTAGGTGCTGAAACACAATATCCGTTTGATGATGGATCACATCGTACTGCAGTGTCGGGCTGTCGGGGTTTTGCCAGGGCACCAAGTAGAGCACCTGCGGCTGCTCTTGGTTGCCGGTAATAACACTCTCTAAACGCGAATCCTCTTGCGCCAACGCGCTACCGGCTACAGCCAACACGGCGAGCTGAAAAATAATCGTTAGCCGTTTCATGGTTTTGCCTGCCGTTGCGCGATGCGCCGTTTAAGATCGATAATCCAACCGTTCACGGTGTGATCGGGGGCGCCAGTTTCCTGCTCGCGCAAATAGCGGCACGCCTCGTAGTGTGCCAACGCCTCGGGCCAGCGGCCCAGATACAGATCGTACAAAATGCCTTGATTGCAGTGGCTGTCGGCCGAGTGCGGCCAGACGCTAAGCGCTTGATTGTAAAGTGTCTCGGCCTTGGCAAACTCCCCTGCACGGCGCTCAAGCGCGGCCACCTGATTGTAGGCATCAACGTTAAGTGGGTTAGCTGCCAGCGCTCGTTCAAACGCGGCGCGCGCCTGACCCGGCTTATCCAGCTGTAACCAGACTATACCTAAGTTAAGCCAGGGGCCCGACAGATCTGGTGCCTCGGCCACCAAAGCCTGTAAGGTGTGGCGCGCATCGCCCCAGCGCTGGCGGCTCATTTGCTGGCCGGCGCGCGCAAACGCGGCGCGCGCCGAGGCGCTTACCTCGAAGCTGGGCGCGCTTAGGTACGGGTTTTGAGTTATAGGGCCGGGCGGCAATAGCGCTGGGCGCTGCTCTGGCGCAGCGCCCGAGTCATCTACCAAGGTGTCGCTGGGCGGTGGCGCCGAGGGCTGACTGGCACAGCCTACCAGCACCGCCATGCATACCGACCACAACCACCGCTGGGCAAACTTAGCGTATGGCATCGGCAGCCTCCACGGTAAACTCGGGCTTGTTGTAGCGCGCGGGCAAGATACCCGCTAACGATGACAAGCTGGCTTTTACCCAGTCGTCGTACACGCCGCGCCAGGCCCGCTGTGCGTTGGCCTCGTGCAACTGGATGGCTTTTTCTTCAAATGGATAAGCTTGTTCCTCCAGCAAAATATCGTATTGCTCCAGCTCTAACATATTGAGGTTGTCGGGCCGCTCCGAGTCCAGTAAATCCTGCGCCAGCTGCAGGTAGATCTCGCCAATGGTGAAGTTGGCGCGGGTGGTGAAGTCGGCCACTTTAAACTCCAGCACCTGCTGTTGCGCCTTAAGGGCTTTATCCAGTGCGGCGCGTTTTTTCGTCAAGCTGGATTTAATCGGCAGCGTTAACCGCAGCGCTTTAAAATCTTGATAAGGCGCTTCGGCCAAACGGGTGGCGGCGCTGGCCGCCAAGTACCGGCTGCGATCGGTGGGCGCTTGGCGGGCGCTTTTTACCACCCGCGCGAGCCAAAAGTTACGGCTGCTGATATCACCTTGCTCGTGATACAGCTCCACCAGACGTTGCTCGACCTCGATCAGCTCGGCCACAGGCTCGGGGTAGGCGTGGGCGTATTGGCGGTAATGATCCCGCGCCGCCTGCCAATTGTCGGCTTTATCGTAATACTCGGCGGCGGTGATCAGCGATTGTCGTGCCTGCTCTGGATCTTGACTGTTGTTGGCCTGCTGACTTAATAAGCCGGCGGCTTGCTGCCACGCGCCCGTGGCTTGGTAGATCAGGATCAGCTTGGCCGGCAGTTGCGCATTTAACCCATGGCTGGGATAACTGGCAGAAAATTGCGTTAACAGACGCTCCGCGCGGGGCCAATCGGCTGCCATTTGTGCCGCGTGCCCGGCGTCAAACAGAGCTTGGCTGGCAATGTCGCTGGTGGGCAGTTCAGTGTGAATGCGCAGCAGTAAATCGATGCCGGCGCCGCTGTTGCCGGCCAACAATTGCGCTTGCCCTTGCTGGTAAATACTGGCGGCAATGCGCTCGCGCAATTGCGCCGCGCTGGGCGAGCCGGCCGTGTTGCCATGCTCTTGGTGCAGCGCCAGCGCGCGCCAATAGGCGGCCTCGGCGTCTTGGTAGTTACCCTGCTCAAACCGTGCGTGGCCCAGTGTCAGCCACGCACTGTAGAGCAGGTGCCCCGGGGCGCTAGGCTGCCAAGCAATCACCTGCTGGGCAATGTCCGCCGCGCGGGTTAAATCCCCTTGCTCTAGCAGCTCGGGGGCGGTTTGCGCCAGCACACTAATGGCCCGTGGGTCGCCGGGGTAAAACTCGGCAAACTTGAGCGCAGCGGCGATTTTGCGCTGCTGCCATTGCCACAGCTCTCGTGTGTCTGGCGCGCGGGCTAATGCGCTGGGAGCCAGCAGTTGTCCGGCCGCCGCGCGCTTTACCAGCTCGGTGGATAACAGCACCGCGCTGTAACCGGCCTCGGCGCCGTATTGCCCATCGCGCTTTGCAAAGGCGACATTCTCGTACGCCGAAAGGGCATCGATGGTGCGCTGACCCTGCTCTAACGCCTCGGCCATTAGAAAGGTCATCTCTGGTACAGACTCGTCTGCAGGAAAAGTAAGCACTAACTCTAAGTATAAATCAGCGGCCCGGCTGTAGCTGCGGTTAACATCCGCACGGCTGGGGGCGGTGGCGCTTGTTTCGGCCACACCTTTTTCTAGCCGTTGTGCTTCGCTGTGATGGTGGCGCGCCAACTGCTCTAAATACAAACGCAGTTTGGCCAGCGCATCGTCGCTCATGTTGCGCGGTTTATCGCTGCGCACGATCTGTTTTGCCTGTAACCCAGTGGCGGGGGCGATGCCAGTGCGGCTTAGCCAATACTGGCTGTACAGGCCATAGCGCTCGAGATAAGCGCGTTTGGCCGGCAGCAGCAGCGACGGAAACTGGCCCGCTTGGTAGACCTCGATCTCGCGGATTGAAAAATCAGGCGCCCTGTCAGAGTCCGAGTTGTGCCGCACAAAACGGGCAAAGGTGTCGGCGCTGTCAAGGTAGCGCTGCTGGGTTAAATACAGCTCGCCCAGTTGCTCATAGAGCAAGTATTGGTAGGCTCGTGCGCCTATGTTTGCTTGCTGCTGGGCAATGGCTGGGGCGCCGTCTAGGTTGGCGTAGGTAAAGCTCAGCACCCGCAGGGTATCTTGCACCAGGTTGCGATCGGTGGGGCGCATTTGTTCGATCGCGCCGGCCACCTCGGCGGCGGTAGCGGCGGCCGCTAATTTGTTATCCAGCAACTGGGTAAAGCGCGCCATTGCGATATCGTACTGACTTTGCTTATAGGCCGACCACCCCTCCATATAAAGCGCGTTGTCGGCAAACGCCGAGCTGCCGCTGACCGCCACTTGGCGGTACAGCTGCTCTGAGAGGCGGTAATCGGCCGCGGCAAATGCGCGCTCGGCGCGGCGAAACTGTGCCTCTTGAATATACGCTGAGCTAGGAAAGCGCTGCGCCAGCTCGTTTAAAGTGGCGCTGGAGAGCGCCTCCTGGCCGTCCAGTGCGTAGGCCTTGGCCAGCTTGTAATAAAGTGCATCAGGCTGCTGCGCCACCGAGCCTTCTGGGTCGCGGCGATACTCGTCCACCAGCGCGCGATAGTGCGAGATGGGCTCGGCAAAAAACTCTGTTAAACCGCGCGCTTGCTGCTGCGCCGACTCAGAGCGGGCCATCTCCAGATCGGCCAGACGCAACTGAATATGGTGGCGTAGGGTCGGGTTGCGGGTCATCTGTAACGCGGCGCGGTAATGGGCCTCGATTTGCTGCGGATCTTGTGGCTCGACGCCTTGCTCAGCGGCAGGCACTGTGGGCTCTGGCAAGTCGGCCAACGTGTCATAGTCTCCCAGCTGCGGGCTGTGGCTGCAGCCGAGCATGATCAGCGACGAGCTTAGCGCCACCATTACTGCCAGCGATACTCTGCGCCGATAACTCACGGTTGCACCTGCGCCGGCACCGGCGCCTCTGGCTCGGACTCTTGCGCCGCGCGATAAGCCACATCGTACAAACGGGCAATGCTCAGCCGCACCTGCGACAGGTAATCTTGCAGCCGCTGGTGATGCTGCTGCAGCGTTTGCCGCAAACGGTGCAGCAGGGCATCGGTGGCATTGTGGATGGCTTGCTCAAGGTGTGTAAGTTGCGCGTGGGTGCGTGTTTGCAGCGCCGTTAAACGCGTCAATTGCGCCTCTAGATCTGGATCGGTGGATAATATATCCGCCACCTGCTGACTGCGCTGACGGCTTTGACCCAGCGCTGCGTCCAGTTGCGCCAGTGTTTTGCGCGCCTGCCAGAGGTGCTCGGCAAAGCCTTGCGCCGCCCGCCAGTCGATTACGCCTTGATAAAACCGCAACCGCTGGGCGGCATTATCCGGCACCTTAGGGTTGCCGGTTAACCCCGCCGCGCTGGTGCGGGCGCGGGCGATGCGCGCAGCTTGCGCCCGGGTATCGGCATCGGCCAGCGCCAGCGTATCTTGCTCGCGCTCGATACGCGCGAGCTCGCCGGCCAGCTGCTCGCGTTGTTGTTGCAGCGCACGATGTTGCTGCAACAGGCCAGATTGCTCGATGGCAGCGCTGCGCTGGCTGCGCAGTTGGCGTTTGTCGGTCACCAGCTGCCGGTAAATATCCAGCTTGCTGTGCCAGTGGTTTAAGCCACTTTGCAATTGCAGTAAATCGCGCAGCTGCTGTGCTTGCTGTTGCAGTGCATCCTGCTTTAGTAGGGTTTGCAGATAGTGCGAGTCGCTGCTGAGCACGTCCACCTGATCGAGGCTGAGCCAGCTTTGCAGCTCGTGGCTATCGCCGCGGGCCAGCAGAGCATCGGCTGCTGGGGGCCGATGCTCTTGCCCTGGCGCGCCGCGGTGGCGCAAGCCGGCCATGAGCCGATGGCGATTAAGCCGCTCGAGCTGCTGCTCAATACGGGCAAACTCGGTGCTGAGCAATTGCTCGGACTCGCGGTAAGCCAGCAGCGCCGAGCGCGGCGCGTTAAGTTGCTCGTAGGCCCAGGGTACCGCTAACAAAGTCTCTTGCACCGCAGGCAGTAACAGCGAGCGACGCCGCAGCTCTTGCCAGGGTTTTAACGCCAATGGGTAATCTTGGTAACTTGCCGCCGCCCAACCGTAGCCGAGCAGCGCACTGTTGGCCAGGTTGCTGTCGAGCCGCACATCGCGAAACGCGGCTTTGGCCGAGGCGTAGTTAGCCTCTTGTAAAAAGCTGTAGCCCATTGCGGTGAGGGTTTTATCGCGAATCGCCAGCGCCTCGTCCCGTTTAGCGCCACTTTTAGGCAGCGGGACACTTAACCCGGCGCGGTAGTACTGCTGCGCGCCGCTGACATCGCCTGCCCGCGCTGCAGCGTTGGCCAAGTTCAACAGTGCCAATGCGCGGTTGTGCCGCAGCGGGCTCAGGATGGTTTGGGCCTCTTGCAGCGTGGCGGGCGGGCCTGTTTTGATGAACAAGTGCACGTTAAGTAAGGCGTTATTATCGGCCAGTGTGTCGTCTAAGGCGTGACCGATGCTATTGGCAGAGGCGGCTGCTTTGGCGTAGTCGCCGGCACGATAATCCAGCTGCGCCAAATAATAGTGCGCTGTGTCGCGCACCGCTTGCGGCTCACCCTGACCTAGCTGGGCGGCAAACTCGCTGCGGGCGCGATCCGGTAAGCCATAGGCCATGTAGATACCGGCGCGCATAAGCTTTGGGTAGTGTTGGTGGCCTACGATGGCGCCATCGGATTCTGCGCGCAGCAAAACGCTTAGCGCCTGTGGAAAATCGCCCAAGTAGTAGTGGTAGAGGCTCTCGCCGTAGCGCAGATCTTGCGCCGCATGATGGCGCTCGGGCGGCGCCGCTACAGCGACACTAGCGAGCGCCAATAGGGCACAGAGCGCAGTGGTGGCTACAGCTCCCATTGTTTAATATCAAACACCGGCTGCAGCTTACCGGTGGCGTCGACAATGCTCAGCTCGAGCACCAAGGAGGCGGTGGTTTTATCGACCACCACCGAGGCGGCACGCTTATAAGGCTGCCCCTGTGGGCCAATGCCCGTAAAAAAAGCACTGATCTGGTGCGCACCGCTTTTAAGATTGCCCAGATACAGCTTTTGAATACCGCCGCGACGCAGGGCATCGATTTGCTTAGGGGTGTACAGCTCGCTGGCCACCAGTTGCTCGTCGATCTTGACCTTAACCGCATCCAGTGCAAAGTACTCTCCTACATCCAGCGATAAATACACCGCCACTTGACTGTTGGCCGGGTAGAGCAGCTCCTCTTCCAAGATCAGTAAATCGCGGTTCAGCTCCAACACCTGTTGCTTAAGTGCCGCGCTGGCATCGGTGTTGTTGGCCGGCTGAGCACTGGCCACAGTGGCCAGTGCTAACAGGAACACAAACAAGGCGAATAATAATCGGTGGGGGTAACACGGCGTCATTAGTGAGTCCTGTTTTGCCTTGACGGCTTGTTTATGGTTGGGCAGTTTAATCAATCGGCAACAAAAGTGCAGTTATTGTAAGGCGTTATGCCGCTGCCAGCTGTGATTGCAGTATCACTCGGGTGCCACCAAACCACTGCTGTAACGCACTTTTCCCGAGCGGGTAATCACGATCGCGTCAAACTCAGGCAGCGTGTTTATGAGCTTTAAACCTTTATCGCCGCCCAGCACAAACACACTGGTGGACAGCGCATCAGCGTCAAAACTGTTGGGCCCGATAATCGATACGCTGGCCAGCTCGGAGCTGCTTTTACCTGTGTGCGGATTGATAATATGATGAATCCGCTCGCCGTCGGCGTCGATAAAATAACGCTCGTAGTCGCCCGAGGTAGAAATCGCACTGTCGTTTAACGGCAGCGTAATGGCCGCGTGTGTTTGATCGCCGCGCGGCGGTTTAATACCCACCAGCCAAGGCCGGCCGCGTTTATCGCCGAGAACTCGGCTATCGCCTCCGGCGCTGACACTGGCGTGCCGCACGCCGGCTTGGCGCAACAACTCGATCGCCCGATCCACCGCGTAGCCCTTGGCAATACCGCCAAGGTCCACGTACACCTGTGGCTGGCTGTAGTACACAGTGTGGCCAATATGATCGAGTTTAACGTGACGGTAATCGATCGCGGGCAGCAGCTGGCGGCGCTGCAGCTGACTCGGCTGGCTGGCGTTGCGATAATCGTAATAGCGCGCCAGCGAAGCAAACGTGATATCAAAAGCGCCCTCGGTAAGGCGGCCATAATACAGTGCTTTATCCAGCAGACGGCTCATCTCTGCGCTAATGGTTAACGGTTGCTCGGCACTGTGTTGGGCCGCTGCGCGATTCATTTGCGACAGCTCGGAGTACTCTTTAAAAGGGCTGTAAGCGGCATCTATACGACGCATCTCGGCCATGACTTGCGCCAGCAATTGCTCGCCGCGCACGGCGTCTTGATGCCACAGGGTGACACTGACTTGGGTGCCCATGATCGCCTGCTCATCGCTTAGCCAGCTGGCCTGGGCCATGTGGCCAGACAGCACCAAGGCCAGCGCAATCAATACCCTGATAAAAGCCGTCCTGGGATGTGTGGGATGGAATAAATACACTTAAACGAAGTCCAAAATCAATTAAGCGCCCATAGTAAACACTGAGGCGCGAAAGGTCACTCTTTGGCAAGCGCTTCTTAGCGCGCCGCGCAGGGCTTTATGGCGGCGTGGCTGGGGGCGGCTGTTGCACCAATGTGAGTGGCTCGGGGGTGGCCAACAACTCACTAAAAAGGCAGGGTTTGTGCAGGCCAAAGCCCTGCACAAAGTCCACCCCCATCTCGGTTAGCAAGGCGAGGGTCGCTTGGTTTTCAACAAACTCGGCAATGGTTTTTTTGTGTAGCGTCTGGCCGATTTCGTTAATCGCACGCACCATTGCCAGATCTGTTTCATCGCGATCAATATCGCGCACAAACACTCCGTCGATTTTTAAATCGCTGATGGGCAAATGGCGCAGATAACTAAACGACGACAAGCCGGTACCAAAATCGTCCAGGGCAAAACGGCAACCTTGTTGCGCCAGCGACTCCATTAACTTGATGGCTTCGGTAAGGTTGTTAATCGCGGCGGTTTCGGTCACTTCAAAGCAAATTTTATTGCCCGGTATGGCGTACTGCTCGAGCATCGAGACGATAAACTGATGCAGGTCGGGGCGATCGAGCGACACGCCCGATAAATTAATATGACACGATTCTAACTGCGCCAAATGCGCAGGGTGCGCCGCAAGCTGACTAAAGGTGTGCTCAATCACCCAGCGATCGATCGGGTAGGCGGCACCAAAACGCTCCGCCGCCGGCAAGAAAACACCCGGCGAGACCACCTCACCTTGCTCGTTTCTAAGCCTCACCAATACCTCATAACGCAAACCACCTTGGCCGGCACGGGTGGGCACGATCAGCTGTGCATCTAAAAACAAACGCTGATCGCTGATGGCGTTGCGAATCCGGTTGAGCCAGTCCATTTCCCCTTGCAGCGCCAGCTGTTGCTGGTCGTCCTCCTCCGAGATATAAACTCGGTTGCGCCCCTGTTGCTTTGCCAAATAGCAGGCAATATCGGCGGTGCGCAATAGGTGTCCGGCATCGGGGGTGTTGCTGGTGATGGGCACAATACCAATACTGCAGGTGACATCGTAGCGGCGCTCTTGCCATACAAACACCATAGTGCGCAGCTGGACACAGAGCTTCTCGGCCACTTGACCGGCGGTAATCAGCGAGCAGTTTTCTAAAATCACACCAAACTCATCGCCGCCAAGGCGCGCCAACATATCGTGCTCGCGCAAAGTACGATGCAGCACATCCACCACCTGTTGCAACAGCCGATCGCCGGCGTGATGGCCCGAGGTATCGTTGATCACTTTAAACTGATCGAGATCGATAAAAAACAAGGCGTGTTGCAAACCCGTAGCCCGTGCCTCGGCCAGCACGATGGATAGCTGGCGCTCGAACGCACGGCGGTTGTGAATGCCGGTCAGTGCATCGTGAGTGGCCTGATAGCTCAGCTCGACCGATAAACGGCGCGACTCGGAGACGTCTTCGATCATCGCAATATAACTGACGCCGCCGTCATTATCGATCACCCGAGACAGGGTTAAACGTGCCCAAACCGTGCCGCCGCCACCTTTAAGAAGACGCAGCTCCATGGTGTAGGCATCGACAACCCCAAGCCGCATTTGCTCGCGCCGATCGGCGCCTAGCCGCCAGTCCTCGGGGTGCACCAGCTCGCTGCGCGACATGCCTTGCAGCTGCTCTTTGGTGTAGTTAAGGGTTCTGCAAATGGCGGTGTTAACCGCTACTATATTGCTCTTGCCATCAAGCTGCATCATGCCCACTTCGGCTTGCTCGAAGATGGCTTTAAAGTTTTTTTGCGAGCGTTGCAGCATGCGCATTAACTGCCAACACAGCCACCATGCCAACAGTGCCATCAGCAGTAAAAACAACAAACTCAGCAGCGACAAAACAGACACCACCCAGCGCGCGGCATCGCTCATAGCATCGAGAAAGCGCTCGGTAAGTGAGTCCAGTTGCGAGTTAAGGTGTTTTAATTGCTCGCGCAACGAGGCCATTTTTTGCGGCTCGACGCGCCCCAATTGCCACTGTTGCTCTAAGCCGTTGGCGAGCTGGATAAGCTCTGCCATTTTTGCGTCTGACTCACGCCAAACTTTTGCCGCCTGCTGCAGGGGGCCAAGCTCGGAGCAGCAACGGTACAGCCAGATCATGGCGGCCACATCGTCGGGATGATTTCGCCCGGCAATAAAATCCTGTGTGACCTGCTCGGAGTCGAGAGCTGGCGCCTCAAGGCCCATGCGGGCGCGCTGATCGGCCTGCACAATGGCAAGCCATGCTCGCGCGTTTTGCAGTTGCTGCGGATCGCCTTCGCGAGAGTATTTATCCAGCTCATAAACGCTGGCAAGTTGCGCCCGCGACCACACACTTTGGCCGGCTAAAAAGGCGGTAACCGCCCCTTGAATTTGCACCACTAACAGGCTAAAGCACACCACCAACGCCAGCAAAGCGGCCAGTGCTAAAGTTAACGCGATTACTTTTAGCCGTATATTACTCGCCCAAGACTTCATTGTGCGTCACGCCCCTCCGGTGCCAGTAGCGACGGACATACTCGCCGCTCAAGCCGCAGTTAAGCATTAAAAACCATTCAGTTCTACGCTTTGCTTGAGGTAAAAACTGTGCACTGGTGTTTTACCACACGCTTTTGTACACAACCGCCGGACGCGGTTTATTAAGGCCGCAAAAGGTCAACTCTTGGCATTACCCCGCGCGGGCTGTTGCTTACAGCTGCATTTGGATCTGTTGCCGGCCATTGTCCAGCGGTGTCGCCACTAGGGGCAACCACTCGTCGGCCTGCACCTCGCGGCTGAAGCTGTCGCTTAGGGTGAAGTCGACATCGATCATCACCCCTCCGGTTAATGGCATAGTGACATTGCCTTTTAAATCGATCGGCCCCTCCAGCGAGAACACATCGGCAAAGATGGCGCCGCTATCGGTGGCCGATAGCTCGGCGGCAAAAGCGCCTAAGTTAAGCCAGCGCTGACCGTTGTTTAACCTTGCCGCGCTCCAGCTTACATTGCCGGTTAATGCCTGTACCGTTTGCTGCTGTACCTCGAGCTGCTGAATGTGCGCCGACAGCTGTCCCGACACTGCCATTTTGTCGGGCAAACCTTGCACCAACGAGGCGGGCACACTGATGTCGGTATCGCGCAGAGTGAGTTTGTTATTTCGCCCCGCACAAGCCGTGCCCGATATTTGTTGCCGCTCAAGGCTGGTATTGATATCGGCGCAGGGGCTAAAGCGCAACAAACTGAATGGGTGCAAATCCCAGTTTAGCTCGCCCAGAGAATAAGCGCGCCCATCAATACTCACCGATGCCATGCTGGCCCGGCCGTGCCAGACAGTACCAGAGATGCCGGTGAGCGCAAGGCCGCCACTGCGTGTCATCATATAACCGCCCCAACTGGCGGGGGCCTGGGCGATGACAAACACCAACCAGAAAATAACCGCGAGTAAAATCCAATAAACTTTAGACATGATTGCTGTCACTTGTAGGCTAATAATGATGAAACGAACTTTTTGGTTCTAGCTTTTTATTGCTGCAGCGGATATCAACTTAACCGCCACAGGTAGGCCTCTTAAGGTCACTTTGTTAATGACTGCGCAGGCGAACATTGGCGGTTATTTTACCCGCCTTGCTGCTGGCGGCCATGGACAGATCGAGGATACTGACGCTGTGCTGATACTCGATGTCGTACAACCACTGCATAAAGGCGCTGTAACTGACATCATCCAAACGCACGCGCACCTCACCGCGGGTACCCGGCTGAAACCCGCTCATGCGCAAACCGTTACTTTGCAGTGTGGTGTCGATCAGCTGACTGATGTTACCGCTGCTGGCGTCGCTTTGTGCCGCGTTAGCGCGTTTGCTTTGCTCGATTTTACCGGCCATTACTTTTACCCGCTCCAGCGCGGCGCTGCTGGAGGCGTTGCTCAGCAGTTGTTGCTCGCGTTTGGTTTGCAGTGGCGACAGTACCGCCATCCATAATAGGTACAATGCGATGGCCAGTGCGCCCACCAGCAAAATGGTTTGCTCGCGCCGGTTGTAGCGTTCGAGTGCTGCAAATAATTTGTTCATTAGAGTTTCCGTTTTACTTTTAAGCGCGCCGAATGATTGTCGCCTTGCGCGTTAGCGGATAACAGCTCGGCGGTTAAACCGCCGCCCTCCAGTGCACCGCGCAGCGACTCGATGGCGTTAAAGGTGTTGGCTTGCAGGTTGAGCGATAAGTCGCCGTTATCGGCGGTAAAGTACACGCCTTTGACGTTGACGTCGTCGCGGCTGTTAAGCTCTGGCAACACATCGGCCAACAGCGCCACCACTTGGCCGCTTTGACCTTTGGGCTCTAGGTCGCGGCTCATAATGCGCAGGCGGCGCTCGGGGTCGTTGGCCGGGCCATTGGGCACCACGGTGCGAAACACCTGCTCGATGTCCCGCCGCACCTCTAGATTGTCATTTTTTAATTGGTTTAACGAGAGCAACAACACCGCCACATACACCACCAGCGCGGCGGCGGCGGCGTAACTCACCCGCTGCCAACTGCGCCACCAGCGCTCGATCGGCAAACGCTGGGAAAACTCCCCCTGACACAAATCGATGGTATGGCTGTCGGGCTGAAAATCCCAAATACCGGCAACGTGGCTTACCCGGTGGGCGGCTTCCAACGAGACGGGTATTGCCTGTTCCAGTTGCGCCAATTGGTTTTCATCTGGGGCGCTTAAATTAAGTATTGGCAGGGTATCGACACGGTTTTCGGCATTTAATAGCATTGTTAGGGCCGCGCTCAGGCTCGCGCTGTCAACCGTAAAACCGCTGCTGGCGCCATGGCGCACGCTGACCATGGCGTCTTGCCAGTGCAGCGCCCAAACATCTTGCTGGGGCTCTTGCTCGAGGTTATCGGCAGGTGTTGCCGGCGGTGTCAGCTGGGGCAGTAAAGCCGCCGGAAAACACTGTTTAACTTCTATGCCCACCTCGGCCAGCTGTGCAAAGGTATCGCTCAGGCGCGCGCTTTCGGTGTAGGCAAGGCTCACCTCACCGGCCGCTGCGGTGCCCAATGCAAAGTGAAACTGACTGATATCACCTATCACTTCCTCTTCGAGCTGAAACGGCATTAAGCGGCGCAAATGACGTTTTTCGGCATCGCTATAAGGCAGCTGGCGCACCACCACTTGCGGGCCTCCGATGATCAAGCGGGCGCTGATGTTGCCGCCCCCCTGCTGCGCGGCAAGATCGGCGGGCGAGCCCGTGGCAAGCTCATCGGGCAATCCGTTACGCCGGCGTAACCAAGTGTAGTGGCCGCCGTAATGGGCGAGGTATAATGTCAGCTGATCACTCATTGTCTGTCATCTGTCCGATAGTCGTGGGCGTTGCCGCCCGTTCGAGGTCGAGGATATAGTCGTACACATCGCGCCGCTCAATAACGCTAATGTTACCTTCATCACGCTGTAACAGGCTTTGCATGCTGCGGCGCTGATCGCCCAGCTGCACCCGCACTGTTACTCTAAAATAACTGCTGGCAATATCTGCATAGCTTACGTCGACACCGCCTTCGGCGCCAACTACCGAGTCCCACGCTGGGTTATCGGCAAATTTATTGTCTTCGTTGTACTCAATACCAGCCTCTTGCAGGATTTGGCCGGCCTGCTCTGGCGTTAAAGGTGCCAGTAAGCTGCCGGCGTTAAAGGTGCGCAGCAGTTGTGGGTTAATGGTGTTGACGTTTAACTTGCTGCCCTCGGGTAACACGGTAATAAACGGGCGCAACAGGGCCATCAAATCTGCGCTCATGTAGCGCACCATACGCAGCTCATCTACGCTGGTAAACGTGCCGGCATTAGACGGCAAGTACATAGGGTCGAGGGATTGATAATAATCCCGCTCGGCGCCGCCGTAACCGGTGATCTCATCATCGCGGTCGGCCCAGTCGATGAGCGCCTCTAACACACTAATGGCCTGCTCTTCGCTTACCGGAAATTGTTCTTCAAAGCTTTGCAGCAAGCGTAAAAAATGTTTTTGCGCACTGCTAAAGCGCGTTGCGTCGTTGGGCGATGTCTCTTGCCCGAGCGGCTGGGCAACCACGTCGTTTAAGTTTATTTTTGCGGTGGCGTCTTCGATTTCGGCCAAAATCATACCGCCCTCTATGGGAAACGGTGGCAGCGGCTGCGCCCAGGGCTCGAGCAGGCTGTCGACGCTGAGATCTTCATCCAGCTGTAAAAAATAAATCGCCAAGCTCTCGGCGCCAGACAAATACGCCCGAGCTTGAGCGCCGTGCCAGCGGGCCTCGGCGCGGGCCATACTGAGCTGGTAGTCGCGCGAAGCTTTAATGGCAAAGGCCGACACCATGGCGACAATTAAAATCGCCAATATCAGCACTGAACCGCGCTGGCGCTGGGGCAAATTAGTGGGCCAAGTCATACAAGCGCTCGCCTACTAAGCCGTCGTCCAGTTCAATTTTTACCAGCACCGCCAACGGTATGCTGGTATCGAGTTGGCTCTGGTTGCTGCTGGGCCAATTTTCATCCCAGTCGCGGGCGTAATCTGAGCCCTTAAGCACGCTTTGCCCTTCTTGTTGGGTGCGCTGGCCGGACAAAAACCTCAGCTCCATGGCGCTGATGCCGGTGAGCATTTGTTGTTCGATCATATCCTCGGCAAACAGCCAGTCTTCAATGATTAAGTTGCGCTCGGGGCGATAGTCGCGCCACAAGGTGCCGTCTTTAATGCGGTAAATCACCTGCTGTAAGTCGCTGCGCGGGCGGTTCATTGGGTTGAGCCAGTTGCCCCGGGTAAACTGCAACACCAACTGCTCGCCCGAGGTGTTGTCATAAACGCTGGCGCCGCGCACCGGGCGGCGCAAACCACCGAGTATATTGACATCGCCACTGGCATCGACGGGGTTTAACATATTGCGCAAATCTTGCCCCAGGGTTTGCCAGGTGCGGTCTAGCTCATTGATCCGCGCCATGACATCGGCGCTGGCGCTGGCGCTGCGCTCGGCGGTGGTAAAGCTTTGCAAACTAAACGTCATAATGACCGCCGTGATCGCCATGGCGATCACCACCTCAAGTAGCGTAAAGCCTTTTTCTGCGGGGCCGTTATTCACTGATAAACCCCGTTAAGCTTGCCAAAAAATCGTCTTTATTGGCTGCCAAGGCAACGCGAATATCAAGCCGTTTAAATTTTTCTACTTCGGTTTCCTGGGACTCCAGCTCCCAGTACCAAGTTTGTCCGCCCAGGGTTAGCTCGCCATTTTCACTGTCGGGTAAGGTGTATTGCTCGAGCAAGGCGCGGCGCATTTGCACCTGGGTCAGCTGGTTTTCGGCGATCCAAAACGCTTGGGTTTTTTCTCGGATAACACCGGAGCCCTGCAGCTGACTGGTGATCAGCATCATCAGCGCCGGCAGTGCGGTGGCGACAATGGCCAGCGCTACCATCACCTCGATTAGGGTAAAACCGCGCGATTTTCTCACCGCTGGCGCTCCTGCTCGGCCAGCTCTTGCGCGCGGCTTTGCCAGCGCACGCTACCCATCATGTCCACCTCGATGCGCTCGACCTTCTCGCTGTCAAAACGTAAAAACAGTGCCATCTCTAGGCGGGTGGCCTCACCGCTGGGGTAAAACATCAACACCGGTTTGGGTGTGGTTTCGCGCTCGTCGTACTCGTAGCTTTCACCCTCAACCACCAGCTCCAGCTCGAGCGCAGAGCGCAGGCATTGATCGGTTAAAAAATCACTTACCGGCTGCCAAGCGCTGTTGCGAAAGCGCCGCCACTGATAACACCAAGTGTCGCCATCGCGGGCGCTGCGCGGCGCGACAAACAGGCCGATGACATCGCCGGTAAGCACCGCTTGCTCGCTGACAAACTCCGCCTGCAACATAAATTTGTCCACCGTTTTTTCAAGCTCGGTGGTATCGTTTGGCGCAAACGCTAAGGTGGCCATACCCGCACTTAGACCGATGATCACGACTACGATCATGATTTCGATCAGGGTAAACCCCCTTTGCCGTGAGCGCCGTAACATGGGTTTATTGCTCTTCGGGCTGATCCCAAACACTGATATCGGTGTTTGGGCCTTCGCCACCGGTCACGCCATCGGCACCCAAAGTGTAGATGTCGTACTCGCGCGTCTCGCCGGGGCTGATGTATAAATAATGATTGCCCCAGGGGTCCGTTGGCAGCTGGTCGAGGTAACCGCTAGAGCGCCAATTGCGCGGCACTGGGCTTAGCGCGGGCTTGTTCACCAGCGCGTCTAGACCCTGCTCGCTGGAGGGGTAGACGTAGTTATCAATACGGTAAAGGTTAAGCGCCGTTTGAATATTTTTAAAATCGGCTTGCACTTTGTTGACTCGCGCTTCATCGGCACGGTCTAACACCATCGGCGCAACAATACTGGCCAACAGGCCAATAATCACTACCACCACCATGATTTCAATCAAACTAAAGCCGCGTTGGCGGCTGGGGGTTGCTCTCATTTGTCGTACTCCCAATTAACGGACAGCGGTTAGCGGCTTATATACCTTTAACCACGATGCTTACCAAAACCTTTAACTCAACACACCAGCGATGGTTCGGCTGGGCGTTTAGACCATTTTATTCATTTCAAAAATCGGTTGTAAAATGGCCAGCACAATCACTAAGACGGCGCCCCCCATCAGTACAATTGTGGCCGGCTCCATCAACCCCAACGATACCGCCAACACCATTTCTAGCTCGCGCTGTTGGTCACGTGCGGCGTGCTCTAGCTGAGTTGGTAGGGTGCCGTTGGTTTCACCGCTGGCCACCATTTGCACCAACAACGGCGGAAAGCAGTTGGCTTTTTCCATGGCGCGATTCAGGGCGGCGCCCTCGTGCACTTGATTGGCGATATTCTCGCAGGCCTCTTGCAGCACTAAGTTGGTCATCACCTGCCCGGCAATGCGCAGCGCTTGCAACAGCGGTACCCCGCTGGACATTAACAAACTTAACGTGGCGGCAAAACGGGCCGAGTTTGACTGGTTAACCACGTTGCCAATCACTGGCAGTTTAAGCATGATTTTGTGCCAGCGGCGCTGCCGCCCCTTATGCCTTAACAGCTGTTTAACACCGTAAAAGCCGGCCACAAAAACGGCCAATACAACAATGCCGTAACTGACGATAAAATCGCTGCTGGCAATTAAACCACGGGTTAACAGTGGCAGCTGGTGTTTGGAGTGGGTAAATAAGTTGACCAGATCGGGCACCACAAACGCCATCAAGCCAACGATCACGGCCACGCTCATCAGCAACAGCACAATGGGGTAAATCATGGCGGTTTTTAAACGCGACTTTAACTGCTGCGCGTTTAGAGTGTGTTCGGCTAAGCGATCTAACACCGGCCCTAAAAAACCCGAGCTTTCGCCGGCACGCACCATAGCGCGGTACATGTCGTCAAACGAGTTGGGGTGCTCGGCCAGCGCTTGGGCAAAACTAAAACCCTCGAGCACTTTGGTGCGGATTTGCAGCATCACCTGTTTTACCGCAGGCCTTTGCGCCTGCTTAGCGGTGGCGTGCAGCGCCTCATCGAGGGGCAAGCCTGAGCTGATCAGTGAGGCCAGCTGGCGGGTTACTAAGGTTAAATCGCGGTTTTTAAGTTTTGCCTGGGCGCCGGGCAAAAAGCTCAGTCGGCCACGACTTTTAGCGCCGCCACTGTGCACTTTAACGTTGCCGGCATCGGTAACCTCGAGAGGTTTCAGTTTTTTTGCGCGCAACTGGGCGCGCACTTGGCGCTCAGAGTCGCCCTCCATCATGCCTTTGACGGTTTTGCCAGACTCGTTTAATGCGCGATAACTGTAGGCTCCCATAAGCGGCTCCGGTTTAACCTGCGGTGGTAACCCGCAAGACCTCCTCTAGGCTGGTGATGCCCTCGATCACCAAACGGCGGCCATCGGCGCTGATGGAGTCTGAGTGTTTGCGCGCCTCGGCGATCAGCTCTTGCTCCCCGGCCAGCTCATGGATGAGGTGGCGCATATGCTCGTTAATCTCGATCAGCTCGTAAATGCCTTTGCGACCGCGATACCCCATTTGATTGCATTTGTTGCAACCGACTGGGCGATACGCCTGCTGCTCTGGGGGCAGTTTCAACATCTCGCGCTCGGCCTCGCCCGGCTGGTAGGCTTGTTTGCACTGTTGGCAGAGCTTGCGCACCAAGCGCTGGGCCATCACCACCTCGACACTGGAGGCCAGCAAAAAGGGCTCTACCCCCATGTCTTTTAAGCGCATGATGGCGCCAATGGCGGTGTTGGTGTGCAACGTTGAGAGCACCAAGTGGCCGGTTAAACTGGCTTGAATCGCAATATCGGCGGTTTCCGAGTCGCGAATCTCACCGATCATCACCACGTCTGGGTCCTGCCGCAAGATCGCCCGCAAACCACGGGCAAACGTCATATCGACTTTGGTGTTGACCTGAGTTTGACCGATGCCCTGTAACAAATACTCGATCGGGTCTTCGATGGTCATGATATTGCGGCTGGGGTGGTTGATGTGGCTTAACCCCGAGTAGAGCGTGGTGGTTTTACCCGAGCCGGTGGGGCCGGTGACCAAAATAATACCGTGGGGGCGGCCCAGCGCCCGGGCAAAACGCTCTTGCACCTGGGTGGGCATTTGCAGCTCGTGCAATGACAACTGCCCTGCGGCCTGATCCAACAACCGCAAAACAATGCGCTCGCCGTGGGCCGAGGGGATCGTCGACACCCGGATATCCACCGCATGGCCGGCCAAACGCACGGTAATGCGGCCGTCTTGGGGCAGGCGTTTTTCGGCAATATCAAGCCGTGCCATCACCTTTAAGCGCGACACCAACACCGGTGCCAGCTCGGCTTTGGGCGACAGCACCTCGCTCAGCACGCCATCGATACGAAACCGCACAGAGACGCGGTCTTCAAACGATTCTAAGTGAATGTCCGAGGCTTCCTCGCGCACCGCTTGCGAGAGGATGGCGTTAATTAAACGAATAATGGGCGCGTCGTCATCGCCGGCGAGCAGGTCGGTACGGTCGGCCAGATCGTCCGCCATCGAGGACAGATCAAACTCGTTGCCAAGATCTTCGGCGGCGCGCTGAGCGGCGCCGTCGCTGCTTTGGTACTCGCGGGTTAGGCGCTGCTGGAACACCTCGGCGGGCAGCTCTTCAAGCTGCATTTCGCCGTCAAAATAACGCGTCAGCTCGGTTAGCACAGTGAGGGTTAAGCCCGGTTTGTGCAGCACTTTGTGCGGCTGCTCGGGGTCGATCATCACGCCGTGATCAGAGGCATAGCTAAACGGCAGGCGCGGACTGTCGCCCGCGCTGGCGGCCAGCTCTTGCTCTGCGGCCTCTGGCATGGCGCTTGGGTTAAACTCCTCTGGCAGCTCGGCCAGCTCCGACATCTCGCTGTTCACCGTTTACTCCTCGGCCTCGGCGCGGTCTTCACTGGACGATGACGGCTCGTTTTGATCGTCTGTTTGGCTGTTGTCAGCGTCGGCCTCGGTGGCCTCTTCTTGGTACTGATACTGTGACTGTACGCGGCGCAGTTGCTCCTCCCACTGGGGCAGCATCGGCAGATCGTCTTTGCCCGTTAACAGGTTGCCATGGCTGCGCCGCTCGAGCATTTGCTCGCGCATATAGCGGTATTTTTCGGCGGTGGCACCCAGCAGCATCGCATCGTCGGGCATTACGCTGGCGCGAATAAAGATCATCAGGTTGGTTTTGGTTTTGGTGGTGCTTTGACTTTTAAACAGGTTGCCCAAAATGGGGATGTCGCCCAACAGCGGCACTTTTGTCTCGCTGGTGGTGACGTTGTCTTGTATTAAGCCACCCAGCACGACAATTTCACCCGAGGCGGCCATCACCTGGGTGTTAATTTTACGGGTATTGGTTATTAAGCCGGCGCTGCCGGGGGCCGAGTCATCGACGCTGGAGATCTCTTGGGCGATATCCATCACCACGGTATCGCCGTCGTTCACGTGGGGGGTTACCGTGAGCAAAATACCCACGTCTTTGCGCTCGATGGTTTGGAACGGGTTGCCGGGGTTGCTAGAGCCGCTGCCTGTGCCGGTGTAAGAGCCGGTGACAAATGGCACGTTTTTACCCACTGAGATCTCGGCCTCGTGGTTATCGGTGGTGAGCAGGCTGGGGGTTGAGAGGATGTTGCTCGAGCCATTGGACTTGAGCATCTTTAATACCGCCAACATGTCGGTGCTGCCGCCTATACGGCCGACCCCAAACACTTGGCCGGTTATGCCCGCCAAGCTGCTGGCCAAACTGGCGGTTGCGCCGCTGCCCTCGGCCAATGCGCCGGCGGCCACACCACCCAAGGTGCCACCCTTGCCAATGGTCGAGCTACCAAAGCCCGAGTCGCCACCGTTGTACATCCACTCGATGCCAATTTCTTTTGAATCGCCCTCTTCTAACTCGACGATAATCGCCTCGACCAGCACCTGGGCGCGACGAATATCCAAGCTCTCGACCAACACCATCAAAGATTGCAAGGTGTCGCCATCGGCCGTGATCAAAATCGCGTTGGTGTCTTCATCGGCTTGTATGCTGGCTTTTATCTGGCTATTAGAGGCCGACTTGCCATCGCTCGACTCTATTTTTTGCATGTTTTGCAACACGCCGTTAAGCACCGTGGCCACTTGCTCGGCTTTGGCGTATTTAAGGTACTCGACACGCACGTTGGAGTTGGTGATCTGGGGCCGGTCGAGCCGGCGGATAAGCATTTTGATGCGCTCGCGCTGCATGTCATCGCCATTGACCAGCACGCCATTGATACGGGTATCGGCCACCACGGTAACCGGCGCCGAGGCATTGCCGCGCTGGGCATCGGGTTTTTCTAGCTGTTGGATCACTTTGACAATGGCGTCGGCCTGAGCGTAGCGCAGCTCTACCAGCTCGGTGCTGACCACGGCGGCTTTGTCGATTTGCGCAATCACTTTTAACAGCCGCTCGATATTGGCGCGGGTGTCGGTGACGATAATGGCGTTACTCGGGTCGTAGGCTGAGATATGACCGTGCTGCGGCACCAGAGGGCGCAACACCGGCAGCAGTTTAGCCGCGCTGATGTTGTCCAGCTGCACCACCTGAGTCATGTAAGTGTCTTGGGCGCTGGTATTGCTGCTGGGCTCTTGAGTCGGGATCGCCAGCGAACGCGCGTCGCGGTTGGGTACCACCCGCACCACCTCGCCGTTTTCCACGGCGGTAAAGCCGTGCACATCGAGGATCGATAAAAACAAGCCGTACAGCTCATCGCTGTTGACCGAGGCGTTTGAGATCACCTTTACTTGGCCGCGCACTTTAGGGTCGATAACAATGGTTTTACCGGTGGCTTCGGCGATAAACTTAATCACCTCCTGAATATCGGAGTCTTTAAAATTTACCGTCCAAGTTTGCTCGGCACTTAACACCATCGTCGGCAATGCTAGGCTGGCCACCAACAGCGCGACTTTGATTCGTTTGACGCTCGCTCTCACTACTAACCTCACTTATTCTAGCTCTACATCAATGGTCACGGTTTCACCATCGCGCTCGATCTCGAGGCTGGCGGACGTGGCTTGACCTAAGTTACGATAAATTTCCATGATTTTGCTCGGATTATTAAGAGCGTTACCATTGACGCCGGTGACCACATCACCCGCTTTAAGGCCGGCGGCGTTAAAGGCATCGGGGTTGCGCCCAGGGCGAATACGATAGCCTTTAATCTGGCCGTTTTCGCGGTGTATATTAAAAGCCACGATATCCGATAAATTTTGGCTGATTTGCGCCACCGTGGCATTTGACTCCATGCTGGTCTCGGCCTTTGCGGGCTCGGCAGGCTGTGGACTGGGCTCCTCGGGCTCGACCTCGGCGCTATCTTCTTCGCGGTATTGCTGCTCGTCTTCCTCCCAGCTACGGCTGCTGGTGGTAGGTGGCTCGTAGCGCACTTGTCGGCGGGGGGCGTTAGGGTCTTCTTTATACAACCAAAGCGATTCGTACTGACCGTTGTTGTCCAAAATAACCCGCAAGCTCAGCACTTTAGCCACTTTAACGCCGCGCTGGTTTTCGATCTCGTCGCCGGGGCCGTAAATGGCTTGGGTTTTAGCGTCGGCAATAATGGCCCGCGCCGATGCATCGACGCTGGAGCCGACGATACCGCTGAGCACCAGCGACAGCTTAGTGTCTACCGCTTCGTCTTCGATTTGCGGCTGCAGCGGCTGAGCCGGCTCGTTGGCAAGTTGGTCGGCTTCGGAGTCGCTCACTCCGGCTCCAAACAGGGTTAAGTTGCGCAGTTGCTCGACGTCGATGTCCCGCGCACTGGCGTTTGCCTCTGTGCTGACCAAAGCGTTGGCCGATATTTCGGCCGTAGGGATACTGGGTGTCGGCACCAACAGCCAAAACAGCTGTGCCAGCGAGTGAGTAAACCAAAGCAGAATCAAAAGACCTGCAAACTGCTTCCAGCGGCGCTCGGGTACTCGGCGAAACGCTTGGGCGGCTCGGCGCTGAACGCTACCAAACCGATGACCACCCGCCATGCCGGGGTTTTGCGTTGTAAGATTCTGCATAAAATTGTCGTTGCATTTGAGCCTGTTTACAGGATAACTGTGTCTCTCACAGGCTAACCCACCGATCAACGGTAGGCACTGGGGATACAGACTTTTTATTCGGTCTCCATCCTTTGGAGCCGACCGATTGTACTGCAACACCCAGTCAAAAGCGAAGCCCGTAGTTGGCTCGAGTTCACAAAGGATGCATGCAGATGCAACAGTTACAGCGGCTCGGGTGTTTTAACCCCCATCAGCACGCAAACCCTTGCCAGCACGGCATGGGCGCCGCGCAAGCCAAGGGCTTGGACGCTGCCCCGTGGGCTTGCTATATTGCAACACCAAGCGAGCTTAACAAGCGCTGCCACCCATGATTTTACCCGCCGGTGGTACCAGGTTATTTACCGTTATCGATACGCGTGCACACAAGAGGCCCACCATGATCTCAGCGCTGCCAACCACTGTTTTTGCCGGTTTAATGCTATTGAGTACGGGGGCGCAGGCCGAGCTGTTGTGGCAGGCCGATTTTGAAACCGGCGATCTGTCCCAGTGGTCGTACATCGCCAACCCTATTGGCGCCAGTGTAACCTCCGAGTGCGCCTACCAAGGTCGCTATGCCGGTAAAATCGCCATTACTGGCGCTGACGAGTACCTTTGGCATGGCAACCCCGCGCTCAACCGCAGCGAGTTTCATTATCGGCCAGCGGCCACCGCAGAGGGCGACACGACTTATTTAGGCTGGAGTTTTTACTTGCCCGAGCCGCTGTTAAACATACGCCACGAGATAGGCTACTGGGAGTCGGACAACAGCTGGCAGCAACAAATGCGCTTTACCTTAACCGGCGACACCATCAGCTTTAGCCGCTCGGACGCCGCCCAGCCTTACTGGAGTCAGCCCGGCTTTGCCAGCGCCGGCGTATGGCATGATGTCGCCATGGCGGTACACTGGTCCAGCGACCCGGCCACCGGCTACGCTCAGGTGTGGCTAGACGGCAAGCCCATGGGGCGCACCCAGCTGCAAACCCGCGTTAACGACACAGACGATATGTTCACCCAAATTGGCCTGCTGCGCGCCCGGGTCGAGGCCCAAGAGGTGATTTTAATTGATAACGTGCGCGCCGCCGATAACATCGAGCAAGTGCTGGCCGCCTTTGACCCCGAGACCGCTAAAGCCTGCCCTTAAGCGTCCGCCCCCGGCGGGTGCCGATGTACTGGAGTATTAACGTTTCATGCGCTTTGAGTTTATCCGATCTATCCACGCCATCAGTGCCGATCAGTGGAATGCGCTGCTCGGCTGCGATTACCCATTTGCACGGCACGAGTTTCTGGCCGCACTCGAGGACAGCGAGTGCATCCATGGCGACAGCGGCTGGCACAGTTGCCACCTGCTGGTTTACCGCGGCGAGGTTTTAGTGGCGGCGCTGCCGGGCTACCTTAAAGACCACTCTTACGGCGAGTATGTATTTGACTGGGCTTGGGCCGACGCTTACCAGCGCTATGGCCAGCGCTACTACCCCAAATGGCTTGGCGCCATTCCTTTTACTCCCTGCCGCGGCCCCCGCTTACTGGGCAACCCCGAGCCGGCGTTGATTGGCGCGATTGGCAACGCCCTTAACGACTACTGCCAACATCAGGGGTTGTCGGGCTGGCACTGCTTGTTTCCCGAGCAAGATGTCAGCGAGCATCTGCGCGCCGCGGGCAGCGCACAGCGGCTTGGTTGCCAGTTTCATTGGTACAACCGCGATTACCATTCGTTTGACGATTTTGTGGCCACTTTTAGCTCGCGCAAACGTAAAAACCTACTGAAAGAGCGCCGCCGCGTACAGCAACAAGGCTTTAGCTTTAGCACCTTAACCGGCGCGGCCATCAGCCCCCAGCATTGGCAGTTTTTTCATCAGCTATACCAGCGCACCTATTTAAAACGCAGCGGCCATGGCGGTTATTTAAACTTAGCGTTTTTTCAGGCGTTGGGGGCAAACCTAGCCCAGCACTGCGTGTTGGTGTTGGCCCACCTAAACGACCAAACCGTGGCCGCCGCTTTGTACCTGCGCGACCAACATACCCTGTACGGCCGTTACTGGGGCTGTTTAGGAGAGTTTGATTTTCTGCATTTTGAGACTTGTTACTATCAGGGCATCGATTACGCCATCGCCGAGGGGCTGGCTCGATTTGATGGCGGCGCCCAGGGCGAGCATAAACTGGCGCGGGGGTTCGAGCCGCTACTGACTTACTCAAATCACCAGCTCACCGATCCGCGCTTTGCCGCGGCGATTGCCGATTTTGTCACCGAGGAGGCGGCCATGATGTGCGACTACTTTGACCAGGCGCGGGCGCATTTGCCTTTTGCCCAAAAGCGCAGCCAAACTAACAATAACTAAAAAGGATTAGCCCTTGCGGACCCTACTGGCGCGAGCCAATATTTTTACTCTGCTCGATCACATAGATCGCCAGCCACCGTCTTACCAACTGCCGCGCCAGCAAGCGCTGCGACGGGTTTTTATTACCTTGGCCACGGTGTCGGTGTGCTTATTGTTGGTGCACTATGGCAAAAACTCATCCAACCTAATCTGGCTACTGCGCCGCAGCTCTGAGCTGCTGGGTCAACCTGCCAATCGGCTAGTACACCAGCTACAGCAATCGGGCTGGTTAGAGCTAACCGGCTACGCTTGGTGGAGCTCGGTGCATTTACTCGGCTATGTGTTGCTGCCGTGGCTGGTGATACGCCGGCTGCTTAAATTATCGATGGCCGATATGGGCTGGCGGCTGGCCGACACGGGGCAACACTGGCTCGGCTACGTGTTATTAACAGCGCCGATCTTAGTGTTTATTTATCTTGTCAGTTTGGGGCAGGACTTTGTTAACCACTACCCATTTTACAGCCAGAGCGGGCGCAGCTGGGTGGACCTACTCAGTTGGGAGTGCCTTTATATCGCCCAGTTTGTTTTTTTAGAGTTTTTCTTTCGCGGCTTTTTACTCAACGCTTTGCGCCCAGCACTGGGGGCCAATGCCATTTGGGTTATGTGTTTGCCTTACCTGATGATTCACTTTCCCAAGCTTTGGCTCGAAGCCAGCGGCGCTATTTTGTTTGGCTTGTTTTTGGGTATTTTAGCGCTGCGCTCGCGCTCTATTTGGGGCGGGGTAGCGGTGCACATCACCATCGCCTTGACCATGGATATCGCCGCGCTATTGCGCAAAGGCGCACTGCCAGAGCTGTGGTGGCCACTGCTGTAACACGGGGTTTTTGCGCAGCCTAGCACCACAGGGGCATTCCCTGAAACTGCAATTGGCGGTAAACTTTGCGCCTTTACTCAACCGATAGCAGCGCGCGGCCACTGACAACAGCAGCCAACCAATAAGCATCAAACAAGAGACAGGGCAATGGGAAGAGCATTCCAAAACCGCAAAGAGTCCATGGCAAAAACCGCTGACGCCAAAGCCAAGGTGTACAGCAAATACGGCCGCGAGATTTACGTCTGCGCCAAGCAAGGCGGCACAGAGCCCGCCGGCAACTTAGCGCTGCGCGGGATGATCGAGCGCGCTAAAAAAGATCAGGTGCCCACCCATGTGATCGAGAAGGCGCTGGACAAAGCCCGCGGCGGCGCCGGCGAAGATTTCTCTACCGCCCGTTACGAAGGCTTTGGCCCGAGCAATGTTTTGCTGATTGTCGATTGCCTAACCGACAACCCCAACCGCACCATTGGCGATGTGCGCACTTGCTTTAACAAAGCCAAGTGCAAGCTGGGCACCTCGGGCACCGTCAGCCATATGTTTGATCACAGCGCCATTTTTGTGTTTGCCGGCAGCGACGAAGAAGCGGTTTTAGAGGCCCTGATGCTGGCCGACGTAGACGTCACAGATATAGAGTCAGAAGACGGCAACATTACGGTATTTGCCCCCCACACCGAATACGCCAAAGCGCGCAACGCTCTAACCGAGACCTACCAAGATTTGGATTTTGACATCGACGAGATCCAGTTTGTGCCGCAAACCACCAGCGAAATAACCGGCGAAGACGTAGAAGTTTTTAACCGCTTATTAGAGATGCTAAACGACACCGACGACGTGCAGCGGGTTTACCACAACGCCGACATCCAAGCCTAGCCCTTAAACTAACACGCCACGCCCTATTAACCGGCGTGGCGTTTAGCAAGCAACTTGCTCGACATTACTGAATAACACCACAGGCGACCCGCGCGCCACCGCCACCGAGCTTTTCGGGGGTGTCAGAATAGTTATCGCCACCGCTGTGAATCATTAACGCACGGCCGCTTAGATCGTTTAAGGTCAGCCTCGGCGCCAACACTGGGCCCTGCGCCTTACCATCGTCAGACACCGTCAGTGCCGGCAAATCACCTAAGTGACCCTCGCCCCAGGGCGCGCCGTGCTTGCCTGTGTCTTCTGGGTCATAGTGGCCACCGGCACCAGCGCCGGGGGTGCCGTCTTTACCGGCGCCACAATCGCCATGTTCATGCAAATGAAAGCCGTGTACCCCAGGGGTTAAACCCTTTAACTGTGGGGTAAACACGACACCGTAATCGTTGCCCTTTAGCTCAACCTCGCCCAGCGCCTCAGTGGTGCCGGTGGCGTCCACGCCGTACATGGTGACACTGTGGCCAGCGGCAACCGCGTGGCTCGCCAACACTGTGCAGCAGCTAAACAACAATGCCTGTTTTATCGTCAACATAGTTCACTCCATGGGCAAGATAAATAACCCTACCTAAACCGGCCTCTGGCGCACACGGGCCAAATCGCCTGTTCGGTAAAAAGTCATCATCAGTGCAGTTAAATTAAAACGGGTGCCGCTAACCAGCAGCACCCTAACGGGCAAAAGACTAGGAGTCGCGCTCGCTGACCTCTTCACCTTCATCGGCAATGATAATCTCGACACGACGGTTTTGCAGTCGTCCCGCTTGCGAGTCATTGCTGGCCACCGGATAGGATTCGCCGTAACCGTGGGTTTTAACCCGACGACTATCGACACCGTTATTAACCAAATCTTGTTTCACCGCTGCGGCACGGCGCTCTGATAGATCTTGGTTGTAGCTGTCTGCACCGGTGTTGTCGGTAAAGCCTTCGATCAATACCTTGCGCTCTGGGTACTCGTTTAAAAACTCTGCCACCCGCTGCAGGGTTCGCTCTGAGCCATCTTTAATGGTTGCCTTATTAACCTCAAACAAAATACTGCCCAAGGTTAACACTAAGCCGCGCTCGGTTTGCTCGGTGCTAATGTTTTGCAAATCGTTCTCTAGCTTATCGGCTCGGCTGGCCATTTGCTGGGCGTAATCCTCTGCCGCTTGGGCACGCTCCTCAGACCGGCGCGCTCGCTCGGCGGCCTGCTGTGCCTTTAAATCCATTTGCTGTGCTCGCTCTGAGGCGTTTCTGGCCTCGGAGGTGCGTGCCGCGATGATCAGATTTTTACGCTTATCATCGGCCTGTTCGACCACCTCATCGGAGGCTTTCATGCGCGCGGTCTGGGTCGCAATGTTGATTTTTCGGTCCACCAAATACACTTGATGGCTGATCGCGTCGGGCTTGGCATCGGAGTTAAACAGTGTTTCTAGTTTTGCCAACGACTCCTCGGCCTCGCGCAATTTAACGGGGGCATAACGGTTGGCTTGCTCGATACTGGATGCATTGCTCAGCTCGGCGCGTAAACGCACTAAACGTTCATCGGGGTTATCGGCTGTGGTCGCGCAACCGCTCAGGATCACGGCCGCCAAAGTGGTACCCAACAACGCTTTTTTATGATGCTTGAAGTTGTACATAATTTTATCCTCTGAGTTGGCCGACAATTACTTCCGGTTGCTGTTAACTTCCTGCTCTAACACTCGCAGGTTTTCTTCCACTTGATCGGCGGCTCTTTCTGATTTTTTGGCGTGAGATTGTGACACTGCCAGCTCGGAGTCGGCTATGGATTTTTCTAACCACTCGCGAGCTTTAAGGTTCTCTTTTTTGGCAATGGCCGCCTGGGCTTTTTCTAGGTTCTGCTTGGCGTCGCGCAAGGCCAAAGGGGCGTACTTTTCAGCGTCTACGCTGCGCGCTTGCTGCACGCCGCTTTGCGCCTGAGACAACAAGGTATCGGGGGTTGGTGCATTGTTGGCACACGCCGTCAGCGTAAAAACCGCCATCAATACAGTTAATAGGCCTATTTTTATCCGTTGCATAGTGTTTCTCCAGTGTGTTTGTAAGTGCTACAAAATTCTGTAACAACACAAGCCAAGCAACCGTTAAAACAGTCCGATTGGCCTAGTCAGGAGAACTACTGCAAGCGCAGTGCCAGTGCACACGGCGGCGGAGAAAAAAGGCGCGCCCCTAAGCCGGGGCGCCGCTGGGATCAATCGGAGGAGGGCATAGCCGCCAACGCCGGCGCCGAGCCCATGGACTCGTAGACGTTGATCAAGCTTAAAAAATAATCCCGCTTGGCCGCGACAATCGACTCGTTAGCAGCAAACCAAGTTTGTTGCGCCAACAATAAGTTAATAAAGTCACTGTCGCCGGCCTCGTAGCGGATTTTAGACAGATCGTACAGCGCTTGGCTATTGGCAAGCTTTTGTTTGCTAATGTGCAACTGTTGCACACGGGTTTGATAATCCTGCAACTGATCGAGCGCGTCGCGATAGGCATTGGCCACTGTGTAGAGGTAGTTGGCGCGATTAATATCGGCATCTAGCTCGGCCACCCGCAACTGCGTTTTGGCCAAGCCTGCGTCAAACAGCATCAAGCTAACAGCTTGGCTTAAACTGCCGGCCCAATCGCTGGCGCCCGACAAAACGGCATTTAACCCCCAGCTGGCCCCCAATGAAATATCGGGCCAACGCGACACCCGCGCCTGATGCAGTAGACTTTGGTCCTCGCGCAACACCAGCTGCGCAATTTGTATATCGGGCCTGTGTTGCAACAGCGTAGCCGGCTGCACTGCGGCGATCTCGGGGGCCGTCAAGTCAGCAAACTCCGTTGTTAAACGGGGCGCCGTTAGATCGGTATCACCCAACATGAGCGCTAAAGCGCGCTGGTTAACCGCAATGCTCTGCTCGACTTCCAGCAACTTGCTCTGGGCGTTTAGCACCAGATTTTTTTGTTGTCGCAACTCGATCCCCGAGGCCGAGCCCGCCTCAAAAGTCAACTGAAACAGCTGCAACAACTTAACGCTGGCTTGATGGTTTTTTTCGGCCACACGGCGCAGCTCGTTAAGCGCTAACGTTTGCACATAAGTGCGCACAAACTGCGCCTGCAACGAGATCATCTGACTGCGGGTTTGCCAGCGCTGCGCCTGCAGCTGAATTTCTCGCTGATCCATACGCGCGGCGCGTGCGCCCCAGACATCGACGGTGTAGTTAGCGTTAAAGTTTAAACTGCTACTGGCTGAGGCTTTACCTTGCTCGTCAAAATTATCGCGGCGGCTTAACGAGCCACTCAAACTGGGCCAGCGATCGGCGCCGGCGGCGCGCTGCATTTGTTGCGCCCGCTCGACCCGCAAGCGGGCGATGTTAAGATCGAGATTATGCTCGCGCAAACGCTTTAACAGATCGGTTAACTCGGCAGGAAATACCGCCTCCCAATCGTTAAAGCTGTGCTCATCGTCTATCTCAATAGCGTATTGCGCCAGTGCTTTACGATAGCTTTGATCGGTATTGGTGGTGGGGATTTCTAGCTGTGGATTATAGGCACAACCGGCGACAGCGAAACACAACACGAGCCCAACTTTACCCATACTTTACTCCTCGGCCAGCGCGCTAATGGGGCTGAGCGATGCCGCTTTACGAGCGGGGATATAGCCAAAAATCAAACCCACCATAATAGAGGTCACCAGCGCCAACAGCGCCGGCAGTGCGGTAAAGGCCACGGCAATACCAAAGTAGCTAACCAGCAACGCACCGCCAAACCCCAATAACACCCCCAGCAGCCCACCGCAGATGCACACCACCAATGCCTCGATATTAAACTGTCTTAAAATATCGCCGGGTTTCGCGCCCGTGGCGATACGCAAACCGATCTCGCGGCGGCGCTCCGAGACGTTTACCAGCATGATATTCATCACCCCAATACCGCCCACAAACAGCGATATAGCTGCAATCGAGCCGAGCAACAGCGTCAGCGTGTTTTGCGCTGCGGTGACCGCCTCGACCAGCGATTCGGTAGAGCGCACTGAGACATCCTCTTGATTGTGCCGGGCTTGCAACAACTGCTGCACCTGTTGCTCTAACTGTGCAACCTGCGCGGTCGATTGCGCTTTTAAGGTAATGCTGCTGAGGTAGTCGCGGCCAAACATTTTTATTCGCGCAGTGCTGATGGGGATCAGCACTTCATCGTCCATATCGCCACCCATCGGGTCGGCGCCTTTGGCCTGCAAAACACCAATCACCTGATAGGGGGTGCTGTTCACTAACACGTAGCGGCCAATGGGATCTTCGTTGTCGGTAAATAAATTATCTTGAATCGTGGCGCCGATTACCATCACCGAGGCAAACTGATCGACATCGCTTTGATTAAAAAACACACCTTGCGATAACTGCCAATCGCGCACGGTAAAGTACGCCGGTGTGGCGCCTTTAATGCGCCCCGAGTAATCGTTTTTGCCATAGCGCAGTGTGCCGCGGCTGTTGCGCTCGGGGGCCACCGCTACAACCCCGGGCAGCTGTGCAATGGCATCGGCATCGGCCAAGGTTAAGGTGGCAATATCGCCACTGCCGCGGCGCAGGTTGGGGCCACCGGGGCGCACCGATAATAAATTAGTGCCTATCGATTCAATGCGCCCTAACACCTCGGCTTTGCCACCCTCGCCAATGGCGATCATCAGCACCACCGAGGCAACACCGATAATAATCCCCAACAACGTTAACAAAGTGCGAAACAAGTTAACCCGCAACGAGGCGATGGCAATGGCCATCGACTCGAACACGCTGATGTTAGGAAACACTTTTATCCGGTCGCGCTCACGGTGGCTATGATCACGGCGCGTTTTGCGGTTTTTTATCCTGTGGTGATCGTCTATTACCCGCCCGTCTTTTAATGAAACTATGCGGTTGGCCTGCTGCGCGACGTCTTTATCGTGGGTGATCAGAATCACCGTCACACCCTGCTGGTTTAACTCGCGCAGCAACTCTAATACTTGCGCACCACTGGCGCTGTCGAGCGCGCCGGTGGGCTCGTCGGCCAGGATTACCTCGGCGCCGTTGATCATGGCGCGGGCGATCGACACCCGCTGCTGCTGACCGCCGGATAGCTCACTGGGTTTGTGCTCGGCGCGCTCGGCCATGCCCAATTGTTCGAGCAATTTTTTAGCGCGCGCTTGGCGCTCGGCTGGGGGAGAGTGACGATAAATACCCGGCATGGCGACGTTTTGCCAAGCGTTGTAGTTGGCCAACAATTGGTAGCGCTGAAACACAAAACCAAAAGTGCTTAAACGCAACGCCGATAACTCATCGTTACTGAGTTTGGCAACATCCACTGCGCCAACGTAATAGTGCCCACTGCTGGGTTTATCAAGGCAGCCTACAATATTCATCAGGGTTGATTTACCCGAGCCTGACTGCCCCATAATAGCGACAAACTCGCCTTGCTCGATGCTCAGCGTAATGTCGCTTAAGGCGTTTACGGTAACCTCGCCCAGCTGGTAACTGCGGCTAATGTTATCCAGCCGGATCAGCGGATCAGAAACCGCCACGGCGTCTGCCTCGGTTAGTAGGCTGGGCGTTTGCCGCGGGGGAGTTGGCATGGCTGCCGGCGGCTATGATATCGCCTACCTGTAAACCGCTGAGCACCTCGGCTTGGGTTCGGCTGCGCACCCCCAGCTCCACTTTAACCGGGCTAAATTTACCCGGAGCGGTTTGCTTTAATACGCTGGGGCCGTGTGGCCCGTCGCCAATAGCACCCAGCGGAATGGTAACGACATTATCGGCGCGACTCTCGACAAAAAATATTTGCGCTGTCATCGAGTCCATTAATTTTGATCGGCGGTTTTTAATATCCACCAACACTTGATACAACACCACGTCGTTGACCACCTCTGGGGTGGGCAGCACTTGTCGCACGCTCGAGTGCCAGCGTTCATCTGGGTTGCCCAAGGTCGAAAAGTACACCTCCATGCCGGGATGGAGGCGTGTGACATCAGCCTCGGACACTTGTGCGCGCAAGGTCAACACATCGAGGTTGGCGATTTTCATAATCAGTGGCGCATTTTGATTGGCGTTAAGGGTTTGCCCCTCGCGCACCGCAATCGATACCACCGTACCCGTCATGGGCGCGTAGATCTTGGCGTAATTTAATGTGGCCCGATCGCCCTCTAGGGATGCCTCGTCGGCGCGAATTTGCGCCTCCATGGCACGGATGCTGGCGCCGATGGTTTTTACATCGGTTTGACTGCTGGTTAAGGTGTCTCGGCTAATGGCGTTTTGTGCAAACAGTTGTGTGTTGCGGGTGTTTCGCTCTTCGGCCAGGTACTTTTCGGCGTGCAGTTTTTCTAATTGTGCGCGTTTGTTTTCTAAACTTGCGGTGGCGCCCATCACTTTGGTTTCAAACACCGTGGCATCGATCTCGGCCAGCAGATCGCCGCGATTGACTAAATCGCCCACCTCGACCTCGAGGGTTTTTAGTTGCCCCGACACTTGCGCACCCACCTCGACATACTCTTTAGGCTCGAGGGTACCGCTGGCGGCTATGATGTTTTCAATGGTGTCGATTTTTACTTTGTGCTCTATATAGTGCGTCGCATTGTTTGGCTTAAAGTACCACTGCGCCGCGTAGGCAATGGCAACCAATAACAGCGCCAGCAACACAAATTTAAACCAGCGAGCACGCTGGCCAAACCAAGCGAGTTGAGTTTTCATAGGGGGCAACACTACTGTTTTTGTCAGCAAAAAAAATTTACTAGAAGGGCATTGTACTCACGATTCGCAACAGGCGGGGGGTTTATACAATAGTTTACGTTGGCGCCACTACTGGGTGTTGCCGCCCAGCGGTAACCTGGGCGGCTATCGTTATTGATCCATTTGTCGCCGCCGGTACACCGTTAGTACTTGTCTCGCTCGGCGTAGTTTAACCACTGCCGAAACGGCGCCTCGGCATCGCGGTGCGCCACATGGTAAAAAGGGATTTGCCGCTCGCTGGCGGGGGTGTCAATTTCGCGATACACCAAAGAGTCGTCAAAGCCCGCCTGCGAGGCTTGCTCGCGACTGGCTGCAAAAATAACCTTATCGACTCGGGCCCAATAAATTGCGCCCAAACACATAGGGCAGGGCTCGCAACTGGCGTAAAGCGTACAGCCGCTAAGCTGGTGATGTTTGAGCAACTGGCACGCTGTGCGAATCACCGCCACCTCGGCGTGAGCCGTGGGGTCGCAGTCGCGGGTAACGCTGTTGCACGCCTCGGCGATGATCTCACCGTCTTTAACCAACAGCGCCGAGAAGGGCCCGCCGCCACTGTTAACCGACTCGCTGGCCAAACTGATGCAGCGCTCTAACAGGGCGTTGTCTGCTGGGGTGAGAGTTTTGTTGCTCATGTTTACCTCGCTTAGCTAGGCTTTGTTAATCAGGCGCGACAACAGCTCAAACTTGTCGGCCTCGGTATCGACAAACCGCAACACCACTTTAACCGCGCGGCTGTCGGGGCGCGACTCGGCCGCCTGCAATGAGTAAACGTAAGCGTTTAACTGCAACTGCTCGGTGTCGTTGCCCACATCCACCACCACCGCATCAAATAGGGTTGGCAGCGGTCCGTCGCGGGCTATCAGTGCGCTAAACGCCTGCAGTGATATCTCGCGCACCACGCAGCCGACGGGCGCTTTATTGCTGTCAAATCGCAGTTGCGCCTTGAGTTTATCCCGCAGCGGTTTGGCAGCTTGCCCCGGCGCTTTAGCGGTTTTTGCGCTGCCACTCAGCCCGGCGGTTAAAACATCAACCGAAGCGCTGGCGGTGCGCGCCACCGAGCCGCTGGCGGCGGCGCTGCCCGGTGGCGGCGGTAATTTGTTAATTTTGCTCAGCTGTTTAACCACTTTGGCCATCAGCTCTTCTGGGGTAAAGGGTTTGCTTAAATAATCCGACACGCCCGCCTGCACGGCTTTAACCACATGGCTGCGATCGCCGCGACTCGAGATCATAATAAAGGGCGTGCTTTGGTAGCGCTCATCGCTGCGCACTTTGGCCAGCAGTTGCTCGCCATTCATGTTAGGCATCTCCCAATCGGACAACACTAAGTCCATGGTTTTTGAGCGCAACTGAACCAAAGCACGATTGCCGTCGGGCGCCTCGTACACCTCGACGCCGGGTAAGTACTCGCGCAAATGCTTTTTAACCATATCGCGAATAAAGCTGGCGTCATCGACCACCAGTATGCGTAATGCCATAAGGCACTCCCTTTATTGTCTTCTTACACAGCCACTGAGCAACGGCAGCGTCGGGTTGGTTAATCGACCCTACGGGTAAACACCCACTCGCGCTCTGACGATAAGTCGGGCACAAAACCATAACCGTCAACGGCAAAGCTTTTTAGGTCTTCGGCCGATGTCAGGCGATTTTTAATCGCATAGGCACTCATTAGGCCGCGGGCTTTTTTAGCGTAAAAGCTGATGATCTTATACTGACCGTTTTTCCAATCTTTAAACACCGGGGTAATCACCTCGCCGGCGAGCTGTTTTGGCTTGATGGCTTTAAAATATTCATTAGAGGCCAAGTTAACCAAACTGGTGCTTTTAATGGCCTCCAGCTGCTGGTTGACCGCGTGGGTGAGCGTCTCGCCCCAAAATTGATACAGATTAGCGCCACGACTGTTGTTAAATTTGGTGCCCATCTCAAGGCGATAGGGCTGGATCAGATCGAGCGGCCGCAGCAAACCATACAAACCCGACAAAATGCGCAAATGCTGCTGCGCAAAATCAAAGTCTTGCTCGCTAAAGGTCTCGGCGCCAAGACCGCTGTAGACATCGCCCTGAAACGCCAGCACCGCCTGCTTTGCATTGCTGGGTTTAAAAGGCGTTTGCCAAGCCTGAAACCGATCGTAGTTAAGCAGCCCAAGCTTGTCCGAGATACGCATTAAGCCCGACACATCGGCCGGCGACAGCGCTTGCAGCTGTTTCATTAAAACCCGCGAGTCGGCTAAAAAATCACTTTGGCTGTGGCTTTTAGTGACCGGAGCCGAATCAAAGTCCAGGGTCTTAGCAGGGGAGATCAACATCAACATATAAGGCGTCTCTCATCATTCAGGGTAATTTGGTCGCTACTCGGGCTTGAGTATATCGATCCACCAGTTAAGGGGTGTGGTGCCATCGGCGGGGTCGTAAACATTGCCGTATTGCCAAACGCTGGTATCGCTGTTGATGGCATTAAAGACCGCCTCGATCTGGTTAAAACCACAGCTAACGTGCAAGGTGTACACCAGCATGCGCGGTGTCTCTATGTCTAGGTCGCCGCCCAGCTTGGCCACCGGGCCGCTAAGCTGATCGGCCAGCGCTTGAATATCGCCTTGGCAAAATACTTGTACGGCAATATTGCCACTGTGGGTTAATATTTCAAACTCGCGCTTATCGGGCTGACAGCGGATCACATCGCCACTGGCAACACCTTTGATAAACGCCGGCGAGCGCACCAGCTGCACAGAGTCGTCCTCTAGCACTTTTACCGGAATCCGCTCGACCATCGGCTGACCATCGGGGCGCAGGCCGGCAAACAGCTCGACCGCTTGAAGTGTTTGCATGAGTACCTCGTTGGGTTAAATTTGTGACATTATAACCGCCAAAGCGCGGTCGCCGTGCGATCATAGCCGGCACAGCAAAAGAAATCCCTGTAAACCCGCCACACTATAAATGGAGATACCCGTGAAGCACTGGATAAAACTCACCCTGCTGGCATCGCTGGCACTGTTTGTTACCGCTTGCAGCGTCAACCCGGTTACCGGCCAAAAAGAGCTGTCGTTTATGTCGCCCGAGCAAGAGGTGGCCCTGGGTGCTCAGCATTACCGCCCCAGCCAGCAGGCCCAAGGCGGCCGCTACGTGGTCGACCCAGAGCTCAACCTGTACGTCAACCAAGTGGGGCAAAAGCTGGCGGCGGTGAGCGACCGGCGCGAGCTGCCCTACGAATTTGTTGTGCTTAACAATAACGTGCCCAACGCCTGGGCTTTGCCCGGCGGCAAAATCGCCATTAACCGTGGCCTTTTGGTGTTGCTGGACGACGAGGCCGAGCTGGCGGCGGTGCTGGCCCACGAGGTGGTACACGCCGCGGCCCGCCACAGCGCCAAACAACAAACCCAGGGCACGCTAATGAATGTGGGCTTGATGGCCGCCGGCGTTGCCTTAGCGACGCAAGATCAAGAGGCCGCCGGACTGGCAGTGGGCGCGCTGGGTGTGGGGGCGCAAGCGTGGCAAGCGCGCTACGGCCGCAGCCAAGAGCTGGAGTCTGACGCTTACGGCATCCAATACATGATACGCGCCGGTTACGACCCGCAGGGCGCGGTCGAGCTGCAAAAAACCTTTGTAAAACTCTCGCAAGGGCAGCAGGGCGGCTTGATAGACAGCTTTTTTGCCAGTCACCCGCCCTCGCAAGAACGTGTTGCCGCCAACCAAAAGCTTGCCGCACAACACCCGGGCGGGGTGCGTAACCGAGCCGAATACCAACGGGCCATTGCGCAACTGAAAAAAGACCAACCGGCCTACGATGACTACCAAAATGCACTTAAAGCCCTTGGCGAGGACGAGGTCAACAAAGCCCAGCAACTGGTGGACAACGCGATTGCCAAGCAGCCCAAAGAAAACCTGTTTTGGGAGTTAAAAGGCCGCATTAAAGCCAACCAAAAAGACCTTGATGGCGCCGCCCAAGCGTTTGGTAAATCGGTGGCAGCCAACCCTGAGTTTTTTCGCCCCTATGTGTACCGCGCGCTGGCTTACCGGCAGCTGGATAAGCCCGACGCCTCGGCGGCCGACCTAGAGAAAAGCATGCAACTGCTGCCCACCCAGATCGCCAGCTATTACTTGGGCGAGTACGCTCTGCAAAAAGGCGACCGGCAAAAAGCCGCCAATTATTTTCAGCAGGCGGTCGAAGGCGGTGGCGAGATTGGCCAAGCGGCCCAAGCGCAACTGCAAAAACTGCAGCAACCGCAAACTTAGCGGGTATAATGCCCACCCATTAGCCAGCAGCCTTGCTGCTGGCACCCACTAGCGAAGCAATAATAATGATGGCGCACCCGATGCGCCCTGACTTTATGGGTAAAACAACCTCTGCGACTAACGCCACCCGCACCACTGCTGCGAGCTGTTTGCGCGCGCTCGATGCCGTTACCGACTTTACCGGCCACAGCACCGCTTGGCTGACGCTCATTATGGTGGCTGCCACGGTAACAGTGGTGGTTTTGCGCCGTTTTTTTGGCATCGGCTCTATTGGCCTGCAAGAGTCGGTCACCTATATGCACGCAGCGGTGTTTTTACTGGGCGCAGGTTACGCCCTAAAACACGGAGCTCAAGTGCGGGTAGACGTGCTGTATCGGCGGTTTTCGCGCCGTACCCAAGCCTGGATCGACGCCATAGGCACACTCGTTTTTACCTTGCCGTTTGCCGTTTTTGTCGGCTGGATTAGCCTCGAGTTTGTCACCGGCTCGTGGCATGTGACCGAGCGCTCTACCGATGCCGGCGGGCTGGCCTATGTTTACTTACTAAAATCGCTGGTGTTGGTGTTTTCTGTCAGCTTGAGCATCGCCGCGCTGGCCGAGCTATTGCGCGCCACCTGCCACTTAGTGTGCCCGGTCAATAACCCCGCACCGGGCAACCCGCCAAAGGCCGCTCATGTTGATTGAGTTTTTACCCCTGTGGATGTTTGCCGCCGTATGCTTGGTGTTAATGCTCGGCTACCCGGTGGCTTTTACCCTGGCCGGAGTCGCTTTAGTGTTTGCCGGTGGCGGCATTATTGGCGGAATTTTTAGCCCGGCGCTACTGCACACATTCCCCAGCCGAATTTTCGGCATCATGAGCAACTACACACTGGTGGCGGTGCCGCTGTTTGTGTTTATGGGGGTTATGCTTGAAAAATCTCGCCTTGCCGAGGCGCTGCTCAGCAATATGGCGCGCGCCTGTGGCCGTTTGCCCGGCGGGCTGGGGTTATCGGTTATTTTAGTGGGCGCTTTGCTCGCCGCCAGCACTGGTATTGTCGGCGCCACGGTGGTCACCATGGGGTTAATGTCGCTGCCCACCATGCTGCGCCATGGCTATCATCCAGCGCTGGCCACCGGCACCATTTGCGCTACCGGCACTTTAGGGCAAATTATCCCGCCGTCTATCGCCTTAGTGTTATTGGGCGATGTCTTGTCCAGCGCCTATCAGCAGGCGCAGTTGCGCCTGGGTGTGGTGAACTTAAAAACCGTCTCGGTGGGGGATCTGTTTGTCGGCGCCGTCATCCCGGGGCTCCTGTTAGTCGCGCTGTACATCGGTTATTTATTGGCCGTTGCCCGATTTTGGCCCCATAAAGCCCCCAGCTTGCCCGACGATGTAAGCGACTCGGACCTACCCCCTGCGCCCAGCGGCGGCCGCTTGTGGTTGTCACTGGTACCCGTGCTGGTGCTTATTACCCTAGTGCTGGGCAGTATTTTAAGCGGTATTGCCACACCCACCGAGGCCGCCGGCGTCGGCGCGATGGGGGCGTTAATTCTGGCCGCCGGTCAGCGCCAGCTATCTTACTCGCGGCTGCTGGATGTACTGCGCTCGACCACCCGCATCAGCGCCATGATTTTTACCATCTTGCTGGGCGCGTCGCTGTTTTCGTTGGTGTTTCGCAGCTTTGGCGGCGAGGAGCTTATCCACGGACTGTTTCACAACCTGCCCGGCGGCCACATAGGCGCGCTGCTGTTGGTGATGCTGGTGATTTTTTTGCTGGGCTTTATCTTGGATTTTATCGAGATCACCTTTGTCGTGGTGCCTATTGTGGGGCCGGTGCTGCTGGCCATGGGCATAGACCCTATTTGGCTGGGCATTATGATCGCCATCAACTTGCAAACCTCGTTTCTAACGCCGCCGTTTGGCTTTGCTTTGTTTTACCTGCGCGGCGTAGCACCCGACAGCGTTGCCAGCGCCGACATCTACCGCGGCGTTGCGCCTTTTATCGCCTTACAGCTGTGCTTGCTGGCCGCGCTGGCGCTATGGCCCGAGCTCATAACCTGGCTGCCGTCGGTGATGGGCTAGCGTTATTTTGCATTGAGCCGGCGCTGTTGCGTAAACTCATGGTACTTTTGTTCAGTAAAAGCGGCCGCCGCTTTAGGTTTAAAAGATTTAACGGTTGCTTAACTGGCCCCTAGCAGCATTAAGCAAAAAGTTATAACGGGGTAAATACACGATAACCTTGCCTCTTTAAACTGTTGAGCCCCCAACCGGAGCCGAGGTTGACGACACACTGCCAGATCAGAGGACTAAGCCCCCATTAAACTTATTTGCTACTGGGTTGTCCTTAACGTTGCACCAAAGTTTTGGCGGCTCTGTTATATTGAGCGATTCGCTAGAATTTGTCGCAGCAACAACGCATCACACACATCACAGGTACCTCTTTTATGGCCATGCATGGTCTTGACGCCCAGCCTACCCCCAACGGCGAGCTAACACTGCAAACTCTCTCGATGCCCGCCGACACCAACCCCTACGGCGATATTTTTGGCGGCTGGCTGATGTCAC
>Ga0209075_1000026_pt1 | contig 105950 bp, 92 predicted proteins | sample Stecom2011_FD_187523 | JGI IMG/M metagenome (GOLD analysis project Ga0209075, IMG submission 187523) | Agricultural soil microbial communities from Utah to study Nitrogen management - Steer compost 2011 (SPAdes) (version 2) | ecosystem: Environmental > Terrestrial > Soil > Agricultural land... | reverse complement strand
TGACAAGGTAATTCTGACCCACGGCGTTAGATATGTGTCAGAGCTTGCGTATCAGGAGGAAATTGAAGCGCTTCCGGAAAACGAGTTCTTTGGCGAAATGGTCAAAGGCAAACTTGAATACTACCCAACAGTTACCCGTGAGCCGTTCCGAAATGAGGGCAGGCTTACCCGCGCCATGCAGAGTGGCAAGATAACCAGTGAGTTTGGCTTGCCCGAGCTGAACCTTGAAGATGACCGGTTCATGATTTGTGGTAGCCCAAGCATGCTTAAGGATACCTGCTCCATTCTTGATGAAATGGGCTTCAAGGAAGCCCGGGGCGGCGAGCTGGGTCACTACGTTATCGAGCGGGCGTTTGTAGAGAAATAAGGCAAAACCCTGCACGCAAAAATAGAACCCGAAGGCTGGCCGGCCTTCGGGTTTTTTTATGGACGCGGCAAGCAGGTGTATACTAGGCGGTTTTAATCATCAGGAAGGACGGCATGTTTTATTTAGAGATACAGCCAGGCTTCAGTGACACAGACGCGCTAGGCCACATCAGTAACACAACGCTGCCAGTTTGGTTTGAGCAGGCCAGAATGCCTTTGTTCAAGATTTTCCATCCCACACTTGATGTGAAAACTTGGCCACTGATTATTGCCCGGGTGGAAGTAGACTATGTGGCTCAGAGTTTCTGGGACAAGCCCGTAGAAATTCGAACCGGTGTAGGAAGGGTTGGCAATAGCTCATTTCAGGCTGTTCAGGAGGCTTGGCAGGACGGAAAGCTGATCGCCAAGGGCACCGCAGTGATGATCCACTTTGATTATAAAACAGAAAAGTCCCTCCCCATCCCTCAGGACATCCGCAGCCAGTTGGCCGAGCATGTGGTTGAGTAAGGAAATCGATTGCTGCGCTGCCTGCGAGGTGAAGGATTGAGTATGAAAGTAATAGGGTTGGCTGTGTTGGTCGTGGCTCTGCTCTTATCCGGCTGCGATTCCGGCGGCGAGCAGGGTATTGATCAGGGCGTTGTTTCCAAAGCCGTTGTTAGCGACATATCGCTTGCCCTCAAGGCTGCCCAGCTGGACTGGGTAGGCCAGAAAATATTTCAGAATGAGTGCGCTGGGCAGTATGAATGTCTCGTTCATTGGAATGAATCAGAGGCTTTTCCGTCTTTAGGTATTGGGCATTTTATTTGGTACCCGACAGGCGTAGAAGAGCGCTTTGTGGAGAGTTTCCCAGCACTGTATGAATACATGGAGCAGCGTCAACGCAATATTCCGGAGTGGCTGCGTGAGCTTGAGCCTTTCGATGCTCCCTGGCCAGACAGGGAAACCTTCCTGAAGGTGACAGACTCCCCTGAAATGGCAGAGTTAAGAGAGTTTCTTGCGGGAAGTCAGGGTGTGCAGGCGGAATTTATCTTCCGACGTGCAAAAGACTCACTGATGAAAATTGTGAAGGCAGCGCCAGAATCACGACAAGCCGATGTGAAGCAGCATTTGCAGACGCTGAGCCAAACTCCTGGCGGTGTCTACGCGATTATGGATTACGTGAATTTCAAGGGGGAGGGACTGTCTCCCGATGAGCGCTATAACGGCGAGGGCTGGGGGTTGCTGCAGGTTTTGCTGGCTATGCAGTCAGGCAGTACTCTGGCTGAGTTTCGGGAGGCTGCAGGCGGGGTGCTGACACGTCGCGCCGAAAACGCCGCTAACCCGGTTGAACGTGAGCGCTGGTTAGCGGGCTGGCTAAAGCGCATCGAAACCTACCGCGAGCCCGTTGAAATGGGCTCTGTTAATGGTGTATCCGGCTGACAGCAAGGCCAGCCGTATTTGGTGAGACTAGAGCGGGGTCTTTTGTAGTTCAGGTTTTTGCCCTGGATTTGCTGTCAACCACCAGAAGTTCTTATCCCAGTCGCCCAGGACTATCCTATGTGCGGGTTTGCCATTTACCTCAAGGCTATGCTCTGCGGGCCTATGAGTATGGCCATGAATCAGTAGTGGCACATTATGGGCTTCCATAATGCGGACCACTTCCTCTGGGGTGACGTCCATAATGTCTTCCGCTTTGCCCTGGTTTGAGGCCATGCTCATTTCCCTCAGTTGGCGCGCCATTTGTTGGCGATCTTTGAGAGGACGAGCCAGAATCATCTTTTGCATTTGCGGGTCGCGCATTTTATCGCGAAACTTTTGGTATTCCACGTCGGCCGTGCAAAGGCTGTCACCATGCATCAGCAGGGTAGGGGTGCCATAGAGGTCAATGAGCGTGGGATCATCCAGCAGGGTGGCGCCTGCTCGCTCACAAAAAACCTCGCCTAGCAGAAAATCCCGGTTGCCGTGCATCAGAAAAACACGAGTGCCCCTGTCGCTCAGGGCGCGCAGTGCGGCTGCAGCCTGCTCTTGCAGAGGCGTGCGTTCATCATCACCAATCCAGGCCTCAAAGAAATCGCCGAGTATGTAGAGCTGCTCTGCACCAAGCGCCTTTTCTTCGAGAAAGCGAAGAAACGCCCCGGTAATATCAGGGCGTGACTCCTCCATGTGCAGATCGGAAATAAACAGCGTTGTCACGCTGCGCCTCCATCCTCGATAACGCTGGCTTTCTCAATGACCACATCCTCATAGGGGACGTCTTGATGGCCCGCGTTCATGGTGGTGCGCACGGCACGAATAGCGTTAACCGTTTCCATGCCTTCTACTACTTTGCCAAATACGCAATAGCCCCAGCCTTCGGTCGTTTTGGCCGAGTGGTCCAGAAATCCGTTGTCTTCCACGTTGATGAAAAACTGTGCGGAGGCGGAATGTGGATCCATGGTGCGGGCCATGGCAACCGTGCCTTTCATGTTGCTCAGGCCGTTATCGGCTTCGTTTTTGATGGGCTCGCGAGTTTTACGCGCAGCCATACCTGGCTCAAAGCCGCCGCCCTGGACCATGAAGTTGCTGATAACGCGGTGAAAAATAAGGCCATCATAAAAACCTTCACGAACATATTGCTCAAAGTTTTTTGCGGTTTCAGGGGCTTTTTCGTAATCCAGTTCGAGCTTGATATCGCCGTGATTGGTTGTCAGCAGAATCATCAGGGGTTCCTGTTCATTGAGTTAGAATCGGGTAAAGCCGGTATTGTACGCAAGAGTTTCCGGTGATGCATGAGTCCGGCCCGGATTTATGAGTATAATAGACGGTTTACGACCCACTTCTTTTGACAGAGATTGTATGAGCGCCGAGCCGAAGAAAGCCCATAACTTTATTCAGAACCTGATTGAAGACGCCCTTGCCAAAGGCGAGCATACCGGTCAGGTGGTTACCCGTTTCCCGCCGGAGCCAAATGGATATCTGCACGTTGGTCATGCGAAATCCATTTGTCTTAACTTTGGCATTGCCGATACGTTTTCTGGTGTGTGTAACCTGCGGTTTGACGACACCAATCCGGAAAAGGAGAGTCAGGAGTACATCGATGCCATCAAGGAAGATGTTGAGTGGCTTGGTTACACCTGGAATGGGGATGTGCGTTATGCCTCTGATTATTTTGATGCTCTCTACCATTTTGCCGAGGAGTTGATCGAAAAAGGCAAGGCGTATGTGTGCGCGCTTACGGCAGAGGAAATGGCCGAGTACCGCGGCACTCTGACAGAGCCGGGTAAAAACAGCCCTTATCGCGACCGGCCTGTCGAAGAAAGCCTGAAGCTATTCCGGGAGATGCGAGACGGAAAGTTCGAAAACGGTGAGCTGGTGTTGCGGGCGAAGATTGATATGGCTTCTCCGAACATCAATATGCGCGATCCTATTCTTTACCGCATTCGTTTCGCAGAACACCACCAGACAGGTAACAAGTGGTGCATCTACCCGATGTACGATTACACGCACCCAATTTCTGATGCCATGGAGGGGATTACTCACTCTCTGTGCACACTCGAATTTGAAGACCACCGCCCCCTTTATGAGTGGGTGCTGGAAAACATCACTGCGCCATGCCAGCCACGGCAGATCGAGTTCGCTCGCCTGAACCTGAACTACACCATTACCAGCAAGCGTAAGCTCAAGCGCCTGGTTGACGAGAATCTGGTGGACGGCTGGAATGACCCGCGTATGCCGACTATTTCGGGTATGCGTCGCCGGGGGTATACGCCGGAATCTCTGCGTGCCTTCTGTGACATGATCGGCGTTAACAAGGCTGGCGGAACAGTGGATATGGGGATGCTTGAGTTCGCTATCCGAGAGGATTTGAACGCCCGCTCCCCCCGTGCCATGTGCGTCATGCGCCCACTGAAAGTGACGCTGACCAATTACCCGGCTGACAAGACCGAAACTCTATCCCTGCCTGTACATCCTCAGAATCCGGGTATGGGGCAGCGTGAAGTGACCTGGAGTCAGACCCTGTTTATCGATCGGGAAGACTTTGTGGAAGAGGCGCCGCGCAAGTGGAAGCGCCTGGCGCCGGAGCAGGCGGTTCGCCTTCGCGGCGGCTATGTGATGACCTGCAAAGAAGTTGTTCGGGACGCCAGTGGCGAAATTGTTGAGCTCCGCTGTGAATACGATCCAGCTACTTTGGGTGTTAACCCTGAAGGTTATAAGCCTAACGGTGTTATTCACTGGGTATCTGAGGCCGACAGCGTAGATTGCGACATTAACCTGTACGACAGGTTGTTCAACCACGAATTCCCGGACAGCGATAAGGAAGGCGACTTCCTGGATCATGTTAACTCCCAATCACTCGTAGTTCTGAAAGGAGCACGGGCAGAGAAGGGTTTGGCAACGCCGCTTACAGACCTGCCATACCAGTTTGAGCGGGAAGGTTATTTCTTCTGTGATCAGGAGCTGACAGCCAAGGCCGGTAAGCCGGTATTCAATCGTACAGTTACCTTGCGGGATTCCTGGGGTAAATAAGGGTAAGCATTCGGGAGACCAGCTTTGATCAGGATTTATAATACGCTCACCCAGCAAAAAGAAACCTTTACGCCGATTGAGCCTGGAAAGGTTCTTATGTACGTGTGCGGGATGACCGTTTACGACTACTGCCATCTGGGTCATGCCCGGGTGTTGGTGGCATTTGATGTGATCACACGTTACATGCGCAGTCGTGGCTACGATGTAACCTATGTGCGAAATATCACCGATATTGACGACAAAATTCTTCGCAGGGCAGAGGAAAACGGCGAGCCGTTTACCGAACTGACCGAGCGCATGATTGCGGCCATGCATGAGGATGAGGCGCGCCTTGGCGTGCTGTCACCCAGCGAAGAGCCAAGGGCTACGGATTATATTGCTGAGATCATTGCCATGATCAGTACGCTGATTGAATCCGATCATGCCTATGCTGCAGCTAACGGTGATGTTTATTTTTCCGTAGAGTCTTTTGAGAACTACGGAAAACTCAGCAAGAAAAAGCTCGAAGACCTGCTGGCAGGTGCGCGCATTGATGTGCAGGAAGCCAAGCGAAGCCCTGCTGATTTTGCGCTTTGGAAAGCCGCAGGCGAAGGCGAGGTTAGTTGGCCCTCGCCATGGGGGAATGGGCGTCCTGGCTGGCACATTGAGTGCTCCGCCATGTCTACCCATTGCCTGGGTAATACCTTCGATATTCATGGAGGCGGGCCAGACTTACTGTTCCCTCACCATGAAAACGAAATTGCCCAGTCTGAGTGCGCTACCGGGCACACTTTCGTAAACACCTGGATGCACGCGGGAGCTATCCGCGTGAACAAGGAAAAGATGTCCAAATCCTTGGGCAATTTTTTCACGATTCGGGAGATACTGGAAACCTATCCGCCTGAAGTGGTGCGCTTCTTTCTGGTGTCCAGCCACTACCGCAGTCAGGTTGATTACTCTGAAGACAATCTTGCTGAAGCAGGGCGCTCTCTGGCCCGGTTATACCATGCACTGCGTGGTGTAGAACCCATGAGCTCAAACGATGTGCCTGACACTGAGCAGGATCGGCGCTTCGTAGAGTTGATGAATGACGACTTCAACTGCCCGGGTGCGATATCGGTTTTACACGCGTTGGCTAATGACATAAATCAACACCGTCGTGAAGGTCGTGAAGACGATGCAAGGAAAGCGGCAACTGTGATGATCAGGCTTGGCAATGTTCTTGGGATCTTGCAGCAAAACCCGGATGCCTTCTTTCAGGCTGATTCCGGCGGAGAGCTGACGGTAGAAGACATTGAAGCGAAAATTCAGGCCCGTGCTGACGCCCGCAAGTCTAAAGATTTTGCCGGTGCCGACCGCATTCGTGACGAGCTGGCAGAGCAGGGTATTATTCTGGACGACTCCCGCGAGGGAACAAGTTGGCGGCGTAGTTAACGCTGATACCAAGGTCGCGTTGTACTCAGGGAAATGACCTTATAGGGAACTTCCCGTATAATGCGCCCTTCGATTTTTCGAGCCCGGCTGCTGAACGGCTGCCGGGACAGGGCTAACCCACTGAGGCTAATTAACGATGACAGATCGCGTACAACTCGGCGGCATTCAGGTCGCAAAGAACTTGTATGACTTCGTAACTAACGAAGCAATTCCGGGCACTGGGCTGGATGCAGATAAATTCTGGGCGGAGTTCGACAAGATCGTAAACGATCTGGCGCCGAGAAATCGTGAGCTGCTGGCCAAGCGCGGTACCATCCAGGAAAAGCTGAACAGCTGGAACAGCGAGCACAAGGGCCAAAAGCTCGATATGGCCGCTTACAAAAGCTTTCTGAAAGAAATTGGTTACCTGGTAGAAGAGCCTGCAGATTTCCGCATATCTACTGCGAATGTTGACCCTGAAGTTGCAACCATGGCCGGCCCGCAGTTGGTAGTGCCAATCATGAATGCCCGCTTTGCACTGAACGCTGCAAACGCACGCTGGGGCAGCCTTTATGATGCACTTTACGGTACCGATGCCATTTCCGAAGAGAACGGTGCTGAAAAAGGCCGTGGCTACAACCCGGTTCGCGGTGCCAAGGTTATCGAATTTGCACGTAACCTGCTGGATAGCTCTGCGCCCTTGGTGGCAGGCAGCCATAAAGATGCAGCTCTTTACCAGATTGCTGACGGCAAGCTTGTGGTCAAGTTGCAAAATGGCGAAGTAACCGGCCTTAAAGACGAGTCTGGATTTGTTGGTTACACAGGTGCGGCCGATGCGCCTACCGGCGTTCTGCTGGTTAAGAATGGTATGCACTTCGAAATCCAGATTGATGCCAGCCACCCGATTGGCAAGGACGACGGAGCTCACGTTAAAGACGTACTGATGGAGTCTGCTCTGACCACCATCATGGACTGCGAAGACTCTGTTGCTGCAGTAGATGCCGATGATAAAACTCTGGCGTACAGCAACTGGCTGGGCCTGATGAAAGGCGATCTTGAAGAAACCTTCGAGAAAGGTGGTGAGCGCCTCACCCGTAAAATGAATCCGGATCGCGAATACACTGCAGCCGACGGTAGCCAGATCAAACTGAAAGGCCGCAGCCTGATGTTCGTTCGTAACGTTGGCCACCTGATGACCAACCCGGCTATTTTGCTGAAAGACGGCAGTGAAGTGCCCGAGGGGTTGATGGACGGTATTCTTACTTCCCTGATCGCTATTCACGACCTGAAGGGCAACGGCAAGTTCCAGAACACCGCAACCGGCTCTGTGTACATTGTCAAGCCGAAGATGCACGGCCCTGAAGAGGTTGCGTTTACCAACGAATTCTTTGGTCGTGTTGAAGATGCTCTGGGCCTGCCGCGCTTCACTCTGAAAGTCGGCATCATGGACGAAGAGCGTCGTACCACCGTCAACCTGAAAGCCTGTATCCACGCAGCCAAAGAGCGCGCGGTGTTCATTAATACTGGCTTCCTGGATCGTACCGGTGATGAAATGCACACCTCAATGGAGCTTGGTCCGTTCATCCGCAAGGGTGAAATGAAGCAGGCAGCATGGATTGGCGCATATGAGCAGTGGAACGTAGATGTAGGTCTGGAGACAGGCTTCCGTGGCGTTGCACAGATCGGTAAAGGTATGTGGGCAATGCCAGACCTGATGGCGGCTATGCTTGAGCAAAAGATTGGTCATCCGAAATCTGGTGCCAACACTGCTTGGGTTCCTTCGCCAACGGCAGCGACCCTGCATGCGACTCACTATCACCAGGTATCTGTTGCTGATATTCAGAAAGAGCTGGAAAGCCGTGCTCGGGCTAGCCTGGACGACATTCTCACTGTGCCGGTAATGGAAGATCCTTCCAAACTGACAGCAACAGACATCCAGCAGGAGTTGGACAACAATGCTCAGGGTATTCTGGGTTACGTTGTGCGCTGGATTGATAGCGGTGTGGGTTGCTCCAAGGTGCCCGATATCAACGATATCGGCCTGATGGAAGACCGCGCGACTCTGCGTATTTCATCCCAGCACCTGGCTAACTGGCTGTACCACGGTATTTGCACCGACGCGCAGGTTGAAGAAACCATGAAGCGTATGGCGCAGGTTGTGGACAAGCAGAATGCCAATGACCCAAGCTACCGCCCTATGGCGCCTGACTTTGCTGACAGCATTGCGTTCCAGGCCGCTATGGATCTGGTTCTCAAGGGTCGCGAGCAGCCAAGCGGTTACACTGAGCCGCTGCTGCACGCATACCGCCTCAAGGCAAAGCAGAAGTTCGGCCAGTAAGTTTGGCTGACACAAAAAAAACCCGCTTCGGCGGGTTTTTTTGTGCTTGATGATCAGGAGAGTTAGCGATCAGTCTTTATGCAGCTCATTTGCAGCATACAAGGTGTTTTGCAGCAGGGTAGCGATTGTCATCGGGCCCACACCGCCGGGTACCGGTGTGATGTAAGCTGCGCGGGCAGCGGCGGGTTCGAAGTCAACGTCGCCTTGCAGTCTGCCGTTATCCATACGGTTGATGCCGACGTCAATCACAGTTGCGCCTGGCTTTATCCACTCGCCCTTGATCAGCCCGGGTTTGCCTGCGGCAGCAATTAAAATATCCGCTTCACGAACGAACTTTTCCAAATCTGGCGTGAAGCGGTGGCATACTGTGGTGGTGGCGCCCTTGAGTAGCAATTCCATGGTCATGGGGCGGCCTACAATGTTTGAAGCGCCTACAATCACCGCGTGCTGCCCTTTATAGGGGGTGTTGATGCTATCCAGCAGGGTAATCACGCCAGCGGGTGTGCAGGGCCTTAAAGCAGGTTTGCGCTGCATCAGGCGGCCTATATTGTATGGGTGAAAGCCGTCGACATCTTTATCTGGGCGGATTTTTAATAAAATCGGGTCTGCGTCCAGATGGCTGGGTAGAGGCAACTGAACAAGGATGCCGTCCACCGCAGGGTTTTCGTTCAGTTCATCAACCAAAGCTTCCAGGGCTTGCTGGGATGTATCTGCGGGCAGGTCGTAGGAAAGGGACAGGATGCCCGCTGCATCGCAGGCTTTCCGTTTATTACCTACATATACCTCGGAAGCCGGATCGTTGCCCACCAGTACTACTGCCAGGCCGGGCGCGCGGAGCCCTTTGCGGGTTCGGGCTTCTACGCCGGCTGCAACTTGTTGTCGTACTCCGGCGGCGATTTCTTTTCCGTTGATCAGTTTGGCGCTCATGTTTCGTCTTGTCGGTTGGCTTTTGGAAATAAAAGGGGCAGTATTGTCGCACGCTTGTCGTCTAACTCCAATTAGGGGTGCTCTGTGCATTATTGCAGCAGAGAATAGGGGGGGAGCGTGAAAAATACTGATTTAAAGGATAATTTTCATTTCCTTGTTGACGAAGCGGATTGGCGACGGTAATATGCGCGCCAACTTTGCTGAAGCAAGAGTTGATCAGTTTGAACGGGGTATAGCGCAGTCTGGTAGCGCGCCTGCTTTGGGAGCAGGATGTCGGGAGTTCGAATCTCTCTACCCCGACCACTTTTCTTCATGTTCAGCTAGGCCAACGGTCAAGCGCCCGTAGCTCAGCTGGATAGAGCATCGGCCTTCTAAGCCGAGGGTCGCAGGTTCGAGTCCTGCCGGGCGCGCCATTAACGCCGTCGGCTTGATCGAAACCGAACTGCAGGCAAAGTTAACAGGTATAGAGTTAAAGATTGCATGCTGAGTGGTTAGGCGGCAGCTAATCGAAATTACCGAAGATACCGAAAGGTATGTCCCGATGTGGTGGACGTAGCTCAGTTGGTAGAGCTCAGGATTGTGACTCCTGCGGTCGAGGGTTCGATCCCCTTCGTCCACCCCACTTTTCAAAGTAATGAAATCCGCATTTGCAAAGTGTGTTAACGCCGTAATGGCTGTAGCTGTCAGGTTTCAGCAATTAAATGATACGGCAACGCGGTACAGGTTTAAGAATTCCGGGTTGTGGCGAAATTGGTAGACGCGCCAGATTTAGGTTCTGGTTCCGAGAGGAGTGGGAGTTCGATTCTCCCCAACCCGACCACCTTGAAAAGGCTCTTGGAGATAATCTGAGGGCCTTTTTTTATTGTTCTTTCCCCTTTATTTTGCAGTTTTCGTCCCAAACTCCTGCCTAACAAGTGCCGCTGGCGTCACGATCCCTGAAACTACCTTTGGGAGATGATTCTCTCGTCAGGGTAAACCGTGATAAACTATCGGCTTTTAATTTTGGGTCATTTCCGGGAATTTACTCTGAAATGGTCTTTTAGTTTTAATTTCATTCACATACCGAACCTGAATTTTGAGGATCTTCCATGCAAGTGTCTGTAGAAACGACCTCCAACATCGAGCGTCGCATGACGATTGGTGTGCCCGCCCAGGAAATTGAACAGGCGGTTCAGAAACGCCTGCAGGAAACTGCGCGTACAGTGCGCCTGAATGGTTTCCGTCCAGGGAAGGTGCCCATGAGCGTGGTCAAGCGTCGTTTCGGTGACAGCGTTCGCCAGGAAATCGTTGGCGAAATCATGCGCGATAACTACATCAAGGCCTTGCAGGAGCAGGATATTAATCCGGCTGGCTGGCCCAAGCTTGAGCCAAAAACCATGGAAGCGGGTAAGGACCTCGAGTTTGTTGCCATTTTCGAAGTGCTTCCTGAAATTGAACTGGGTGACCTGAGCAAAGTCTCAATCGAGAAGATGACCTCTGAAATCACCGACAAGGATATCGACACTATGGTCGATAACCTGCGTCGTCAGCAGGCCACTATGAAGTCCGTAAAGCGTAAGTCCAAGAACAAGGACGTGCTGACTATCGATTTCAAAGGTTTCATCGACGGTGAAGAGTTTGATGGTGGCGCGGCGGAAGGCCATAAGCTGACCCTGGGTTCTGACCAGATGATTCCTGGCTTCGAGAAAGCCATCGTTGGCGGTAAGGCCGGTGAAGAGCTTGAGATCGAAGTGACGTTCCCTGAGGACTACCACAACGAAGATTTAAAAGGTAAGCCTGCGAAGTTTGAAATCAAGATTCATGAGGTTGAAGAGCCTCAGCTGCCTGAGCTGAATGCCGAGTTCTTTACCAAGTTTGGTATCGAGGCGGAAGACGAAGCTGCATTCCGTGAAGAAGTTAAAAAGAACATGGAGCGTGAGCTGAAACAGGCTGTGTCCAACAAGGTCAAGAATGACGTAGTAGATGGGCTGCTTGAATCAACCGAGTTTGATATTCCGGCCGCACTGACCGATCAGGAAATTGATCGCTTGCGTCAGGATGCTGTCCAGCGCTTTGGCGGACAGGTTGATTTCCAGCAACTGCCCAAGGAAATTTTCCAGGAGCAGGCGGAGCGTCGTGTGAAGACCGGTCTGTTGTTCCAGGAAGTTGTAAAGGCAAACGACCTGAAAGTCGATGCGGCCAAGGTTGACGAAAAGATCCAGGAAATCGCGTCAACGTATGAACAACCAGATGAAGTCATTGCGCACTTCAACGGTAACCCGGAGCAGAAGAGCCAGATCGAATCTTCAGTTCTGGAAGACCAGGTTGTTGACTATGTTCTCTCTCAGGCTAATGTCAAAGAGAAGAAGGTCAAGTACGAAGAAGCCATTCAGGCAGGGCAGCCCCAGCGCTGAGGTTGGCGGCGTAACAGCACCGGAGCCGGAAATGCTTCTGGCTCCTCGCTGGCCGAATGAAATTAACAGCCGGCATGTCCGGCTGTTTTCATCTAGGCTTGAGGCTGGCAAAGTAACAGACGCAAAAGCTGAAGATGCTGTGGTTTTAAGCCACGCCCCATTTATCCATAAGGAGTTCAGGCGAATCATGATGCAGAAACCAATCGATGGTCTCGCAATGGATACCAGGTCCGCCCTGGTGCCGATGGTTATCGAGCAGACCGCCCGTGGGGAACGCTCGTTTGATATTTACTCTCGTCTGCTAAAGGAACGGGTGATCTTCATGGTTGGGCAGGTGGAAGACCACATGGCTAACCTGATCGTGGCGCAACTTCTGTTCCTGGAATCTGAAAACCCGGATAAAGACATCCATCTGTACATCAACAGCCCCGGTGGCTCTGTGACAGCTGGCATGTCAATTTACGATACCATGCAGTTTATCAAGCCAGATGTTTCAACTCTTTGTGTAGGCCAGGCTGCGAGTATGGGCGCTTTCCTTCTTGCGGGTGGCGCTGCAGGTAAGCGTGCATGCCTACCCAATTCCCGAGTCATGATTCATCAGCCTCTGGGAGGCTATCAGGGCCAGGCGACAGATATCGAAATACATACCCGCGAGATTCTGAAAATCCGGCATACACTTAATTCCATACTGGCTCATCACACAGGCCAGGATCTGGAAACCATCGCCCGGGACACAGATCGCGATAACTTTATGGATCCGACACAGGCTAAAGAGTACGGGTTGATAGACTCGATACTTGATAAGCGCGTGCCGAATAAATAATACTGGCAGTAATTGCATCACCCTGGCCGGCGTTTGCTGTTTATCTGGCGCGCCGGCAAAACGAGATCAGAGGTATTTCAATGGCAGATGAAAGAAACGGCAGAGGCGACGATAACGGCAAGTTGCTCTACTGCTCGTTTTGTGGAAAGAGCCAGCATGAAGTCCGTAAGCTCATTGCAGGGCCTTCGGTGTTCATCTGCGACGAGTGTGTCGACCTGTGCAACGATATTATCCGTGAAGAAATTCAGGAAAACGCACAGGAGGAGCCGAGTGATCGCCTTCCGACGCCGGCTGAAATCCGCAATACGCTTGATGAATATGTCATTGGCCAGGATCGAGCCAAGGTTGTACTCGCGGTAGCGGTTTATAATCACTACAAGCGCCTTCGTTATGGTGAAGGCAAAGGCGATGTGGAGCTTGGCAAAAGTAACATTCTGCTGATTGGCCCTACGGGTAGCGGTAAAACATTGCTGGCGGAAACGCTGGCACGCATGCTTAATGTTCCCTTTACCATTGCCGATGCCACAACGCTTACGGAAGCGGGCTACGTGGGTGAAGACGTTGAGAATATCATCCAGAAATTGCTTCAGAAGTGCGATTACGATGTGGACAAGGCCCAGCGCGGCATTGTCTATATTGATGAAATCGACAAGATTTCACGCAAGTCTGATAATCCCTCCATTACCCGTGATGTGTCGGGCGAAGGCGTTCAGCAGGCTTTGCTGAAGCTGATAGAGGGCACGGTTGCCTCTGTGCCGCCCCAGGGTGGCCGCAAACATCCACAGCAGGAGTTCTTGCAGGTCGATACCAGCAACATGCTGTTTATCTGCGGTGGCGCCTTTGCAGGCCTGGATAAAGTCATCCGTGACCGTACTGAAAAAAGTAGCATCGGTTTCTCGGCAGCGGTTGCCAGTCGGGAAGAGACTAAAAATACCGGTGATGTGATCAAGCACGTCGAAACAGAGGATCTGGTCAAATACGGCCTGATTCCCGAGTTTGTAGGGCGCTTGCCTGTCATAGCTACCTTGACAGAGCTGGATGAAGAAGCACTTGTGCAGATTCTCACAGAGCCGAAAAACTCTCTGACCAAGCAGTATCAAAAGCTGTTTGACATGGAGGGCGTGGAGCTGGATTTCCGGGATGACGCACTGCGCGCGGTTGCGAGCAAGGCTCTGGAGCGTAAAACGGGCGCCCGGGGTCTCAGATCTATCATGGAAGCTACGTTGCTCGACACCATGTATCAGATTCCTTCGGAGCACGATATCTCCAAGGTTGTGATTGATGAAAGCGTGATCAAGGGCGATTCCGAGCCCTTCAAGATCTACGCGAATAATGATCATGCCAAAGCCGTACCTGATGATTGACCAGATCTGCAGGGCCGGGTTGATCAAACAGCCTGAAGAAATCTGAAAAAGGGGCGGAAACGCCCCTTTTTTAATGGTTTGTATCAACAGGCATAGTGTTGTGCTGTTTGGTAAAAAGATTGCAATTTCAGAGGTCGCCCCAATGAAGGGTGGTATGCTGAATGAAACACAGTCAGAGGATTCCTTATGACCCGGATACCCCAAGATATCGTGCAAGACTACCCGCTGCTTCCCCTTAGGGACGTAGTGGTGTTTCCGCACATGGTGGTCCCCCTGTTTGTGGGCCGCGAGAAATCCATCCAGGCTCTTGAGGCCGCAATGGAAGGGAGCAAGGAAATCCTCCTGGTGGCCCAGCGGGATGCTTCCACCGATGAGCCTGGCCCCGATGACGTCTTTGAAATGGGTACGCTGGCAACCGTATTGCAAATGCTGCGTCTCCCGGATGGTACCGTGAAAGTACTGGTTGAGGGCAACGCCCGGGCCGCTATAAGTAACGTTTCAGAAGCCGAGTATTTATCCGGTGGCGCTACGCTGCTCGAGGAAGAGGGTCTTCCTGAGCGCGAAGAAGACGTACTTATGAAGACCCTCACAGAAGAGTTTGAAAAGTACGTAAAGCTGTCCCGGAAAGTGCCTTCAGAGGTCTCCAGCGCCCTGACGGGTATCGAAGAACTGGAGCGTCTTGCCGACACCATGGCGGCTCATCTGGAAATGCGTATCCCGGAAAAACAGGAACTGCTTGAAGCCCTCGATATTCGCCTCCGTGTAGAGCTTCTGCTTGGCAAACTGGATGGCGAAATTGATCTTATTGAAGTTGAAAAGCGCATTCGCGGCCGCGTTAAAAAGCAAATGGAGCGCAGTCAGCGCGAGTATTACCTCAATGAGCAGATGAAGGCTATCCAGAAAGAAATGGGTAACCTTGGAGAGGGTAATAACGATTTTGAGGAGCTTGAGCAGAAGCTTGAAGAGGCAGGGCTGCCGGAAGAGGCTCGCAAAAAGACAGAATCGGAGCTGAATAAGCTGAAAATGATGTCGCCCATGTCTGCTGAGGCTACAGTAGTACGTGGCTATATCGACTGGATGCTGGCAGTACCCTGGAAAAAGCGCAGTCGGGTGCGTCACGACATTGAAAAAGCGCGGGAGATTCTTGATCAGGATCACTACGGCCTTGAAGAGGTCAAGAAGCGCATTCTTGAATACCTCGCAGTGCAGAGCCGCGTGAAAAAGGTAAAGGGGCCTGTGCTTTGTCTGGTGGGCCCTCCTGGTGTTGGTAAGACCTCCCTTGGGCAGTCCATCGCCCGTGCCACCAACCGCAAGTACACGCGAATGGCCTTGGGTGGTGTGCGGGATGAAGCCGAAATTCGCGGCCACCGCAAAACTTACATAGGCGCATTGCCGGGTAAGTTGCTGCAAAAACTGGCCAAAGTCGGTGTTAAAAACCCTCTGTTCCTGTTTGACGAAATCGACAAGATGGGTATGGATCACCGTGGCGACCCGGCGTCGGCATTGCTGGAAGTGCTGGATCCGGAGCAGAATCACACGTTTAACGATCACTATCTGGAAGTGGACTACGACCTTTCCGATGTCATGTTCGTGTGTACCTCCAACTCCATGAACATCCCTTCTGCATTGCTTGACCGCATGGAAGTTATCCGGATTCCGGGTTACACCGAGGATGAAAAGGTCAACATTGCGCTGCGCTACCTGTTGCCCAAGCAGATCAAAGCCAACGGATTGCGTAAGGATGAACTCACGCTGCGTGACGATACCTTGCGAGATATAGTTCGCTATTACACCCGTGAAGCCGGTGTTCGTGGGCTTGAGCGTGAAATTGCCAAAATCTGCCGCAAAGTAGTGCGCGAGCACGTGGAAGCCAACGACAAAGCGGTTATCACGATCGAGCCCGACATGCTTGAGAGCTATTCGGGTGTCCGGAAGTTCAATTATGGGCTGGCGGAAGAAACCAACCAGATAGGTCAGGTGACAGGTCTTGCCTGGACCCAGGTAGGTGGTGAGTTACTTACAATTGAGTGTGCTCTCACCCCAGGTAAGGGCCGAGTTGTCAAAACCGGTTCGCTTGGGGATGTGATGCAGGAATCAATCCAGACGGCGCTCACGGTTGTCAGAAGTCGTGCAGCGGGTTTGGGTATTGCAGATGATTTCCATGAAAAACACGATTTGCACGTTCACGTGCCTGAAGGTGCAACGCCCAAAGATGGGCCGAGTGCCGGTATCGGGATGTGCACAGCGCTGGTTTCTGCATTAACCAAAATCCCGGTGCGTGCAGACGTCGCGATGACCGGTGAGATTACTCTTCGCGGTCGGGTTTTGCCTATTGGCGGGCTCAAGGAAAAGCTCCTTGCGGCGCATCGTGGCGGCATCAAGACCATTGTGATTCCTGATGAAAATGTTCGCGATCTCAAAGAGATACCGGATAATATAAAGGAATCGCTGGAGATAATTCCGGTTAAATGGATTGATGAGGTATTGGACATTGCGCTGGCTTATGCACCCGAGCCGCACACGGCCAGTTCGCCGTCAGAAAAGGGCTCAGGTAAACCCCGTGATGACGAAAGTGACAGTGCAGAGCGCATAAATACGCATTAAACCCGACATGAGTTGTTGACACGCCGGAGAACCCATTGGTATAACTGTTTCGCCGTGAAGCAGCCAATACCAAGGGCTCCCGCGCAGTGTGTACCTATTCCAAACACCGGTTGAATGCCGAAAGGAATAAGAAAACCGAAGAATGGAATTCTCCGACCGCTTGTGCGATAGTCGAGAACGTCCAAGAAAAAACAATCCAACCGAGAACATCTTCAACCTGAAAGCGAAGGGGTTTAGTGTGAACAAGTCCGAACTTATCGATGCAATTGCAGAATCAGCAGATATTTCCAAAGCCGCCGCTGGCCGTGCTCTGGACGCAATGACCAACTCTATTACCGGTGCCCTTAAAAGCGGCGATCAGGTAACTCTGATCGGTTTTGGTACATTCTCTGTTAAAGACCGTGCAGCACGCACTGGTCGTAACCCGCAGACGGGTGCCGAGATCAAGATCGCGGCTTCCAAAGTGCCTGGGTTCAAAGCAGGTAAGGCCCTGAAAGACGCCGTTAAGTAACGGTTCTTTCTCCGGTGGCTCCGGTAAAACGGAGTCGCCAAGAAGAATTCAAGGCGCATTCCAACAGGGTGCGCCTTTTTACGTTAAGAGCACCGGCAGCAGATTTTGATAGCGCCGCCAGAATATAAAAACTGCACGACCTTGACAGGGGTTCGGGAGAAACATGCTTCAAGATATACGGGAAAATTCCCAAGGAACGATTGCCAAGATCATCATCGGTCTGTTGGTCGTATCCCTCTCCATCTGGGGAATGGACGCCATTGTTGGCGGATTCTCCGGCGAGCCGGAAGTGGCAACAGTTAACGGTGAGGATATTACCGAGCGGGATTTCCTTCGGGTAGTTCAGTTGGAAAGCCAGCGTCGTCTGGCCGCTATGGAGCGTCCTGACCCTGCCTTGCTGAATGAAGATCAGATTCGTAAAGATGTGCTTGATTCGCTGATTCAGGAACAGGTTCTTATCCAGGATGCCGACGCTCAGGGCCTTGCGCTCAGCGATGCCGACATTGATGCCTTGATTACCCAAATGCCCCAGTTTCAGGTAGAAGGACAATTCAACCGTGATCGTTTTGTGGCTTCTGTGCGCAATCTGGGCATGGGTGTTGGCGAGTTCCGTGAAGCCATGCGCAAGCAGTATGTGGTCAACCAGATTCGTGCGGGTATTATGCAAAGTGGCTTGGTCGCCAACGAGAATGCCGCGCAACTGTTGCGGATTCAGAACCAGACCCGGAGTTTCCGTATTCTTCAGATTCCTGCAACTGCCGTTTCTGGTGATATCGAGATTACAGATGCAGACATAGAATCCTTCTATGAGGGTAACAGTGCCGCATTCCAGCAGCCGGAACAGGTGGATGCTGCATATATAACCTTGTCCCTGGGCTCCATGGCCGAAAAAGTTGAGATTAGCCAGAAAGATCTGGAGGCATACTACGAGCAGAGGTCCGGCGACCTGGCCCGTGAGGAGCGTCGTGCCTCCCATATTCTGATTGAGGATGGTGCTGATGCCGAGCAGACTCTCGCATCGATCAAAGAGCGCCTGAGCGCTGGTGAGAGCTTTGAGGAGCTGGCGAAAGAATTCTCTGTAGACACCGTTTCTGCGAAAGAAGGTGGTGATCTGGGCTATGCGGGCCGCGGCGTTTATGATGAAGCCTTCGAAGAAGCCTTGTTTTCCCTTGAAAAAGGCGCTGTATCCGATCCAGTGAAAACCACTTTTGGTGTGCATTTGATCCGCCTGGATGATGTTCGTCGGTCAGAAGTTCCATCATTGGCAGAGTTGGAGCAGCAGCTTCGCAGCGAACTTGCCCGTGAGCGTGCGCAGGAAAAGTATGCAGAGGTGCGTGCAGAACTGGCGGATTCAGCCTACGCGGCAGATGATCTTGCCGGCCCTGCGAAGGAGCTGGGGTTAGAGATTCGTGAGGCTACTGGAGTCACCAAAAATGGTGGGCAGGCGCCGTTTGACCACGCAGGGCTCGTTCGCCAGTTGTTCTCGGAAGATGTTCTTGAGGGTGGCTATAACACTGAGCTGATCGATGTGGGTGACAATGTCTCCGTTGTAGCCCGCGTGAGAGAGTACCGTGAAGCCCAGAAGCTCGCTCTGGAAGACGTTCGAGAGGATATACGCAGAACTCTAGAGGCACGCCAAACGCGGAAGCTGCTGAATGAGCGTGCAAATGCCATCATTGCCGGCCTTGAAGAGGGCAAGGCGCTGGATGCTTTTGATGTTGGTGACTGGGAGCAATTTGAGGAGCAGGCGCGTAATGCTGCGGGTGTCGATCCGCAGGTTGTACAGGCCGCATTCTCCCTGGCCCGGCCTTCTGAGGAATTGCCAAGTTATGGCTCTGCGATGACTCAGAGCGCAGTTGTTGTAGTCGCTCTGGATGCGGTCAACGAAGGCAGTGCAGAGGACAACAGTGCTGATCTGGATCAACTGCGTACTTTCCTGGCCTCACTGGAAGGTCAGCGTGAATACGCGGCTTACCAGCAGTTCCTGAGAAACACCGCAGAAGTATCCCGACCCTAGGTTGAAGCAGGCAATAAAAAAACCCGGACAATTTGCCCGGGTTTTTTTTGCCTGAAACATAGTGGCGGCGTTCAGTCCGGGGTTGACGGAAGTCGCGTCGGCATAAGGCTGTCTTTAATTTTCTTTAGATGCCCAAGAAAGTCTGCGCCACGTTTGAGTGTAACGCCGGTAGCGAGGATATCGATAACGGTAAGATGGATAATTCTGGATGACATGGGCATATACACCTCAATGTCCTCCGGAGCTGTTATTTCCAGCGTGGTTGTGCAAACTTCCGCTAGCGGAGAGTTAGGGGTTGTAATGCCAATAACGGCTGCGCCGTTGTCCCGGGCGATACGGGCAATCTCCACCGTTTCTTTGGTGCGTCCAGTGTAGGAGATCATCACAATGACATCCCCTACACTTGCGCCGGCCGCGACCATTCGTTGCATCAGTGCGTCGTCATAAGACATCACCGGAATGTTAAACCGAAAAAACTTGTGCTGCGCGTCCAGCGCCACTGATGCGGAACCGCCCATGCCGAAAAAGTTAATCTGTTTGGCTTGAATCAGATAATCAATAGCCGTTGCCAAAGCGCGGGGGTCCAGAGCCTGTCGGGCTTTTTCCAGGTTAGCCATGGTACTTAGCATGATCTTGTCGGCAAATTCTGCAACGGTGTCGTCAGGCTCAATGTTCTGGCCTATATAGGGTGTGCCTGTGGCAATGCTTTGTGCAAGGCGGATCTTGAAGTCCGGGAAGCCTGTTGCAGAGAAGCCCCGGCAAAACCGGTTGACGGTGGGCTCGCTGACGTTTGAAGCTCTGGCCAAAGCTGCAATGCTGTAGCGTGTGGCTGCACTGGGGTCGCGCAGGATTGCCTCTGCCACCTTACGTTCCGATTTGTTCAGAGTTTCCAGTCTGGACTGGATGACCTCCAGAAGATTGTCGTCACGATGCGCCCGGTTTTCGGCCATCAAAGCTGCTCCCTGAATTCTGGATGAAATTATTTTGAATATTGGGTGATTATACCGAAATTTTAGCGCATTCGGGGTAGTAAACATATCAATCTCCGGAAAGCCCCTTGGCTTAATTCGGGCCAGGTGCCATTATTTAGATAAAATTACTACATTTAAAACAACGGACAGGGCGCTTGTTAACGCCTGACTCACCGGAGAGAAGTGTTTAATGGCCAACAGAATCACTACCCGTTGCGACATAATGCTATTTGGTGCTATGGGTGACTTGGCTCAGCGTAAGCTGTTTCCGGCATTCTACCAGCTTGAAAGAGCCGGGCTGCTGGCCGATGGCAGTAGAATACTGGCGATTGCCCGCAGGGAGCTGGATACGGCAACGGTTCGTAAGCATTTGATGGAAAAGCTTGAGAAGTATGTGAAACCAGAGGAGTTTGAGCGCCCGGTAGCTGAAACGTTTCTGCGGCGTGTTGAGTACCAGATTCTGGACTTTCATGATGAGGGGGGATTTGGTGTGCTTAACAGTTGGCGCACCGAGTATGACAATCAGCTCATCGTTTACCTGGCAAGCCCCCCCTCCATGTATGGTGTTATCGCCCGCAATCTCAGTTCTGCCAGTTGCTGTACCGAAAACACCCGCGTGGTGGTTGAGAAGCCCATTGGCCATGACCTTGAGTCCTCCCGAGTGATCAACGATGAACTTGGCGCAGTGTATAGCGAAAGCCAGCTGTTTCGGATCGATCATTACCTGGGAAAGGAGACAGTGCAGAATCTGATTGCTTTGCGCTTTGCCAATAACCTGTTTGCATCCCAATGGGATCAGAACCATATCTCCCATGTTGAAATTACGGTTGCCGAGAGTGTTGGCATTGAAGGGCGGTGGGGGTACTTTGACAAGGCCGGGCAAATCCGCGACATGATCCAGAATCACATGTTGCAGTTGTTGTGCCTGATTGCCATGGACCCACCTGCTGACTTGTCTGCTGACAGTATCCGTGATGAGAAGGTTAAAGTGCTCAAGGCCCTGCGCTCTATCACTCCGGACATGATGGATACCTGCGTGGTACGGGGCCAATACGCAGCGGGCGCCAGCACCGGAAAGCCGGTTCCGGGTTACCTGGAGGAGGAAGGAGCCAACAACAGGAGCGAAACAGAAACCTTTGTGGCGCTGAAAGTGGAAATCGACAACTGGCGCTGGTCAGGCGTGCCGTTCTATATCCGCACTGGCAAGCGCCTTCCGGAAAAGCTGTCGCAGATTATTATTCACTTCAAACCGGCTCCCCATTACATTTTTGATCCGGACCAGAGGCATCTTGCAAACAATAAGTTGATTATACGGTTGCAGCCAGATGAGGGGATGTCCCTTAAAATTCTCACCAAGGATCAGGGGCTGCATAAAGGCATGCGCCTGCGCCAGGGGCCGCTGGAACTGACGTTCTCAGAAACTTTTGAAGCAGAGCGTATTCCCGACGCTTATGAGCGGCTTCTTTGGGAAGTCATGAAAGGTAACCAGTACCTATTCGTGCGTCGGGATGAAGTAGAGCATGCGTGGCGCTGGGTTGATCGGATTATCCAGAATTGGAATGACGGTGGTGACCCACCGAAGCGATACGCTTCGGGAACCTGGGGGCCTGTGGCCTCCATTGCAATGATCACGCGGGATGGAAGGAGCTGGTATGAAGATGCCTGAACTGGATTTGCCCCAAGGTATAGAAGCTCGGTTCGGAGCGACGCCTCAGCAAGTTGCAGCGCAGCTTGCCGATACAGTTGCCGGATTCCTGCAAGCTCGCCTTGAAATTGCACCACGTGCGAGCCTGGCAGTTTCTGGTGGCTCCACTCCCTTGCCATTTTTTCAGGCCTTGTCGCACAAGGAGCTGGATTGGGGCAGGGTGGATATATTGCTGGTGGATGAACGCTGGGTTGAAGAAACCGATGACGCCAGCAATACCCGGCTGGTCAAAGCAAACTTGCTGCAGAATAACGCAGCGGCAGCCAGGTTTTTTTCTCTCAAGCAGAAGGGTGATACACCGGAAGACGGATTGGCCGCAGCTAATGCTGAGCTTGTTAAGCTCACGCGCCCTCTGGATGTCCTGATTCTTGGGATGGGCAATGATGGCCATACCGCATCGCTATTTCCTGATGCTCCGGAGCTTGCCCATGCAATGAGCCTGGAAAGCCGGGAAACCTTGGCTGCGATGACGCCACCTTCCCAGGCACATCAGCGCATCACGCTCACCTATGCCTTTATGCATAGGGCTCGTTTTGTTGCGCTGCACCTAAAGGGCGACGACAAACTGGACACCTTGAAGAGAGCACTGAGCGAGCCCGGTCGCATGTTAGCGATGCCCGTTCGTGGATTCCTGAAGCCGGGTCTCCAGGTCTTCTGGAGCCCCTGAGCCTTTCCTGGCCCATCATAAGCCCCTTTGGAGAGAACCATGAACCTTGTGTCCGACTTTCACCGCGACCGCATCAGATCTGTTTTGGCAGCGTCTCAGCTCATGCCGGTGATCACCATCAAGCATCTTGATGATGCGGTGCCGCTTTGTCAGGCGCTCTTTGATGGGGGTATTCGGGTAATGGAAATAACCTTGCGCACGGAGCATGGGGTTGAGGCGATAAAACAGGTACGGGAAGCCCTGCCGGATGCGTGGGTTGGTGCAGGCACCGTCACCTGCGTTGATCAGTACCGCAAAGCTGAAACAGCAGGCGCTCAGTTTGTTGTCACTCCGGGCGTTACAAAAGCGCTTCTGGATTTTGCGTTAACGTCTGAAGCACCTCTTTTGCCGGGTGTTTCAACGGCCTCCGAATTGCTGCTTGGCTATGGCCTGGGTTACCGGGAGTTCAAGTTCTTTCCTGCAGAAGTGGCGGGTGGTCCACGTGCCTTGAAGGCGTTTGGAGGTCCGTTTCCGGATGCGGTTTTTTGCCCAACCGGCGGTGTTCGTCGTGAAACAGCCAAGGATTACCTGGCCTTGGGCAACGTACTCACGGTAGGGGGTAGCTGGCTGACGCCAGAGGATGTTGTAGCCAGGAAGGATTGGGCTCAGGTAACCGAAATTGCCCGAGCCAGTCTCTCTGATATCAGCTGATATCAGAGCCCACCCTGACGATCTTCATGGCATTGGTGCCACCTTGGGCATTTACATAATCACCCTTGGTGATTACCACCAAATCGCCCACATTGACCACTTTTCTATCCAGTAGTTCTGCGATCGCCCGAGCATTGGTTTGCTCTGGGGGAATCGTCTCTGAATCAAACGGAATTGTCTGAACACCGCGGTACATGACAACCCGGTGTTGTGTGGAATGGTGCCTTGAATAGGCAAAAATTGGCAAACTGGACTTTATGCGCGACATCAAACGCGGGGTTGCGCCTGTTTCTGTCATGCAGATGATCGCTGCCACGCCAGTAAGATGGTTGGCGGCATACATGGCCGACAAGGCTACAGCCTCATCTATCTGTTCCATGCTTTCATGCATGCGGTGCTTCGACTGATGCATTGTGGGATGTCTTTCTGCACCCAGACATATGCGTTCCATAGCCTCGACCGCTTCTACCGGGTAATCACCGACGGCAGTTTCTGCGGATAGCATGACCGCGTCTGTGTAATCCATAACGGCGTTTGCAACATCCGACACCTCAGCCCTCGTCGGCATGGGGTTGGTGATCATGGACTCCATCATTTGTGTTGCGGTAATCACCGCACGGTTAAGCACACGGGCTCGTGAGATAATGTGTTTTTGCACGCCCACCAACTCGGCATCGCCAATTTCTACGGCGAGATCGCCCCGCGCCACCATAACGGCATCGGATGCTTCGATCACGGAGTCCAGAGCATCCACATTGTGTGCCAACTCAGCCCGTTCAATTTTTGCAACCAGTCCAGCGGTTGATCCGGCTTCCTTGAGCAGTTTGCGGGCTGTGTGCATATCGTCAGCTGTGCGGACAAATGAGACCGCAACATAATCGGCACCCATGCGGGCTGCTGTGACTATATCCTGTTTGTCTTTTTCGGTAAGCGCATCAGCAGAGAGCCCGCCACCACGCTTGTTCAGGCCTTTGTTGTTCGACAGTGGCCCGCCAATCAGAACTGTTGATGTGATGCTGTGCCCATCAACAGATTTCACTTCCATCTCGATGCGGCCGTCGTCCAGAACCAGTATGTCGCCCGGTTCAACATCGTCGATCAGTTGTTCATAGTCGATACCCACGCGCTCATCCGTGCCGGCTTCTTTGTCCATTGAGGTGTCCAGAACAAATGTTTGCCCAGCCTGCAGGGTGACCTTGTTTTCAGCAAAGCGGGCGATCCGAAGTTTCGGGCCCTGAAGGTCGGCGAGTAAAGCTACGAACCGTCCTTGTGCTGCGGCCGCTTCACGCACCCTGCGGGCACGTTCAAGATGCTCATCCGCGCTGCCATGGGAAAAGTTGAGTCGGGTAACATCGACTCCGGCACGGATGATGGCAGCCAGGGATTCTGGAGAATCTGTGGCAGGGCCTAAGGTGGCGACAATCTTGGTACGCCTGAGCATATATAATGTCCCTTGCTTGTTCGGGTTAATGTTGTTCAAGTTTGTGTTTGTTCCGGAGTGTTCGCCTTTATTGGCTGGCCTCCATCAGTGCGAGAGCATTGTCCAGCATCCGGTTTGAGAATCCCCACTCATTATCGTACCAAGCCATGACTTTTACATGACAGCCAAGAACGCGAGTGTGGTTTGCGTCGAAAATGCTGGATAGGGCATTGTGGTTGAAATCGATGCTGACCAGTTTCTCGACGTTGTAGCCTAGTACCGGATTGGATTCAGCAGCGGCCTTTACCGCAGCATTTACTTCTTCAATGGAGGTTTCCCGGCTTGCGATAAACCCGAAATCGACCAGCGACACGTTGATTGTTGGCACTCGCACTGCCAGGCCGTCAAGCTTTCCATCCAGCTCGGGAATGATTTTCCCGATGGCTGCTGCGGCGCCGGTTTTGGTCGGGATCATCGACTGGGTTGCGGAGCGGGCGCGGTAGAGATCAGTATGGTACACATCGCTTAAATTCTGATCGTTCGTATAAGAATGTATGGTTGTCATTAGCCCGCTTTCGATGCCTATCGCTTTATGTAGCGCATCGGCAACCGGTGCCAGGCAGTTGGTGGTGCAGGACGCACTGGAAATAATAGTGTGCTGTGCCGTGAGTGTGTTGTGGTTTACACCATAAACAATCATGGCATCGGCATCCGGGCTTGGTGCCGAGATAATAACCTTGCGGGCGCCGGCTTTGATGTGGGCTTCTGCCTTATCACGCTTTGTGAATAGTCCGGTGCACTCCAAAACAAGGTCAACATTCAGTTCGCCCCAGGGCAGATCTTCCGGGTTGCGAATGGCGGTGATAGCAATCCGGTCGCCATTTACGCTGATAGATTCGGCATCGTGGCTGACTTCTGCATTAAAACGCCCGTGAACACTGTCATACTTGAGCAGGTGGGCATTGGTTTCCGCGTCGCCAAGGTCGTTGATTGCAACTACATGGAGTCGGTTGCGGTAGTCATTTTCATAAAGTGCGCGGAGGATGTTGCGGCCAATCCGTCCAAAACCATTAATTGCGATACGAATTGTCATATTCTGGATCCTGATCTGGATGTTTTGTTCGATTCTTGCTCGAACTTTGTTGTTAATGTAGTAAATATAGCAAAATAATGTTCGGTTATGAACGTCATAGTGATGAATGGCGGAAAAAGAAGGTAAAATTACGTACTATTGAGTGTAGTTGCATAACTGGCAGATATTGGAGCTTCAAAATGCATCCGACGGTTCAAAAAGTTACCCAGCGAATTATCGACCGCAGCCGCGCCTCTCGAGAGGATTACCTTGGCCGGATGAATGAGCTTAAAGCACAGTCGCCGCATCGGGGCGCGCTCTCCTGCAGTAATCTTGCCCATGGCTTTGCTGCTTGTGGCCAAAGCGATAAAGACACGTTGAAGCTAATGAACAAAGCCAATGTGGCCATGGTTTCCGCTTATAACGACATGCTTTCAGCGCATCAGCCATACGCGGGTTTTCCTGATGTTATTCGTGAGGCGGCCCACGGCATGGGGTCTGTGGCCCAGTTTGCGGGTGGCACACCCGCCATGTGCGATGGCGTTACTCAAGGCCAGCCCGGTATGGAGCTCAGCCTGTTCTCCAGGGACACTATCGCCATGAGCACGGCGGTAGCTCTGAGCCACAACATGTTCGATGCCACATTATTACTGGGTGTTTGCGACAAAATTGTTCCCGGACTAATGATCGGGGCACTCAGTTTTGGGTACCTGCCCACCATCCTTGTTCCAGCCGGCCCTATGCCTTCTGGCCTTCCGAATAAAGAAAAACAGCGAATTCGTCAGCTTTATGCCGAGGGTAAGATAGGCAAAGAGGAGTTACTCGAGGCAGAGAGCAAGTCTTACCACAGTCCAGGCACCTGCACCTTTTATGGCACGGCCAATAGCAACCAGTTACTGGTTGAGGTTATGGGGCTGCATTTACCCGGGGCGGCCTTTGTTCACCCGAACACGCCGTTGCGGGATCAGCTGACCCGTGCCGCAACCGAGCAAGTGATCCGTCTATCCAGGCCCCAGGGGGGAGAGCTTGGCTTGGGTGATATGGTTGATGAGAAAAGTATTGTGAATGCGCTGGTTGCGCTTCTGGTAACGGGAGGCTCCACCAACCATACGCTGCATTGGGTGGCGATTGCCCGCGCTGCCGGCATTATTATCGACTGGGATGATTACGCCGATCTTTCCTCCGCAGTGCCATCCATGACTCGCATCTACCCCAATGGCGAAGAAGATGTGAATGCCTTCCACGAAGCCGGTGGCACACCATTCCTGATTCGGGAACTGCTTGATAACGGGCTCTTGCATAACGATGTGGAGACGGTTGTAGGGCGAGGGCTGGAACGCTATACCCAAATGCCAACATTGGAATCCGGCAAGTTGGTCTGGCAGCCATTTATTGGAAAAAGCCTGCGTCCGGACGTGCTAAGCACTGCATCTGAGCCTTTTGCGCCAGACGGTGGTCTCAAAGTGTTGCACGGCAACCTGGGGCGGGGCGTGATCAAGGTTTCTGCGGTTGCGGCAGAACACCACAGAGTCGAAGCGCCCGCTGTGGTGTTCAATGATCAGAATGAATTGAAAGCGGCGTTCGATGCGGGCGAACTGGATAAAGATTGCGTTGTTGTCGTGCGCTTTCAGGGCCCAAGATCCAATGGCATGCCGGAACTGCACAAGCTGACGCCGTATCTCGGCGTGTTACAGGATAGAGGGTTCAAGGTTGCCCTGGTTACGGACGGCCGTATGTCTGGAGCGTCAGGCAAGGTTCCTGCTGCAATTCACGTATACCCGGAAGCTCTCGAAGGTGGGGCGCTTGCCCGGGTTAAAGATGGTGACACTATATGCCTGGATGCTGATAAGGGCACCCTGGAAATCCTTGTCGATGAAGCGGAGTTCGCAAGCCGGCAACCCGCGAGGCCAGACTTATCGGGGTATCAAAAAGGCTTTGGTCGAGAGTTGTTTGGCTGGATGCGGCGCGCGGTCAGCACGCCGGAAGAAGGTGCCAGTGTGTTCGGAGATCACAGATAGTGAATCAAGGTGTCCTGATCGAACCTGTACTGTTGGTTGTAGACGCCGTTTTCAGCTCGGCGGCCTGCGGCCAACACCATGGTGACCAGCCCTTTGCGGGGCAGTTTTAGCAGTTTGCGTACACGGCACTCATCAAAACCTTCCATGGGGCAAGAGTCGTAACCGTGTGCACGAAATGCGAGCATCAGGTTCTGGGCCGCCAAAGCTGTGGATTTGGTTGCCCATACTTTCATTTCGTTCACTGAGTAGGGGCCACGGGGAACAGGGCGGGTCAGCCCTACAGCCAGTCCCAAGGACTTCTTGGCCACTCCCAGGACACCAAATGGCCCTTGGTTGTAATGAATAGGTGCGATTTTTTTGTAGTACTTTTCAACAATATCAGGCAGCTTTTCATCTTTTGGCCATTCTTCCAGCGCAAGGCGAGCGTGCTTTCTCCAGGTGTCTGGGCGCGCAACAATTGCAATCAATACGGGGGCGGTGGTCGCCGCATTTTGCCCCAGGCAGGCTTCAGCAAGTTTGCTTCGTAACTCGGGTGTTCTGACAACAAAAAACTCCCAAGGCTGCAGATTGCTGGAGTTTGGTGCCAGTGTGGCCAGCTCCAGGCAGTCCGCAAGTACCGCATCGGGGATGGGTTCATCTGTGAAGCGCCGAATAGAGCGGCGGCTACGAACGACCTTGCGAAACTCCTCAATATCAATTTCTGGTAGGGGTAGGGGGCTTGCTTTTGCGTTCATTATTAATACCTGGTGGTGTTGCGGCGAGCGATTCAGGCTGCTTGCCGCCTTGGATTTTGAGCTCTATGGTTACGGGAAATCGATTCTTATGCAATCGCCGGAGTGATTTGGAATCTATGATGGATAAACTTGCCCACCTGTCTTTTGAAGAGCTGGTACAACAGGTGCGCGCCTGCAATCTGTGCGCAGACTTCTTGCCGCTGGGGCCGCGGCCGGTTGTGCAGTTGTCTCCGGAGTCCAGAATTCTTGTGGTGGGGCAAGCACCCGGAAGGCGTGTTCACGAAACTGGCGTGCCGTTTAACGATCCAAGCGGTGACCGGTTGCGGCAGTGGATGGGGATTACACGGGAGGAGTTTTACGATGACCGAAAACTGGCCATTTTGCCCATGGGGTTCTGTTACCCCGGAACCGGGAAATCCGGTGATCTACCTCCAAGGCCGGAATGCGCACCAGCATGGCGTAGCGCATTGCTTGAGCGTTTGCCCAGCATCGCGCTGACGTTGGTGATAGGGCAGTACGCCCATGCCTGGCATTTAACCGGTGCAAAGAAATCTGTTACAGAAAACGTCCGGAACTGGCAGCATTTCTGGCCAGAAGTGCTGCCGATGCCTCATCCAAGCCCGCGCAATAACCTCTGGTTGCGCCGGAATCCCTGGTTTGAATCTGAGGTGATTCCGGAGCTTCAGGAACGGATATCCCAACTTCTATAAGTTTTTCTCAAGGTACGCATCAAGCACTTCAACCTCACTAATTGACGCATAGAGCCCCTGTTTGGTTCTGCGCCAAAGGATGTCCTCTGAAGTCATTGCCCACTCGTGTTTTACAAGGTGCTGAACCTCTTTCTCATACAGGTTGCCGGTAAAGAGTTGGCCTAGCTCCTCCATAGAGGTGCATCCCTGCAGGAGTTCGCGGGAAGCTGTGCCGTAAGTTCTCACATAACGGCTAATAATGTCGTCAGCCAACCAGGGGAAATTCTGCTTGAGTTCTGCTGCAAGGCTATCCTTGGTGGCAAAATCACCGCCAGGCAAAACTGCGGTTTTCGTCCAGCGGCCACCGGCTTCCGGAAAGAAATGACAAAGCTTGTTGGTTGCGACCTCGGCAAGCTTTCGGTAGGTGGTTATTTTGCCGCCGAAAACTGAAATCAAAGGCGCCTTGCCTTTTGCCTGGTCAATCTCAAACGAGTAGTCGCGGGAGGCCTTTTGGGCATTTTCTTCTTCACCGTCCATAAGTGGCCGGACACCGGAGTAAGACCAGACCACATCTGAGGGTTCCAGCTGCCTGACAAAGTGCGCATTTACAATCTTCAGCAGGTAGTCTGTCTCTTCCGGAGAAATTTTGGCATCTTTGGGGTCGCCTTCGTATTCAACATCCGTGGTGCCCACCAGAGAGAATTGATCTTCGTATGGGATCACAAACACGATGCGCTCATCTTCGTTCTGGAGAATGTAGGCTTCCTGATCCTGGTTGAGCTTGGGCACAACAATATGGCTGCCTTTAACCATTCGTATTGCTTTGGGCGCTGGCATGGAGAGAGTTTCTCCAAACAGCTTGCTTACCCAGGGGCCAGACGCGTTAACAATAACCTTGGCTGAAACGGTTTTCTCTTCTTCGCTGACCATATCGCGTAGGGTAACGGTCCAGTTTTTGTCTCCACGCACTGCATTCACGCACTTGGTTCGGGTGAGAATAGTTGCTCCCGACTCCTGTGCCTTTTTCGCAGTAAGAATGACTAACCTTGCGTCATCAACCCAACCGTCGGAGTACTCAAACCCTTTGGTGATGTCTGGCTTTAATGGCCCTGACTTATCAAAGCGGATTGAACGTGACCCGGGCAGCATTTCGCGTTTGGCCAGGTGGTCATAAAGGAACAAGCCTGTACGTATCATCCAGGCTGGTCTCAAGTGAGGGCGATGGGGAAGCCGAAAGCGCATTGGCCACATGATATGGGGTGAGTTTTTGAGCAGTGACTCGCGCTCAGCCAGGGCTTTTTGTACGAGCCGGAACTCATAGTGCTCCAGATAACGAAGCCCGCCGTGAATGAGCTTGCTGCTGTTCGAGGAGGTTGCAGATGCCAGGTCGTTCATTTCACAGAGCAGCACCTTGAGGTTGCGGCCAGCCGCGTCCATCGCTATTCCTGTGCCATTAACGCCGCCGCCAACCACGACAACATCGTACTGTTCATGCCCCATAGTCATTGCTAGTCATCTCCTGATGCTAAGGGAAAAGGCGCCATTTTGAGGTGCTGAAAGCGAACTTTTCTGAAGCGAAAAAGGTTATTTAAGTAGTATGCGAAAGACTTATGTTTTCGTAAAGGAAAATATAGAAAATAAACGAAGATTCTGATGGGTGTTAAAGTGAAGCTGACGACTCAATGCCTGGCGCTAATCAAACAATGTGGAGTTTGATGCTGTTCTCTTTCAGAATCCGGGAGATTTCGGCAGGTGGTTTTTGGTCGGTAAATACATGATCTGCCTGGGATATATTGCCAAGCCTTACCATTGCATTTCGGCCAAACTTGGAATGGTCGGCGGCGAGTAGAACCTGATTGGAATTGGCGATAATAGCCTGCGCCACCCGAACTTCGCGGTAGTCAAAATCAAGCAGGGAGCCATCGTTGTGGATACCGCTGATTCCGATGATGCCGAAGTCCATTTTGAATTGATTGATAAAGTCGCGGGTTGCCTCGCCAACAATGCCGCCATCTCGACTTCTGACCTCGCCGCCGGCAATGATCACGTGAAAATCCTCTTTGGCAGAGAGGATGGAGGCTACGTGGAGGTTGTTGGTTACAATCTGCAGGTTATTCTTCTGGAGCAGGGCTTTGGCGATGGTTTCAGTGGTGGTGCCAATATTGATAAACATTGAAGAGTTGTCAGGAATCATTGCAACCATGGCTTCGGCAATGCGTTCCTTGGCTTCCAGATCCATAATCTTCCGGGCATGGTAGGAGGTATTCATTGTGCTGGAATCGATTCCGGCCCCACCATGATGCCGGCGTAGCTTGTTCTCTTTGGCGAGTTCGTTCAGATCCCGGCGGATGGTTTGGGGGGTTACCTTGAATTGGTCTACCAGCTGCTCGGTGGTTACAAAGCCGTTCTGTTGGATCAGCTCAATAATCAGATCCTGTCGCCGCCGCTGTGCCATTCAAAAAGCCTCCACCCTGCCGTTGTTCTTATGCGAAATAATGAGCAATTATAAACTCATGTAGAGTAAAGTTTAGTCCTTTTGAGCATTTTATACAGTATTTAGAGTCACTTATCTGTTCGTTGGCAGATGATGTTCGCGAAATCTCTTGGCAATCATATTCAAAAAAGTAAACATACGAACAAATAAGAAAGCGAGGACGAAATAGCGATGAGCCAGTACCTGCTATCCATTGATCAGGGCACCACCAGTTCCCGGGCCATACTGTTTGATTTGAAGGGCAACATACACGCCGTACGCCAGCAGGAATTTCCTCAGCATTTTCCAGACAGTGGGTGGGTTGAACACGATCCGGAGGATATCTGGTCAACTGTTGCCCATACATGCAATGAGGTTATGGCGGAGGAATGCGAAGCAGACGATGAAGTAGTTGCCGTAGGCATCACTAACCAACGTGAAACCACCATTGTTTGGGACAGGAATACAGGCAAACCGGTTTACAACGCGATTGTGTGGCAGGACCGCCGAACTGCTTCCTATTGTAAGTCCCTCAAGAGTGCGAGCCATGAACCTGCGGTCCACAGCAAAACCGGGCTGTTAATCGACCCTTATTTTTCCGCCACCAAAATTCGCTGGATTCTTGAAAATGTTCCTGGCGTTCGTGAGCGTGCAGAGCGGGGAGAGCTGGCTTTTGGAACGATCGACACGTTTCTTTTGTGGCGTCTGACTGGCGGGCGAGTACACAAAACCGACGCCACTAACGCAAGCCGAACCCTGCTGTTCAACATCCACACCCAGCAGTGGGACCCGGAGTTGCTTGAGCTGTTCAACATTCCTGAATCCCTGCTGCCCGAGGTGCTGGATTCCGCTGACGACTTTGGTGAGATCACAGAGTGTGAAGCCCTCAATGGGGTGTCGGTGCTTGGTGTGGCGGGCGACCAGCAGGCAGCCCTGTTCGGCCAAACCTGTTTCGATGTAGGAATGGCAAAAAGCACCTATGGCACCGGGTGTTTCCTCATGCTCAACACTGGTGACAAGGCATTGAAATCTGAGCACCGGCTGTTAACAACAGTAGCCTACCGCTTGAATGGCAAGCCTACCTACGCCATGGAGGGCAGCATTTTTGTGGCAGGCGCAGCGATTCAGTGGTTGCGCGATGGCCTGCAATTGATCGAGAACGCCTGCGACACAGAGCCATTGGCAAAGGATACGCCGGTAGATCATGGTGTTTATCTTGTGCCTGCCTTTACCGGGCTTGGGGCGCCTTATTGGGACCCAAATGCCCGGGGGGCGATTTTTGGTTTGACCAGAGATACGGGCATAAAAGAAATCGTGACCGCAGGGCTGCAATCTGTGTGCTACCAAACCAAAGACTTGCAGAAGGCCATGGAAAAAGACGGCATGCGCCCGATTACTCTGCGGGTTGATGGCGGCATGGTGGCGAATAATTGGGTGCTTCAGTTCCTTGCAGACATTCTGGGCGCGAGGGTCGATAGACCATCCGTTATAGAAACAACAGCTTTGGGTGTGGCGTATTTGGCAGGGCTCAAGGCAGGTGTTTATGAATCACTCGATGAGCTTTCGGATCTTTGGCGGTGTGACCGTAGCTTTGAGCCCATCATGACAAAACAAAAACGCGATGAGCTGTATGAAGGATGGATTCATGCCGTTGAGAAACTCTAACCAGATCCATTGAGATCAGCAGACATAGCCGGGAGTAGGGGGTTAACGAACCCCCAACTCCCGTAGTCGTTTGTAGAGTGTGTTCCGACTGATCGAAAGCTCTCTGGCAGCGCTGGACACGTTACCTTTACACCTGTGATAAACCTGCAGTATATGGGCATGGCTATTACGCTCATCGCCCTCCCGCCGGTTTGGAATTATAGCTGGCTCAGGCTTGAAGCCGTTTGAGTGCTCGGAATCTGAAACTTCGTCTGGGGGTGTTATGCCGCTGTACTCAGCGAGAAAATCAGCAGGCAAGTGCCAAATTTGCACGTCCTCGCTATCAGCCAAGGCGATAGCTACTTTCAAAACGTTTACCAGCTGGCGGATGTTGCCTGGCCAGCGGTGGTTTTCCAGCGTTGACAATAATTGAGGCGCTAAATATTCGCTTTGGCCCGAGTCCCGATGTTGCTGATAGATATGCTGAATCAGGCTTCGTATATCTTTGCGATGCCTCAACGCCGGCAATTCTACAGACAGGCCGTTGATCCGATAATAAAGGTCAGCCCGGAACTGCCCGGATTCTATGCTGGATAGCGGGGAGCGATTGGTTGCTGTGATCAGCCAAATATCAACCATAATGCTCTCTGTTGCGCCCACCGGCGTAACCACCCGTTCCTGTAATACCCTAAGCAGTCTTGATTGGGCGGAAACCGGCATTTCGCCAATCTCATCGAGAAACAAAATGCCTTTGTGAGCATTGCGGATCAAACCAAGGGAGCCTTTAGCCCGTGCGCCTGTAAATGCTCCTGGCTCGTAACCAAACAGCTCTGATTCCACAAGTTCTGGCGGTATAGCTGCGCAGTTGACGGCAACCAGCGGTTGATCTTTTCGGTTCGAAGCCTTGTGCAACGCATTCACCAGCACTTCTTTTCCTACACCTGTCTCACCCGTTATCAGAACCGGAACGCCCCGCTCCAGGACTTTCAAACTTTGCTCGGCACACCGGCGTACGGAGGCGTCACCGTATTCGAGGTTGGAAAAGCTTGCCTGCTTATCAGGGAAAGTGGAGTGCTGCACACCTGCTAACGTCTCAGCAGGCGCTGTTCGGATTGTTGAGGGCCGTTTTACAAGGGCGCTGAGCCGGACCTTACTTTTGGTTTTCAGCTGTAATGGAGCTTGTTCCGGGTGGCCAAGAATGCCACTGCGATCGGTAGTGAACAGTTCATCAAGCATGACATTCTTTGTTTGAGTGCCCAGTAGTTGGTCGGCTCGCCGATTGCTGGCGACAACCTGGCCTGAATCATTGCATACGAGGATCCCAGACCAGGGACTATCAAAGTTATCGGCGGTCGTATTGAGTATGATTTGAAAGAAGTCAGCCTCAAACTGGCGATTGAGCAGCCGGTTTTCAACGGATTGAGCAAGCAGACGAACCATACCGAGAGTGTGATCCTGTGGCAGGTAGGCATCACTGAACACGCTCAGCACACCAGCAAGCTCTTTTTTTGAATCGAATATGGGAGCAGCTGAAGCTATGAGGCTTCTGTGTACCTTCAGGAAATGTTCGCTCCTTTGTACCTGTACCGCCCGCCCGGTTGCTATGGCCGTTCCTATGGCATTGGTGCCGCACAGTTGTTCCTGCCAGTTGGCGCCTTGCTGAAACCAGGGCTTTAACCGGGATTCAGTGGTGCGCTGGTCTCCCCAGCGTTTCAGTATCCTGCCTTTCTGGTCCGCCAGAAGAATCAGGCAGCGACTGCTGGAAAGTACGTTCCGGTAATAGGGAAGCACCTCAGCCTCTGAGCTGGCGATGAGTTCACCATACTGGCACGTTAAATCTTGCAGCTGCTCGCTGCTGAGTGTTGGCTGAATTGGTTCGCCTTCGTGGTCGAGGCCAATGGCAATACAGCGCTGCCAGGAATCAGAAATGTCCGTTCGATTTGACGTGTATGTGCTCTTCTTCATCAGACTACATCCCTGTGTTCGCTTTCTTGTTTTTGGAGATGCCTTGGGAAGCATGTGTTCAGTTGATGTGCGAGAACTGTTCAATAATCTGTTTAACAGTTGTTCACGTCAATGCTTTGTTTGAACAAATTGTTTCCAAGCGAACATTGCTGTTTTCGAATGGGAAACCAGGGTGTTTTTGAGCTTTGTATATAAAAACAATAACTTGGAGTTATGGTCTGGGCGGATAGGTAAAAACTGGTATGCGATTTGCGTTCATGCTCGCAAACATTAAGTTTCCGGGTGTTCGTTTTATATCCGGTCGCGCTTTAATAAGAATAACAAGGAAAGCTTATGTCCTTAACGCTGGAGAACCTCTCCCGCACGGTCGACGGTGTCGATTACGTTCGGGATGCCAACCTCACTTTTGAGGCGGGATCTTTCAATGTTCTGCTTGGCCGGACACTAGCCGGTAAAACCTCAATGATGCGCCTGATGGCCGGCCTTGATAAGCCGACGAAGGGGCGTGTGCTCTACAAGGGGGAAGATGTTACCGGGCAGAGTGTGCAGCGCCGGAACATTTCGATGATCTACCAACAGTTCATCAATTACCCCACGCTCACCGTTTACGAAAACATCGCATCACCGCTACGCCTTGCCAAAATGTCAGGGTCCGAAATTGATCGCCGGGTGAAAGAAACCGCGTCAATGCTGCGGATCGAACCTCTGCTTAAACGTTACCCTCTTGAACTTTCCGGCGGCCAGCAACAGCGCACGGCCATGGCGCGAGCACTGGTAAAAGATGCAACGCTGGTGCTGTTCGATGAACCCCTGGTGAACCTTGATTACAAGCTGAGGGAAGAGCTTCGTGCAGAGCTGCGGGATTTGTTTCGAGAGCGCCAATGCATTGCAGTTTACGCAACCACGGAAGCCAATGAGGCTTTGGCGTTGGGTGGCACCACAACTCTGTTGCATGAGGGTGGCGTTGTTCAGAGCGGGCCTGTTATGGATGTTTATCGCTCACCCGTTAACACCCTCGCGGCACAGCTGTTCAGTGAGCCGCCCATGAACATCATCCGTGGCCGTGTAAGCGATACCGAAGTGACCTTCGATGAGTATTCACACCACGCATTAACTCAGGAGTTGGCAAGGTTGGCCCCGGGCGACTATTGGTTCGGGATTCGGCCCAGCCACATAGCGCTGGTGCCTGCCAATGATGATGACCTTGAGATGTCTATGGAGGTTGCTCTCAGCGAGATCAGTGGCTCAGAAACCTTCATGCATGTTGAGAACAGCCATTTCGAGATGGTGTTGCAGTTGATGGGCGTTCATCAATATCACACTGGCGCGCCGCTCAAGGTGTACTTGCCAGTGAACAAACTGTTTGTATTCGACAGTAATGAGCAGCTGGTGCACACACCAACACGGGTTTCAGGAGGTGCAAACTGATGGCTGAAATTCAACTGAAATCTTTGGCGCACAGTTACAGCGCAAACCCATCGGGCCCCGGTGATTACGCTATCCGACAGCTGGATCATGTATGGCACAAGGGCGGAGCTTACGCGCTGCTTGGGCCATCGGGTTGTGGCAAAAGCACCATGCTGAACATTATCTCCGGGTTGGTTCAGCCCTCTGAAGGGGAGGTGCTGTTTGATGGCAAGCGGGTGAACGAGCTGTCACCCCGAGACAGAAATATCGCCCAGGTGTTTCAGTTCCCTGTGGTCTACGACTCGATGACTGTATTCGAGAATCTGGCGTTTCCCCTCAAGAACAACAAGGTGCCTGCTGCAAAGATCAAAACCCGCGTGCAGGAAATTGCAGAGGTTCTTGAAATTGAGGACAAACTGCACAAGAAGGCGAAGAACCTGACGGCTGATGAAAAACAGAAGGTTTCCATGGGCCGTGGTTTGGTGAGGGAAGATGTCTCCGCCATTTTGTTTGATGAACCTTTGACGGTTATCGATCCTCAGCTCAAGTGGAAGTTGCGTAGAAAGCTCAAGCAGATTCACGAGCAGTTCGATATCACCATGGTGTACGTCACCCACGATCAGCTTGAGGCATCTACCTTCGCCGACAGAATTGCCGTGATGTTCGACGGGCAGGTGGTGCAATTCGGCACACCCACGGAGCTGTTCGAAGCACCCAACCACACGTTTGTCGGCTACTTCATCGGTAGCCCAGGAATGAATATTCTGGAGGTTGAAAGATGCCAGGGGGGCGTTCGGTTTGATTCAACTGAACTGCGCCTGGAACCCTGGCAGTCAGAGATTCTCGGGGGCATGAAATCCGACAACCTGAAGGTTGGTATCCGGCCCGAGTTTATTGAAATCTCCCCGGTAATGTCCGATGACACCTACGCCGCTGAAGTGCGGGATGTGGAGGATCTTGGTACCTACAAGATTGTGACGGTGAAACTCGGCGAACAGCAGATGAAAGTGCGCCAGAGTGAAGAGTTTGATGCCGGCATTGGTAGCCAGGTAAATCTCCTGTTCCCGGGGCAGTGGCTAATGCTTTATGTGGATGAATTCCTGGTACAGGAGCAACAGTGATGGACAAGATCCCGGATAACAGAGCCTGGTGGCTCGTCCTGCCGGTTTTCCTGCTCGTAGCCTTTTCGGCACTCATACCACTTATGACGGTGGTGAACTATTCCGTTCAGGATATTTTTGGCCCGGGCCAAGCCTACTACGTTGGCACGGAGTGGTTTAAAGAAGTTCTGACGGATCAACGATTGCAGGATTCATTGATCCGACAGTTTGCCTTCTCCGGCGCGGTATTGTTGATTCAGATTCCGTTGGGTATTGGTGTTGCGCTTATGATGCCCAAGTCTGGAATCAAGGGGTCACTTTGTCTCATTCTGGTTGCTATTCCGCTACTTATTCCCTGGAACGTTGTAGGGACTATCTGGCAAATATTTGCCCGGGGCGATATCGGATTATTTGGCTGGGCGGTGAACCAGGCCGGCATCGATTACAACTACACGGGGGATACGGTAGATGCCTGGCTGACCGTCCTTCTTATGGATGTTTGGCACTGGACACCTCTGGTTGCTCTGTTGTGCTACTCAGGATTGAGGGCTATTCCCGAGGCCTTTTACCAAGCCGCTGAAATTGATCGTGCTTCCAAGTGGGCAGTGTTTCGTTATATCCAGCTCCCGCGCCTCAAGAGCGTATTGATCATTGCTGTGCTGTTGCGGTTTATGGACAGCTTCATGATCTATATCGAACCCTTTGTGCTCACTGGCGGTGGCCCGGGAAGCTCGACGACCTTCCTTAGCCAGACCCTTACAACCATGGCAATAGGGCAGTTTGATCTCGGGCGTGCAGCGGCATTCTCGTTGATCTACTTCCTGATCGTATTGCTGATTTCCTGGTTGTTCTTCACAGCCATTACTCACGCCGATAAAGAAAAATAAGGAGAGTGTGATGAGGCAAACAGGCTATAAAAACATCGGGATCACCATATATATCCTGCTCCTTCTTACGCCGGTTTACTGGCTGCTGAACATGTCGTTCAAAACCAACCGTGAAATTCTGGGGGGGCTCACGTTATGGCCGCAGAATTTCACGTTTGATAACTATGCGGTGATCTTTACAGACCCCAGCTGGTATAACGGTTACCTCAACTCAATGGCGTATGTGTCTATCAACGTGGTGATTACCTTGTTGGTTGCTTTGCCTGCGGCCTACGCCTTTAGCCGGTACAAGTTTCTGGGGGATAAGCATCTGTTCTTCTGGTTGCTCAGCAACCGGATGGCACCGCCGGCGGTTTTCCTGCTGCCGTTCTTTCAGCTGTATTCATCTATCGGACTTTTCGATACCCACATAGCTGTTGCCTTGGCGCACTGTTTGTTCAACGTGCCCTTGGCCGTGTGGATTCTTGAGGGGTTCATGAAGGGCGTTCCTCGTGAATACGACGAGATGGCTTATATCGATGGCTACAGTTTTCCCAAATTCTTCATCAAAGTGTTTTTGCCGATGATTCGCTCAGGTATCGGCGTAACGGCCTTTTTTGCCTTCATGTTTTCATGGGTTGAGTTGCTTCTGGCGAGAACATTGACCTCTGTGGATGCTCAGCCAATTGGCGCAATCATGACTCGTACGATAGGGGCGAGTGGTATTGATTGGGGGGTGCTGGCCGCGGCTGGCGTTCTAACAATAATCCCAGGCTTGCTGGTTATCTGGTTTGTTCGCAACCATGTGGCTAAAGGCTTCGCTCTCGGGCGCGTTTAAGGAGAAAGCAAATGATTGCCTGGATGAATTGGACCCCTACGGTCATCGTGTTTTTTGCCGTTATTGCAATGATTCTTGCGGTAATGACTGTTTACGAAATCGTATCTCCCTGCATAGAGCGCAAAGGCTTTTTACCAATAGAGACAACGCGCGGAGACCGGTTATTTATTGGTTTGCTTTCGGCAGCCTACATACACCTCACGTTCCTTGCGGTTAGTGACATCACTTTGTGGGTTGCGTTGGCTGTGTCTGTTGTCTGGCTTCTTGTTTTGCTGCGATGGGGCTAGGAAGGCGGTCAAAAAGGGGCAATAAACGCACCCCGAATAAACTTGCTCAAATGTTGTAAAGGATTCGAAACCGAACTATTTTTTCACCAGGAACGAAAGTGATGAGTGTTTGGTTTTCGAAAAGGCAAGGCTAGAGGTAACAAGCGCTGTAACAAGCCAAAACCGGAGCGAAGGCTTTCTTCGCCCCATTCATAATAAAGATGACGAGGTTGGGTATGTTTAAAAACAATAAATATCCGAAGACCCTACTGCTTGGCGCTGCAATTGGTGCTGTCAGTTTGGGCCTGAGCCTGCAGGCCAGTGCTGATCAGTACTCGGATGCAGCTGAAAAGTGGGTAAACGACTCGTTCAAACGGTCTACCCTTACCAAAGAACAGCAGATGGAAGAAATGGCTTGGTTCACCAAAGCTGCGGAGCCTTTCCGTGGCATGGAAATCAATGTTGTTTCAGAAACCATTGCAACACATGAATACGAATCCAGCGTGCTGGCCAAGGCCTTCACCGACATTACCGGCATCAAGCTTACCCATACCCTGATTCAGGAAGGGGATGTTATCGAGAAGCTGCAAACCCAGATGCAGTCGGGGCGCAACATCTATGATGGCTACGTGAATGACTCTGACTTGATTGGTACTCACGTCAGGTACGGTAAGGTTGTAGCGGTTGAAGATATTATGAAGGGTGAAGGCAAGGACCTAACCCTGCCAACGCTGGATCTTGATGATTTCATCGGCCTTGATTTCACCACCGGCCCTGATGGCAAACTTTACCAACTGCCAACTCAGCAGTTTGCAAACCTGTATTGGTTTCGCGCTGACTGGTTTGAGCGTGCAGATCTGAAAAAGCAGTTCAAGGAACTCTACGGCTATGACTTGGGTGTTCCTGTTAACTGGTCGGCCTACGAAGACATTGCAGAGTTCTTCTCGGTTCACGTTAAAGAGATAGACGGCAAAAAAGTATACGGCCACATGGACTACGGCAAGAAGGACCCCTCCCTGGGATGGCGCTTCACCGATGCCTGGTTCTCCATGGCCGGTGCCGGCGACAAAGGCCTGCCCAACGGTTTGCCGGTGGATGAGTGGGGCGTTCGGGTTGAGGATTGCCACCCGGTTGGCTCTGATGTTTCCCGCGGCGGTGCCACCAACAGCCCAGCGGCAGTGTACGCCACTCAAAAGTACATTGACTGGATGAGCGCATACGCTCCGCCCGAAGCAACAGGCATGACCTTCTCGGAGTCCGGCCCGGTGCCGGCACAGGGTAATATTGCCCAGCAGATCTTCTGGTACACAGGCTTTACGGCCAGCATGATTGAAGAAGGTCAGCCGGTGGTAAATGAAGACGGCACGCCAAAATGGCGTATGGCGCCATCGCCCCGTGGTCCCTACTGGGAAGAGGGCATGAAGTTGGGTTATCAGGACGTGGGCTCCTGGACGTTCCTGAACTCAACTCCTGAAAAGCGTCGTTTGGCGGCTTGGCTGTACGCACAGTTTACCGTGTCGAAAACGGTGTCCCTTGAAAAGCTTGTGGCAGGTCTGACCCCGATTCGCGATTCCGATATCAACTCGGACGTGATGACGGAAATGGCACCCAAGCTGGGCGGCCTGGTTGAATTCTACCGCAGCCCTGCAAGGGTTCAGTGGACGCCTACCGGCACCAACATTCCTGATTATCCGAAGATGGCTCAGTTGTGGTGGCAGTATGTTGCCCAGGCTGCTAGTGGCGAAGCCACAGCGCAGGAAGCGCTTGATGGCTTGGCAAAGGCTCAGGACCGGGTTATGGAACGGCTTGAGAGAGCCAATGTTCTGACTACCTGTGCTCCCAAGCTGAACGAGCCGCGTGATCCGCAGTACTGGTTCGACCAGCCTGGCGCACCCAAGCCCAAACTGGCGAATGAAAAAGTGCAGGGTCAAACTGTACCTTACGATGAGCTGATTAAAACCTGGGAAGACGCTCGCAAGAGCTGAGCCCGGTAGTATGTTGTAGTAACTTGCCGGGCGCTGTCATTCAACCAGTGCCCGGCAAGCTGTTCTATCCCTTCTCTTATAAAAAATTGCACGATTGCCTTCTCACTGACATGATCCGTAATACGCTTGCTTGAACTCACGAGTACCGCAATACCGGATGAGCCCATGCTGAGGAGTTTTTCATGACGGCCAAGAACGCCCAGGACGAAACCATCCAATGGCAAACCGGCCACTGTTACCTCGGCGAGGTTCTGGTTGCATGCACGCCTCGTGGCGTATGTGCTGTTTTGCTGGGAGACACAGCTGACGAATTGGTTGAAGACCTGGCTCAACGTTTCCCCCGTGCCGAACTCATCCATGCAAACGATTTTCGGGCCCCCTGGTTTACCGAGGTAATGAACTACCTGATCGACAGCCGAAGACCACTCTCTGTAGAGCTTGATGTTCGAGGCACGGATTTTCAATGTAGAGTCTGGCAGGCACTGCAACAGATTCCTTCTGGGTGCTCGTCCAGCTATGGCGATATCGCCCAGCAATTAGGTCTGCCCAGCGCCTCGAGAGCTGTCGCAGGTGCCTGTGCAGCCAACCCGCTGGCGGTGGTTGTTCCATGCCATCGAGTTTTACGTGGTGATGGCAGCCTTTCTGGATATCGCTGGGGTGTTAAGCGCAAACAAGCCGTATTGAGCCACGAACAGGGACTGTCTGATCGGTGATGCCTAAAAACTGTTTCAATCCCTTCAATATCCTTGAGTTTATCGGTTTGAATCCTTCTTTATTTCTTCTTTTTGTATTTCTGGTGCCTTCGGTGGCTCAGGCAAAGTGGTTCCGTTACACAGATACGGCTATGACGACACCGGTGGAGCTTGAGTTTTGGGCTGATGAGAAAAGCGTTGCTGATGCAATCGCGAAAGATGTTCTGGCAGTGTTCCACCAAGTAGACAGGGACATGAGCCGGTACCGGGAGGACTCCGAACTCTCTGGCCTTAACCGTAAAGCAGCGGATGACCCAGTGCAGGTAAGCACCGGCCTGTTTCAGGTTCTGAAGAAAGCGGAAGAAGTAGCTGTTCTTAGCGATGGTGCTTTTGATATCAGCTTTGGGTCTGTCGGTTACTTGTACGACTACCGGGAGCGCAAGCAGCCAAGCGAGGAGGCACTTCAGGCCAGGCTTGGCCATATTAATCATCAGGACATTGTTCTGGATGATAAGGCGCAAACAGTCTTCTTTCGCCAGAAAGGCTTGTTGATCGATTTGGGAGGTATTGCCAAAGGTTACGCTGTGGATCTTGGTATAGAGCATCTCAAATCGGCTGGGGTGAGTCACGCCAGGCTCAGCGCGGGTGGCGATTTGCGCTTGCTAGGCGATAAGCGCGGCCGGCCCTGGCTTGTAGGTGTTCGTGACCCCCGCTCAGAGAACAGAAATGTTGTGGTGTTACCACTTGCCGATCTCGCTATTTCCACATCCGGTGATTACGAGCGCTTTTTTATTGATGATCAGGGCGACCGTGTGCACCACATACTTTCCCCTGGCACAGGGAAATCCGTGCGGGGTGTTCAGAGCGTGACCATTATTGGTAACGATGCGCTGACAACCGATGGCTTGTCTACGGCTGTATTTGTGCTGGGCCCGAAAAAGGGTCTGGAGATGATTGAGAAGTTGCCGGGTATTGATGCGATCATCATTGATGATCAGAGAATGATGCACTTTACGGAGGGGTTGGCACCCCCGGAATCGTGAAGGGGATGCCGGGGGTGTGCTGCCGCGTTAGACAATAGATTCCAGCGCAATCAACCGGTCCTGACTCGCTGCATTACCCAAGCCATGGCCGAGGAACCTCGAAGCAAAGTCTGCTTGCTCGCCGTGCAATGCCATGTAATTCAGCAACACAGTCTGCACCAGTTGGTTTACGTTGTTTGCAGCGGGGCTGGAAGCTGTTTCCACAGATGCATCGCCCCGCATGAAGCCAATCTGGTTGCGAATCGGGGTAGGGCGGCCGTTAGGATTGTAAACCAGGAAGAATGACGCCGCGGTCTGCTGGTTATCGCCTGTCCACACGCCTTTACCCCTGCCATCTTCTGAGTCGTCCAGGGTGCCATTGCTGGACACTGAGCCATCACTGAATACATACAGCATCAACGGTTTGTTCATTCTAGCCGCGTATTCCAGGCAGGCGCCCATGCAGCGGCCAGCCAGTAAATCCCGGCGCTCTCCGGTTGCCCGCTCGCCAGTGTGGTAGTCATAGCCACCCATGGTGATGGTGCCAGCGCCGGCATAGCCGTTTACCGCTAACTTCATTACGGATGCTGTTTTCTGGAACTCCCGGTTAGCCCTGAATTCCTCCTCAGTGAAAATTCCAGTAGCCCCGACAATGTGCTCATCTATGGCGGGGTCAAGAATTGCCGGGTCGCCATAGGTGTCGACCACATCGGCGCTCTTGGCATAGCCGCACCGCACCAGCTTACGAATATCATTTTCGGCATCTGTGCCGAGGCCGGTGCTCACGCGGTTCATTTTAGCGTCACTGATACGCTGAACGGCCTCCATCACAGAAACCGCATCCGCCTGATTCAGTATGGAGGTCAGGTCGCCCACATCCACCAATCCAATTGCATCGGATGGGCGGTCGATTTTTGTAGGCCGAACTTTCGGATCAATGAGGTTCATAGGCGCCATGGAGTTGCCCCCTGATTCCGTGCTTTGCGAACCGATCAGGGAGAGCAGGGAGCCGTTGGCGCCGGCTTTATAGATACCGTACATGGGGTTGTGCGGGTTGTTGCCGGTGTCGTTTTCCGAGCGGGCAGCAATGATCGCGCCGTTGATCTGTGCGCGGGTCATCATGCTGGTACTTTGCTGGATACCCCGCAAAAAACCGCTGTCTGAGTGGAACGCCAGCCCGAGTTCTGTGTTCACAAACGCCGGATCGTTCGGAAGCATGTCACCTGGTACACCCAGTTTGCTGTATCCCGCCGTGCTAAGAAAATCCATCTGCCCACCAGATTTGCCCATCAGCACATTGGAGCCCGCAATGCTGGCACCGCCGGCCAAATCAAAACAAATAAACGGGATTTTTCCTGCACCTGCGATACCGATGCCACATTCTGCTTTTATTTGTTCAGACAACTCGGCAGCTGCCGTTTGGGGGTTAGCGAACAGGCCGAGCATTGAAGTGCCAACAACCGTTGCAGTGCCGGCCCTGAAGCCTTGAGCAATGAACTCCCTGCGAGTCCGTGGTCGCCCGTGGTCGTTGTGGAAGAGGGGCTCGCCATTGGCCAGAGGCCGTTTTAAGGGTTTGCGTATAAACATGAGCGTAGTCCTCTACTGAACCAGGGTGGTGGCGCTGCCAAGTACAGCGGCACAACTTGCTTTAACAATGGTTGCGGTGCGGTCAGCCGGGCAAGTGTCGCCACCACACAGGGCGAGCTGCTTTATCAGGCCGCCCACTTCGGTCTCAATGGTCTCTGTGGTGGGCTGGGAGCCGAGATTGTCACCCACAAACCGGGCTAACAGAGGCCCGGTAATCAGGCTTTCGCCGCCATGCTCAAAGGCCGTTGCGGCAGGTGCTGAGAAATCAAAGCCCGGGAAAAAGTCCTGCCTTCTTTGAGCATCGGATACCAACACATCACAGTACTGAATCGCCACCTGGGTAATGGCCATCTGGTGGGATGAAAGAAAGCCCTCAATATTCTCCACCGTGGGCAATTGCTGTTTCACGGTTTTGAAGGTATCCGCAACCGCTGGAGTGGTGCTTGGGATATCTGTCATGCGAGCCATGGACTCATTGATTTCATCAAAAGTCTTCATCCCGATGTCGGATGGGCGTTCCAGGATTGTTGGTGCAACGGTTCCGGTTAACGGCGGTTCGGTGCGTGAGAAGGTGCTGCTGCCAAGACGGTCAAATGTTAGGAAGAACTCGTCACTATCCGGGCCGTTTTCCAGTGCGATGATAGTGCCTAGCCGAGATAAGGGCTGGCCTTTGCCCGGCTCATAGGCGTTGCTGTCCAGAGTCACTTTAAGGTTGGCCCAAGCCTGGCCGACAGTGGCTTCTTTGCCGTTGATACCCAGGCGCATACCCTCAAGCGCAATACCGGATGGCTCAGCCGTTTCATCAAGGCTGATAAAGAACGGCTCGGTGAAGCGATAGCTGTAGTTATCGAATACGCTTACATCGAAAACGATAAAGCTTTCAGGTACATCGATAAGGTGGGAAACACCAAACAGCAGATAGAACTTCTGGCCTACACCCACATCGTAGTTTGTTTTGACCTGTTCTGATGTTAGTGCCCGGTTATGGAATGCGACCATACGAATGGCACCCTGCCAAGGCGATCGTCCATCGGTTTCATTGCCAAGAACCAGGGCGAAGCTGTCGTCCCAATCGGAGAACAAACCTGGCTCGTCCGGGTCGATATCGCCGGAGTGTTCACCGTTGATAAAGATCTGCCGCCCGGTGCCAGGGCTATAGTTAACGACGACGTGCTGAAGCGTGGCTTGGAGAAGCTTGTCGCCATCTTGTGTGGCGAACGGAGTGTTCTCATCGCTGGTGGTGCTGCGATGAAGCACTTCATAGCGCTGCAGGGTCTGGCTCAGTGTCAGATTGCGAGCAGTGGAAGAGCCGGAGTAGGTGATGATCCGGGCGTCTTCCTGGGTAATATTGCCAGGCGCGACCCAGGCTTCGATGGCGTATTCACCAGAGCCCGTCAATAGAGCATGCAGTTTGCTGCTGCTGGCGGTAGAGCCTTGGGCTTTGCCAGCGGGGGTTACAGGGCCGGTTTCCGGCTTAACTTCGGGGCCAATGTTGATGCCCCAGCCGAGCACCCAATCCACGTTGCCACTGAGTGTAAGGTCCAGTGGTGTAGAGACGCCGCTGGTGTCGTATGCGATCTGGCCTTGGCCGGCTTTGAACTCATACAGCGCAATAATGTTGTCCTCAAAGCGGCCACCGGAATTGGCGAGAAGGCCATCTGAATCCAGTACCAGCGCCTTGCTGGCCACCAGGGCAGGGTCCACCGGTTCGGGGGATAATGGCCCGGCGAATTGTTCAATAGCCATCTGCATCATGCCAGCAGACCAGTCGCAATCTGTCTCACCTCCATTTGCCCAGCAGTTGTGGAAATCTCTTCTCAGGCGGACTACAAAACGGGAATTTTCCGGCGAGTTCAGGTCTATCCTGCTTTGGGATTGTTGGTAGGCGATATCTACATTATCGCTGGCAACGTAAGGTGTTTGGCCACCGTCGCCATGGCATTCGGCGCAGTAGGTTCTCAATACCGGATAAACGATGCTTCCGAAGGTGCTGCTGCCTTCCGGGAAAGCGTTGGTTGAGCCAGGCGATTTGAGCACCGGTGCTTGAAGCTCCACCGTTTTCACAGAGCCCTCAGCTCCATCAGCCCACTTCGAAATATAGGTGGTCAGAATATTCCCGCAGACGACGTCACTGCCTGTCCAGCAGTTATGGCCACCGGCTACTTTGGTCACCATTCTGGATTGGGAGGGTGCAGTGAGATCTACAATGGTTCTAGCTTGGGCGTAGGCGCTGTTGATGTTGTTCTGGTCAACAAATGTGGGCGACTGGCCGCCCGCACCGTGGCAGGAACCACAGCGATTGTCCTGCACAAGGTTGTCCCAGACATTCAGTTTAAAACTCTGTATATCAGCGGTAGCCGGTGCGGGGCCGCTGTAGCTAATGCTATTTGATCCAGAAGATGTATTTGGCAGCGCCTCTGTGGACTCGCCACCACAGGCGCTGAGGAAGAGGGTGAACACTATCAGTAGTGCAATAGGTGCTGCGGAGCGGAGTTGGTTTGATCCGGGGAGCGTTAGTGTTTTCATCAGGCGTTACTCCCCCGCACAGTAAACAGCAGATTCGGCAAACACCTGCTTCAGATTGAAGTTATGGGACCTGAAGTTATCTACCATATTATCGACCTGCACGTGGTCTGCGCTGGAAGAAGGCGGTCTCAAACACACATTCGTGAACACTTTCTTTACCTGGCATTCCGCGAAAGCCTTTGACGAAGCCCACTCCATACCCAGGCTTTTTGCACCGCTGCCAGAGCCGGAAGGGGCGCCATTCACAGGGCTCCAACTCCATTCAAGCCGGCGGTTAGCACCCTGGCGCCAATAGTTATCCCATTTGTCGTCCGGCGTAACGTAGCCTGGCGCAAAGGTGGTGGAGTTGATGAGGTACTTGCCCTGCACCCGTGACTGAGTTTCGGGGTCGTTAACGGTGTTGTAAACGAGCCTTCCAAGCGTTCCATCAGGATCACCGTCCGGGTTGTATTCATAATCGTAGTAGGCAAAGGCCTGGGTCATGGGGTCCATCCCCGTATGGCAGCCCACGCAGTTGTTCAGGAACACACGGCTATCGCCACCCGGGCTTCGTGAAACGTCCTGGCGAATTCTGTCCGGCGGAAGGTTTACGTCGGCCACCTGTTCCAGATCCCGGCACATGTGGTTGATCAGGGTAAATCGGAACATGGCGCGATTAGTACCAGCGCTGAAGAAGGCTCTGGCCGCTGCGCGGGAGGTTATTACGCCGGCGGTGGCATCGGTGGGCAGGCCCGTGACGGATGACTGGCTCAGGCCCCGGAAGTTTTGTTTGTCGGAAAGGTCGTGGCCAAGTTTCTCGATCATCTCATAATGATCGTTGTTTGAGTTGGAATAGGTTGGTACATCGTTCCAGGTGCCAACGTACAAGATGTCGTCGTACAGAACCCTGCGAAAATCTGCATCATCTCGCACCAGGCCGATCACTGTAGCGGTGTAATCGTTCAAGGGAACAAACGGCGTCATCGCCTCATTGGTCCAGGGAGCCGCAAAGTTTTTCAACGTTACATTATAAAACGCCCGATCTTCCATTGCGGTAAAGGCAGCGTTGAGCGCTCTGTTGGCCTCAATCTCCCGCGTCATATCATCAAGCCTGGAGGCAGACGGAGGTACGCCCGCAATCCTGTCATGAATGCGCTTGGCCTGTTCCCGCGGTCCGGCGCTGGCTGTGCAAGTAAATGTGGCGGTAAGCAAAATCAGCAGTGACATACTGCATGCCTTGAATGCGCTGGCGTGCATTCGCTCTTTGGCTTTCATGTCGCTGTCCTCGGTGGTCTTGGCTGGGGCACAATAGGCCAATTTGACAATTGTTAATAGTTTATGCTTGCAATTAGCATCGGATTTGTGGGGCGCTCCACGTAATTACATTTACTTACGTAAAGCTCCTAGAGATACATGGATGCCCAGACTTAATTTATGTCACGAATTCACTGTTTCAGTGCGTTGACACTGTTTTCAAGGGACTAGGCGCGTGCCTCACAAATCCAACAAAACCATCCGCTTGCTGGTCTTTTCAGGCCTGTTGGCAGCACTTTCTGGCTGTTTGCCAAGTGCGGGCAGCCAACAAGCTGACCCTGTTGTGGTCGAGAACCCGGTACTTTTTGTTAAGCGGCCACTGTTGTTTGATATCAATAGCGGAGCACTGATTGGGGACAATCTTGCCGATCCGTCGGGGTTTCGCCCAGGCGCCCGCTTGTTTGTGAAAGCCAGTGCATCCATTGACGCCCCCGCTGTTGATGTGTCTTCCCGGGCTTTTTCCGGTTCACAGTATCGCGATGATGCGGGCCGTTTGTTGTATGACGTAAAAGACCTGCATGTTTCCCACGATGGCAACCGTGCCCTGTTTGCCATGCGTGCACCGGAAATTGAAGGTGCCGATGAAGAAGATCAGCCCACCTGGAATATTTGGGAATACGATCGTGTAGCGGATGTGCTCCGCAGAATCATAACCTCTGACGTAACCGCCAAGGCCGGTCAAGACGTTGCTCCAGCCTACTTGCCAGACGGTCGCATAGTGTTCTCATCCACTCGCCAGCGGGCTTCCAAAGCCATTTTGCTGGACGAGGGAAAAGGGCAGTTTTCTGGCCTGGATGAAAACCGGAATGCACCTGCATTCGTTCTCCACACAATGGATGACGAAGGCGACAACATTCAGCAAATTACCTTTAACCAGAGTCACGACCTTGACCCGCTGGTCACCGATGAAGGGTTTATCGTATTCAGCCGCTGGGATAACGCCGGCCAGACCAGTATTAATGGCGTCAATCTCTATCGGGTGAACCCGGACGGTACAGGGCTCAGCTACCTTTACGGCCGGCATTCCCACGACTCTGTTCCCGGAGCGCGCAATGTTCAGTACCTGAAAGCCCGGAAAACCGATTCAAACTCTGTACTGGTGCAATTACGCCCCTTTGAGAGCAACGATTACGCTTCTGCACCGGCTGAGGTAGATATCAATAATTATGTGGAAGCAGGCTTGCGCATTGACGGTACTGAAGGTAACGGCGGGCAGCGCTCGCTGATTCCGGGAATCCGGCTTGATGGTCAACTGTCGCTTGATGGACGTTACGGCTCTATTTCACCTCTTATGGACGGAACCGGAAGGTATCTCGTTAGTTGGACACCCTGTCGCCTCAGAGAGAGAACATCCGGCCGCATTGTGAACTGCACGGAAGAACGCCTGGACTCTGATGCCTATGTGCCAGCACTGCCTGTGTACGGGCTCTGGTTACTGGATGTGGCAAATGGCACTCAGCGGCCGGTTGTGGAGCCCTCAGAAGGTGAGCAGTTTGATGAAGCCATGCTGATGCGGGAGCGCTCTCTGGAAGATTTTATTCCTGACGACCAGCCCATGGGAGATGCCGCAACCCTGGCAGATGAAGGTTACGGCATTCTGCATATTCGCAGTGTTTACGACATTGACGGTGTAGATAGAGCGCCCAACGGTATCGAAATAACCGCCAACCCTTTGCTTACCCTAGTGGCAGATCGACCGGCGCGGTTCCTCAGGCTTGAGAAGCCCGTGTCGATGCCCGATGAAAACGTGAAAGATTTTGATAACAGTGCCTTTGGCCGCAGCCGTGGGCAGCTAATGCGCGAAATTCTGGGGTATGTGCCCATAGAGCCCGATGGTTCGGTAAAGGTTGCTGTACCGGCCAACGTCGCCTTTGCGATCAGCGTGCTCGATGCCCAAGGCCGCAGAACCGGAAATCGCCATCAGAACTGGTTATCGGTTCGCCCCGGCGAAACGCTGGCATGCCAGGGGTGTCACGAATCTGGTTCTCCTGTTTCCCACGGCCGCCCGGATGCTGGCCCAGAGCCAGTGTGGAGTGGGGCAAGCACGACAGGCTTGCCGTTCCCGGGTACGGATCCGTCATTATATGCAGATATGGGGGACACCATGGCGGAAGTCTATGCACGGACACAGAATCTCCGCCGGCCACTACCAGACCCGGTATACAGTGATGATGAGTGGGCAGATCTTGCCAGCAGCGTAGAAGATCGATCATTGGCTTACGAAAATCTGGAGACCTTGCCACCAGTTTCAGGTGCGTGTGCAAATGCCTGGACCGCTAACTGCCGAGCAGTGATCAATTACGAAACCCACATTCATCCGCTTTGGAGTCTGGACCGGACGGAGGTTGATGGTAGTGGTCAGGTGATCGATAACACGTGTATCTCATGCCATGCTAACAGTGCTGCAGAGGGATCCGTTGCTGCTGCGCACTTGGATCTCACTGACGGGCCTTCAGATATCAACCCGCGGCACTTCAAGTCTTACCACGAACTGCTTTCTCCAGACAATGAGCAGGAGTTTAAGGGTGGTGGCTTTCCTGATCGCACAGTGGAGGAAGTTCTGAGGGATGAGAATGGTGACCCTGCTCTGGATGAGAACGGTAACCCGCAAATAATTTTTGTGCGATTCCCCGTCAGGGCGAGTATGTCCGTCAACGGCGCCGTGGCCAGCACCAGGTTCCAGAATGTGTTTGGTCCCGGTGGAGACCATGAAGGCTTCTTGTCTCCCGCCGAACTTCGCCTCATAGCAGAGTGGCTGGACATAGGCGCCCAGTATTACAACAACCCGTTTGACGCTCCAGACAATTAATCAGGACCTGACGCCACAACCATGCCCATTGTCATTCTGTTACTGATGCTCTGTTTACCCGGGATGACCTGGGCGGGCTGGCTGTGGGGAGACGATGAGCCGGAACAACGGGTGCGGGTCGTTGAGCCGTTTGTGGTCTGGCGTACTGGTCCTGCAGTTGGCTACCCGGTGTTTCATAGCAGCGAGAAAGGCGAATGGTTAACCCTGCTGCAACGCAAAACCGGCTGGATGAAAGTACGGGACAAGAAAGGCCGGGAAGGCTGGGTGGCTGTTGCCGCCATTGCACAAACTCAAGACGCAACCGGTGAAAACGTCAATCTCAGCGTGCCGGATATGAAGGCGTTCAGTGACCGCAAGTTTGAAGCCGGAATCCTGATGGGGGAGTTTGAAGGCAGCCCCGTAACCGCAGGCTACGGAGGCTACTGGTTTACGCCTAACCTCGCCGCAGAATTGTGGGGCTCACAGGTACTGGGCAGCGCCTCGGAAATACTTATGGTGAACGCCAATATAGTCCACCAGCCGTTTCCCCACTGGAGAGTGTCACCGTATTTCACCCTTGGTGTAGGTCATATATGGGTAGATCCCAAAGCAACACTGGCTGTGCCAGAGGAGCGTGATAACACGGTAGGCCATGCTGGACTGGGACTGCGGGCTTATATCACCGAGCGTTACTTTATCCGGGCCGAGTTCAAGGACTACAAAGTCTTTACCAGCCGATCAACCAACGAAGAAGCGACAGAATGGAAAATCGGACTAAGCATCTTTTTCTGACCGGGTTTTGCCTGGCACAGGTCATGGCGTTTGCACCTCAGGTATTCGCGCAGGAGCGTGATGATTGGCCTTTGATCGAGCCTGATGTAAAACCTGTGCCAGTTAATGAGGCGCTGATCGATACTGAGAACTTCGAGATCGGCGCCTTTCTGGGCGTGATCAATATTGAAGATTTCGAGTCGTCGTTTGTTTATGGCGGCAAGCTTACCTATCACCTGAGCGAGTCCTTCTTTTTCGAGGCAGGAATAGGTTTTGCGGAAGGTGGCCAAACCAGTTTTGAAAATCTGGCGGGTAATGTGCAGGTGTTAACCGACAGCGAGCGAGAGTATCGCTATTACAACATCAATCTGGGCTATAACCTTCTGCCAGGTCAGGCTTTTCTTAGTGAGAACTACGCGTTCAATACCAATTTTTATCTGATTGCCGGCGCGGGCGCTACGGAATTCGGCGGTGATACCCGCTTTACCGTCAACGCCGGTGCAGGCTATCAGGTTTTACTCACAGACAGCCTTGCAATAGACCTGGGTGTGCGCCAGCACTTTTACCGCATCGATGTGGTCGGCGCTGAGAAAACCTCCATGAACACTGAAATCCGTACCGGATTGTCAGTATTTTTCTGAACACAGGAGCCATTTGAATGAACAACCCGGTTACAGCCATAGCTCTGGCCCTTGCTTTGTCCGGCGCTGCAATGAGTGTGCAGGCAGATGCCATCAATGTTCCGGCTCCGGACTTTACTTTGGAGAGCCGAAGCGGAGACAACATTCGCCTGGAAGATCATCGTGGTGAAGTGGTCATGCTCAACTTCTGGGCCTCCTGGTGCGGCCCCTGCCGTCAGGAAATGCCTCTGATGGATGACATTTACAGCCGCTACCAGGATTTGGGCTTCACCATCCTTGCGGTGAATGTGGATGAGAACCGCGATGAGGCTTTGCGTTTTCTGGATAAGGTCCCGGTGAATTACCCCATTTTGTACGATCCGGAAAGCTCGGTGAGCAAGCTTTACGAGGTGCCGGCCATGCCCACAACCGTGATGATCGATCGCGATGGCAATGCCCGCTACATTCATTACGGCTACAAGCCGGGCTACGAAGTTGAGTACGAAGCCCAGATAAGAGAACTGGTGCGAGAGTGATTCCCGAGCGGGTAAGCGTTATGCGCAAACTGACCATTATCGCACCTTTGTTATTGGCGCTGCTGTTTTCAGCAACGGCTGGGTGCAGCTCTGTCGAGCCTTGGGTTAAACCTTATGAGAGGGATCGCTTGGCGGACCCGATCATGAGCCTGAGTCGTCATGGCAAAGCAGATTCCTACATCAACCACGTGTATCAGGCGAGGGAGTCTGCCCGCGGGGCGGAAGGTGGCGCAGGAGGTGGCTGTGGTTGTAACTGAACGCGCTCCTATGGCTTGGCTGCTTCTCGTGTTTATGGTGGTGTCTTCGGTTGCCCATTCAGCAACCTTGCCAGTGGATAACGTGGATCTGTTCTATCACCGGTACGACGGCGGCGGCATGGTGATTGATGGCCCTGTAGTGCTTGCGCGTAAAAGTGTTGGGCCACAGGTGTCTGTATCCGGGCAATATTACGTGGATATGGTATCAGCGGCCTCGGTCGATGTTTTGGCCACTGCCAGCGCTTATAAAGAAGAGCGTACCGAATACACGCTGGGCGTTGATTACCTGTATGACCGGGCGATTATGAGTCTGGGGTTTACCAACAGTTCAGAAAACGATTACGAAGCCAGTACCCTGTATTTCACTGTGAGCCAGGAGTTCTTTGGTGGAATGTCCACTGTCACCCTTGGGTATGCGGCCGGCTGGGATGAGGTTGGCAAGCTTGGTAATGACAACTTCAGTGAAGATGCAGATCGCCGAAACTACCAGTTAGGGTTTAGCCAGGTGCTAACCCGTAACTTGCTGGTTGGGCTTGATCTGGAAGTGGTCACAGACGAAGGCTTTCTGCAGAACCCCTACCGACAGAACCGCTATCTGAATCCGGATCCCAACGTCGCCGGGTTTCTTTACCAGCCTGAGCGTTATCCGGAAACCCGAACCAGTACCGCGGTGGCCGCTCGAGCCATGTACCACCTGCCGTATCGAGCCTCTATCCGGGGTGAATATCGATACTTCTCAGACACCTGGGGTATTAACGCACACACAGTGCAACTGGGTTACGTGCACGCACTGAATCAACATTGGTCGCTGGAGGGTTCGGTGCGCTACTACACCCAGGGCGAGGCGGATTTCTACAGCGACCTATACGCCTATGAAAACTCACAGACCCATCTGGCTAGAGACAAAGAAATGAGCTCTTTCTCGGGCACAACCTTTGGAGCCGGCGCAGTTTATGAGTGGAAGCAGACATCCTTGCCCGGTATCAAACGGCTTCAGTTCAGCCTGCTCCTGGATTGGCTGGATTTCGATTACGACAACTTCCGGGATGTGACCGCTCCGGGCAATTATCTACCGGGCCAAGAGCCACTTTATTCATTCGATGCCCTGGTTACCCGAGCATCGCTGATTCTCGAATACTGAGTTTGCAGGAAACCTGACTATGACGGATTCACTCAAGACCCTGGTTGCCGGCCTGCTGGTTGCACTCATGTTGTTTATGAGTGGGAGCCTGCTTGCGGAAACGGACCCGGCAGAAGACAGTAAAGCGGTTGCAGAACGTGTTCAGGATCTCAAAAAGAAAGTGATTCGCTTGAACCGGGATCTTTTTATTCTGGAAGAAGACCTGCTGTTCCCGGCCAGCACACAGTTTGCAGTGTTTCTCAGCGTTGATGCGGGCAAGTTCCTGAAATTAGACGCAGTAAAACTGAAGGTAAATGGCGATATTGTCGCCTCCCACTTGTACACAGAACGCCAGGTCACAGCCCTTGGGCGCGGTGGTATGCAGCGTTTGTACATCGGTAACCTCAAAACCGGAACCCACGAAGTGACGGCGTTTGTGGAAGGCATAGGCCCGAACAACCTCGCCTACAAGCAGGCAGCAACTCTGTCGTTTGAAAAAGGTACGGACACAGCGGCCCTGGAGATTCGCATTGAGGATCGCTCATCGGATTATCAACCCATGGTTTCCATAGTGGAGTGGGAGTGAAACGACCCTTGGTATTCAGCTCAAAGCCGAATAAAGCCGGATCAGGCACACGCCTGGGTGCGGTAGCCGCCGGCTGCCTGGCACTATTACTCAGTGTGCCCGCTGTATTTGCTGAAGAGTCGCCAGAGCGGGCCAAAGATCTTGCCTATGGCTGGGCGTTATACAACTACCATCAAGGCGAGGCGTTAGAGGCGCTCACCCTTCTGAATGTGGCTCGTGAGCGCGGTGGAATCCGCGGGCACGGCGATTATCCGGAGCTGGTCGAAGGCGGGCTAATGCTCTCTTACGGCATGACTCGCGAAGCCCGTGAGCTCTTTATCCGATTGCTTGAAGATGAACACGGCCGCTCCCGCGTCACCCTTGCACCTGAAGTGCGCAGCCAGGCCTGGTTTTATCTGGGCAAGGTTTTTTACCTTGAAGGTGATTACCAACTGGCCTACGAAAATCTTCAGCGGGTTGATTCTAGCGTGCTGGAGGAAGCCGACTCAGAGTTATACGCAGAATGGCGTTACCTCAGAGCGCAACTGGCCATGATGTCTGAGGGGTTCCGCGGTGATCCGGACGAACAGACCGGGGGGCAGCATTCTGGCCCTTGGGCACACTACCTGAACTACAACCTGGCCATGGCCGAGATTGCCGACGATGATTTCACGGCAGCAGAACAAAGCCTGCGAGAACTCATTGAGGCTATGCAGCGCAAGGCACCCAAAGACGAACTGATTTCCGAGCACCAGGCCTTGCTTGATAAAAGCCGGCTCTCCCTTGCCCGTCTATATCTCAGAGATGTCAGGTTTGATGAGGCGTTAGTGCTGCTCGGAGCCATGCCTTTGGATGGTGTGTTTGCTGACCGAGCTCTATTTGATTATGCCGTCGCGGCTGCTGGTCAGGGCGAGATGCAAAGGGCATTGGACGCGCTGGATGCACTCTCCCAAAGAGAATTGTTTTTACCCTGGAGAGAGCAGGTTCCCTACGCGCGTGGCTATGTGCTCGAACAGATGAGCCAGCCACGTGAGGCCTTACAAGCATTTACCCAGGCCGCGGAACACTACGAAAACCGAGGTGAAGAGCTGATTGCAGCCCGGCAAGCACTGACCGAAGAAAGCCTCATGGCACGTTTGAATTTTCTTCGGGACAGCGATGAAATTATTACCGACTCCTACGGCCGCCTTAGGGTAACGCCTGCTGATTTCGGGCTTTCGGAAGTGCTCGCAACGGAACCATTCCAGCAGGCTCTGGGGGAACTCAATGAGCTTTACCGGATGCAAGCGTTGCTGGCGCAGCGGGAACAACAGCTCGGCACCTTTGAAACCATGCTGGAAACCCGCCGGGTGCAACGAGCGCGCCGAAGCCAGGAAGCAGGTATTGAACTAGAGCAGCAACAGCCGGATGAGTGGATAGAAGCCCAGAATGCGTTTCGGGCAAACATTGAGGCCGCCCTTGCCGAAGAAGATGCTGAATTCTTCATGACAACGGAACAGAAAGCCTTGAAAGCCCGATTGGGCAAGGTCGCAGCTACGCTTGCTCAGCTTCCGGACGACCAACGCACAGCCCGGCAGCGAAAAAAGTACCAGAGAATGAAGGCCTACTTCGACTGGAGTGTCGCTAACGATTACGGTGTAAACCGCTGGGCCGCGCAGAAACAGCTTCGGGAGCTGAGTTCGGAAATGGAGCAGCTTCAAACACAGCGATCCGATATAGAGCAGTTGATGGCAGGCGACAGCGAACATGAGGAGCTGGCGAGTCGGCTTGCCAATAACGCCGCCGAGGTTCAATCGCTTAAAGTACAAGTAGAGGAAGCCTTGGCTCAGGCGCGGAACATTCTCATTAGCCGGTTGGATAATGCGCTGGAACAACAGAGCAATGAACTGCGGCGTTACCGGGTGGCATCTCGCCATGCACAGGCGCGGCTGGCAGACCAGTTGTTCAGGGAAGGCAAGAGCACGGAGGCCGCAAATGATTAAACGGCCCCGCAACACGAACGGTGATGGGTTGGACACTTTCGCGGGTGTGACTCGTGCGCTGGTGCCAGTACTGCTTACCCTGTTGGTTAGTGGCTGCCAATCGCTGGGGTGGGGGCAGGGTGGTGTAGAAATGCCCGCAGCCCGGCCAGGTACCCTGGCGTCTTTGAGCCCTGTTAGCCGGGAACGTGAAGCCGATCTCCCAGAGATTGAAGCTGGTGCTGAGGCCGTTTCTCTCAAATCTGTGATGCACAGCTACCGTGAGTTACTGCCATTGGTGGATGACCCCATCAAACAGGTCACCATTCGGCACCGCCTGGCAGATCTCGAGTTCGCCCGGGCCGAGCGCTTGATGACAGATACCGCAGAGGATGACCTTTCCGGCGCTATCGATGCATATACCGGTTTGCTGGCAGAGTACCCGGAGCGTGCGGGCAATGATCAGATTTACTACCAGTTAGCCCGAGCCTGGGAAATGCGCGGCAGGACAGGTGAACAGTTAGCAGCCCTGGATACCCTGGTAACACAGTATCCCGGCTCAGCTTACTGGGTAGAAGCCCAATTCCGGCGGGCAGATATTCTGTTTATCAATGGCCGCTACCCGGAAGCGGAACAGGCATTTCATGAGGTTACTCTTGCGGCCAAGGAGCGCAACGCCGATCCGTCCTTCTTGATGAACGCTCAATACATGAAGGGGTGGAGCCAATTCAAGCAGGGGGACTACCAACAGGCGCTATTCAGTTACATTGAAGTGCTGGATCTGATCATGCCGGTTGAGCAGGCCGCAGACGCGCCGGATCAGCGCTATAAAACACTTACGGAAGACCTGTTCCGAGTTATGGGCCTTTCGCTTTCCTATCTGGATGGCGCTCAAACCCTGCAAGCGCTTTTCAGGGAAACAGGAAGCCGGCCCTATGAAATTCTGGTTTACGATCGCTACAGCACTTTGTTGACTGGCCGTGAGCGCTACAGCGACGCTGTTGCTGTGTTTGATGCGTTTATCGAAGATCACCCGGATAGCCCCTGGGCGCCCAGTTACCACATGCGAGCCATTGATACCCTGGAACTTGCCGGATTCGACAAGGCTATTCCGGATCGAAAAGCCGCATTCATAGAAAATTATGGCATCTATAGCCGCTACTGGCCGGAGACGAATCTAGAAACCCTGGCCTACATTGAAGTTCAGCTTGAAATCCTCCTGCCCGAATTGGCTGATCGCCATTATCTGTTGGCCGGGGAGGCGCGGAGGGACCCACAAAGCCTGAATGCGGACCAACACTACCGCCAGGCAGCCGCCTATTATTCCGAGTTTGCGGCGACTTTCCCGAATCACCCCCGCACACCTGAGCGCTTGTTCCTGCTGGGGGAAACCTATGTGGAACTTCAGCAATGGCCAGATGCTATCGATGCATTTGAGCGTGTTGCCTATGATTTCCCGGCAGCTGGAACAGTACCGGAGAGGGCGTCTGAAGCAGGATATGCCTCAGTGCTGGCATTCCGCGAGTACGCAGGCACCTGGATGAATGAAACCACTGAAGATCTCTTCGCGCTGCAGGAAATGCAGCAACTGAACCGACTAAGGTTTGCGAACGCATACCCCGAAGACCCGCGTGCGCCAGATGTCTACTACATTGCACTGCAGCGGGAATATGACCAGCAGAATCTTGAAGAAGTGATTCCTATGGCCAGCCGCCTGGTTACCTGGCAGCCAGCGGCAGACCCCGCCCTGGTCACCGAAGCCTTGTTGCTTGCGGGCCACAGTCTGTTTGAGCTTGCACGCTATGGCGAGGCCGAACAGTCCTACCGCGACGCCCTTTCCATGATGCCCCCCGAAGACCAACGGCGGCCCGGCGTACAGGAAAACATGGCGGCCTCGGTATTCCGCCAGGCAGAGCAGTTTGCGCAAGCAGGCGATACAGATACCGCCGTTAGCGAGTACCTGCGGGTAGGTTTTGTCGCGCCTGCCTCCGCACTGAACGCCAATGCCCAATACGATGCGGCATCGCTGCTGGTAAGCTCCGCACGATGGGGCGAGGCGATTAGTGTGTTGACAGGTTTCCGGGCAGATTTCCCCGAGCATGAGCTAGCCGATACGGTGCCCGCAAAACTGGCGTTCGCCTATCGGGAAACAGAACAGTGGGAGAAAGCCGGCGATGAGCTTAATCTCATGGTGGCCATGGCGACCACGCCAGAGGAGCGCCGGCAAAACCTGCAGATTGCGGCAGAATTATATGATCAGGCAGGCAACGACACCAAGGCAATTGATACTTGGCGCCAGTACGCAAACCGCCATCCTGAACCGGCTGACGTCTATATGGAAGCAGCCAACCGCTTGAGCGAGCTATACGCAGCCCAGGGCGACATCGAGCGACGTAATTACTGGCTGAATCGGCAGATGGATAAAGTGGATGACAACCCCGGGGCTGCCGATGACCGCATGCGCTATCTGGCGGCGTCTGCCTCCGCAATCCTGGCGCGGGATGCACTGGCCCGCTACGACAGTATCCGCCTGACCTTGCCCCTGAATAAAAGCATGGTGGCCAAAACCAATGCCCTTGAGACAGCCGTGCGCGCTTATCAGAAAACCGCCAGCTATGGGATTTCATCGTTTGCCACGGAGGCGGGCTATCAGATCGCCCATATATACAGTCGTCTGGGCGCAGACTTGATGGATTCGGAACGCCCGCAAGGGCTCAGCCAGCTGGAACTTTCTCAATACGAATTATTGCTGGAAGAGCAGGCCTACCCATTCGAAGACAATGCCATTGATATCCATGAACAAAATATCCGCAGAGCCCGTGAAGGCATCTTTGATGAGTGGGTGAAACGCAGCTATGAATCCTTACGTCGCCTGCTCCCGGGCCGCTACAACAAACCCGAAGTCACTGCCGGAGTTGTCCATGATCTGGGTTAAAAAGCTGAACCCGGCGCTTATGTTGCTTCTGCTGCTCACGGGCTGTGCGGTAGGGCCGGAGCGCACAACTGCATTGGATGATGCCGCCGTTACAGCTGAATCGGAGGCACGTCTTCAGGAGGCTTTTTCGGAAGCGGTTGTGTTAATGGAAAACGGCGACCTTGAAGAGGCCAGATCCCGCTTTGAGAAAATGACAGCGGAGCATCCGGAACGAAGTGGCCCCATTGCCAACCTGGGGCTGTTGGCGATGCAGTCCGGTGATATGGAGCTTGCCCGCGTGCGGTTTGAGCAGGTTCTCGCTCTGAACCCCAAGCACCCGGTGGCGCTCAACCACCTTGGCGTTATCGCCCGTAACGCTGGTGATTTCTCCTTGGCTGAAAAGCGTTACCGCGAGGCTCTGGCTGCCAACCCCGAGTATTTGCCCGCACTCCTTAATCTGGCGTTTTTACTGGACATATACCTGGGCCAGCCAACCCAGGCGTTGCCGCTGTACGAACAGTACAAAGAGCGTGCAGAAGAGCCGGATACGAGAGTGAAAGACTGGATATTCGATGCAAAAAACAGAATCTGACACGAGGCGAAACGCATGAAAACTATTTCCAGAATCCTTCTGCTGGCAGCCTCGCCATTGCTTTGCATACTGCCTGCTCAGGCCCAGGACTCAGGGATAGTAACCATTGAGGGCACCCGAATTCGTGGTGATCAGGAGGTGCCGACAGTGATGTACCTGGTGCCCTGGCAGCCCCCGGAAGTGGACGAACTCAGAGCGCCCGATGAGCAACTGTTGGTGGAGCAGGCCTTTACCCCTGTGGATCGATACGAATTTCAACGGCTTGTCCGTTACCATGAAGCCTTCAAGGCTGAGCAGCATGCCTTGGAAAATGCAGTGACAACACCTTGAAGGCACAGTGAAAGTCGCCTGGCCGTGAGATGTGCGTCACAGTATTTCTGTGTTCGAGTGCAAACTACAACAAACCGCAACACAGACCCCCGAAAACTTAACCCCTTTGAAGTAGCCTAGCGCTTAGACTGTTCCCAAACTGAACCATGGAGTGCCTAAAAAATGATCGATACCGCCGTTCGCTTTTTTCAGGAAGGTGGCTTTTTTATGTTTCCGATCGCCATTGTGCTGATCATCGGACTCATAGTAGCCATTGAGCGATACGTATACCTGTCTGCGCAAAAGATCACTAATCGCAGGGATTTCAATCGTCTGCACCAGATGATTGCGAAAAAAGATTTCAAGGGCGCGCTTAATTACGCTCAGGAGTCCGGTACGGGCATGTCCACCATGATCGGTTACGGCCTTCAGCGGCTGGCACGTCGACAGGGCCGTGAAGACATCGAGTACGCTATGGAAGAAGGGTTGCTGGATGTAATGCCGCGCCTTGAAAAGCGCACCCAGTACCTTGCAACGCTTGCCAATATCGCAACACTGCTTGGTCTGTTGGGAACCATCATCGGCCTGATCGCAGCCTTTACTGCTGTTGCCGCTGCAGACCCCGCGCAAAAAGCCAGCCTGCTTTCACAGAGTATTTCTGTGGCCATGAACACCACCGCATTTGGTCTTATGTCAGCTATTCCCATGCTGTTGGTTCATTCCGTTCTGCAGACCAAGACCAACGAAATTGTAGACAGCTTTGAAATGGCCGGTATCAAAGTACTTAACCTGCTCAGCGATGGTTCAGGATCTCGCCCTGGTGTTCAGTCCCAGGCGCAATCCGTGTCATCTTCTGCTCCGGCAGCAGCGTCGGCCTGATAATCAGCTAAAGGATCTCGGGCTATGAGACGGAAACATCGTCGATTACAGAGCGAACCGGATCTCGATATCACGCCATTCATGAACCTCATGATTGTGCTGGTGCCGGTGCTGCTTTTGAACATGGTGTTTGCACACACCAGCGTGCTTGAACTCAACTTTCCCACTGGCGAAAGTCTTGCGTCAGAGCAGGTTGAAGAGCTGCAAATACAGGTGGTTATCCACGCGGATAGCCTGGTTGTTGCAGACAATCAGGGCGGCGTTATCAAAAGTATCGACCAGAAAGGAGGCGAGCACGATTTCGCTGTTCTTAAAGATGTCATGAAAGAGCTTAAAAGCCGTATTCCCGAGAAAAAGGACGTGATTATCATGCCTTCCCGGGAAACGTCGTATCAGGTGTTGGTCAGTGTTATGGATACGGTGCGGTCCTACGATGCGGTTGTTGCAGGCAACCTGGTAGAGGCGGAGCTGTTTCCGGAGATTTCTTTGGGCGATGCCCCTGTAGAGAGCACTGAAGACGCAGAAAGGGCAGGGGGGCAGTCATGAAAGAATCAGCAAAAGCCCGCCGCCAGAAGCGCCATCACAGGCGTAACAATAACCAGAGCAAGATGAATCTGGTGTCGTTGATGGACATCTTCACGATTCTGGTGTTCTTCCTGATGGTTAACTCTTCGTCTGATGTGCAGGTACTAAACCAGAGCAGCACCATCAAACTGCCGGATTCCTCTGCCTCGCAACCACCGGGAGATGTGCTCGCGCTCACCGTAACCGACCAGGATATCCTGGTAAACGGGCGTTTGGTCATCAAGCGGGAGGCATTGCAGGCACTTGAAGGGCAGATTGAGCCGGGTTTGAAGCAGGAGCTGGACTATCAGGCCAGCCGATCAGGCCAGCCAGCCCCGGAAGCCGGGCGAGCGATTACTATTCTGGCTGATCGGGAACTGCCCTACGATTTGCTCAAAAAGATCATGTCTACCTGTGTGGATGCGGGATACGCCAGCATATCTCTGGCGGTTAACCAGCAGACAAAAGAGGGAGCCGGAGCATGACCCAGCGTTCGACTCAGAGCATGTCAGAAGATCGGTACGGATTGCCGTGGAGTGGTGAGCGCGGGGAGCGCAGGCGACTGCTTTCCATTGCGCTGGTTGTAGCGCCCCTGTTTGTGATCTTTGCCGGTTATGTGAGCTGGATCGAGTTGCCAGAAAAGGATCGGCAGGAGCGTGAAGCTCTGCCACCCCAACTGGCGAAGCTGGTTATTGAGAAAAAAGAACCACCCAAGCAGGTTGTGCCCGAGCCAAAGCCGGAGCCCGAACCAAAAGCTGAAATAGAGCCGGAAGAAAAGCCGGTTGAAGTGGCTAAGCCGGAACCCAAGCCTGAGCCAAAGCCCCAGCTGCTGCCGCCCAAGCCTGAGGTAGTGGAAACACCGAAGCCTGAAGCCGTCGCCAAGGCCCGCGAAAAAGCAAAGAATACGGGCATTCTGGCTATGGGCAACGAGCTTGCAAAGCTCAACACACTGGCCAGTTCCATCAAGCTTGATGCACCGGTGACCCGGACAGTTGAACCCATTGCGCGGAAAACAGAAGACACCCTGGCCGCGAGAGCCACGGCCAATGCACGCAGTGCTGGTGTGAGCGATGCCGTGCTTGAGCGGGAAAGTCGTCAGGTTGCATTGGTGGAGCGTGAGAGGGCAGAAGTGGCAGACGCGACCCGCGTCGCTGAAGCCAAAGAAGTTGTGCGGCGTGAAAAGCAGGAAACTGCTTCCCGGACACGCAGCAAAGAAGAGCTCAGGCGCACCATGGATGCAAATAAATCCGCCATCTATAGCATCTACAATCGTGAACTTCGCCGTAAGCCTTCGTTGCAGGGCAGTATTACGCCCGAGTTAGTGATTGAGTCCAGTGGCGCTGTGTCTCGCTGTTCAGTGGTTGAATCGACACTGGGTGAGCCAGGTTTGGAGAACAAAATCTGTAATCGCCTGTTGCTGGTAGATTTTGGATCCAGGCCGGGGGTAGACAGAACAACGATTCGCTATCCGATTGAGCTGCTGTCCAGCTGAGGGCTTTTCGTTAAGCCCCCTGCTCTGGAGCAGCAGCTTTTTTCAATATGCGCCTGATGTCCCCGTTACCCAGCGGCTTCTGCCGCTTTCACCCGGACATAACTTCCCGGTGCATCTTCAAGTATGGCGAGCTTGCCATCTCCCGGCACTCGAGCGGCAACCGGCTCGCCAGCATACTGTTGTAGCCATTCCAGCCAATGTGGCCACCAGGATCCCGGGTGTTGTTTGGCATTTTCAAGCCACTCATCGGGACTCTTGCTCATCGTATCGTTGGTCCAGTAGCCATACTTTTCTTTGTATGGCGGGTTGATGACCCCGGCAATGTGGCCTGAACCAGACAATACGAACCGAACATCACCACCATGAACCAGCGCACCTTTATAGGTCGTTTTCCACTTGGCGATGTGATCCTGTCGTGCTGAAAGAAAGAACGACGGCACATCGATTTCGCCCAGGTTGATCGTTTCCCCCGCGAAGGTAAGCGCATCGGGCTCTACAAGCCGATTGTTGAGGTACATTTCCCGCAGATAGAAACTGTGCATTTTCGCGGGCAGGTTGGTGCCATCTGTATTCCAGTACAGCAGGTCAAAGGCAGCAGGTTTTTTTCCTTTGAGATAATTGTTTGTCCAGAACGACCAGAATAGCTCGTTTTCCCGTAGCAGATTGAAAGTAAATGCCATGGCGCGGCCGTCGAGATAACCTTTGCGTTCCAGCATGCGCTCAATACCACGGATCGAATGCTCGTTAATGAACACGCCAATGCCACCCGGGTCAGAGAAATCCAACAGGCTGGTCAGGTAGGTCGCACTGACTACAGGATCCCTCCCTTTTTTCTTTAGCCAGGCAAGGGTTGATGCCAGAAGCGTTCCACCGATGCAGTAACCTATGAGGTTCATCTTCTCTTCGCCGGTGGCTGCAGTTACGGCATCCATGGCGGCCAGCGGGCCTTCAAGCATATAGTCGTCCCAGCCTTTGTCTCTCATCTCCGGCCCCGGGTTGCGCCATGAGATAACGAAAACTGTCTGGCCCTGGTTAACCAGCCACTGTATAAACGAGTTTCTGGCCGTCAGGTCCAGAATGTAAAACTTGTTAATCCATGGCGGTACAATGAGCAGAGGCCGCTTGCTAACGCTTTCTGTAGTCGCGTTGTATTGAATAAGCTGAATCAGGTCGTTCTGAAATACCACTTTGCCGGGTGTTGTCGCCAGATTGCCGCCCACCTCGAACGCTGAACGATCCGTCATGCCGACATTGAACAGGGACGGGTTTTGGCGAAAATCCTCAACAAGCTGCTTTGCGCCGTCGACCAGGTTCATTCCCTTTCGCTCCCAGGTTATTTTCAGAACCTCCGGATTTGTTGCCACAAAATTTGAAGGAGAAAGAGCACTGGTGAGCTGGCGGGCATAGAACAGCATCTGATCTCGGGCTGCAGGAGGCAAGCCTTCCATACTTTCTACCCAGCTCAGAAAAGCCCGGGAGTTAATCAGATAGGATTGGTGCAGGACATCAAATGGCAGGTGTTTGTGCCATTCCTCTGCGTTGAAACGCCGGTCGTCCGGATCTGCCTGAGCAACCTGCTCTTTTTCACGCCCGGTCAGCCGGGCCAGTGTGTAGCCTCCGAGGGCTGCATGTTTGCGAGCAAGATCCAGTTCCGCGCCCACAAAACGCAGCGGGTGCAGAAGCAGGTCTTCTGCCATGGCCCTGTAGGCATCTGACATCTCTGCCAGAGTGGAGAGTTTGGCAGCATCCATAACACCAGAATCCCCAAGCAGCTTTTCAAGTTGCTGCTGGCCTTCGCGAACCTTCGTCTCAAAGGTGTTGACAAGCCTAGAGGTTGTTTTTCCAAGCAGATCCAGACCCAGCATGATGCTCTCCTACTTTTGGGTTTCAGGCGTTTCTTCCGGCTCGCCAGATATGGCCTTCTGCATCGCTTCGCGAGCTTCCGTCAGGTAGCTCTGCCAATCCTTCAGGTCTTGGGTTGCCTGTTCGCTGATGGACTTCAGGGTTTCCGCCTGGTCACTTGTTACCGTTTTAAGGTCTTCTATACTGCGAACTTCCGATACCTTTTTCGCCTGTTCCATGGTTACATCGGCGTACCTGCGGAACGCGTTCATCTGCATTTCTGCAGCTTTGCTGAACTGTTCAAAAAGGGCCTGGTTAAGGCGCGTGGCTTTATCAAACATGTCGTTATTCATATACAGCTCCTTTGCATTTGTATTGGGTTCACTCCTATTGTGCTCTGACCAGCATGTCACAATCATGACGGACATCAATCCAGCGTTAGGCTTATAATTCAGAATGGCATTTAAATAATGAACCGCAAGCCTGAATGTCCGGATTGCCTGCCGGACAGTCGCTGTGCGGAATTTCATACCCTTATAAAAACCAATTTTGAGACGGAGTGGCGTCACATGGGGTGTTTGTATGCTTGACCAACAATCGACAACAGAGAACTTGCAGGGCTACCCCATAAGCCAGCTGGTTGGTTTGCTAGTCGGTGCCGGATTTCTCCTGATGACAGTGGCTTTGCCGCCGCCAGAGTCCATGACAGTGGAAGCCTGGTCGGCATTAGGGCTCATGTTGCTTATGGCAACCTGGTGGTCAACGGAAGCTATCCCGATACCGGCCACTGCTCTGCTGCCGATTGTATTGGTGCCAGGATTGGGGTTGGGGAGTATTTCGCAGGCGACATCGCCTTACGCACATCCGATCATTTTTCTGTTCCTTGGTGGCTTTACCCTGGGCCTTGCAATGCAGCGCTGGGAGCTCCATCGCCGCATTGCGCTGATGACGCTGAGAGCGGTTGGCAACGAGCCGAAGCGGCAGGTCGCAGGTTTCATGTTGGCAACAGCGTTCCTGAGTATGTGGGTCAGCAATACAGCAACGGCCATAATGATGCTCCCCATCGGTCTGTCGGTCATTAGCATGATGGGCAACGGTCAGCCGGAGAATGTTCAGCGCTATGCTACGGCGCTACTGCTCGCTATTGCCTATTCCGCCAGTGTCGGTGGTATTGCCACACTTATAGGAACGCCGCCTAATGCGCTGCTGGCGGCCTATTTGAGCGAGACTCAGGGAGTGTCAGTCGGGTTTGCTCAATGGATGCTCCTTGGTGTCCCGGTTGCGACGGTTATGTTAGCTCTGATCTGGTGGTGGCTCACGCGGCACGATTTTGGCCTGGTCGCGCAAGAAGGAGCGGGTGAGGCCATACGCGATGAGCTTGCGGCACTCGGCAAGATGAGCCGTGGTGAAAAGCTGGTGGCTGTAGTGTTTGTTCTCACAGCAAGTGCATGGATATTCAGGCCGCTTCTTTCGGCTAGCATCATGCCCTGGTTGACCGATACGGGCATTGCCATATCAGCCGCCATTGCCATGTTCATTATTCCGGTTTCTGTGCGGCAGCAGACGTTTGTACTCGATTGGGATGCAGCCAAAGGGATACCATGGGGCGTTCTTCTGCTGTTTGGTGGCGGCCTTGCCATGGCTGGCGTTATCAGCAGTTCCGGTCTGGCCAGCTGGATTGCTGAATCTATGGGGGTCGCAAGTGCCTTGCCCTTGATTGTTATGATCACGCTGGTCGTCGCAGTAATCATTTTTCTTACGGAAGTAACAAGCAACACGGCAACGACTGCTGCCTTCCTGCCACTTTTGGGGGCACTGGCGCTTTCCCAGGAGATATCGCCGTTGTTGCTGACCATTCCAGCAGCGATTGCCGCCAGTTGCGCCTTCATGATGCCTGTGGCCACACCGCCCAATGCAATTGTGTTCTCAAGTGGGGACATGAAAATAGGGGATATGATCCGTGCCGGGTTTGCACTGAACATCATCGGAATTGTGGTTGTTACCCTGCTGTGTTACCTGCTTATGGATTTTGTTTTCACCATCTGACCAACGTGCGGGTGCAGCTTGTCTTGCGCCCGCACTCCTGCATACCTGGCCCCGTAACGGGAGCAGCTTCTCTGTTTTGCCAATAGCCTTGCGATAGCGCGCCGTTGCAGCGCCAGATTTGAGGCACAGTTATCTTTAAACTCTCCGCTATTTCGGTATCTTGCCGTAACAATATGTAATCCAATAAATATCATGGATAACAAAAACAGGGATTTCGTCTGACATGCTGCTTGTGCTCGCTGGATCCATTCTTACATTCGCCATAGTGCAGGAAGCAACTGTGGTTGAGCCCTATGAAAAGGGTGCGGTTGTTATCGAGCAAAAGGTCGATTCCAGCCCGGTGGAGCTGCTCACGGAGTTTCGGGTTGAGCCGCTGGTCGAGCAGAAATTCCGCAATATTGTGCGTCAGGCATATGACTACAGTTGTGGCAGTGCCGCCTTGACCACCATTTTAAACTTCTATCTTGGGCGCAATCTTTCGGAGCGCCAAGTGATGGAGGGGCTGCTGCACTATGGCGAAAGTGATCGCATCGTTGCACGCCGGGCCTTCTCCATGCTTGACATGAAGCGTTTGGTGACAGCCCTGGGTTATCCATCTGGTGGTTTCCGTGCCACGATCGACGATCTGATTGACCTCGACCACCCGGCTATCGTTCCTATCCATCATGCGGGTTTCAAGCATTTTGTTGTGCTCAGAACCATTCGTGATGGCCGTGTGTATATGGCTGATCCAGCAGTAGGCAACCTGTCATTCACGCTCGCACAATTCGAAGAGAAATGGGACGACAATGTGCTTTTTATCGTTTTCCCGGGTAGTGACAAACCACTGGATAACCTTGAGCTCAAAGAAGAAGATCTGCGTTTTGTAGATGATCAAACCATGACATTGCTGGCACTTGAGCGCATGCCTGAGTTTTATGAGGCTACAGCCAGACGTATTCAGAACATGCTTGAACGGCAGAAAAACAATCCGGACGGCAGTGTAGAAAACACAAGAAAACAGTTGCACTACCGTCGCAATTAACATTTGTCGGGCACGGTGCCCGGCTCAGGACTACTACCAATAAAAATTAAGGGAGTCAGGATGAATCGTTGGTTTGTGCGAGGTCTTATCCTTGTTTCCGCGGCGGGTTTGCTTCCGGGCACAGCCCTGGCGCAGGACGACAATGTAGGCCAGGCGAGGGATGCGCTCGCAAAGCAGGAGGGCGATGAGGATTCGTCGCGGCAGCTTGAAGAAGTGTTTCAGGCCGCTGAGAAAAACTACTCCTTGCAGAAAAAAGGCAGTCATTCCCTTAACTATTCGTTTGACTATTCCTATACGGCTGATCAGCGTCTGGATCTTGCGATTACAAACGGATCGGTACGTAACCTCGATGTGGTCCCTTCGGCAACCCACAACTTCACCAACTCGTTTTCCTATGATTACGGGCTGTTGGACAACTTCACGGTGGGCACACGGATTCCTCTGGTCGTAAAATACGACACCCAGGATGAACTGAACACCTACGATTTTGGTGATATTTCCTTTACTGGTCGCTGGCAGCCTTTTGCCTATGTACCGGGCAAGATGTCGACCACCCTGTTTGGTACCTTCAGTACTAAAACGGGCGTTAGCCCTTATGAAATCGATATAAACGAACAGCTTTCAACCGGCAGCGGCTATTACTCTATTGGTGGTGGCGCAAGCTTGTCGAAAGTACTTGATCCGGTTGTTGTGTTCGGGTCCGTCAGTGTTACCTACAACCTGCCTGAAGATGATCTGCAGCAGGTTCGTGGTGCGCGACTGCTTCAGGAAGTTGAGCCGGGCTTCAGTCTTTCCGGTTCCGCCGGATTTGCTTATTCGCTTTCTTATGACATTTCTCTGAGCATCTCTGCTCAGATGAGCTATAGCGATGAGACCATCCTTACTTTCTCCAATGGTGACCAGGCAATGGCGCAGGACCAGATGAGCGGTTTCCTGAGTATGTCGCTGGGAACCCGTGTCAGCGATACCACAATAGTGAACACCAGCGTTGGTATTGGTCTGACTGAGGATGCCCCGGATTTCTCCCTGGGCGTGTCCCTACCCATTAACTTCTCCGGCCTCAAAGAGTGATTGGTGCCGCTGACGATTTAAAGGGAAGGGAAGGATTTCATGGGACATAACAGCTACAAGCGCCAACTTCTCGCGGCCATGGTAGCCACGACAATCTCGTGTGGTGCTCAGGCGCAGTTGGCACAGAACCTGACGATTCACCCGAAAGCACTGGCTCTGGGTAATGCCGTTACAGCTGATCCCCCGGGAATCATGGCTGTTCACTTTAACCCGGCCGGCCTGACCAAGCTGGAAGGTCGCCAATTTGAAATCAACCTGCTGGGTGTTTACCTGGATGTTGACGCTGATTTTACGGCCCCGGAAGGGTATGAAATATTTGGCATTGATGGCACAGAAATAGACCCGAATACCGGCCAACAACGGGACCCTGTTGCAAATACCCACAGCCACACGAACAACGTCTCATTGTATATTCCCGGCTTTGGAATACTACGCACTCCTCCCGGGCCCGCAGTAGCCCCTTCTGCGGGATTCAGTATCACGCCTCCCGGATCGAAACTGACCTTTGCCAATGCGTTTTATCTACCTATGGCAGCAGGTTTCTACCGTGACAAAGATGATCCTGGCCGCTATCAGCCTCAGGCGGCTGCCTTGCAGCGCACGACTTATCTTGCGCCAAGCGTAGGTTATAAAATTAATGAAGAATGGTCCGTGGGCGCTGGCATTCACTTGTCCCATATGGGTATTGCTGCTGATCAGTACATGCGGGCCCCTAACATGTTGTTGGGTGTTGCAGAAATTCTTCAGGATGCGTTCAACTGCGAAAGTGGCGATGAGCCACTACAGCCCTGGCTGGCTCTTTGTGGTGGTAACGTCGGCCCTTGGGACGACATAGGTGCCATGTCCCTTAATGTTCAGGATTCACTTTCCCCTACCTACACACTTGGGGTTATGTGGGAGCCGGTAGATTGGTTTTCCTGGGGGGCAAGCTATACCTCCGAAGCTGAAATGAACATGAAGGGCACCTTCGAGATCCAGTACACCGATGACTGGTCCGGATTCTGGCAGAGTGTCAACGGGTCGGTTCTCGGCGCCATTACCTCAGCGATTCTCAGTCTGCCATCTGGTGCGCCGCGAGAGGCGGGCAACGTAAGTATGGATCTGGTCTATCCACAGCACTTTCAAACCGGTATTAGCGTGGATGTACACCCGAAGCTCACTTTGAACGCCGACATAGGCTGGACTGACTATGCACAGTGGGATGCATTCCTGTTCCGTTTCGATCGGAATCTGGAATTCCTTAACGCTGCGCGGATTTTGTCTCCGGACAATGCCACACCGAACACCCTCAAATTGCCATTGGGCTTTACCAGCCAGTGGAACTGGGCTTTCGGCGCGGAATTTCATGCGTCCTCACGGCTTGATTTGAGGGCGGGTGTTGAGATTAGGGATTCGGTAATTCCGGATGACCAGCGTTCGGTTATGGCGCCTTTTGGCGGCGCTAACCTGTACAGTGTTGGAATGGGTTACAAATGGGACAAAAATACAGAAATTGATATGAATCTCAGTTATCTGCACTCGATCGAAACGATTCCGGCAAACACCAGTTGCAACATTAACTGCGATAACATTACCAACATTATCTACAACCCGTATGCAGGGCTGGACGTAAAAACATCTCTCCGTGTTGTTATGGCGGGTATCAGTTTCCGGAAAAAATTCTGACAGCACGCTGTATCGAGCTTAAAAGGGCGTATCAGTGAACAGACATAGATTCATGACTGCGGCTGTTTGTCTGATTCTTGGTGCAATGTTGTCTGGCTGTCAGATTGGTGGCTCAACAGTATCAAACAAGGAAGGCTATTTTTCCTGGGTAGATGAGCAGGGGCGCGTGCGCTATTCACCCATCGTCGAGAAGCCTGCTGAAGAGCCGCCGGTCAGCGAGCCTGCCAGCGGTGACGAGTTTACAGCTGCCAATTATCCGGATGCGGAAGAGTTGCGGCGCAAGGGCTATGTGCGAGAAGGGGACGAACAGCCTTACTATACCTGGCGTGATGCCGATGGCACCGTTCGAAATACCTATTACCAGCCAGACACCCGAACAGATGAGGAAAAAGGGCTTATCGCTCCTCCGCCAGGGGCGACCCCGGCAACAGTGTATCGCGCCGGTGACACCCTTATTGAAACTGATCCTGTGGCCGGGCACGATCCCGAAGCCTTTGCTATTCTAGGCATTGCCGAGGTTGACAACGACTTCCTGAGCCGATTTTCCGAAACCTGCTGTGAGACGCTGGACACCCAGGATCATGAACGCTGGCAGGAAAACCGTGAGTTTGGCGTCTACCTGAAGAAAAGTTCTCCCACGCACAGCTTCCTCACAGGTGAGAGTCCCTATCAACTGATTTCACTACCACAAGGTGGACAAGCAGAAGGGCAGATGTTTCGCTTGCGCTCATACGCCAGTGAAGGGGTTGTTGTACCTTCAGTCTTGTTTCTTGATGACACTTTGAGCCCTGTGCGCCTTGTAACAGACCTGGTGTCGGATTTCGTGCCGGAGAATTGGCACCGCCGGGGGTACCTGGAAGCTCGTATCCCGGTAGCCAGCACTGGGGCAGAGCGTTGGATGCTTGTTTTTACCCGAAACGAGGATCTTGAGGGCCAAACGGTTATCGAAACCCGCCGTGGCCCCCGCAAGATACCCCACGTCAGCACCGGTGAAATGGGGCTGAACATGGTAGATGCTCTATAACCGGATCAGTCTTCCGGTTTACTCAAATCCAGCCATTGCTGGGACAGCCAGTAAAAGCCGCCAGCTTTAGCCGGGTGGGTGCAGTTATAGCGGAATCGTCGACTGTTGAAGGGTTTGGGTGCCTTAATCAGAATGTTATTGTCAGTCACCTTGAAATCAATCCGCCCCATGCCCGAAGCAAAGCAGGTCAGCCTGGCGGGCTGAATATCATCTACCAAAGGCAGAGACAGGGTTGGTGGGTTGGCACTCACGATTCCGTCAGGCAGTTGGTTGGTGTCTAAGGGGAAGGCTTTGCTGTTTAATTTGTCTTTCAGGCCGTTCAGCTGACCGTAGGTGTTGGCCATGGGAAACCGGGGCAAACGGGTTTTGCCTGTAAGGGGCCCAATTGCACCAGATTGCTGCCCGAACCCATACCAGCCTCGTTCTGAGACCTTCGCTTCAAGGGCTTCATCGAACTCGCCATAAGGATAGGTAAATACAGGCAGGTCTGTTCCCAGTTTCCGTTTTAGTTCAGCTTGCGCGGTATCCAGGCTGCGGTTTGTCCGCTTTATCCAGTCGGCTTCCGCTTCGCCCGGCTTTCGCGCCAGATGGCCGTGTCCCGCCGTGTGGTTGGCAATGCTTACACCCTCCCGTCCTGAGAGCTCTTTCAGTTGACCCCAGGTCATGTAGCCGTGTTTTCCGATAGCGGCCGTGTCGACAAAAATGGTGTAAGGCAAACCCCGTTCCTGGAGGATGTCTGCGCCTGTGCTATATACCGACTCATAGGCGTCATCAAAGGTAATCGCGATGCGCTGGCCGGTTGACGGGTTGTTGGAAAATAAATCCTTTGTGGCTTCGTACAAATCAACAACCTCAAGGCCCAGTTCGGTGATCATGTCCAACTGTGCATTGAACAGTGATACAGAGGTACTGGTTGATGGCGGTGTAGACTCGCTTATGTGGTGATATTGAAGTACGACGAGATCGGCTTTTGCGCCAAAACTTGCGAGAAAAAGTGACAGCAGGACAGCTGATATCCAGGGTTTTCGTGCGTTCATATGTGCTCCAAAATCTGACTGAAATGTGCCTTCAGAACGGCAAACGCTTCGTTTAGTGACTGTATTGCTTCTGTTTCCCCACCACGGTCGGGGTGGGCTTGCATCACAGCCCTTCGAAATGCCTGTTTTACCGTTTGAAAATTGTCGGGAACAGAATCGAACCCGAGAATTCGGGCGGCTTGCAGAATCTCCGGGCTGCTGGGTTTGGAGCCGCCGCGGCCCTCCCAGAAATCATCCATCATTTGCTGAACCGATTCTTCCGGTAACTCATATTGCGAAAGGTCCAGATAGAAACTGCGAAGGCTGTCTACTGTACCGGGCAGCCCTTTACCTCCGATGATATCCTGATGCTCAATGCCGATGCACAAAGGGGAGATATACAGGTTCTCGCCGGCTTCTGCGAGGGTATCCCTTAGGCGGTACAGCACATGGAACAGGAGAAAATGCACCGGGTAGAGCGCTTGAATATCGTGAAACGCCAGTGCGCCAATCAGATTCCACGGCGGGCCCTGAAGCTTTTTGATCAGGCTGAGCTCGTCTATGCCTGCTGGCGCGCTGCGAAGCTCATGCTCAACAGCCACCAGCATATGCTGAACCTGTTGCTCCAGCAATGTATCAGAGCCTTTTGCCGATGGCCTTTGTGAGCACTTCATGGATGCGGGTATATTCTTCATGGCCACAATGTTAGGCCAGCAGCCGTATTCAGGGAAGGGTAGTGAGCCCGGGCAGCCCGCCTTTGAACAATGCCGTAGCAAGGTTCGTCGCCCGGTCCACCTCACTGTCTGCTTGTTCCGGGTGCAGGTGCACGCGCCTCGCGACAGTCAGGCTGGTCTCATAGGCCACGCCAAAGAACGCAGCACAAAGATATTCCTGGTCGACGCTTGGCAATATGCCCCGCGTAACAGCTGCTCTAACATCATCCTCAAGGGACATCATGATGAGCTCAAGTATGCCTGAGCCAAATAGATCCCTTATAGCGCGATCGTTACGATGAGCCAGCTCGTAAACGAGAGGGTCCTTTGCGGTGGCGCTGTATACTGCATGGTAGGAGCGGCGAATAAATTCTTCGGTACTCTCAGCGGAGCGGCGTGAACGAGTCAGGTTTTCATTCAGTCCACTGAGAAAATCGGTGAGAAGGGCCGCAAAGATGTCCTGTTTGCTCCGAAAATAGTTGTAGAAGGTGCCGGAAGCCAGATCCGTTTTTTTGATAAGGTCACGGATGGTTGTGTTTTCATAGCCTTTTTCTTGGAAGCAGATGCGCGCAGAATTCAGTATTGCTGCGTGGTTGCGCATGCGGTTGCGTTCCCGCTTACCTGGTATTTCTTTATCTGAGCTCAACATATCCATGTTAGTAGCCTGTCCCTGTTAGTAGTGGATGCGTATAATCTCACGATCATTTTCCCACTGAACACAGTAGATATGCCCGAAGCCATAAGTGACAGCCCCGAACAAAATTATAGTTCAGTATACGAACGTAACCTGAAACTGGAGCAGAATAAACTGCAGAAACGCCTGCGCCGCGACGTCGGCCAGGCCATTTCAGACTTTTCGATGATCGAAGCAGGCGACAAGGTAATGTGTTGCCTTTCCGGTGGCAAGGATTCTTATGCCATGCTGGACATACTCCTCAATCTGCAAAAAAGTGCGCCAGTGTCGTTTGAACTGATTGCTGTCAATCTTGATCAGAAGCAGCCGGGTTTCCCTGAAGAAGTGCTGCCAGGGTATCTCGCCGAATTGGGGATCGAGTATCACATCATTGAGCGAGACACCTATAGCATCGTCACTGACAAGGTGGCAGAGGGTAAAACTACTTGTGGCCTGTGTTCACGCTTACGGCGGGGCATTCTCTACAACTTTGCAGAGGAGCAGGGCGTTACCAAGATTGCCTTGGGCCATCACCGCGATGATCTTCTGGAAACCCTGTTTTTGAATATGTTTTACGGTGGCAAGCTTAAAACCATGCCGCCCGTGCTGCACAGCGACGACGGTCGGAATACTGTAATTCGTCCCCTGGCATACTGCCGGGAGAAAGACATAGCCAGGTATGCGGAGCTTCGGGAATACCCAATCATTCCCTGCAATCTTTGCGGTTCTCAGGAAAATCTGCAGCGGCAGGTTATCAAGGAAATGTTCCAGCACTGGGACAAGCAACATCCAGGCCGGCTTGAGTCGATGTTCCGGGCCTTATGCAATGTTGAGCCATCACACCTTGCAGACCCCAACCTCTATGATTTTCGCGAGGGCAAGCGCTTGGGGGGCAAGCGCCAAGCCGTTCAGACGGCTGCGCCGGCACAAGAGCCGGAGCAGAGCTTCGGGCGCCTGGACGTTCTGAATATCTAGTTCTGGCCTCAGGACTGCCTGGTGAATCCGGAAGGCTTGTCAGAGAGTGGAATTAATGGCCGGTCATTGCCAGCAGGGGCAGGGTCCAAAGCCCGAAAATGATCAATAGAGCGCCGGTGAACTTCCGGAACATCTGATTGCTTTTCAGGCCATTGATCCAACTAGCTGCATAACCTGCCCCGAGCATTGAGGGCAGGGTGCCCAGCCCGAAAAACACCATTGTCAGAGCGGCCGAACCCACAGTCGGCTGCAAGGCCGCCCAACCCAGTGTGCTATACACTAATCCACATGGTAGCCAGCCCCAGAGAGCTCCGAGAGCGAGGGCCTGGCCCGCATGATTGATCGGGAGAATCCTGCTGGCAAGGGGTGACAAGCGCTTCCATAGTGGGGCACCGATGCGCTCTACATAGCGGATGCCCTGCCACCACTGGCCCATGGACAATCCCATTGCAATCAACAGCAGGCCCGCTGCCGAGCGCAAAATCATGCCTAGCTGTGTCCATTGGTTTGCGGCTGACGTACTTAGCAGCGCAACCAGCGCCGCAATCAGTGCGTAACTTCCGATGCGTCCAATGTTATAGGCAAGCAGTAACATTGACTGCCGTACGCGAAAACCCTTGCCGACCGGCAATGCCATGGAGAGCGAGGCGCTGATTCCGCCGCACATGGCAATGCAATGAGTGCTGCCAAGCAGGCCAATGAAAAACGCACTGGGATAGCTAAGATACAGTTCCGGGCTCATGATCGATCAGGCTTACTCTCAGGATCGCCATTTTCAATATGAGCTTCAGCGCTCGTGGAGCCTGCAGCTTTATTCTGTTTATCGGTGCGGGCTTCCTCCGGGATCATATCTATATCGTCATCGTAAAGGATGCGATGTGCAGGCCCTTCCAGATCATCGTATTGACCATTCTTGACGGCCCAGGAAAACAGAAAGATGCCCATCACCACGAGAATCAGCATGACCGGTATCAGGAACACTACGACTTCCACGGGATAAACCTCATATTAAAAATCAGATGTTCACGGTATCAGGGCGCAACCTGTGCGCCAACTCGTATTGTTCCTGAGTGGTTCGTGGCCCGAGGCTGTTTACCAAGGCGTAATGCGTTGAGTACAACAATTAACGAGCTAAGTGACATGCCGATTGCTGCGGCCCAGGGTGGAACCAGGCCTGCGGCTGCGAGCGGCAATGCGCTGACATTGTAAACAAGCGCCCATGCCATATTTTGGCGGATTATCTTGCGAGTGCGGCGACTGGTATCCAGTGCCTCCACAAGTTGCATCAACTGGCCATTGAGTAAAACAGCATCTGCTTTGAGCTGTGTAAGGTCCGCTGCAGTGCCCATAGCCACAGATATTCCTGCACCGGCCATAGAGGGCAGGTCGTTGAGTCCATCCCCGACCATCATCACCTGACGGCCTTCTGCTTTCAGCTTTTGTAGAACCTCAAGCTTTTGCTCAGGCGAAGCTTGGCCAATAGCTTCGTCAATCCCAAGCATATCGGCTATTTCGCGCACATGGCCTGAGCGGTCTCCACTGAGCAACAAGGTACGGATTCCGGCATCCTGAAGGGCTTTGATGGCTTGGGCCGCATCCTCCCGGGGCTGATCATCAAGCCAGAAGCTTGCCAGCCATTCGGTATCAGATGCCAGCCAGATTTCCATGCCGGTGTGTGGCTCTGATTCCGGCTCGGGCAGGTCGAGATGCCCCGCCACAAAGGCCTTATGTCCAATGAAAAAGGCCTGGTCACCCAAACGCCCTGTAAGACCACCACCCAGGTGGTTAGTTACCTCTTCAATGGCTGCAGATGGCCGGTTATGAAATACCTTAGCAATAGGGTGTTCAGAATGCTGCTCAAGTCCGGAAGCCAGGCGCAGGCATGTATCCCTGTCTTTACTCCCCGTTACGCGAGTATCAATCAGACTCAATTTACCCCGGGTCAGTGTGCCGGTTTTGTCGAAGATTACGGTATCTATGGTATTCATGGATTCAAGCGCGTGGCCTCGGGTGGGCAGGAAGCCCAGCCGCCGCAGCTTGACTGTGGCTGAGGTAATCGCGGTGGGCGTTGCCAGCGACAGCGCGCAAGGGCAGGTCACTACAAGCACGGAGAGGGTGATGTCGAAAGCGTTGTCTGCTCCGGCCCACCACCATCCGATCCAGACGACCGGCGCAAGAATGAGTACGCGCCCTACAAACTTACCTGCAATGCGATCTGCCATCCGGGCGACAGGAGGCTTTTCTGACTGAACCCGATCCAGTATTCGCAGAATTCCTGACAGCCTTGTTTGAGCTCCGGATTTCTCAACCTGAATATCCAGCGGGTTTTCGCCATTAACGCTACCCGCATGCACTGTATCTCCAGGAATCCGGGTTTCCGGCAAATACTCACCAGTGAGGGCGGACTCATTGAGAGTGGACTGGCCTCGCAGAATGACCCCGTCTACCGGTAGTGTTTCTCCTGGCCGAATGCGAACCACATCGCCGGGCTTTACCTGGTGGGCGGGTACAACTTCCGTCTCCTCGCCCGTCACTTTGGTTGCTACCGTGGGGTTGAAACCTGCCAGGGCATTGCCGGTGAGGCCTGCGCGGTATCGTGCCTGGACTTCAATGTATCGCCCGAGCAGCAGGAAAAAAGTAAACATACAGACAGATTCAAAATAGACCTCTTCACCGCCCATTACTGTCACCCACGCACTCGCCATGTATGCGAGCCCGATTGCTATGGCTACGGGGACATCCATGGTCAGATGGCGGGTTTTAATGTCTCTTAGTGCGTTGCGGAAAAACGAATCTGCACTGTAAAAAACAACGGGCGTTGCCACCAGTAAGCCGAACCAGCGGAAAAAGGACACAAGTTCTGGTGACAGATCGCTGACCAACTCAAAGTAGAGCGGGAAAGCGAGCATCATACTCTGAAAAGTGCCCATGCCCGCGACAGCAAGGCGAATCAACATTGAGCGATTTTCTGCTTTGAGTTGATCCTCTACTTCATCTGACTGATAGGGGCGGGCGGTATAGCCAAGTTCGTGTATGGCGATCAACAAATCGCTCAAACCGGCTTTATCCTGGGCCCAGACAAGGCGTGCTCGCTGGGTAGTGTGGTTCACTGAGAAAGAAAGCACACCGGGCTGCTTTTTCATATGGTTTTCAAGCAACCATATGCACGCCGCACAGGTAATACCACCAATTAAAAGCTGGGCCTCATGACCTCCTTTAACGGGAGACACGAAGGCTTGCTGAACCAGTGGGTGGTCAAGCTCTCTGAGTCTGTCCAGTTCGGTGGCAGTTAGCTGGCGAGGGGTAATCGCGGCTTGTGTGCGGAGCTGATAGAAGCCTGTGAGGCCTTCGGTGTAAATGGTTTCGCACACCGCCTTGCAGCCCTGGCAACAGAAAAACCGTGTTTCGCCATCAAGCTCAAGAGCAATGCGCGGCTCGCCTTCAGCCGGCTCGCCGCAATGGAAGCAATCCACAGGGGTCACCCTTTGGCGGATCCTTTCGGAACCATATGAACCTTGCTTTCGGTTGGCAGCCAGGCCTCGCCTTTCAGGCGCCAGTGGTTGTCCGGGCCTCGAAGCTCGTAGTACCAACGGCCATCTATGTCACCAAGCATGTTCCCTGTGTAGTGACCATTACCATCACTGCGGAACTGGATAGTACGGTCATTTTGAGAAAGCGTTGGGTGAAACAGGTTAAGGATCAGGTAAGGAAAGTCTGCTGGTCCTTCCTGGGTGTTCACATTCAGCAGAATGCTGCGATCTTCAAATGCCATGTCAGCGTTGAGGCCCATGTCTGCGGCAGCCTGGTCGCGGGCTATCTCAAGGTTAATGCCACGGCCTTCTTTTGAGTAATCGTCTGTGACCATTGTGTCGCGCATATTTGATGCGACAACCAGCATAAACATGCTAAACGTAATCGCAGATAGCGGCGCAATGGTCAAGAACCAGAACCAGGGCTGCCGATACCAAGGTGCGATTGTTGCTGCGGGTGCTTGTTGATTCATAACACTCAGTCTCGTCTGTTTACAGATTGCCAACGGTGATCTTGAAGATCATTGCGTTGGACCGACAAATCGGCTTTCAGTTTCCAGCTTCAGTGACGCATCCGTTTCAGACTGTGCATGGAATATTATTTCGTTGTTTGACTGCGGGATCGATTCTGGAGGAACGTCCACGACCGTCGGCAGAGAGCGGTTTTCACCACTAGCGACTGACACCTGTGTTTGGGTCAGAATGCGAACACCTTCAAGGCCTTTTACTGACAGTTTAAATGTCTGGGGTACTTCTGACATGTTTACTATTTTCAAGGTGTAGGAGTTTTCAATACGCCCCTCACCGTTAAAGCTGAACAGTGCGCCGCGATCCCTCAGAACGTCAAGCTGGGCCGGAACGCGAGTTGCTATTACGAAGATGATTGCCCCGATCATGGCCGTCAGAACGGCGCCATAACCAAACGTACGGGGACGAAGAAGCTTTGAGGGCTTTCCTTCGAGTTCGTTCTCGGTGGTGTATCGGATCAACCCGCGAGGGTAGTCCATCTTGTCCATGATTTCATCACACGCATCAATACAGAGAGCACAACCAATGCACTCATATTGAAGGCCATCGCGAATATCAATGCCAGTGGGACACACGTGGACACATTGTCCGCAGTCAATACAGTCACCCAGACCTACCTCTTCAGGCTTTACGTCCTTTTTGCGGCCGCCGCGTGGCTCGCCACGGTTGGGGTCGTAGGAAACAATGCGCGTGTTCGGGTCGAACATAACGGACTGGAAACGCGCGTATGGGCACATGTAAAGGCAAACTTGCTCACGCATCCAGCCGGCGTTGATATAGGTGGCGGCAGTAAAAAAGGCAACCCAGAAGTACGCCCAACCGTTCGCCTGAAAGGTGAAAATATCTGCAATGAGTTCGCGAATCGGGTAAAAATAACCGACAAATGTCAGGCCAGTCAGCAGTGCAATAAGTAGCCAGATTGTGTGCTTGGCTGATTTTTTAAAGATCTTTTCCCGTGAATTGGGTGCCTTGTCCAGCTTCATGCGCTTGTTGCGGCTGCCCTCAATACGCTCTTCAACCCACATGAAGATAAATGTCCACACTGTTTGCGGGCAGGTGTAGCCACACCAGACACGACCGAAAAGTGTGGTAATGAAGAACAGGCCAAAAGCACAAATAATTAACATGCCCGACAGTAGAAAGAAGTCTCTTGGGAAGAAGGTTGCACCGTAGAGGTGGAATTCCCGGGCGGGCAGATCGAAATGAATCAGCGGGCTGCCATCGAGGGTAATCCATACGAACAGGAAATACATGCTCATGAGCGCCATCAAACTAACTGTACGAATGCGCTGGAAAAGCCCCGTTACTTCTTTGACGTAGATTTTCTTCCGGCTGGCATAGAGCTCAACCGTCTCCGGCTGTTTTTTACCGCCCGGGGGCTCTGAGGAGGGGTCGACCTGTTTGACCGGAATTTCATTACTCATGGGTACCTCCAGAAGGAGCTGTAAAGCGCTGATGCGGAGCCTGAAAAAAGGCTGATGCTGATCTTTTCAAGCCTGTGCCCGCGGAAGCAGACACAGGGTTGAACAGACCAAGCCGGGCCAGAGGCCCGGCGGGAAAGTCAGTTCGACAAGCTGTAAACGTAAGCAGCCAGAATCTGAATCTGATCGTTGGACAAGCGACCGCTTTGAGCAGGCATCTCGTTCACACGACCGTGCAGAACTGTTTCTCTGATCCACTCGTAGTTGGAGCCATAGAGCCAGATGTTGTCTGTCAGGTTGGGTGCACCCAGCGCCTGCATGCCCTTTCCTTCAGGACCGTGACAAGCAACGCAGCCCTGTGCAAACACGGCTTTACCGGCTTCTGCCGCAGCAGCGTCTTTTTCCCGACCGCTAAAGCTCAGAACGTAATTAACCACCTGATCCACCTGCTCATTGGTCATGTTAGGCATGACACCTTTGGCTGGCATGTTACCCATACGGCCATTGCGCAGGGTCTCCAGGATAGCTTCGGGCGAGCCGCCCCACATCCAGTCGCCGTCGGTCAGGTTAGGAAAGCCAACCTGGCCACGAGCAGCTGTGCCGTGGCAAACAGCGCAGTTATTTGCGAACAGACGTTGGCCGATCTTCAGCGCGTCTTCATTTTTGGAAAGCTCCACCACCGGAGTTTGGCCAAACTGCGCATAGATTGGGCCGTACTTCTCGTCAGCTGCAGCAACTTCGGCTTCCCACTGGTTGGTAGAGGTCCAGCCCAGCAGTCCCTTGAAGTTGCCAAGGCCCGGGTACAGAGCCAAGTAACCAAGAGAGAAGATTACAGTCGCAACAAATAGATAGAACCACCACTTGGGTAGGGGGTTGTCATACTCTTCGATGCCATCGAAGGAGTGGCCCATGGTACGGTCGGTTTCTACATCAGTTGTCTGGCTCTTGCGTGTTGCAAAGAGTAACCAGGCACAACCAAAGACCACCACGAGCACGATCACGCTGATCCAGATGCTCCAAAAGGTACTCATTGTTTATTCTCCGTTTTTTCCTGTTCAAGAGTACGCTTTTCCACCTCGTCATCATCGAACGGCAGATGGGCTGCTTCTTCGTTAGCCTTTTTCCGGTGAGCGCTGAAGGCCCACCAGATGATGCCGATAAATACCGCCATCACTAAAAGGGTATGCATGCCGCGTAACTCGTTAATATCCATCAAATCACCGTTTGTCTGAAAGTACGGTACCCAGCTGTTGCAGGTATGCAACCAGGGCCTCGATCTCAAACTTGCCTTCTAGCTCACCGGCTGCACTGGCGATTTGCTCGTCAGTGTAGGGCACACCCAAAGTCTGCAGGGCAGTCATCTTGGCTGCGGTGCCTTTATGGTTTACCAAATCTTCGAACAGCCATGGGAAGGCAGGCATGTTGGACTCGGGAACCACGCTACGCGGGTCAAACAGGTGCTGGCGCTGCCAGGCATCCGAATAACGACCGCCAACACGGGCCAGATCTGGCCCCGTGCGCTTGGAGCCCCACAGGAACGGACGCTCGTAAACGAACTCGCCCGCAACGGAGTAGTGGCCGTAGCGCTCAGTTTCAGCACGGAACGGACGGATCTGCTGGGTGTGACAGACGTGACAACCTTCACGGATGTAGATGTCACGGCCTTCAAGTTCCAGCGCCGATATGGGCTCAAGGCCTTCAATCGGTTCGTTCACTTCTTTCAGGAAAAATAGCGGGAGCACTTCCGCCAGAAAACCACCACTGATGACCAGGATGATAAAAACAATCATCAGGCCAAGATTCTTTTCTACAATTTCGTGTTTCATCGGGTCTCTCTCCGTTACGCCGCCTGAACTGCTGCATTGTCCTGGGCAACCGCATCTTTCTGGCGCACGGTCATGTAGACGTTATAAGCCATGAACAGCATGCCGCTCAGGAAGATGACGCCACCGAGGAAGCGTACAAAGTAGCCTGGGTAGGATGCTTCAAGGCTTTCCACAAAGCTGTAGGTAAGAGTGCCGTCGTCGTTCACTGCACGCCACATGAGGCCCTGCATGATGCCGTTTACCCACATGGCAACGATGTACAGAACGGTGCCAACAGTTGCCAGCCAGAAGTGCACGTTGATCAAGCTGGTGCTGTACATTTCCTTGAGGCCCCAAACTTTCGGGATCAAGTGGTAAATCGCACCAATACTGATCATGGCAACCCAGCCGAGGGCACCGGAGTGCACGTGGCCAATGGTCCAGTCCGTATTGTGGGACAGCGCGTTAACGGTCTTGATAGACATCATCGGGCCTTCAAAGGTGGACATGCCGTAGAACGACAGGGAAACCACCAGGAAGCGCAGGATGGGGTCGGTACGCAGTTTGTGCCATGCACCGGACAGGGTCATCATGCCGTTGATCATGCCACCCCAGGATGGAGCAAGCAGGATCAGAGACATCACCATGCTGGCAGTCTGGGCCCAATCTGGAAGGGCGGAATAGTGAAGATGGTGGCCACCGGCCCATACGTAGGTCGCAATAAGCGCCCAGAAGTGAACGATGGATAGGCGGTAGGAGTATACGGGACGTCCAGCCTGCTTGGGAACGAAGTAGTACATCATGCCCAGGAAGCCAGCAGTCAGGAAGAAGCCTACGGCGTTATGGCCGTACCACCACTGCATCATCGCGTCGGTCACACCGGCGTATGCAGAGTAGGATTTGAAGGCACTGACAGGTAGCGCCATGTTGTTACCAATGTGGAGCGCGGCGATGGTGATGATAAACGCACCGTAGAACCAGTTGGCAACATAAATGTGAGGCGTGCTGCGCTTGGTGATAGTACCGAAGAACACCAAAGCGTAAGTTACCCAGACGACCGCGATCGCGATGTCGATTGGCCATTCCAGCTCTGCGTATTCTTTAGTGCTGGTGTAGCCAAGGGGCAGGGTAATGGCTGCGGCAACAATGATTGCAGTCCAGCCCCAGAAGGTGAAAGCGGCCAGTTTGTCCGAAATCAGGCGGGCCTGACAGGTGCGCTGTACAACGTAATACGACGTTGCAAACAGGGCGCTACCGCCAAATCCGAATATAACGGCGTTGGTGTGCAGCGGTCGCAAGCGACCGAAGTGAGTCCATGGCAGATCGAGGTTGAGGGATGGCCATACCAGTTGTGCTGCAATCAACACGCCTAGTGCCATTCCTACAATGCCCCATACCACTGTCATGATGGCGAACTGTCTCACCACCTTATAGTTATATGTCAGGTTCGGATTTTGTGTGCTCATAGCCTTACCAATGGGTTCAAAGAGGGAAATTATGCGGGCGCAAGTATGGAGAAACCATTAGCTGTTTGCAATGACGCCAGTCAACTCCTGATATCCGTCAAATGCACCCGAAACAGCAGCATGGCACCTTTCCCGTGCGTATACTCGCTGAATCACTATGATAGCCCCGCCGTCGGTCAAGTTGAACTTGCCAAAATTGATTAAGAACAAAAAATTCAGCGTGAGACGAAATTAAATACACTGAATGTCGGCTAAAACGACTTGGTCTCGCCCGCGGGATTTTGCTTTGTATAGAGCGCGGTCGGCCCTTGCAAACAATGTCTGCTGACTTTCGTTTGGTAACAGGGTCGCTATGCCCGCACTCAGGGTCAACTTTGCAATTTTACCGTCCGGGGCTTCTATTTCAGTGGTGCGCAGCTCTTCAAGTATGGCTTCGCATACTTTTTGAGCGCCTTCTGTACCTGTACCTGGCAGCAATAAAGCGAATTCTTCACCGCCAAATCGAATGGCGATATCCCGTGGGCGCTTTACGTGACGGCACAGAATGCTCGATATCTGCTGTAGCCACAGGTCCCCGAAGCCGTGTCCCCAAGTGTCATTGACGGATTTGAAATGATCCGCGTCCAACAGAGTGACTGTTAGCGGTTGTCCGGTTCTGCGGGATTCGGCACACAGCTCGGTCAGAATGTTGTCCATGTGACGGCGGTTATAAAGCCCGGTCAGAGGATCGTTGAGACTGAGAGCGGCGAGCTTGCGGTTGGCGTTCTCCAGTTCTCGCATGGTTGATCGCAACTGGGCTGTGCGCTCATGAACCTTGTCTTCCAGGTCTGTTCTGGCCTGCTGCTCTACTTCCAGCAACTTGTTGTTCAGAAGGCGCCAGCGCTGCACCATGGCATAGTTGAGGAGAATGACCTGGCCGCCAATAGCAATCTGCATCAGGGATTCCCTTGCCAAAAAGTCAGTAAGATAGCCGAATGCCGCGGCTGCATAGATTAAAGCTCCGCCTGCCATAATTACCCAGGCAAGAACATACCACTTCGCCGGCTGGTAACCTTGGCGCCATCGGTTTAGTGCAATAAAGGACAGGACAAAAATGATAATCAGACTGAGCGCAGTATTGTAAAGAATGGTTTGGCTGTACGGGAGTATCAGCGTCAGCCCGGTAAACCCGGCGCACGTCCAGATGATAACCTTCAGGGTTGTGTAGGCCCGGGTGCCTTGCTCTACTTCAAGAAATGACCGGCCGAAGAGACTCATTGCCAAAGCGCAGAGTACGAGCATCAGGGGAATGGAGAGATTTGCAAACTGAGGGCTTTCGGGCCAAAAGTACTGATTTGCGTAGCCACCCATGGCAAGCAGGAAAAGCCCCATGGCCCCCATGTAAAGCGCGTTGTGGAAATAATAGGCTGTACCTGAACTTATAAAAAGGAGGAGGTTAAAAACAGCGAGCACCAGAATGGCGCCGTAAAACAGCCCGTGGGTCATCGCCAGGTGATTGCTTGCAGTAATAAGTTCTTCCGGCGACTCCAGCTTCAAGGGGATGTTCAGTGCACCACTGCTATGTACTCGTAATGTAATTGAGCGTGATTCTCCGCTGTCGAGCGTGATCGGGAGCAGGAAGTACCGGTAATTTATCGCTCTTGAGCCGAATCGATGCAGGTCTCCAGTAACCAGAACATCAGTCGGATCACGGCTCCACCAAAAGGTGACCTCGTCGAGCAGGGGGTAGTGAAGATTGAGATACCAGGTCCTGCGTTCGTTGCCGCTATTTCGCACGTTCAGGCGTATCCAGTACACCGAGCGGGTTTGCGTGAATGTCAGATCGTGCCCTCGGGCTGAGGACCATTCGAGGCTTTCAGGCAGTTCTCCGGGGCGCCGTGCGGAATGGGCCGGTTCCCCGGGAGATGCCTGGTAGTAGCACACATAGTGCATCAACGAATTGCGCGCATAAGCATCGTTGGCATCTATCGCTGGGCATTCAGGGGCTGCTGCAAGAGCATTGGCTATAGCCAGCGCCGGAGTTGCGGCACAGAACAGGAATAACAATAATCGCGCTACGAATGACATCAACAGTTCCCGAGTGCCTTTGCTTAGGCGGAGCTTTGCGGCTCGGAAGTGTAGCGAATATGCACAATCAGTGCTGTTAAACAGTTTAAAATTCTGTAAGCCGTCACAAGCTTGATCTGTTCAGGTCAGACGCCGCTCTGCGCGAGTACTGTGATGGCTTCATCTTTGTCCATCATCGGGACTAGTTCGGCCATCAAATTGCGGCGATCATCGGAGTGGTACCAGCGGTTCCAGTCCGCTTCAGAGCGCCAGTTGGCAAGAGTTATCCGGTGGTTGGGGTCGTTTTTGTCGACCAGTGTTTCCCCGGAAATAAAACCCGGTGCTGCCACTGCACGCTGCAGAACCTTGCGGGAACGTTCCTCATAGGCAGTTTCAAGTGATTCAGCGATATGGCGTTCAATCAGAACCCGGATCATGCAAACCTCCAGATGTTTTAATGGTATAAACAGTAATTTAGCACGTATTTATGAAAAATCAGATCATCCAAAGGGAGACATTTTGTGAGCGTTACCGATTATGATGCCGAACTGGATGCCAGTGGCCTGTTTTGTCCGGAGCCAGTGATGATGCTTCACACTGGCATCAATGCGGTGGAGCCTGGGCAGGTTTTGCGAGTGGTGGCAACAGACCCTTCAACCACGCGCGATATACCGAGGTTTTGTCAGTTTTTAGGTCACGAGCTGATCAGCCATGCAGAGCAGGGCGAGCATTTTGTTTACCTTATCCGTCGGGGCGAATAGTGCCCGCTTTTCGCTCTGTATGCTGTGATGTTTGGACTGTTCAAATAGACGGCGTCAGCCCATTGACGTGATCGAGGAATTGGCTGCGGTTCATTTCGCCAAGCACTCTTTTCGGTGCCATTTCGCTGCCGCTGCGATCGAAAAACAATATGGCCGGCGGCCCGAATAATCCCAGTTCGTCCAGCATGGCCTGCTGAGCCGGGGTGTTGTCAGTCATGTCAATTTGCAGCAGCGTGAAAGGTTTTAGCGAGTTAATGACGGCTCCGTCGCTAAACACGTTGCGCTCCATCACTTTGCATGAAATACACCAGTCTGCGTAGAAATCCAGCATTACCGGGCGGCCTTCTTGTTGGGCTTGCACAAGCATGGCTTTTATATCAGCAGGAGTTTCTACCCGGGTAAATCCGGCGTGGCTATTGTCATTGCTGGCAGAGTCGCCTGGCTGCCCACTGTACGTGGTTTTGGCGATGAAAGGGTCAAGTGGGGCGAGAGGGTTGTTGGCGCCTGCAATAGCACCAGCGAGCAGTGCCAGGCCATAAGCGAAAAAGATCAAGCCCAGGCCTTTACGGGTGCGCTCCCAGCCCGCCTTTGCTGCGTCGAAAGCCCCCAGTTGCACACCAGTGATGGCAATGAGTACTCCCCAGAGGGTCAGCCCAACCCAGCCCGGAACCAGGCGTTCAATCAACCATATAGCGACTGCAATCAGCATAACGCCATAGAAATGTTTAACGGTGGTCATCCAGTGCCCGGTACTTGGCAGAAGCTTGCGCCCACCAACAGCTACCAGAATAAGCGGAATTCCCATGCCCAGCCCAAGGGAAAAAAGAGCAATGCCGCCGATTACCGCATCCTGTGTTGTGGATATGTAAAGCAGGCTGCCTGCAAGGGGGGCAGACACACAGGGCGATACAATAAGGGCAGATAGCGCGCCTATGCCAAAAATGCTGATAACCCGGCCACCCGTCAGACGCTGGCTGGCATCGTTGAGCGAATCGCGGATAGCTCGCGGGAGCTGAATTTCAAACAGGTCAAACATCGACAACGCAAAGACCACGAACATCACGGCAAAAACACCTAGCACCCAAGGTGACTGAAGTTGTGCCTGCAGATTAAAGCTGGCACCAAGCAGCCCGGTAAGCACTCCGGCACCAGCATAGGTTAGTGCCATGCCCAGCACGTAGCTGCTGGAAAGCAAAATCGCCTGGCCGGTTGTGCGTGTGTTTTGCCCTGAAACGAGTGATGAAATGATCGGAACCATTGGCAGCACACAAGGCGTAAAGGTCAGTCCAAGGCCCAGCAGCAGAAAAACGCCCGCTATGACCAGCGTAGACTGCTCTGAGAGAAAGCCGGCAAGCCCGGTTGCTGAGCTGGTATCTGCCTTGGCTTTTGTGGGAGCAGCTGAGCCCGTAGCCCCTTGCGCCCCGTCAGCGTCCTGGCTTTGATAAAAGAGTACTTCGCGGGTCTGGGGTGGGTAACACAAACCGGCTTCCGCGCAGCCCTGATAGGTTACTTCGAAACGGGCCTCACGAGTATTATCCGGCAAAGTGACCTGAATCCGGGCTTCAACCGGATCAAAGAAAACGGTGGTTTTTCCGAAAAACTCGTCTTCTGTTTCTGTACCGGGACTGGAATATTTCGGTGCGCCGGCACTGACGCCCCCATCCAGCGCTTTGATGCTGATGCGATCCTTATAGAGGTAGTGGCCGGGGGTAATGTCCCAGAATAGAACCACTGCGCTATCTTCAGTTAAGTGGCTGAAGGGAAGGGCCTCATCTACCGGAAGAAACTGGCTGCTTTGGCCGCCAAACAGGGAGTTGCTGCCACCGAATGCCCAGGACACATTGGCGGCTGTTAACAGCAGAGCAAAAATGAAGAGTAGGCTGGCTGGAGAACTGGAGCGGCGAGCGTTGCCGGAAGCGGTAGATAATGCTGTCATGGAGTAAGCAGTTTCCCGGTAAGTGTCATGGCATACAGGAGAGCTGGCGATGTAATAACGTGCCTGCGCCCCGGTAGTGGTTTGCGAGTGAGTGGACATAGGGCCCGCGAGAAAGTTCCCTCTGGCATTGGGCGCGTTAAAGTCGCACAATAGCTCCCCAATGAATCACAGCCCAAACGATCTTATCATGTTGTTTAATGACCTGTTCCGGGATGCGTTCCGGACTGTTCTGGTCAGAGGCGACGAAGAACCTGAATACTTGCCTGCTGGCAGCACCAGTGAGCTTGCGCAGATTGTTTTTGCTCATGGCTATTATGCCAGTGCTCTGCACGAAATAAGTCACTGGTGTGTTGCGGGTGAGTACAGGCGCACACTTCACGATTATGGTTACTGGTACTGCCCGGACGGCCGGACACCCGCTCAACAGCAAGCATTCGAGCAAGTTGAGGTAAAACCGCAGGCTATTGAGTGGTTGTTTTCAGTGGCCGCCGGCTCGAAATTTCATATCAGTGTGGATAACCTGTCTGGTGGGGGCGCGTCTGACGAGTGCGGCTTCCGATCCAGGGTGCTAGGCCAGGCAGAAAGTTACCTGGCGACAGGCTTGCCGCAACGGGCACAGTCCTTTTTTGATGCGTTGAAATCGTTTTATGGAACCGGCGATAACTTCAGTACAGCCTGGCGTGATGATGTCCGGCGTGTGGTTCCGCTATATTCTGCAAAAGAACTTTATGAGGCAAACTGAGACTCCATGACATCTGACTCAAAGCACACCGGCGATCTGAGATTCAGCGATCTGAATCTGGACAAACGCCTGCTGGACGCCATTGCCGCCATTGGTTTCGAATACTGCACGCCGATTCAGGCGGAAACACTGCCCTGGACACTGGCGTGTCAGGACCTGATAGGCCAAGCGCAAACCGGAACCGGAAAAACAGCTGCATTTCTGATTACCGCCATCCAGAGCCTGCTCGAAACGCCAATACCCGAGGGTGATCGATTTGCATCTGAGCCTCGGGTTCTGGCGCTGGCACCAACTCGCGAGCTCGCCATGCAGATTGCCAAGGATGCGGAAGCGCTGTGCAAGCTTACTGGCCACAACGTCGTTACCGTGGTGGGTGGCATGCACTATGACAAACAGCGCGAACAATTACATAACGGCATTGTTGATATTCTGGTGGCTACCCCGGGTCGCCTGATTGACTTCCTTGGCTCCCAGGACGTTTTCCTGGACCAGCTCGACATCCTCATTCTGGATGAGGCAGACCGTATGTTGGATATGGGCTTCATTCCTGATGTGAAGCGCATTATCCGCAAGTGCACCCCTAAAGATGAACGCCAGACGCTGCTATTCAGCGCCACCTTTAATCAGGACGTTTTGAACCTGGCGTCCATGTGGACCAACAATGCCGAGTTTGTGGAAATTGAACCAGAGCAGAAAACCGCAGAGCGGGTCGAACAAACGGTTTACATGGTTGGTGATGATGAAAAGCTGCCGGTGTTGGTGAACTATCTCAAGCGCCCTGAAGTTGAAAAGGCCCTGGTGTTTGCCAATCGCCGTGACCAGTGTCGGGACCTTGAAGAGGATTTGCGCAATCAGGGCGTTAAAGTTGCTCTTATGTCTGGAGAAATTGCCCAGGCCAAGCGCTTGAAAACTCTGGATCAGTTCAAGGCGGGCAGCATTCAGGTGCTGGTAGCTACGGATGTTGCGGGGCGCGGAATCCATGTGGATGGCGTTACTCACGTATTCAATTACAACCTGCCAGACAGTGCTGAAGATTACGTGCATCGCATAGGTCGTACGGGTCGGGCAGGGAAGACTGGTGTGTCGGTCAGTTTTGCAGGTGAGGACGATTCGTTTGGTCTGCCGGCCATTGAGAAGTACATCGGTCAAAAGCTCAAAACAACCGTTCCGGAAGAAGAGTTGATGGCTGAAATGGATAATCCGCCCATTACCCGCAAGCGTGGTCGCAGGCCGTCGCAAGGGCAGGGTGGACGCGGGCCAGGTGGTCGTGGTGGCCCCCGCCCCCGCAGAAACTGAGGCGGTGTGACCTTATTATGCTAATCGTCGCAGATGAGAACATTCCGCTGCTGAATGCGTTTTTTGGCGATATTGGTGAAATTCGGCGTGTCTCTGGCCGAACAATGAGTGCCAGCGATGTTCGTGACGCAGACGTGTTGCTGGTCCGTTCAGTTACCCGGGTAAATCGTGAACTGCTTGAGGGCAGCTCTGTTCGCTTCGTTGGAACAACCACCATAGGGACGGATCACATCGACTTGGGCTGGCTGGAGGAAAACGGCATCCGCTTTTCCGCAGCACCCGGTTGCAACGCCAACAGTGTTGTTGAATACGTGCTGAGTGTTTTGTCTCTTTATGCAGAGCGCAAGGTGCTGAATGATTGGTCGCAACTCACAGTTGGGATTGTTGGTGCCGGCAATGTTGGCAGTGAGCTTGCCGAAAAGCTGGATCGCCTGGGCTTCAGCGTGAAGCTTTGCGATCCACCCAGAGCAGAGCGGGAACGAAACCTTACCTTTGTGAGCCTGGACGAAGTGCTTACGTGTGATGTGGTCACCCTCCATACACCTTTAACCCGAGACTCTGCTCACCCCACACTACAGATGATCGGCAGGCGCGAGTTGGATTTGCTGACCTCCAAGCAGTTACTGATCAATACCGGGCGCGGTGAAGTGATTGATGGCGCCGCACTGAGTGAGCGCCTGAGCCAGGCCGACGCGCCGCTGGTGGCGCTCGATGTCTGGGAACAGGAGCCTCGTATTAATCCGGAGCTTGTGGGCAAAACCTGGTTGGCGACCCCCCACATTGCGGGCTATAGCCTTGAGGGTAAAGTTCAAGGAACCGAGATGATTTACCAGGCGGTTAGCCGTTTTCTGGGACTGCCCGCACGCAAGAAAGCTGGGCAATTTCTGCCTGAGCCCGCACTCAGCAAGGTGTCGTTTACAAGTGCGGCTGATGAGCAAGCCGCTATCCGCATTGCACTGCGTGCCTGCTACGATCCCAGGCAGGACGATGCACGCCTGCGTCATATCATGGGTGTGCCGGCAAGCCAGGAGCGAGGAGTTGCTTTTGACCGACTACGGAAGGACTACCCCGTCCGGCGTGAGTGTTCCAGCCTGAAAGTGCAGCTCAAGGGCACCAGCAAATCCCTTCATGACAGCTTCCGTGCAATTGGATTCAAGCTGAAGATCTGAGAATGGCTCACTGTCACAGGCCCAGTCGCCTTACTTGTCCGTAAAGAGCGTTGCTCGAACAACGTGGCCAATACGCAAGGAGTGACGGCTTTTAAGCACGGTGCGCACCAGATGAATATGGCTGGAGAGATCTTCTTTCAAAGAGGGCGGTAGAGGAGAAGTTGCGTGGTTTTCCGGCTCGCCGAACTGCTGAACAAGAGTATCTGGCGCGGGCGCACTCAACCGAATAAAAGCCTCCTGGGTTAGAACTGCCTGATCAAGAGCATCCTGCCGGATAGTATCCACATAGCGAAGAAACCCTTCTTCTGCCAGCCATAACAAGGTGCCAAAGCATGCCATATGGCGCTTGCTATGCAGCCCGAACTCGTCCGGTTGATCTGCGCCTGCAATATCTTCCACAAACAGGTTCACCCGCCTGGGGAAGGCGTTGTATAGCTGCACCAAGGCAACGGCTGCGTCTTTGTAGAATTCTTCGATATGGATGTCAGCCATAATTCACTTCTTATTTGCCTGCTGCTTTACTGTCTGTATTTGCTGAGGAAGTTGCCCAGCCTGGTCATGGCATCCTCCAGCGTGTCTTTTCGGGGCAGGAATACGACCCGCAGATGTTGCTTGTCATCAATATTGAACGCTGAGCCCTGAACCAGAAGGATTTTCTCTTGCAGGAGAAGATCCAGAACCAGTTTTTCATCATTTATTACCGGGTGTATTTTTGGATCCAGTCGCGGGAACAGGTAGAGAGCGCCTTGGGGCTTTACGCAGCTTACACCAGGGATGTCATTGAGCATCCGCCAGGCAGTTTCCCGTTGCTCGTATAATCTGCCCCCGGGAGCAACCAGATCGTTGATTGACTGATAGCCGCCCAGAGCTGTCTGTATGGCCAATTGCGCTGGCACGTTAGCACACAGACGCATATTGGAAAGCATGTCGATGCCCTCAATCAGGTCTTTGGCCAGGTGCTTGGCGCCGCTGATAATCATCCAGCCTGATCGGTAACCGGCAGCCCGATAATTTTTGGAAAGCCCGTTATAGGTAAAGAAGAGCACATCATCTGCCAGTGAAGCAGTAGAAATGTGTTGCGTACCGTCATAGAGAATCTTGTCGTAGATCTCATCTGAAAGCACGATCAGGTTGTGTTTGCGGGCAAGCTCAATAACCTGCTCCAGCAATTCCTGGCTATAAACTGCACCCGTAGGATTGTTCGGGTTGATCAGCACGATTGCACGGGTGCGGTTTGTTATCTTTTTACGGATATCGTCGATATCCGGGAACCAGTTTTGTTCTTCGTCGCAACGATAGTGCACGGGCTTGCCACTGGAAAGTGTCACGGCGGCTGTCCACAAAGGGTAGTCCGGTGCAGGGATCAGAACTTCATCGCCCGTGTTGAGCATGGCTTGCATGGTCATCACAATCAGTTCGCTGACACCGTTACCCAGAAATATGTCGTCAATATCGACTTTGTCGATGCCTCTTTGCTGGCAGTAGTGCATGACTGCCTTACGCGCAGAAAACAGGCCTTTTGACTCCACATAACCCTGAGCCTGTTGCATGTTGTAGATCACGTCTTGCTGGATCTCTTCGGGAACATCCAGTTCAAAAGATGCAGGGTTACCAATATTGAGCTTGAGTACCCGGTGACCTTCTTCCTCGAGTCTGCGCGCTTCCCGCATAACTACGCCACGTATTTCATAGCACACGTTATCCAGCTTGGCGGATTTGTAGTAGTTCTGCATAAGACCCGGGCTTCCTCAGTCAATAAACGTAAAACAGGCACCTGCCGTAAAGGCAAACCCCTATTCTAGCGGAGGCGAGGCCAACGGCAACAGGGGAATTGTGATGAATTATGGCGGGTTAGCATTATATTGGGTTTATTTCCGCTTCGAGAATCGTTGCATGGGTTGGTTTTTCAATGTAGTGTCCAATTAAGTTGTGTGCAATATAAATATTTGATCGTAAGAAATGCTTGGGTTTGCAGGCATTCATGATTTTGTCAGGGAGAAATTTGTGTCTACTAGCTCTATATATGATTTCACTGTTCGAGATATCAAAGGTAATGAAAAGTCCATGGCTGACTACCAGGGCCAGGTTCTGCTGATCGTGAATACAGCCAGCAAATGCGGATTAACGCCGCAGTTTGAAGGCTTGCAGGCTTTGCACAAGGAGCTTGGGGAGAAAGGGCTTGAGGTGCTTGGGTTTCCGTGCAACCAGTTCTTGAACCAGGATCCTGCTGATGACAAAGCTATCAGTGAGTTCTGCAGCCTGAATTACGGCGTGGATTTTCCAATGTTTTCAAAGATTGATGTGAATGGTGAGCACGCAGATCCTTTGTTCCGGTTTCTGAAATCTGAGGCTAAAGGGCTTCTCGGTTCCGAAAAAGTAAAATGGAACTTCACGAAATTCCTGGTGGGGCGTGATGGCAAGGTGCTACGCCGTTATCCGCCCACTACCAAGCCTGAAGATATTAAGGCAGATATTGTAAAACTGTTGTAGGGCCTGGTTTTGAGCGATTTGCTGGCACTGGATAATCAGATCTGTTTTAGCCTGTATGCGGCCAACCGGGCAATTACCTCAAGGTATCGCCCATTGCTTGCCGAGCTTGGGCTTACCTACCCACAATACCTCGTAATGTTGGTGCTCTGGGAGCGGGCAAGTGCCAATCAGCCAACCCGCGTTTCAGATCTTGGTACACGATTGCGGCTGGATTCGGGCACGCTTACGCCCCTGTTGAAACGCTTGGCTCTGCGGGGGCTGATTCACAGGGAGCGACGTCAGGATGACGAGCGAGTGGTAACTATATCGCTGACAGACGAGGGCGCAGGCTTGAGGGTACAGGCGGCGCAAGTTCCGCAAAAACTGCTGTGCGGTCTGGATGTTACTCCGGAACGCTTGCATGCCCTGAAGCAAGAGCTGAATGCGGTGCTGAAGGCTATTGAGACTCAGGGGGGCGGGGAGGAGCCCAGCGCGTAACGGCTTCGGTTAACTGCTTACGATTATAGGGCTTGGTGATGTAATCGTTCATGCCACTGGCAAAGCAGTCTGCCCTGTCTCCCTGCATCACGTTGGCCGTAACAGCAATCACGGGCAAGTTCTTCCAGTCCGGGTTTTTTCGGATTCGGCGAGTTGTTTCGTAGCCATCCATAACCGGCATCTGGCAATCCATAAGTACAAGGTCGTAATGCCGTTGTTCCAGTGCCTCTAGAGCCAGTTGCCCGTTTTCCGCGATATCGGCATGGTGTCCCATTTTTCTCAGCAGAGTAGATGCGACCATCTGGTTTACCTCGTTGTCTTCCACCAGGAGTATCTGGAGAGCGTCTTGTGGCGTTGTGGTAGGTTTGGGCAAACCGGCCGGTTCGGAATTTTTTTCGAGGTTATCCCTGTTAGGGTTGCTGTATATCGGTAGTGGAAGGGTCACGGTAAAGCGGGTTCCCTGCCGCTCTTTCGACTCAACGGTTATTTCGCCGTGCATGCGCTCAATTAACTGACGACAGAGTGTCAGGCCCAAGCCGGTGCCACCATACAGACGTGTGGTTTGCGTATCGGCCTGGGAGAAGGGTGAAAAGATCCTGCGCAGGCCTTCCTTGCTCATGCCTATGCCGGTATCGGATACCTCGATGGTCATAACGCCAGCCGAGTATCCTGCGTCTATACGCACGCTGCCCGTTTCTGTGAACTTGATAGCGTTGCTAAGCAGGTTGTTCAGGATCTGTCTTACACGGGTTGGGTCACCCAGGAACTGTTCTGGAAAATCAGGGTCTGTTTCTGCAATTAGCTCAATACCCTTCTTGCCAGCCTGCTGGGTGTGCAGCGTTGCACACTCTTCAATGAGGCCGCGCATGCTAAAGGGAATGGTTTCGAGGTTGAGTTTTCCGGCCTCAACTTTCGAAATATCCAGAATATCGTTGAGTATGCCAAGCAGGCTTTCGCCTGCGGACAAGGCGATTTCAAGGCTATGGTGTTTTGAAGGGTCTTGCTCGGCTTCCAGGGCAAGCCCAAGCATCCCCAGTACACCGTTGAGTGGTGTGCGTATTTCATGGCTCATGCTGGCGAGAAAGTTTGCCCTGGCCTTGGCCCGACGCATGGCATCTTCTTTGGCTTTTACCAGAGCCCGATTGCCCCGCTGTAACGCCTGATTCTTGTCGGATATTTCCCGTGTGCGGCTTTCAACTTCGTGTTCCAGTTCGCTCGAATAGTTTTTCATGGCACTTTCCGCCTGGCGTAGCTGCGCCAAGGTGGTATCTATGGTTTCCAGGTGTTGGTTGATAATTCCGACCATTGTGCCAATTTCATCTTGCCGGTGGCCTGGCGGCACGGGTAGACGAATTTTTTCCGGCGAATCCGCTTTTACCTCGCTGAGTGCATTGATCACGCTGAGCATGGGGCGCGTCAGTATCAGGTAGAAAATCAGAAGAAGTGATGCTGAAAGAATGAGGCTTTTCAGAAAACCGCTAACCAGCGTGTAACTGGCTCGCTCCAGAAACTGCAAGCCGTAGTGGTATGTGTCAATTGTTACAACAAGCTGGCCAAGTGGCAGGCTGTTGAGTTGGGTGACTCGCAGTTGGCGGCTGAATACCTTGCTTGGACCGAACAGGTGGTCACTGATCCATCGGTAGGGTGAGTCCGGGCTCTTTTTGCTGGCAGAGGCCATGGTGCTGTCGTCGCTGTCCACGATTCGCGCATCGATGGTGGCCGGGTGCCGAAGGAGGCCGTCGAGCAGTTCTTCGGCCAGGCGCACGTCGATATTGTAAGCAATCTGGGAGGCCGGGTTGTGGCTGATCTCAATCAGCGCCTGGATGTCCTCTTCCATAGACTTGTGTGCGGAAAAGTAATCCAGGGTGATTTGTACAATATTAAGAATAACGCCTAGCACCATCGCAATCAGGACTGTGTCACGTGTGAGGCGATAGGAGAGGCGGTGTTTAAAGCCTTTAGTCATCGTAGTCGGCTTTCTTCTTCCACTCTTCATCGTGAAGAAAGTCGTCCCATTGTTTGTCTAACTTGGAACCGGACTCCGCAGGGCTCGCGTTGCCACCCTCTGTCATCATGGCTTCCAGTTCCTTTATGCGAATCCGGAAGCTCTTGACCGCTTTCATGGCAAGCGGGTTATCCTGTGATTTGCCCATTTCTGTGCTAGCCAAATGGTAAGCATGAATGGCTTTACGTATCTCGTTCTGTCGAATAAGGTCGCGCGCTTGAAACACGTGCAGGTCTGCGTGGGTTTTGTGCACCAGAAAAAGAACATACTTCAGGTTCTTTTTCGCTGTTGCTGCATCAATGCGGCCGCTTTTGTGCATGGATTCAATCAGCTTAAACAGATTTTGAAGCAGATCTTTGGCTGCATTCGATTTTTCCACCGAATCAATTTTGATCTGCCTTATCTCGTCGCGGTTTTCCCGAACCAGTATTTTCCGTTGCTCTGCAGATTCGCGCCACTGGCTGACGGGCAGACTGGATTTAAGTCCTGCTAAATCGTTACAGATGTCCAGCATGCGCTTGAGCAATAAAAGCTTCAGTTCAGGTGTCAGATATTGACCGGGAATTTCTGAGAGAAGGCGCTCACAGCGCTTATAGTTGTCCCCGAGGGCCGTGATTTTACGTGCGCGCTCAATGCGGGCTTTTTCACGCATTTGAGTGACGACAATAACGATGATCGATACGACAACGATGGCCGCCAAGGCAAGGACAATTGTGATGGTATTCATTTGTTATCTAATGACTCCGGCTTTTGGGCAAGTCATGCCTGCGACAGAATTCTGACTCGATGTACCGAAACTTCCGGCAAGTATCAGAAAGATTAGCAGAAATATTGCATTGAAACCGGAATCAAATGTGAAAGTTCGTTTTGTATATTGATTCTGTGAATTTTGCAATTGTTGTATATTAGATTGGTGAATGGTGTTTAAAGGTCCCGCTTGGTCCATGGTAATTTATGCGTTCTGGAGTTGTTCATGAATCTTTCCCGTATTGATCTCAATCTTCTTGTGTATCTGGATGTCTTGCTGAGAGAGCGCAATGTAACCAAGGCAGCAAATCACCTGAGCATTACCCAGCCGGCCATGAGCAACAGCTTGCGCCGATTGCGGGACCTGTTCGGTGACCCTTTGCTGGTTCGAACCAGTGAGGGAATGACCGCTACCGAGCGCGCACAAGAATTACAGCCTTTGGTAAGGAGTATCCTTTCAGACATTGAGCAGGCGGTGCAGGAAAAAACGCCGTTTGCGGCGCTGGAAAGCCAGCGGGTGTTCCGCATCATGGCCAGTGACTATGCTGAATCCTGCCTGATGCCAAGGGTGTTGCGTCGAATTCGGCAAGAAGCACCTTATGTGACGCTTGATGTTCTTACTCCAAGTGATGTGAGTTTTCTGGATGTTGAGCAGGGCCGCCTGGATATGGCGATTAACCGGTTCGACAAAATCCCGCAGTCGTTTCACCAGAAAACTCTTTGGATAGAATACTTTGCCTGCCTGATGAATGCCCGGAACCCGATCCTGAAAGAGCCCTTCACCCTGGATTCATACTTGGGGGCCAGTCATATATGGGTCAGTAAAACCGGGTTTGGTGTGGGCGTCGGGGTAAACCCCAAGGACGTCCAGAGGCTTGGTTGGGTTGATGAGGCATTGTCCCGTATGGGTAGCAAGCGGCAAATTTCAGTGTTTACCCGGCATTATCAGTCGGCCATGCTTTTGGCAGAACAGCACGATCTTATTGCCACACTGCCATCCCGAGCGGCCTGGCTGCAAAAAGACAATGCAAATCTGGTGGTGAAAATCCCACCCTTTGAGATCCCGCCTTTTGAACTTAAAATGGCCTGGAGCCCGCTGCTGCAGCACAACTCCGATCATCAGTGGTTACGAAGACTGATTTCAGACGTTGCTGAGGAGGTAGATGAGGAGTTTGCACCCTTCGGTGCCCGCTTTGAGTCGGCAGACGCGCTCCCGACACCCCCTTAGATCGGTAACTCCCGCAGTTCAAGAGAGCTGCGGCCGGCATTCCACATGCGCTGGAAGTTTTCAGACAACAACCTGACACGCCCGCTGTCTGCGAAGCTGGCGAACCCGGAAGGTCGGATAAAGTCATGTCGGTAAACCACGCCTTCACGATCTGCGAGAAGAAATGGCTGGTCTTCATAAGGGTAGTCGCTGTTGATCAACCTGAGGTCAATTCGGCTGGGTAATCGCCGCATTAGTTCGACCAGTTGATGACGGCGCTTTATCAGCGGTTGATCATCATGAATCAACAGGCGGATTTCGCTCAGCCGGTGGCGGCGAGCGAGGTCAGAGACCAGTTCCCGGAACCTGCCGCGATCATAAAGTTCGTGATCCAGTATGCGGTCGTACAGCCACAGTCGCTGGCTCGTCTGTCCTACCACCGAATCCATCAGTTCCAGCAGACCGCTTTCGCTTTCAAAAAGCCAGGATTGTGGGTCTTTGCCCAGTTGCAGAGGTGTAAGCCTTCCGGAGCCTGCCTGCGCTGCAAGCAGGGTCGGGGCCAGGCAGCGCATATCCAGATGAGGGATGCCGGCATCGTCGTATGGTTCGGAGCATACATGGAAGCCGGCCCGCTCATAGAATGCAATGGCGTGCTGCTGGGCTGAGAGCTTTAGCTCCTGGTATTGCCCGGCAGATTCAGCGATCAGGTGCCGAAGCAGAGCTTCACCGATTCCCTGGCCACGGAACGCGGGTAGTATGGCCATACGTCCTATATGACCGGTTTCGTCCATGGTCGAAAACAGTCGGGCCACGCCAACCGGTGTATTGTCAGGAAGTACCGCGAGAAAATGATCGGCAATTTCGTCGGTGTCGTCCCACTCCAGTTCAGGTGGCACCTTTTGTTCTTCAACAAAGACTTTCTGGCGAATGTCCCGTATATGCCCCGGGGCAAGTTGCCAGCTGTATTTTCGAATCCGAACGGTCATGGCATCACTCGAAATACACAGAGCCCTGATTATAGAGGTTTGTCAGTAACCCGAGCAGGGCAGGGTCGCCAGCGAACTGCTTCAGCGCACTCATATCAATGCGTGCTCCTGCACACAGCAGGGGCGCCAGAGGGCGCGCATCACCCTTGAGGAGAAACTGTTCGCCGTCTGCAAACAGGGCCGTTTCGTCGCTTTCTTCATGGTACGCAAAACGGGAACCTTCGTTCCAGCGCAATTGCTCACCCGCACGGATAGCTTCGGCGATGTCTTCGTCTGCAACGGGCTCCTCCGCAGGCACCACCACATCCATGTTTTTGGGCGTGGTGGCGTACTGGCCAAACCATAAAGCCAACTGGCGCTTGTCGTCCAGTTTCTCTCTGAGCAGGGCCTGCAAGCGGTCGATAACACCAGGCTCGATGGTGCCGGGGTTCTCCTGAACTTGCAGGTCCGGGTCATTCATGTGGGCATCAGCCCCCGGCTGGTTGCACAGAAAGTCAGTGAATCCGGTAAGCAGGTCGTCAACAGTGGGTGCGCGAAAGCCCACTGACAAAGTGATGCAGTCATCTTCGGCTACGCCGTGATGACCTATGCCTGGCGGCAGGTACAGCATGTCGCCAGGCTCAAGGGTTACGGTTTCTTCGCCTTCCCAGCTGCTGAGTATGCGCAGGGGAGTGCCTTCTACCCGGGGTGAGGTCTGATCGCAGCGGCCACCGAAGGTCCAACGGCGGTGCCCCTGTGCCTGCAGCAGGAATACATCATACTGATCGTAGTGAGGCCCTACGCTGCCGCCTTTGGGCGCGTAGCTGGCCATAATGTCGTCCAGGCGCCAGTTAGGCACAAAACGAAAATGCTCGAGCAGATCTGCGATCTCGGGAACCCAGTGGTCCAGGCCTTGCACCAGCAGTGTCCAGTCCTGCGCAGGCAGTTTACTGAAGTGGTCTTCCGGGAAGGGACCGTTTTGCAGTTGCCAGGGCTTGCCGTTATCGTTTTCGATAATGATGCGGGATTCTACGCCTTCCTCGCAGGCAAGGCCGGCGAGTTCGTTGGCGTCAACGGGGCATTGGAAGCCGGGAAATGCCTGGCGGATGACCAGAGGCTTTTTCTGCCAGTAGTCCCTCAGAAATTCCGAAGGCGAAAGTCCGCCAAGCATATCCATGGTGTGTTTCCTCAAGTTAGATGTTGCGGGCCTGATCAACCGCATTGCCGATGTAGTTACCTGGTGTTAGTGCCATCAGTTCTGCTTTGGCGCTGTCTGGCATCTCAAGGGTTTCCACAAAGCTCTGGATCACCTCTGGTGTCATGGATTTGCCACGGGTCAGTGCTTTCAGCTTTTCGTAGGGCTTCTCGATGTTGTACCGGCGCATCACTGTCTGGATCGGCTCTGCAAGCACTTCCCATGCGTTGTCGAGGTCTTCATCAAGGCGCGCGGGGTTGATCTCCAGCTTGCCTAACCCTTTCAGGGTGGCTTCGTAGGCGATCAGGCTGTGGGCAAAACCGACACCCAGGTTGCGCAGTACGGTAGAGTCGGTCAGGTCGCGCTGCCAGCGTGAAATCGGCAACTTGGCAGACAAGTGGCCAAGTACCGCGTTAGCAATACCGAGGTTGCCTTCGGAGTTTTCGAAATCAATGGGATTAACCTTGTGGGGCATGGTAGATGAGCCCACTTCGCCCTCAATGGTTTTCTGCTTGAAGTAGCCCAGTGAAATATAGCCCCAGATATCCCGGTCGAGATCAATCACTATGGTATTGAAACGGGCAACAGCATCGTACAGTTCGGCGATGTAGTCGTGGGGTTCAATCTGTGTAGTGTACGGGTTGAAGTCCAGGCCCAGGTTTTCAATAAAGGTTTTGGCATTGGCTGCCCAGTCCACCGCTGGGTAAGCAGAGATGTGAGCGTTGTAGTTGCCTACGGCGCCGTTAATCTTGCCCAGAATCTCGATGTCGCCAATCTGTTTGATTTGCCGGCGCAGGCGGTACACCACGTTGGCGAACTCTTTGCCAACGGTGGTTGGTGATGCTGTCTGGCCGTGGGTGCGGGATAACATTGGCTGCACGGCATGCTCTTTCGCCAACTCGCTCAGCTTGTCGGCAACCCGGTTCATGGCAGGTAGCAAGCCACTGGCCAAGCCTTCACGGAGCATCAGGGCGTGGGACAGGTTATTGATGTCTTCCGAGGTGCAGGCAAAGTGAACAAATTCGGTGACTGCGTGCAGTTCTGGTAAGCCTGCAATTTGTTCTTTAATAAAATATTCAACGGCTTTCACGTCGTGGTTCGTGGTGCGCTCAATCTCTTTGATGCGCTCGGCATTTTGCAGGTTGAAGTTGCTGACCATGCCGTCAAGAAAGGCGTTTGCCTCTGGGCTGAATGCTGGAACTTCGGTGATCTCCGGGTGCGCCGCCAATTGCTGAAGCCAGCGGATTTCTACTGTCACACGGTTTTTGATCAGGCCGTACTCGCTGAAAATATCACGAAAAACGCTGACTCGGCTGCCATAGCGTCCATCGACCGGGGAAATGGCGGTCAGGGCGTTGAGTTCCATTGAAAACCTCTCAAATAATCAAAGAATCGGTTCAGAAAAAAGGGATAGGCCATAATACACCAGCATGGCGGGTGAATCAGTGGCAACAGATCAGTTATCGAACGAGCGGTTCGCTTTCTCGGCGAGTTCTCGCGCATGTTGAATCACCTTGCGGCGTGACAAAACCAGTTGCCATCGACGTCCGCCGGATTGCCTCCACAGTACCGCTGATCGGATACCTGCCAGCAGAAGTGCCCGTACTTTGGCGGCATTCTCATCTCTCTGCAGGATTGAGGGGTTGCCGCTTACCTGAATACGCAGGCTGAAGGTGCTGATGGTGTCTGTGTAAATGGAGGCCAGGTTGCTGATCAGATTCGAATGCACATAGCCAAAGTGGCTGGCGGTGTGCCTGGCTTGATCAATCCGGCTGCCAATCACTTCCAGCATATCTTTGTCGCGGTTGAGCTTGGATTCCAGGTGAATAAGGTTCAGTACGTAGCGCAGCACCTCAATGTCTTGCTGCTTCTTCTGTTCGCCCATAACGGTAGATAGCGTCACCAACCCCTCACGTACATCGGCCAGTTCGCCGCCGTAAACATCGAGGGTGCTGGCGGGGTCGGTCGCAAACAGCGACCGCAGGCAGGTTTCCAGACTGTCTGTGTTGCAGCTGCCGTTATTAGCAATTTGCTGAACCAGGTTGGCAGCTTGGAATACGCCCGCCAATGCAAGGGTTTGGTCGTGGAGCGACCGGCTCATGGGTGTGAACCCTGTAAAAGCTGTGTGGGCACAATGCGGTCTGGCAGAGCTTCACCGTCACGCCAGGTTTCGGTTATTACACCGCCTCCAAGACAAATGTCACCGTCATAGAAAACCACGGATTGCCCGGGTGTCACCGCTCTTTGGGCGTCATCAAAAACAACTTGAACACCACCATCAATAACCGTGACTTCACAGGCCTGATCCGGTTGGCGATAGCGAGTTTTCGCCATGCAGCGGAAAGTGCTTGCCGGGGGAGCACCTGCAACCCAGTCAATTGGGTCTGATAACAGGCCACGGGAGAAAAGAAGCGGGTGGTGCTTGCCTTGCACCGCAAGCAGTACATTGCGATTCAAATCTTTGCCGGCCACATACCAAGGCTCATCATTAAAATCGCTCAAGCCGCCAATACCAAGACCCTGGCGTTGGCCAATAGTGTGGTACATCAGGCCTTGGTGTCGGCCGATTGTTATACCATCCGGAGTTTCGATATCTCCCGGTTGTGCTGGCAAATACTGCTTTAGAAAGTCGGTAAATTTGCGCTCGCCAATGAAGCAGATACCGGTGGAATCTTTTTTGTCGTGGGTGATGAACCCTTGTTCCTCAGCTATGCGCCGCACCTCAGGTTTTTCCAGTTCACCCACAGGGAACAGGGTGCGGGCGATTCGGTCACCAGAAACGGCATGCAGGAAGTAGCTTTGGTCCTTGTTGCCGTCCAGGCCCTTCAGCAAATGGGCTTTGCCTGAGCCGTCTGAAAGCGGGCGCTGGCGGGTGTAGTGCCCGGTGGCAATATAGTCAGCACCCAGGGTGATGGCGTAGTCGAGAAATGCCCGAAACTTAACCTCTTTGTTGCAAAGGATATCCGGGTTAGGGGTGCGGCCTGCTTTGTATTCAGACAGGAAATGTTCGAAAACACGATCCCAGTATTCAGCGGCAAAACTCGCAGTATGGAGTTTGATTCCGATCGCATCGGCCACCGCTTGAGCATCGGCCAAATCGGTCATGGCGGTACAGTATTCCGTCCCATCGTCTTCGTCCCAGTTCTTCATGAACAGGCCTTCGACCTGATAGCCCTGATCCTTGAGCAACCAGGCGGCAACCGATGAGTCGACACCGCCGGACATGCCAACGATGACGTGGGTTTTCTCGAGGGGCTTGGTTTCGAATGATGGATTTGTCATGACAACTCTGCGCACCGGTGCAAAACGCGGTAGCTTATCATTTTGCGCCGGTTACGTCTGCGAGTCTGCAATGACATCCAGTGGAAAACAGCGACCTTTTCGGTAATCCTCTATGCTTTTGATTACCAGCGGGCTGCGAAGTTTGTCTCCCAGTTGCCGGATGTCCTCCAGCGATAGCCAGTGGGCCGCAATAATACCGGTGTCGAGCTCATCGGTTACCTGTTTGCGAGCCTTGCCAATAAAGCAGAAACGGTAGTAGGTCACTCCGTTAGCAGGTGCCTTATAGGTGTACAGTCCCAGGAAGTGCTCTGGCTCAATGTCCCAGCCGGTTTCTTCCAGTGCTTCCCGGCGCACCGCATCAAGAATTGCTTCATCTTCTTCAACATGGCCAGCCGGCTGATTGAATACCACCTTGCCGCTGCTGCGCTCTTCAACCATCAGGAAACGGCCGTGAGCGTCTTCAACAACCACTGCGACGGTGGCGTGTGGAGTCCAGGTCATGAGCTTCGTCCTCTCCTTGGCGACGTGGCGGAACGTTTGTGTGTCAAGCGCTTCCCGGGGCGTGAGGGCGTAGGCAGATTGATGGGTATTTTCCGGTATTTTCCCGGCTCGAGCCCA
>Ga0209075_1000025_pt1 | contig 108552 bp, 97 predicted proteins | sample Stecom2011_FD_187523 | JGI IMG/M metagenome (GOLD analysis project Ga0209075, IMG submission 187523) | Agricultural soil microbial communities from Utah to study Nitrogen management - Steer compost 2011 (SPAdes) (version 2) | ecosystem: Environmental > Terrestrial > Soil > Agricultural land... | reverse complement strand
GCCGTGCTGATCGAAACGCTGGTGGAACTGGGTGCCAGCGTACGCTGGTCATCATGCAACATTTTCTCCACTCAGGATCAGGCGGCCGCGGCCATCGCCGCCAGCGGTGTACCGGTCTTCGCCTGGAAGGGCGAGACCGAGGAAGAGTACGAGTGGTGCCTGCATAAAACCATCGGTGCGGATATTGACGGCTGGGAACCCAACATGATCCTGGATGACGGCGGCGACCTGACCGAGCTCCTGCACAAAGAGTATCCTCAGGTAATCGCCCGATGCCACGGTGTAACAGAAGAAACCACCACCGGCGTCCATCGCCTGCAGGAAATGCTGCGTGACGGCACCCTCAAGATCCCGGCCATCAACGTGAACGACTCGGTCACCAAGTCCAAAAACGACAACAAGTACGGCTGCCGCCACAGCCTGAACGACGCCATCAAGCGTGCCACCGATCACCTTCTGTCCGGTAAGAAAGCACTGGTGATCGGTTACGGTGACGTGGGCAAGGGCTCGGCTCTTTCCCTGCGCCAGGAAGGCATGATCGTGAAGGTGACCGAAGCCGACCCGATCTGCGCCATGCAGGCCTGCATGGACGGTTTTGAGGTGGTATCGCCCTACCTCAACGGTATCAATACCGGTACCGAACAGGGCATCAATACCGAACTGCTCGGCACCACAGACCTGCTGGTAACTACAACCGGTAACGTCAACGTCTGCGATGCGAACATGCTCAAGGCTCTGAAGAGCGGCGCGGTGGTGTGCAACATCGGCCACTTCGACAACGAAATCGACACCGCCTACATGCGTAAGCACTGGACGTGGGACGAAGTCAAACCGCAGGTACACATTGTCTACCGCGATAAGGCCAGCAACGACCACCTGATCCTGTTGTCGGAAGGTCGCCTGGTAAACCTGGGGAATGCCACCGGCCATCCCTCCCGCATCATGGACGGCTCCTTTGCCAACCAGGTGCTGGCCCAGATCCATCTGTTCGAGCGCAAGTTTGCCGACCTGCCGGAGGATGCCAAGGCCAAGGGTGTCTATGTTCAGGTGCTGCCCAAGCAACTGGACGAAGAAGTCGCCCGTGCCATGGTGGAAGGTTTTGGCGGTGTGATCACCAGAATGACACCCGAGCAGGCAAACTACATTGGCGTACCGGTCGAAGGCCCGTACAAGCCCGATACCTACAGGTACTGATTGGACGACATTATGGAATCCCAGAAGCAATTCAAGCGCCGCTTCAGCTTCGAGTTCTTCCCGCCCAAGACCGACCAGGGCAGAGAAAAGCTGCAGCTTGTGCGCAATCAGCTGGCCGAGGTAAACCCGGATTTTTTCTCGGTGACCTTCGGTGCCGGCGGCTCCACCCGGGACCGCACCATTGAAACGGTTCTGAACCTGCACAAACAGGGTATTTCCACCGCCCCGCACTTGTCCTGTGTGGGCGGTACCCGCGAGGAAATCGGCGAACTGCTCGATGTCTACAAAGCAAACGGCATCAACCGGATCGTGGCTCTGCGTGGCGACCTGCCCTCGGGCATGGGCGCCTCTGGTGAGCTTCGCTATGCCAACGAACTGGTGGAGTTTATCCGCGAGCACAGCGGCGATCACTTCAACCTGGAAGTGGCCGCCTACCCGGAATTTCATCCCCAGGCCCGCAATGCCGAAGAGGATCTGAAGAACTTTGCGCGCAAAGTACAGGCCGGTGCCAGCAGCGCCATTACCCAGTACTTTTTTAACGCCGACAGCTACTTCTACTTTATCGAGCGCCTGGAGCAGATGGGCGTGACCCTCCCGGTGGTACCGGGAATCATGCCTATCGTGAACTTCTCAAGCCTGGTGCGCTTCTCCGACATGTGTGGTGCCGAGATCCCGCGCTGGATCCGCAAGCAGCTTGAAGCCTACGGTGACGACGTTGACAGCATCCGCAAGTTTGGCGAAGAGGTTGTGACCGAGATGTGTGAAAAGCTGCTCAACGCCGGCGCTCCTGGCCTGCACTTTTATACGCTGAATCAGGCGGAACCCAGCCTGTCCATCTGGAAGAACCTGGGGATCAGCGATCGGGAAAAGATCGCCTTCTGAAGCAGGTTGCCCCCGCCAGCGGGGGCACTCCATTCCGTTCTAACTTCATGATTTACTGCAATCCATTTGCTGATGGGCTAACCTGTATCTTGTGCATCCCCAACAAGGTTCCTTGCTGATCCCCGGGCCAGACCGGCATCAGTGTTCTCCGCCGAGCAGGCGGGAGGGACCAAAACAAGAGAAAGGAGCAACTATGAGCACCAATTGGCTGAAAACCCTGAGCGCTGGCCTGGCTTTGTCAGTAGCGGCAACCGCCGTGAACGCCGACACCTTACGGGTGGTGACCGACCCGAGTTTTGTCCCCTTCGAAATGATGGACCAGGAAACCGGCGAAATGATCGGTTTTGATATGGAGATCATCGCCGAGGTAGCCGAGCGGGCAGGCTTTGATTACGACCTCAATACCATGGACTTCAACGGTATTATTCCCGCCCTGCAAACCGGTAACGTGGACATTGCCATTGCCGGCATTACCATTACCGACGCCCGCCAGCAAATTGTTGACTTCTCCGACCCCTACTACGACTCCGGTCTGCGTATTCTGGTGCGCCAGAACAACGACGACGTTGATGAAATGGACGACCTGGACGGCAAGAAGATCGGCACCAAGATCGGCAGTACCAGCTACGACTTCCTGATGAAAAGCCTGGATAACAATGACGGCGTTACCCCCTACCCGGGCAGCTCCGACATGTACATGGCCCTGATGTCCGGCGCCATTGATGCGGTCTTCTACGACGCCCCCAACGTCGGCTATTTTGCCAGCACCCGGGGTGAGGGCAAGGTCAAGACCGTGGGGCCCCTGTACGAGGGCCAGCAATACGGTATCGCTCTGAAAAAGGGCAGCGAATGGGTTGAGAAGGTCAACGAAGCCCTGGCGGAAATCAAAGAGGACGGCACCTACAAAACCATCTACGAAAAATGGTTTGGCCCCATGCCTGAAGACGGCTGATCCTCCTTCATACCTGGCCGGGGTAGCTCCTGCCCCGGCTTTTTCCGCCCAACCCAACGGAGATTCGCACTGTGGAATTCCAGTTTCAGTTTGACTGGCAGGCGGCCATAAACTCCATTCCCTATCTTGCCAAAGGCATCCCCTACACCCTGATGATTTCGTTCGGTGGCCTGATCATCGGGTTTGTCCTCGGCATTATCTTTGGCTTGCTGAGCATCAATAAAAAGTGGTACTTGCGCTGGCCCGCCACCGCCTACATCGAGATCTTCCGCGGCACCCCCATTCTTGTACAGGTGCTGTTCATCTTTTACGGCCTTCCTGATCTGGTGGGCGGGCCGATTGACCCGCTCACCGCCGGCATTGCAGCGATTGCCCTGAACTCCGGTGCCTATATCTCAGAGGTGGTGCGCGGTGGCGTGCAATCCATCGACCCTGGCCAGAGCGAAGCCGGCCTGTCTCTGGGTCTGTCCCGTACCCAGACTTTCTGGTTTATCACCTGGCCCCAGGCTTTCCGCCGCATGATCCCGCCGCTGGGCAACCAGGGCATTGTCAGCATCAAGGATACCTCCCTGTTCTCGGTCATCGGAGTTGGCGAACTGGTCCGCCAGGGGCAGGTCTACATTGCCAATACCTTTACCGCGTTCGAGGTCTACTTTGTGGTGGCCATCATGTACCTGGCAATCACCCTGTCCCTGTCACTGATTCTGCGGTTGCTGGAGCGCCGCGGTGTTGCCTCGGCCTGAAGGAGCCCATGAATGAGCGCGATTGTAAAAATAAAGGGCATGAACAAGCACTTTGGCAAGCTGCATGTCCTGAAGGATATTGACCTGGTTGTCGAACAGGGCGAAGTAGTGGTGATTATTGGCGCCAGTGGTTCCGGCAAATCCACCCTGATTCGCTGCGTCAACGGGCTGGAAGAGTTTGAGTCCGGCACACTGGAGGTAGACAGCCAGCAGGTGGCGCCCAACGGCCAGAGCCAATCGGTACTGGCCGACATCCGCAAGGAAGTGGGCATGGTGTTCCAGCAGTTCAACCTGTTCCCTCACCTGACGGTGAGAAAGAACATCATGCTGGCCCCCATGAAGGTAAAAAACACCGCCAAAGTGATTGCCAATGCAACCGCAGAGCGGTTACTGGATCGGGTAGGCATCGGCAGCCAGGCCGACAAATACCCCAGCCAGCTCTCCGGCGGGCAACAACAAAGGGTGGCCATTGCCCGCGCCCTGGCCATGGAGCCCAAACTGATGCTGTTTGATGAGCCAACCTCGGCACTCGACCCGGAAATGGTCGGCGAGGTACTGGACGTCATGCGGGAGCTGGCCCGGGTAGGGATGACGATGATGGTGGTTACCCACGAAATGGGCTTTGCCCGGGAAGTGGCCGACCGGGTGATCTACATCCATGAAGGGCAGATTGTTGAGGAAGGCAAGCCTGCCGATGTCTTCGACAACCCGCAAAATGAGCGCACCCAGGCCTTCCTGTCCCGGGTACTGGCGCACTGATACAGGGCGGCATGGTCAGATCAGCTGTCGGGTAACCTCGTACTCCCGCTCAATCTTTGTGTGGGAGTCTTCCGCCAGAAACCTGGCCACTTTCTTACCCAGCAGCGGCACATCGCAGCGTACCGTCAGGCTGACATAATTAATGCAGCGGTTGCCATTACCCAGCAACCGCATCTCGCCCTTGATCCTGGCCGGTACGCCGTCGATTTTTACCCGGAACTCACAATGCCACTCATCATCGTCTTTACGGAACCAGTGCTCTTCCTGGCGCACTTTGTTCCACTCCCGATGGAACCCTGACAGGACACCGGGCACCGGGGCTGAGGTCATCATTTCGCGCTCGATCACCAGCTTGCCCGATACCTCGTCTTTTGTAAGCTCCGCCAGTCGGACATTGCGAGTTCCCAGCTTCTCGTTCTTCCGAAGAATCAGGCTTTTGCTGAAAAACTGCTCCATCAGATAATCAACGCCAGCGTCATAAGGGTGCTTCAGATTAAGCTCCATATTCGCCTCCTGCTAATTTTCACGTATTGTTGCTGTGAGCCGGTCCGCCAACATTGGCCGACCGAGCGCCGGATACTGGCATGGAAGCCATCCGGCCCGTTCACAAAGCGCTGTTCACAATCCGGACTGTTAAGGTTAACGGCAGCCACGTATCATGGCCGCTCTGCCGATCACCAACCGCCCGGGAGGGCCGACAGGAGACAACCATGCGCAACGCCGACCTGGTCGCAAGAGACCTGAAATCCGTGTGGCATCCCTGCACCCAGATGAAAGACCACGAGACCCTGCCGCTGGTACCCATCAGGCGCGGTGAAGGTGTGTGGCTGGAAGACTTTGAGGGCAACCGCTTTATCGATGCCGTCAGCTCCTGGTGGGTTAACCTGTTTGGGCACGCCAATCCGCGCATCAACGCAGCGATCCAGGCTCAGATCGGGCAACTGGAACACGTGATACTGGCAGGCTTTACCCACGAGCCCGTGGTCAATCTCTCTGAACGGCTGATTGAAGTGACGCCCGAAGGGCTGACCAAATGCTTTTATGCCGACAATGGCTCCTCGGCCATCGAGGCGGCCCTGAAGATGAGCTATCACTACTGGAAAAACCTCGGCCAGCCCGGTAAGAAGAACTTCGTAAATCTGAGCAACAGCTATCACGGCGAGACCCTGGGTGCTCTGGCGCTGGGCGATGTGGCGCTGTACAAGGACACCTACCAGCCGCTGCTGATGGAGGTGCTGACCGCGCCGTCTCCGGATGCCTATCACCGGGAGCCGGGAGAGACCGAAGAAGCGTATGCCCTGCGTCAGTTCGAAGCCATGGAGACGCTGCTGGCCGAACGCCATGCTGAAATCTGCGCGGTGGTGGTAGAGCCACTGATTCAGTGTGCCGGCGGCATGCGGATGCACCATCCGGTTTATCATACCCGTCTGCGTGAGGCCTGCGACCGCTATGATGTACACCTGATTGCCGACGAGATTGCGGTTGGCTTTGGCCGCACCGGCACCCTGTTTGCCTGTGAACAGGCCGCCATCACACCGGATTTCATGTGCCTGTCTAAAGGGCTCACCGCCGGCTACCTGCCACTCTCGGTTGTGTTGACGACAGAGACGGTGTACAACGCCTTTTACGACGATTACCAGACCCTGCGGGCTTTCCTGCACAGTCACAGCTACACCGGCAACGCCATTGGCTGTGCCGTCGCACTGGCTACCCTGGATATCTTCCGGGACGAGAACGTCATCGAGAACAACCGGGTGCTGTCGCGCTGCATGGCCGACTCCGTCGCCCACCTGGCCGACCACCCCCATGTGGCCGATATCCGCCAGCATGGCATGACACTGGCCATTGAAATGGTTAAGGAAAAAGCCGGGAAGACGCCTTTTCCCTGGCAGGAGCGCCGGGGCATCAAGGTCTACCAGCATGCCCTTACCCGCCAGGCCCTGCTGCGCCCGCTGGGGAATGTGGTTTACTTTATGCCGCCCTATGTCATCACTGAAGATCAGATCCGGCACCTGGCTCAGGTAGCCACCGAAGGGATCGAGATCGCCACCAAGGACTGAACACCCCGGTATGAGAATTCCCCGCATCTACACCAACAGCCCACTGAGTACAGGCACCCGCTGCGAGCTGGATGAAAGCGCCGCCAACCATGTCGGGCGGGTCCTGCGTATGCAGCCCGGCCAGGAGCTGTACCTGTTTAACGGTGATGGCCAGGACTATACCGCCACCATTGCCGAGGTCAGCAAAAAGGTGGTCGGGGTCACCGTGACCGCCACCGCCGCCAACCCCACCGAGTCGCCGCTCCAGATCACTCTGGGCCAGACCTTGTCCAAAGGCGACCGGATGGACTATGCCGTACAGAAAGCGGTTGAGATGGGTGTTACCCGTATTGTGCCACTGACCAGCGAGCGCTGTGATGTGAAACTCAAGGGCGACCGGGAAGACAAACGCCTGCGCCACTGGCAGCAAATCGCGATCAGCGCCGCCGAGCAATGTGGCCGGGCCCGTGTCCCGGAAATCCTGCCGGTGATGGATCTCCCCCAGTGGCTCGGGCATACCCGTAACTGCGACCTGCGGCTGGTCCTCCACCACCGTACCGAACAATCCCTGGACACCCTCGCAAAGCCGGCCCACGTGGCTCTGATGATCGGTCCGGAAGGCGGCCTGAGCGCCGGCGAAATCACCCTGGCCGAGCAGCATGGGTTTAAGCCGGTTGCCCTCGGGCCCCGGGTTTTGCGCACGGAAACCGCGCCCGTGGCAGCAATGGCCCTGTGCCAGTGGCTGTGGGGGGATATCGGCCGCTGAGGCTGAATGGCCTTCGTTAGCGTTTTCAGGTGGCGGTTGAGTCATTGACAGATCCAGCCACCGGCAACATCATCCGTGACTTACTGTTGGCTTGACGCCGCTTGCACCACAACCAGAACAACCGCGAGTAACTGATGACTAGCCTGCTTACCAATCCTGAATTCTGGCAGTACCTGAGCATCCCGATGGTGGCGGCCCTCATAGGCTGGAGCACCAACTGGCTTGCCATCAAGATGACCTTCTACCCACTGGAATTCATCGGCAAACCACCATTACTGGGCTGGCAAGGCATTATTCCCTCCAAGGCGCGGAAAATGGCCGCCATCAGCGTCGACGCCACCATTTCCAAGATCGGTACCGTGCAGGAAATCTTCGCTCAGATTGATCCCAAGGTGCTCGCCGCCCACATCATTTATACGGTCGACCCGCGGATCGAAGAGTACGTCGACGAGATGATGCTGAGAGAGTACCCCACCTTCTGGGAAAACCTTCCGGTGTCGGCCCGCAAGATGGTCTACGAGCGGGTACGGAAGTCCACCCCCCAGCTGGTGGATAACCTCGTGGAAGATGTCTCTGACAACATCGAAGGGCTGCTGGACATCAAAAGCATGGTGATTGAGCGGCTGGCCCGGGATAAAAAACTGCTGAACCGGATTTTTCTGGAGTGCGGCGACGTCGAGTTCCGCTTCATCATCAACTCGGGCCTCTACTTCGGCTTTCTGTTCGGCCTGATCCAGATGGCCGTGTGGTACTTCTACCCCGCAGTGTGGGTGCTTCCGTTTTTCGGGCTTCTGGTAGGCTGGGCCACCAACTGGATCGCTTTGAACGTCATCTTCCGGCCCTTGCGGGAGCACAGAGTCGGCCCCCTGCGACTGCAGGGGTTGTTTCTCAAACGCCAGACCGAGGTCGCCGAGGCGTTCTGTCACATTGTGACGCATGAGATCCTGACCGTAGGCAACATTATTCAGGCCATTCTGGACGGTCCCAAAGGCGACCGTGCCCGCAATATGGTGAAAAAGCACATCAAGCCACTGGTGGATGAAACCGCCGGCATGGGCAAGGCGCTCACTCAGGTGGCCTTCGGCCCGACCGGCTTCGCCACCCTGAAAAACCAGGTCGGCGAAAAGGCCATCGAAATATCCCAGACTTCGTTCAATAACCCGGTATTCGAGAAGGACCGCGCCCGGTCGGTGGAAGCCATCATGGTTGAACGTATGGTGGCGCTGTCATCCGAAGAGTTTCAGGACCTGCTGAGGCCCTGTTTCCAGGAGGACGAAATCAAGCTGATTCTGGTGGGCGCTTTCCTGGGCTTTGTGGCCGGCGTGTGCCAGCTGGTCTTCGTATTCGGCGAGGCTCTTATCTGAGCAGCTCCGCGAACGTGGTCTCTGCGGCCGCTCCTGGCCCGGCACCCAGCAGTTGCTCAGGCAGGGTACGGACCGGCAGGCGCTCGACTACCCGGTCCTCATCACGCCGGGCGGCCTGCAGCACCTGGCCGACGGTAATCAGGTCCAGCGTTCGCGCCGGCACCAGCTGATCGCCATTGTGCCCGGCCAGGCTCAGCAGGCCGGCACGGATCAATTTGTCACTGATATTGCGGGTGATCTCACCCGGAATTCGCATCTGGTACTCAAGCTCTTCCTGCTGCGGCGCCGGCTCACCCCGGCTGAACGGCCGCGCCACCAGCCACATCAGTGTCAGGGCCACACGCTCCTGCAGCTCCGGCGCCAGCTGAACCTCCCGCCGCTTTGCCACGGCGCCGGGATTCTGCAGGTAGTAGGCCAGGCTGGCACCAAGCAGCAGAATCATCCAGTTCAGATAGATCCAGATCAGCATGATGATGCCCACGGCAAAACCGGAGTATATCGCCGCATACTTGGTTGAGCCCGCCACGAACGAGGCGAAGATCATCCCCGCCGCCTGCCAGGACACACCGGCGATGACACCGGCAATGAAGGCATAGCGCAATTTCACCCGGGTATTGGGAATAAACACGTACACAAAGGTGAAGGCGGCCACCACCAGGAAAAACGGTGTAAACCGGCTGAGTGCCAGAATCAGCGAGCCAAAAGGTTCAATGGCAACGATATCCTGCATCACCTTGGAGGAAAATACCGTCGCCGTGACCCCGATGGCAGAGACAATCAGCAGCGGGCCCACCATGATGACGCTCAGATAGTTACTGAACCGCTGGGCAATGGAGCGCATCTCCGGCACATGCCAGATCATGTTGAACGAACGTTCCACCTTCTGTACCAAAGAAATCACGGTATAAACCAGAAGCGCCAGGCCCACTGAGCCCAGAACGCCGACCTTCACGTTATCCACAAAGCCGAGAATCCGCTCGGCCATCTGTATACCCTGGGGTCCCATCGGCTGGAAGAACTGGAACAGGAACGGTTCCATGCGCTCATGCACCCCCAGCGCCTTGAGCACCGAGAAGCTCAGGGCCAGCAAGGGCACGATACTCAGCAGGGTGGTGTACACCAGACTCATGGCATGCAGAGTAAGCTGGCCGCTGAGTACATCCCGTATCAGGGCGTACACCGAGCGGCCGGTCTTGTAGAGCCAGGTCCATGGCCATTTGCTCGGCGGATTGGGGTTGGCAAGAATCCAGTCTTCAGCGGCCCGGAGCCGGTCTTTCAATTGAAGAGACGCCACATAAGTTCCTGTTTGTCAGTATTTTCTATAGCTTATCAGCGAAACGCCGGTTCACAAGCCGCCAGATTATCCGCGGTGATCCCGACAATTCGTTGCCTCGCCTCGCGGCTCGCCCAGGCCGAATGCGGGGTAAGGATCAGGTTCGGAATATCGTCGGCCAGCAGCGGGTTACCCCGGCGCGGTGGCTCCTCGGTGAGCACATCAAAACCGGCACCGGCGATCTCGCCCTTCCTCAACGCATCCGCCAGCGCCGACTCATCCACCAGACCGCCGCGGCTGGTGTTGATCAGCAGCGCACTGGATTTCATCAGCGCCAGCTCCCGGGCACCGATCAGGTGGCGGGTTTCATCGGTCAGCAGGCAGTGCAGAGTCAGCACATCCGCCTGCTTCAGCAGCTCGTCCAGCGGGATCCGCGGCAGGCCACTGACCTCCCCGGCTGCCTGCCCGGGGCGACAGCCCAGCACAACATTCATTCCGAACGCGCGCGCACGTTCAGCCACGCCCTGCCCCAGATCCCCATAACCGACAATGCCGAGGGTCTTACCTTCGAGCTCCATGATCGGGTGGTTCATCAGACAGAACATCTCGCTTCTGGCCCAGGTACCGTTACGGGCATCGCGGTGGTAATCCAGCAGACGGGTCGCCAGCGCCAGGATCAGCGCCATGGTGTGCTGGGCCACAGTCGAGCGGCCGTAGTGGTTTACGTTCAGTACCTCAATACCGTGTTCTCTGGCTGCGGGCAGGTCGATGTTATTGAGCCCGGTGGCCACCACGGCGATGGTTTTCAGTTCCGGATTCGCGGCGAAGTGTTCACGGCCCAGCACCACCTTGTTCACAAGCACAGTGTCAAAACCCCGAATCCGCTCAGCCACCTGTTCTGGCGCAGTTCCATCGTAACAGGTGAGCCCGCCGGCGACTTCTTCAATCGGGCCCAGATCCACATCCTTGCCCAGCGTGGCAGCATCCAGAAAAACAGCTTTCATCTTTTTCTCCTGACTCATGAACCCCAAAGATTAAGGTAGACTGATTACACACGGAAAACGATCAAACTCCCGGAGGCAACCCATGGAACACGAATTCTGGCATGAACGCTGGGCCAATGACCAAACCGGCTTCCACGAGGGTACGGTCAACCAGTACCTGCAGGATCACTGGCCAGAGCTGGCTGGTGAAGGTACCGACGCCGTCTTCGTACCGCTGTGCGGTAAAGCCCGCGACATGTGGTGGCTGCACGATCGCGGCCACCCGGTTCTCGGCGTTGAGCTGAGTGAGATCGCCTGCAAGGACTTCTTCGAAGAGGCTCAGGAAAAGGCCCAGGTCCAGCCGGCCGAGCCCTTCACCGTGTTCCGCCACAAGGATCTTCAGCTCTGGTGCGGTGATTACTTCCAGCTGGTACCGGATGACCTCAGGCACATTCGCCTGGTATACGATCGCGCCGCGCTGATTGCCCTGCCTCCGGCCATGCGCGAGCGTTACGTAGAGCACCTGAGCGCCGTTATTCCGGATGGTACAAGAATCCTGCTGATTACGCTCGACTATGACAACGCCGAGATGCAGGGCCCGCCGTTCAACGTCAGTGACACAGAAGTTCTCCGTCTTTACGGCGAAGACTACGACATCCGGCAGGTGATGAAACAGGACATGGCCCGGGACAATCCGTTCGCAAAGCGCCGGGGCCTGCATAATGGCGCAACCGAAAGCGTCTTCGTACTGACCCGGAAATAACTGCCCTGCCCCGGGGGGGCACCAGCCCCCCTCGCCATAATTTAATGAATCGAATTGGTTTACCGCCTGTCCAACTTTACAAGTCTGAACTAAGCTCAGGGTATCAACCCACTCCAACCAACAGCACCGCCGCCGGGGCCGGCGGCAACACGGCAACGGGGAAACTGCGTGCGTTTATAACAGTTAAAAACAAGCGAGGGGCCATCTATGAGCATTCTGCAGCACTTCAAAAACCGGTATGAACAGACTCAGGAAGAAGAGTTTTCTCTTGAGGAATACCTGGAGATCTGCAAACAGGACCCAACAGCATACGCCACCGCCGCCGAGCGGATGCTGATTGCGATTGGCGAGCCGGAATTGATCGATACCTCCCGTGACCCCCGCCTGTCACGTATTTTTTCCAACAAGGTGATCAAACGTTATCCGGAGTTTGACGAGTTCTACGGCATGGAAGAGGCGGTCGAAAACATCGTGTCGTTCTTCCGCCACGCCGCCCAGGGACTGGAAGAGAAGAAACAGATCCTGTACCTGCTCGGGCCGGTGGGTGGCGGCAAGTCATCACTGGCCGAGAAGCTCAAGGCCCTGATGCAGAAGGTGCCCTTCTACGCCATCAAGGGGTCGCCGGTAAACGAAAGCCCGCTCGGGCTGTTCGACCCGACGGAAGACAGCCGGATCCTGGAAGAAGAGTACGGCATTCCCAACCGATACCTGCAAAACATCATGTCGCCCTGGGCAGTCAAACGTCTGCATGAGTTTGGTGGCGATATCAGTCAGTTCCGCGTGGTCAAGCGCTACCCCTCCGTGCTGGACCAGATCGGTGTTTCAAAAACCGAGCCCGGGGATGATAACAACCAGGACATCTCGGCCCTGGTGGGCAAGGTCAATATCCGGATGCTGGAAGACTTCTCCCAGGACGATCCCGATGCTTACAGTTTCAGCGGCGGACTGTGCAAGGCTAACCAGGGCCTGCTGGAATTTGTCGAGATGTTCAAGGCACCCATCAAGGTTCTGCACCCACTGCTGACCGCCACCCAGGAAGGCAACTACAACACCACCGAAGGCATGGGCTCAGTACCCTTTGACGGCGTGATCCTGGCTCACTCCAACGAATCCGAATGGCAGACGTTCCGTAACAACAAACACAACGAGGCGTTTCTGGACCGGGTCTATATCGTCAAGGTGCCCTATTGTGTCCGGGTTACCGAAGAGATCGAGATTTACCGAAAACTGCTGAAGAACAGTTCACTGGCCGGGGCACCCTGCGCACCCGACACCCTCGATATTCTGGCGCAGTTTTCAGTGCTGTCCCGCATCAAGGACCCGGAAAACTCCAGCATCTTCTCCAAGATGAAGGTGTACGACGGCCAGAGCATCAAGGATACCGACCCCAAAGCCAAATCTATCCAGGAATACCGGGATGCGGCCGGGGTGATGGAAGGCATGGACGGCCTGTCGACCCGCTTCGCGTTCAAGATCCTCTCCCGGGTGTTCAACTTTGACACCACCGAAATCGCCGCCAACCCGGTCCACCTGCTCTATGTGCTGGAAAAACAGATCGAACAGGAACAGTTCCAGCCGGAGCTGCAGGACAAATACCTGCGCTTCATAAAAGAATTCCTGGCACCGCACTATGTGCAGTTTATTGGCAAGGAAATCCAGACCGCGTATCTGGAGAGCTACAGCGAGTACGGCCAGAACCTGTTCGACCGCTACGTGACCTACGCCGACTTCTGGATTCAGGACCAGGAGTTCCGCGACCCCGAAACCGGCGAGATTCTGGACCGGTCGTCCATTAACGATGAGCTTGAGAAGATCGAGAAACCGGCGGGCATCTCCAATCCGAAAGACTTCCGCAACGAGGTGGTGAACTTTGTCCTGCGCGCCCGGGCCAACAACCAGGGCAGGAACCCGTCCTGGCTCAGCTACGAAAAACTGCGCAGCGTGATCGAGAAGAAAATGTTCTCCAACACCGAGGATCTGCTGCCGGTTATTTCGTTCAACCCGAAAGCCAGCCAGGAAGATCAGAAAAAACACAAACAGTTTGTGGAACGCATGGTTGATCGTGGGTACACCGAGAAACAGGTCCGCTTGCTTGCCGAGTGGTATCTGCGTGTACGGAAGTCCCATTAACGGCCAGCGGGAGCACAACTATGGGTATGAGCCACATTGTCGACCGGCGCCTGAACGGCAAGAACAAGAGCGCAGTTAACCGGGAACGGTTCCTGCGCCGGTACCGCCATCATATCAAGAAGGCGGTATCAGATGCTGTTCAGAAACGGTCCATTACCGACATTGAGCGGGGAGAGAAAGTCAGCATTCCGGCCCGGGACATTGACGAGCCTGTGTTCCATCACGGCCAGGGCGGGCGTCGCGAAATCGTTCACCCCGGCAACACCGAATGGGTTGCCGGCGATACGGTCCCCAAGCCCCAGGGCGGAGGCAAGGGGCAAGGCCAGGGACAGGCCAGCCCGGACGGCGAAGGCATGGATGAGTTTGCATTCCAGATCACCCAGGAGGAGTTTCTCGACTTCCTGTTCGATGATCTCGAGCTGCCTAACCTGGCCCGCAAGAAGCTCAAGGATACCGAAGCGTTCAGCTACGTGCGCTCCGGTTTTACCACCCAGGGGGTTCCCGCCAAGCTGGATGTGGTGCGCTCCCTGCGAGGTGCCCATGCCCGGCGGCTGGGCCTGGGTGGTGCCCGCAAGAAAAAAATCCGGGACCTTGAAGCCCAGTTGGAAGCACTGAAAGCTGCCCCGGATGATCTGGACCCGGCGTTCAGCCACGACGATCAGATCCAGGTGCTGGAGGATGAAATTGCCCGGCTGAAAGCGAACGTCCGGCGCATTCCGTTTATCGACGAGATCGACCTGCGTTACCGGCAACACCTCAAACAGCCCAAACCGGCCACCAGCGCGGTTATGTTCTGCCTGATGGATGTGTCGGGTTCCATGACCCAGATGCACAAGGACATCGCCAAGCGCTTTTTCATCCTGCTGTATCTGTTTCTCAGAAAGAACTACACGAAGATCGACGTGGTCTTCATCCGCCATCACACCAGCGCTAAAGAAGTGGATGAGGAAGAGTTCTTCTACAGCCGGGAAACCGGCGGCACCATTGTTTCCAGCGCGCTCAAACTGATGCACCGGATTGTCGAGTCCCGCTATTCCCCGGACGAGTGGAACATCTACGCCGCCCAGGCCTCCGATGGTGACAACTGGAACGACGACTCGCCGATCTGCAGCAAGCTGCTGGCCGAGCGAATCCTGCCGATGGTGCAGTACTACTCCTACATCGAGATCACGCCTCAGGATCACCAGATGCTGTGGTACGAATACGAGAAGCTGCTGGGCCAGTTTCCCCAGAGCTTTGCCATGCAACAGATCGCCGATCCGGGTGATATTTATCCGGTTTTCCGCCAGTTGTTCGAGAGGAAAGCGGCATGAGCAGCCTGATTGACAGACCGACCACACCGGGCCCGGATCAGCCACAGGCCCGCACGCCGATTTCCACCAGTTCGGAATGGACCTTTGAGCTGATCCGGAAATACGACGAGGAAATCGCCAAATGCGCCGCCGAGTTCGGGCTGGATACTTATCCCAATCAGCTCGAAGTAATAACCGCCGAGCAGATGATGGACGCCTACAGCTCGGTGGGGATGCCGGTGGGTTATCACCACTGGTCCTTCGGCAAGCAGTTTCTGCAAACCGCCAAAGGCTACCAGCGGGGCCAGATGGGGCTGGCTTACGAGATCGTGATCAACTCCAACCCCTGCATCGCCTACCTGATGGAAGAAAACACTCTGCCCATGCAGGCGCTGGTGATTGCCCACGCCTGCTACGGCCACAACTCGTTTTTCAAAGGCAACTACCTGTTCCAGACCTGGACCGACGCCAGCGCAATCGTCGACTACCTGGTGTTTGCGCGCAACTACGTCTCGGAATGCGAAGAACGCTACGGGGTAGACGCGGTAGAGGAGATCCTGGACTCCTGCCACGCCCTGATGAATTACGGGGTTGACCGTTATAAGCGCCCGTCGCCCATTTCAGCGGCGGAGGAAGCCCGTCGGCAAACAGAACGGGAAGAGTACGAGCAACGGCGTATCAACGATCTATGGCGCACCATTCCTAAAGCCCACGAGGGTGATGATCCTGTGCACCGGCGGCCCCGCTATCCCGAAGAACCCCATGAAAACCTGCTCTACTTTATCGAGAAGAACGCCCCCCTGCTGGAAACCTGGCAACGGGAGCTGGTACGGATTGTGCGCAAACTGGCCCAGTATTTTTATCCCCAGCGCCAGACCCAGGTGATGAACGAAGGCTGGGCCAGCTTCTGGCATTACACGCTACTGAACCGGATGTACGACAAGGGACTGGTGAATGACGGCTTTATGCTGGAGTTCCTGCAAAGCCACTCGGCGGTGGTATACCAGCCGCCGTTCAACAGCCCCTGGTATTCCGGTATCAACCCCTACACCCTTGGCTTCTCTATTTTCTCGGATCTGCGGCGCATCTGTGAAAACCCCACCGATGAAGATCGTGAGTGGTTCCCCGACTTTGCCGGCACCGACTGGCTGGAAACCCTCCACTTTGCCATGCAGAACTTCAAGGACGAGAGCTTTATCCAGCAGTTTCTGTCACCCAAGGTGATGCGCGATCTGCGCCTGTTCGCCCTGGAAAACGACGATCAGGCCGACCACTACCTCATCACCGCCATCCATGACGACCCGGGATACCGCCCCCTGCGCGAAAAACTCGCGCGCCAGTACAACCTGAGCTACCGGGAACCCAACATCCAGGTGTGGAATGTCGACATCCGCGGTGACCGCTCCCTGACTCTGCGGCATATCCCGGTAGACCGGGTACCGCTGGGCCAGGACACCCAGGAGGTTCTGAAGCACGCACACCGGCTCTGGGGCTTTGATGTGCATCTGGAGAGCATGGATGAGGGCAATGTGGTGGCCCGGTTCCGATGCCCGCCTGACCAGGGCGACGATGCCTAGCCGACAGGAAAGCTGACCCGGGCCCGGATGCCCCCAAGGGGGCTGCGCTCCAGATCCAGAATAGCGCCGTACAGGCTGGCCAGTTCTTTTACAATGGCCAGCCCGAGCCCCGAACCCGAGCGGGACTCATCCAGCTGAGCGCCGCGTTCCTGCGCCTTCTGAAGTGCCTGTTCTGCCATACCCGGGCCATCATCCTCTACCGTGATGACAACCTCCGCCGGGCCCCGGACGATGGTGAGCGTGACCACGGTCTCAGCCCAGTTAATGGCGTTTTCCAACAGATTGCCGACGATCTCTTCGGCATCCTGTTGCTCAATCCGAGCGACGATGCGGGGGTCAATCGTTGTTTCAAGCTTAAGGCCCCGGCGGCCCGCGAAGGTGCCCAGTGCCTGCAGCACCGGCTGCAGAGCCTGGGCCAGATTGATACCGGCACCCAAAGCCACCGGCCCGGCCGCCGAGGCCCGGGCCAGATGATGCCGAACCGCCTCATCAATACGGCGCAACTCCACAGCAAACGCCTGCCGACGTGCTTCAGGCAACTGTTCTGCCAGCGTCATCAGAACCGCCACCGGCGTTTTCAGGGCGTGGGCCAGGTTGCCCGCGGTGGTTCTTCCCCGCTCGATCAAGGCCTGATCCCGAGCCAGGACCAGATTAATGGTGCGGGCCAGGCTGGCCAGCTCATCCGGCAGATCGGTATCCAGCGCGCGCCCTTCACCGGACTCTACAGATTGCAAGCTCCGCTCAATCCGGCGCAACGGCGCCAGCCCCCAGAGCACCTGTAAGCCGAGCACCAGCACCAGCAGCAGGCCAAGGCTGGCCAGCGAGCCGAACAGCAGGGTCTGGAACCGCTCGATGTCCTGACGCAGGTCTTTGCTGTCCGCCGCCAGCGATACCGTCACCGGGTGCCGGAGCGACGGGAGCAGCAGTTGCCGGGACACCACCATCAGGCGTTGCCCGCGCGGGCCATCAAGTTCCCGGAAGGTGAGCTGCGACGGCTCCGGCTCTGCCAGTCGCCGGTCCCACAGGGAGCGAGAGGTGAGTACACGGCCAGGGCCGGCACTGACTTGCCAGTACCAACCGGAATAGACCCGCTCAAACCGGGGGTCGGGCAGCCCCCTCCGCAGGATCAGTGCATCGGTCTGGAACTGATAATCCACGCTGGCCACAACCGCATCCAGCAACCAGACCAATTGGCTGTTAAACGACGCCTCCATGGTCTGGCGGACGTTATACGCCAGCATGGCACCGGCAGCCGGGAGCATCAGCAGCACAACCAGGACCGCGGAGACCACCATGCGCCGGGCCACCGGCCAGCGTTTAAGGCTCCTCAACATTCGCCTGCTTTGGCCCCGGCAACCACACGGTAGCCCTGGCCACGTACGGTTTCGATGGACCCGCTCCCAAGTTTTCGACGTAAGCGACTGACCTGTACGTCGATGACGTTGGAGTCCGGCTCCTGATCACCGTCGTAAACGTGCTCCGCGAGCTCGGTCCGGCTGACAATGCGGGGGGCCGCGTGAATCAGGTAGGAGAACAGCCGGAATTCCTGGGCGGTCAGTGCCACTGGCATCCCGGCCCGGGTCACCTGCCCCGCGTGGGTATCCAGCGCCAGGTCACCAAGTGCAATGACCGGATGCGCATGACCATGAGCCCGGCGCACCAACGCCCGCAAGCGAAACAGCACCTCTGCCGTCTCGAACGGTTTGGTCACATAATCATCGGCCCCGGCCGAGAAACCGGCGGCTTTATCTGCCCAACGCTCCCGGGCAGTCAGGATCAGTACCGGTAACTCAATCCCCTGCCCGCGCCAGGAGCCCAGCCAGTGAACGCCGCTGCCATCGGGCAAACCGATGTCGAGCACCACAGCATCAAACTGTTCAGTGGCAATCAGATAATCGGCAGTGCGGCCGTCTCCGGCAACCGTGGCCAGCACCCCGGCCGCCTCCAGCGAGTGCTTGAGGCCCGATGCCAGAGCGTCATCATCTTCAACCAGGAGGATCTTCATCGGCGCTCCATGTCGCGCAGGTTGCGGCCTTCGATTTCCAGAATGTCGCCGGTGGCGGCGTCGATTTCAAACTCGACCCGCTGGCCCTGGGGGCCAAGCAGGTCAATCTCATAGATCAGGCGGCCATCCTCACGACCAATGTCGACCCCGGAGACCTCGCCAATCCAGTCCCTGTGCAGGATATCAAGAATTTCGGACAACGGCTTGATTCTGCCTTGCTGGACACCGTCGTGGAGCTGACGCCAGTCCACATCGTCATCGGCCAGGGCCCAGCCAGGCACGGCGGCAAGGCAACCGAGCAGCAGCAAAACACGTAAGGCCCCGCTCGCCAGCGGAGCCAGAGGGATCAATCGGGCAAAAACTCGCAACAGCGTTTTCATACCGCCAAGTTTCTCAGAACCAACATGAACAGAATGTGAATGAAGCCGTCACGCTCTCGCAAGACCGGAGTCGCTAAGATGGCCCCATGCTGATCGAAAACCTCAGCACCGTTTTGACACAACCCGTGTGACACGAAAAGGAGAACACCATGAAAAAGCTCGTTGCAATGACCCTGCTGTCCGGCCTGGTTGCCAGCCCCTTCGCCCTCGCAGCCGGCAGTTTTGATGATGCCGAAAAAGCCATCAAGGCGGGCCTGGATTACAACATGACCCACTTCCGCAGCATCGAAGTGGACGACGACAGGGACATGGAAATAGAAGGCTGGCTGGACGATGGCATGTATGTCGAGCTGGACCTTGATCACAACGCCACCATCGAGAAAGAAAAGCGCCGCAAACACGATGGCGAGATCTGGGGCCTGAGCGCGGATGATGTCCGTGCCTACCTGGAGGCCGCCCACAACAACGGCATGGCAACCATCGACGAACTTGAGGTCAAAGCAAATGGCCACGTCGAAGTGGAAGGTGAAGACCAGAACGGTCAGGATCTGGACATCCGGTTTCGCGTGGGTGACAGGACCCCGGTAAAAGTGGACCGCAACTGATCTCACCCGGGCACGTAGAAAGGGCCGGTTCACCCGGCCCTTTCTTTATCCTTTGCGGCGACACCAGCGGCGTCACAAAAGCCACAAAAACACCGCCACTCCGCTGCGTTTTAGATCGTCCGCACGCGCTGTAAACAGTATACTTGCCGCTCATAAATCAATGGCAAGAAACTGGCGGAGACAAATCAGGAATGAAACGCCTCGCAACACTGGACGCTTCCTGGCTGGCGGTCGAGTCTGAAGATACCCCGATGCACGTCGGGACGCTGCAGATCTTTTCCCTGCCCGAAGAGGCCCCCGACACTTTTCTGCGCGACATGGTCGTCCGCATGAAAGACACCGGCGACGTGGCCGCACCCTGGTGCTACAAGCTGGCCTGGCCCGGTTTTCTCGCCCGGCTGCTGGCGCCGGCCTGGAAAGTTGATCCGAAAATCGACCTGGATTACCACGTCCGCCATTCTGCCCTGCCCCGGCCGGGCGGCGAGCGGGAACTGGGCATTCTGGTTTCCCGGCTCCACTCGAACCCGCTGGACCTGGCCCGGCCCCTGTGGGAATGCCACTTGATCGAAGGCCTGGAAAACAACCGGTTCGCGATCTATACCAAGATGCACCACTCGGTCATCGACGGCATCAGTGGGGTGCGCCTGATGCAGCGGGTACTGTCGTCCGACCCCGGAGAACTGAATATGCCTCCGCCCTGGACGGTACGCCCCAAACGTCGCCGGGGCAGCAAAACCGACACCGAAGCCAGCGTTCCTGCGGCATTTTCCCAGGCACTGGATGCACTCAGGCTCCAGGCCGATATGGCACCACGGCTGTGGCAGGCAGGTAACCGGCTTGTGCACTCGGTATACCACCCGGACGACGGGCTGACGGCCCCCTTTACCGGCCCGGTCTCCATTCTCAATCACCGGGTCACGGGCCAGCGGCGGTTTGCCACCCAGCACTATCAACTGGATCGTCTGAAAGCGCTGGCCCGGATTTCCGGCGGATCGCTCAACGATATTGTGCTCTATCTGTGCGGTACGGCTCTGCGCCGGTTCCTGCTGGAACAGGACGACGTACCGGCCACCCCGCTGACCGCCGGGATCCCTGTCAACATCCGGCCCGCCGACGATCAGGGCACGGGCACCCAGATCAGCTTTATGATCGCCTCGCTGGCCACCAACGAGGCCGACCCGCTGGCGCGCCTGCAGCAGATCAGGCTATCGACCAGCCGGGCCAAAGAGCACCTGCAGCAACTGCCGAAGAGTGCCCTGACGCAGTACACCATGCTGCTGATGTCACCCTATATCCTGCAACTGATGTCTGGCCTGGGTGGCCGGATGCGACCGGTCTTCAACGTGACGATCTCGAACGTGCCGGGGCCCCACGAGACCCTGTACTATGAAGGGGCCAAACTCGAAGCCATGTACCCGGTCTCGCTGATTGCCCACGGTGGTGCCCTGAACATCACCTGCCTGAGCTACGCGGGCTCTCTGAATTTCGGTTTTACGGGCTGCCGTGACACCCTGCCAAGCATGCAGAAACTCGCGGTGTACACCGGTGAAGCACTGGACGAGCTGGAAAGCCTGCTGCTGCCACCAAAACCCCAAAAACGCCGGCGCAGCAACACCGGCCACTGAGGCTTACTCAGTCCGGGCGCTGTCGCTGTTCCAGTGAGCAGCGCCGACAAATACCAACTGCAAAAACCGGGTGGTGCGCTTGTGCACCTGGCTGATCTGATAGTCGTCACCCTCGGGGATGCCCAGCAGGTCGCTCAGGCTGAAGGCAACGGTCCTGACCACCAGATCGCAGGTCAGGTCCAGATCTGAATCACTCAGGTGATCGGCCAGCCGCAACCGGCGCAGATCGTTGGCCAGCTCGCTGGAGAAGTAACGCATTTCGCTGCGAATACCTTCCTGAACCGCCCGGCTCTCTCCCGCCAGGCCCTGGGCCATAAACAAAAAGAAGTTGCGCCTGGCCTGGGCGTGGGCCACAAAAATCCCCACCGACTCTTCAATCAGTTTGTCTGCCTGCAGCACATTGGCCCGGGCTTCGCGCATCATCCGCCGCAATACCAGCCCGAGCTCGTCTACCAGTTGCAGGCCAAGGTCATCCATGCTGCGGAAATGCCGATAGAACGACGTAGGCACCACGCCGGCCTGGCGGGTGACCTCACGGATACCGAGACTGGCAAAATGCCGCCCCTTACCCACCAGTTCCAAGGCTGCGCTCATCAGTTTTTCCCGGGTCTCCCCGGGTTTTCGTCTAGGTCTGTCAGTCATTATCTACCTGCACGGCTGATATCAGGTTCACAAGTGTACACATTAGACAGGAGAAAAACCCTGACCACTTGTCATTTCAAGCCAACTTAAGCTAAAGGCAATTGCCACCTGCCGCACCCGTGTGTACAGTCGTACACATAAGTGAACACTTGTACACATGCAGTGTTCGAGGACAGCAGATTATATGGAGAACTCCATGCTGGCACGACTGACACAAACCAAACCTCTGCACTGGCTGGGCCAGCAATTGCTGAACCGGGACAATCCCGCCGCCTGGCTCGACCCGCTCGCCGAAACCATCAATCCGATGTGGGTGCAAGAGCACACACCGGTACGGGTGGAGCAAATTATCCAAGAGACCGCCGATACCCGCACGTTTGTTCTGGCACCGGCGAGCCGTTGGCAAGGATTCGAAGCAGGGCAACATGTAAACATCTGCGTTGAAATCAATGGGGTTCGCCATACCCGCACCTTCAGCCTATCCAGCTCGCCCGAACTCTGGCGCCGCCAGGGCCAGATCACCCTGACCATCAAACGCCTGCCGGGCGGGCTGGTCACCAACTGGCTGCACGACAACCTGTCCCCGGGCCAGACCTTCGCCCTGGGCGCGGCTTTTGGGGAGTTCCTGATTCCCCGCCCGGCCAGGCCGGTGCTGTTTATCGCGGGCGGGAGCGGCATCACCCCCATCCTGAGCCAGCTCGAGACCATGGCGGACAGCAACTACCCCCAGCCAGTGACGCTGCTTTATTTTGTCCGCAGCCAGAACGATGTGATTGCCCGGGCCCGGCTTGAGGCTCTGGCCAGCCGGTACAGCCAGCTTTCGCTGCGTATCATCTCGGCCGACGAGAGCAAGGAACCACGTTTTTTGTCTGCCTCTGACCTGGACGCCGTGCCTGCGCTCACCCACCGGGACGTATTCCTGTGTGGGCCCAAAGGCCTGATGGACCTCGCCAGCCAGTTACTGGCCGGGAAGAACGTTGCTCCGGACCGGATCCACAGCACCTTTTTTGCCCCGCCAACACCCGTCGTTCTGGATGGAGATGCGCTGGGAGGCCAGGTCCGCTTTACCCATAGCCAGGTCGAAGCGGGCTCTGAAGGCGACGCCAACCTGCTGGAGATTGCCGAGGCCGCCGGCCTCAAGCCCCAGTACGGATGTCGGATGGGCATCTGTCACCAATGCAGCTGCCGTAAAACCAGTGGCACCGTGGTTAATCGCCTCACCGGCAAGGTCTCTGGCCCCGGGGAAGAAAGCGTTCAGCTTTGTGTCTCTGTCCCCCGTGGCCCGGTCACTCTGGATGTCTGATCAAATTCGTAAGGCGGCCCCAAGCCGCAGGGAGTCCTGATATGAAACAACTGACTGATGCACAACTGAACAATCTGCAAAAAGACCTGGATGCCATCCGCGACGAGGTCGTCGCTGACCTGGGCGAGCGGGACGCCCGCTATATCCGCAAGATTATCCGCCTGCACCGGGCCCTTGAAGTGGGCGGCCGGGTCATGATGCCCTTTGGCTTTATTCCGCCGGTATTTATCGCCGCAACCGCATCCCTGGGGATTGCCAAAATCCTGGAGAACATGGAAATCGGTCATAACGTGATGCACGGCCAGTACGACTGGATGAACGATCCGGCGCTGAATTCCCAGACCTACGAGTGGGACACGGTCTGCACCAGCACCTCCTGGCGCCGTACCCACAACTACGAACACCACACCTACACCAACATCATCGGCAAAGACCGGGATTACGGCTATGCCGTGCTGAGACTGAGTGACGATGTCAAATGGCATCCCGGGCATCTGCTTCAGTTTGTGAACTACATTCTGCTGACGGTATTGTTCCAGTGGGGTGTAGGCGTGCACGAACTGGAAAGTGAAAAACTGCGCCGTGGCCAGCTGCGCTGGCGCGACAAGCTGCCGTTTCTGAAAGAATTTGTGCAGAAGGGCGGGCGTCAGGCATTCAAGGATTACGTTTTCTTCCCGCTGCTGACCTTGCCCGTGGCACCGATCGTGCTTGCTGGTAACGTAGGTGCCAACCTGATTCGTAACATCTGGGCGTCGACCGTGATTTTTTGCGGGCACTTCACTCAGGATGCAGAAACGTTCACAGAAGAAGAGTGCGAGGGGGAGAGTAAGGGGCACTGGTACCTGCGTCAGCTGACCGGCTCCTCCAACTTTACCGGTGGCAAGTGGCTGCATATCCTGAGCGGCCATCTGAGCTACCAGGTGGAGCACCACGTTTTTCCGGATCTCCCTGCACATCGCTACCCGGAGATTTCCGGGAAAGTCCAGGCGGTGTGCAAGAAGTATGATATCCCGTACAACACCGGCACCTTCGCTAAACAGTACGGCACGGTACTCGGACGCATCGCCCGCTTCTCCCTGCCAGACTCAGTAAGAACCCGGCTCGAGAACCGCCGCCAGCTTCAGGCGATCTGAAGCAGCTGCAGCAACTGTGGCCGGTGCTGATCACTGATCACATCGGCCAGAGTGTATTTGTCCAGCACTTCCAGAAAGGCCGTGAGGGCCTCGCCAAATATCTGCCGCAATCCGCATACCGGCGTGATCTTGCAGGTGCTCTGGGCGGTAAAGCACTCAACGATATCAAGATCCTGCTCGGTTTCCCGCACCAGCTGCCCGATACTGATATCTTTCGGAGCCATCCGCAGGCGCATTCCGCCCTTCTTGCCACGCACCGTTTCGATGTAGCCTTTTTTATTCAGCTGGTGCACCACTTTCATCAAATGGTTTTTCGAGATCTCGTAGCTGTCGGCGATCTCCTGGATGGTGGTCAGCCGGTCCCCCTCCGCAGCCAGATAGATCAGGACCCGGAGGGAAAAATCGGTATAACGGGTAAGGTGCATTCATAACTCCAAAATGAAACCAGCCTTCACGAGGATGGCCGGGTCAACACGTAGCTGGCAACCGCCAGCATACACAGCCCGGAGATTGTCAGTACCATGGCCGGAAATCCGAGCCATAGCAGTAAGCTCCAGCTCAGTCCCATCATCACAGTTGACAGTAGTTTAGCCTTGCGGGGGATGGCCCTGCGTAGTCGCCAGTCCGCTATGACAGGACCAAACGTGGGATGTTCCTCTAACCACCGGGCAAACACCGGAGAGCCTTTGCTGGCAAAAAAAGCCGCCAGAATCACAAACGGCGTGGTCGGCAAAAGCGGCAGGACTACACCGGCAATCGCAAGGCCCATGCTGGCATACGCAAGTATCAGGAAACCGGTTCGTCCTGGCCGCCAGGCCATGGCAAAGCCCTCATGACCGCTCATAGTGATGCCCATTTTACCCGTATTCAGTGGACGGGTCTTCCCAGCTCGACATAACATTTATTGAAGATACATTTTATACCTCGAGCCGATCAGATTTCAACCAGAAAACCGGACGGTTCACGGGCCTGGCGGGTTACCCCCCGAGAGGTATCGGATTGAATTGGGTTATCTGTGATACTTTGTCTATCCTATAAGCCAGATGTATCCAGACAGAGAAACCTGCCATGCCCCAAGACAGGCTGATTGATCGATTTGGCCGCACTGTCAATTACGTACGCCTATCGGTCACCGACCGGTGTGATTTCCGCTGTGTCTATTGCATGGCTGAAGACATGACTTTTTTACCTCGCCAGCAGGTGCTGACCCTGGAAGAGATTGCGCGGCTGGCGCGCAGCTTCGTGGCGCTGGGTACCGAGAAGATCCGGCTCACCGGCGGCGAGCCGCTGGTACGGCGGGACATTATCGAACTGGTGCAGGAGATCGGCGGTTACGGCCTGCGCGACTTTGCCATGACCACCAACGGCAGCCAGCTGCCAGCCATGGCTGAAAAGTTACGCCAGGCCGGCCTGCATCGCCTGAACATCAGCCTGGATTCCCTGGATCCTGAGAAGTTTCGCACTATCACCCGTACCGGCAACCTGAACCAGGTGCTTGACGGCATTGATGCGGCCCGAGAGGCAGGTTTTCGCCGCCTCAAGCTCAATACCGTGGTGATGAGAGGACGCAACGACCAGGAAGTGCCCGAGCTGATCGAGTTTGCCCGCCGCAAGCAGGTCGATATCACCTTTATCGAAGAAATGCCGCTGGGCGAGATTTCCGAGCACGATCGCGGCCTTGCCTTGTGCACCAGCGACGAGGTGCGCGGCATCATCCAGCAGCACCATCCGTTGCTGCCGGTTGCCCAGGATTCGGGCGGTCCGGCCCGTTATTACCGGATGCCTGACAGCGAGATCCGGGTCGGGTTTATCTCACCGCATTCCCATAACTTCTGCTCCACCTGCAACCGGGTACGGGTGACTGTTGAAGGGCGTTTGCTGCTGTGCCTCGGCAACGAGCATTCCGTAGACCTGCGCCGGGTACTGCGCGGTCACCCGGTGACCGACGACAAGCTCAGGCAGGCCATTATCGACGCCATGGAACTCAAGCCCGAACGGCACCACTTTTCCAGCAACGGTGATGTCCAGATTCTGCGCTTTATGAATATGACCGGAGGTTAGCAGGCATTACGCCTGCTCCCTCTCCCCTCCGGATTCAGTGATGTCCGCCGTGACCAGCCATGTCGGTATTGAGGTGATCCAGAGTGATCTCGTCAAACGCCAGTACGTGGCCACCATGCTCTGCCGCAAATTCCCGGGCATCTGTCTCGCTGGCAAACGAAGCCAGGGTAGGCCCCATCGCCCCGCTCCGGCCTGAGCCTGCGACGTAGAAGGCTTCGCGGGCATCAATCAGATGGGTATCGTCCGGATGCTCCCATTCGCTCTGGGCCATATCATGCACGTACAAGGTGTGATCCCGGTTGCTATGCTCAGGCTGCAGAGCCCAGGCAAACATGTCCTTGGTGGAACAGAACTTGCGCACCTGCTGCTCACGCTCAGTGAAGGCCTGCCCTTTCGGGCCAGGAAAACGGGTAATGCCCATGCCGCAGACATGACACTCATCAGCGGCATCAAAGTGCACCGGAGCAGGCCGGGCCTGCGTCTGGCTTTCCTCACCGGAACATCCGGCAATCAGCAGTGCAGCCAGAGCTGCAAAAAGGAATCTACCGGTTTTCATGAGATTGAATCTCCAGTCAGGATCAGATTTTACGGTTTTTGAATAACAACAAGGCACCCGCCAGTGGCACAACGCACCACACCAGCAGGCCCAGCCACAGGCCGTTGGCCCCGATCGGCAAATCCGAGCCAAGGCTCAGCACACCACTGAGCTGACCGCTGTCCCCAAAGGCGACAATATTGAGGAGCCGGTAGATATCGGTGGGATTAAGCATCAGCAGCCAGGGAAGCAGCTCCGGGTTCAGCTTGCCCTCACTGGCCACCAGGGTTCCGAGCAGTACCAGGTCAAAAATCAACACAAAGAAAAACCAGATACCCAGGGCCAGGCCCGCCGCCACCGGCTTCTCACTCACCCGCACACTGACCAGGTACGCCAGGGCAATAAATCCCCAGCCCAGCAGGATGGTTGATCCGATAAAGCGCCCCATGGCAGCGGCCAGCGCGCCTATGGCGACCCCGTCCACCAGCACTCCGATGGCAATACCGGCAACGCCAAAACCAATCAGGGTTGCCAGCGCCAGCGTGAGCCCGTGCCCCATAAACTTGCCCAGCAATAATTCACTTTTGCTGAGCGGGTAGGTCATCAGGAGCAACAGCGTTCCACCCTCGTCTTCACCCACAATGGCGTCGTAGGCCAGCAACAGGGCAATAAGCGGTATCAGGAAAATCCCCAGGCTGGCGAGGCTGGCAATGGTCGCGGGGGTGGAGGCGTAACCTACCTGCCCCGAGGCCGCCGCGCCAAACCAGGCGATCCCTACAGCCAGAGTGGCAAACACCAGTGCAATGGCAACCAGCCAGCGGTTACGCAGGCTATCGCTGAGCTCTTTACGGGCAATGGTCCAGATAGCGTTCATGCTCTGCCTCCTCGGTGAGCCAGGCCACCCGGGCCGATAAAATGCACGTAGATATCCTCCAGGCTCGGCTGGTGAATGCCCAGATCGGCGACTTCGCCGGAACTCATCAGATGCTGGATCAGGGTCATTTTTTCCTGAGGACGAACGTCTACCTGCAGCCGGCCGTCCTCGTTTTTTATCATCAGAGCGGTCGTTCCCGGTGCCTGGCTGATGGCTTTCTCCAGATCCTCCGGACGGTTGCGGGGCAAGAGATTGAGGGTGACCGGCATATTGGCCTGATGCCGCAGCGAGTCAAGGTCCCCCGCCGCCTGGAGGGCGCCCCGGGTGAGAATGGCCGCCCGGTCGATGTAAGGCTCAACCCCCGGTAGCACATGGGAGCACAACACAATACCTGTGCCGCTGTTCCGAAGGTCTCGCAACAGGCGGTAAAGGTCTGCGGTGGCCACCGGGTCCAGGCCAACGGTCGGTTCATCCAGCATCAACAGTCTGGGCTTGCCCAGCAGGGCCTGAGCCAGGCCCAGGCGCTGCCGCATACCTTTGGAGTAGGTTTTGGTACGGGCATCCATGGCGTCTCCCAGCCCGACCTGTTTCAGCAGTTCCGGTACCTGGTCCCGGGCAGCGCCCTTGAGCCGGGCAAAATGGTTCAGGATTTCCCGGCCGGTCAGTTGCGGGTAGAACATCACATTTTCCGGAAGGTAACCGATGTGCTGGCTCACGCTCGGTGCTCCGGCCTCGCCATCCAACACCGTTACTGTGCCTTCCGTGGGCTTCATCAGCCCCAGAATCAGTTTGATCGAGGTGGTTTTTCCAGCTCCGTTATGACCGAACAGGCCGAGGATTTCCCCCGGTTCCAGGCGCAGGTCTACCCCATGCAATACCCTGGCCTTATCGTAACAGTGGCTTACATTCTCAAGTCGAAAACAGGTCATCGGACCTCCGATTGCAAAATCTCGGGAATTCGCATCAGCGGGTGAGGGTCACTTACACCAGCGGCTTTCACCACCGGAAAGGCATCCTGGACCCAACGCAGTGTGTCGACCGCCGGGCTGAACATCAGCACCTTGGCCTCGGGGTATTTCCACAGCAGCCGGTCCACATTGTCATTGGGCTCATAGGGCACGTCGCCGATGCCATCCTGGTTGCGGTCCCAGCCAAGATAATCGCTCCAGAAATTACCGCGACCCTCTTTCGACCAGGACTGGGTGCGGGTAGCCACATACTTTACCTGGCGCTCATTATCCACAAAGGCGTTATTGAACACCTCGTTCTCTTCGGAGCCGGCGGTCAGGTGGATGCCAATATTGCTGCGGCCAAAGTAGTTACCCTCAAATACGTTGTACAGGGAATTGTAGATAAACACCGCTTTGCCTTCGGCACCGGAAATCAACACCCCGGCACTCTGGCCCTGAGACACTCCGGTCACCCGGTTGTTACGCAATTCCGAGTTGGTAATAAAGTTCATCAGGATGCCGTAGTTTTCGTCGTTCTCTGAGCGGTTACCGATCACCTTCAGATACTTGCTTTGCATCAGGGCGTAGCCGGTACGGGTATCCCGGGTAACATTGTTTTCAAGCAGGTTGTGCATCGAGTACATGTAATGGATGCCATAACGCAGGTCGCTCATCTCGTTGCCACGGATGGTGTTCCTGTTGGCACTTTCGATGTAGATGCCATCCCGGGTCTGACTGATGTTGTTGGCCTCGATCACCGCTCCGGTGGTATTGAACAGGTGAATCCCGTTGCCCCGGTCCTGAGACCGCAGGCCGGTTTCCCCGCGAATATGGTTGTTGCGCACGATGACATTCGGGGTCGCATCGAGCCAGACACCAAAGGCTGGCCCGTGCAGGCGATTGTCTTCGATCACCGCCCCCCGCGCGTCCCGCGCGACGAATATGCCGGTGTGCAGTTTGTTGAGATCCCGACCCCAGTTACGGACCTGGCAACCACGGAAGGTAACCTGCTCCGCCAGAATCTCGACAGCATGGCCCTGGCCGGCCCCGTCGATCACGGTGTCGGTGGCGCAGGCCAGCGTTACGCCCGGTACCCGGACGGTCAGCGGTGGCAGGGTTTCAGGCGGGAGTTCAAAGGAGGAGCCAGGCACAAGATTGTCCAGCTGCTGCTGAACATCTGCGCTCGCAGGTAACGCCAACAGAGCAACCATCAGGGCCACTCCATAACGTAGTGTCAGATGCATCAATCACTCTCGTGGTAGTGAATACGGACGATCCGCATCCGGGGCGCCCCCAGGGGCACCCCGGAGCCGAGATCAGGCTTTCTCGACCAGCATCCGGCCACACATTTCCATGTGGAGAGCGTGGCAGAACCAGCTACAGTAATACCAGTAAACACCTGGCTTACCGGCGGTAAACGTCACAGACGATGTCTGTTGCGGGCTGATTTCCATATTCACGCCGTGGTTGACCATACAGAAACCGTGGGTCACGTCTTCGATCATATCCAGGTTGGTGACATAGACTGTTACCTCGTCACCCTCCTTGACCTTGAACTCGGTAATCCCGAAAACCGGTGCCACCGAGGTCATGTAGACCCGTACCTTGTTGCCGTCACGGATGATCTTGTTTTCGCCTTCGAGGGTCACGCCGTCTTTCTCCGCCTGGGCACGGGCCGAGGCAAAGTAGGGGTCGTTGCGATCATAGATCTTCTTGGTCCTGATCTGATCACGGCGGACCAGAATACAGTCGTGAGGCTCGGCGAAGGCGGGGCCGTCATGAACCAGTTTCATTTCTTCCCCGGAGATGTCAATCAACTGGTCGTTCTCAGGGTGCAACGGGCCCACCGGCAAGAACCGGTCCTTGGAGAACTTGGACAACACCACCAGCCATTTACCATCGGCATCACGGGACTCGGTCAGCGACGCATGGTTATGGCCCGGCTGGTAATGGACATCCAGCTTCTGGCGGATGTAGTTCACGTTCTCACCGTTATAGTGCTTGATCGCGTCGGCAATATTCCACTTCACCACCTGGCTGTCGATAAACAGCGTGGTGTAGCCGTTACCACGCCCGTCAAAGGTGGTGTGCAGCGGCCCAAGACCAAGCTCCGGCTCGGCCACGATGGCGTCACGCAGTTCGATCTTGTTGTCGAACAGGTCATCCAGCTTGTCGATGCCGATAACTGAACAGGTTGGCGACAGTTTACCGGCGGCTATGAAGTACTTGCCGTCAGGCGAGGTGTTCAGGCCGTGAGGGTTTTTGGGGACCGGGATGTAACGGGTGAACTCACTCTCGCCCCGGCCGTCCACCACGGGCACCTTGGAATCGCCGATGGTTTTGAAGTTACCGGCTTTTACCGCAGCAGCGATGCGCTCTATGTGGAAAACCACCACCCAGTCGCGATCGTTACGCATGCTACCGGCCAGGTCTGCGGCTTTCTCTGAGTTATAGCAGGTAGACGCCGCATAACGGCCGGTGTAATCTGCATCCGTGTTATCCAGGTTGCCGTCCACCAGGACCTGCCAGGCAACTTCCATGGTTTCAGCATCCAGGGCGCTGAACATGGTGTAGCTGCTTTCCATGTCGTACTCGTTGCCTACGTTAGGCTGGGGAATCACAAACTCTGCGTTACAGAACACGTAGTTTGTTTTTGGCACTTTCTGCAACCGCAGTCCGTGAATCGCCTGGACGTTCGGAACATGAGTGATCTTGTCGGTTTTCATGATATCCAGACGGATACGGGCCACCCGGGTGTTGGCCTTGTCATTGATGAACAGGTATTTGCCATCGTAGCGACCGTCGGTCATGGAGATATGGGGGTGGTGACAATCGCCGTTCGGGTACCGCTGGTCGCCAAGAATTTCCTTACTTTCGTCGGTAATACCCCAGCCGGTCGCCGAGTCCACGTTAAACACCGGAATCCGCATCAGCTCGCGCATGGACGGTACCCCCAGGACACGCACTTCACCCTGGTGGCCACCACTCCAGAAACCGTAGTACTCGTCCAGCTCACCCGGCCCCACGTGGACGCTGTTACGCGCTTCTTCTGCGGCAGCAGCCCAGGCTTCCCGGGTCATCACCGAGCTGCCAAGGCCAGTGGCACCGGCAACACCAGCCAGGGCCGCTGCACCCATAAAGCGCCGGCGGGTCAGCCCGCCCTCCGGGGCGTCCGGAAGACTTTTGGTCAGATCGTCTCTTTTTTTCATAGCATCCAACTCCGTTACGGATTAAGGCGGTTTTTACTTCTCTTACTTTCGGGGCTGTGTTACCAGCGCCCGGAAGAACTTATTGCACCTGCACGACCGGAATCTGCTCCGGGTGTCCGGGCGCGTTATGACCCCGGCGCTTGCCCCGGCGCTTGACGATCAGCGGCGGGCATTTGTTGTCGTCAAAATAGGTCATCTGGCAATCGAGGCAGTAATGGCACTCCTGATAGTTGATGGTGCCATCCGGGTGGATTGCCTGAACTTCACACTCCTTCTCACACAGCCGGCACGGATTACCACACTCTTTGCGGCGCTTGAGCCAGTCGAATACCCGCAGTTTGGTGGGCAATGCCAGAGCCGCACCCAGTGGGCACAGGTAGCGGCAGAACACCTTGCGGGTAAAGATATTGATCACCAGCAGCAGCACGGCGTAAGTCACAAAGGGCCAGGTGCGGTCAAACCTGAGTGTGATTGCGGTTTTAAACGGCTCTATTTCGGCCATGCGCTCGGCCGTTGCCAGGGATTCCAGCGACACCCCGAACAACAGCAGCAGGATGATGTACTTCACCGCCCACAGGCGCTCGTGCCAGGCAAAGGGCACGGTGTACTGTGGCACCTTGAGCTTGCGGGCGATCTCGTTGATCAGCTCCTGCAAGGCACCGAACGGACACAGCCAGCCGCAGTAAACGGCCCGCCCCCACAGCAGCACGATGCCCGCAACCACCGACCAGAGCACAAACAGCATCGGGTCAATCAGGAAGGTTTCCCAGGTAAAGCCGCTGATCAGGGTGTTGACAAAGGTGAGCACGTTGACGATGGACAGCTGCCCGAGGGCATACCAGCCAATAAAGAACAGCGTGTAGACCAGGAACCCGTGGCGAATCCAGCGAGTCATCCTGGGCTTTTTGACCAGCCAGTCCTGGAAGAACAGGATCATTAACAACACCAGGATGCCCAGCCCCAGCACCACCAGCTGGAACTTTTTCTGGTACCAGACCTGAACCCACAGGGGTTGCTGCTCAAGCCACTCTTCGTCCGTGAGTTCCAGCTCCGGGCGCGTGTAATACTGTTCCGGCAGCTGATACTCGAGCGGGAAAACGGCGAACTCACTGTCCAGCGGGCCGGTCTGGCGCTTGACGGTCAGTTCCAGCGTCCAGGGCGTACCCGGATCAAAGTTGTACTGCTGCCGCACGATGAAGATCGCCATCTCCGGCAGACGGGGCATATCCGCCAGATACACATCGCTGAGCCGATGGTAGTCCAGATCCCGGAAGTTAAAGGTGTCACCGAACTGACGCACCTGCAAGCGGTCAAAAATACCGCCCCGGACATAGCCTGAGCCCCGGAAGGAGTAGGTGCCGGTCGCCATTACCGCGATGGCGTGCTCACCCTCCTCGAGTTCAGACATCAGCCACTGATACTGGTTGTCCCCCAGCAGGTTCCGGCCAATGGTCGGGGTATTCAGGTAAGTTGCATAAAGATCAATCAGGGGGTCGTCGCGCTGGTCCGGTAATGCTGCCTCTACCCCTTCGGCCGGGCTGCCGATGAACGCGTCGTCTACGGTACCGCGGGTAAGCAGAAGCCGCCGGATGGAGCCGTCGCCGGTCAGCTCAGTCCAGCCCTTCTGTTCAAAGGTTTGCATATCCACGTCAGCCAGGGGCGGACGGTTCTCACCACCGGCCACCTCGATCAGGCCAAGCTCTCCGCCTACCCGGTGGGCCGTGCGCATGATGACTTCGTTAATCACCATCACGGTTACTGTCGCGCCGGACAATCCGTCCACGGCCATTCGTCGTTCCGATGAGCGCCCCCCCACAGTGACCCGCTGATCCGCCTTGAGGCCGGTGTACTGATCGGTAAAGTCATGCATTTTCTGTTCGGGGATCCCGATCAGAAGTATGGGCTCGTCGTGGTGGATAACCCGGGTCGCCTTGATCACGCCCTCGGTGTCGAGGACCACCATCGCGTTTATGGGTTTGCCCGAATACGCCGGGGTCTGGACAAAATCGAGGGTCTGGTAGGCATAACCCACCAGCTCGTCACCGGCGTAGAGCTCCTGGATCGCCCTGTTGCCTTCCACGGGGCGCAGTTCGCTGACTTGCGGCATGGCCCGCTCGATCACCTGGCGGCCGGCGGGAGGGCTGTATTCCGACAGTGGCATCGCACTGATGCAGGAAGCCGAAAGGGCCAACAAAACTGACGACAACAAACGCATTACCCTGGTTACCACAGTCTTCCACCCTCATTCGCTGTTCATGTTCCGGGCAAATACAGACAAGCCAGTTTCAACGACTGAAACCCAACCCCCTGTTGGGGGAGAGGCACCTTCAACCCAGGTTGATCACTTCTCCTGAGCGGCCCAGCGGCAAAAAGTTACCCACATGCCCGATCCGGATACTCTCTACCATCATAGTCAATGGTTGCTGAGTTTCCTCACTGGATGGTGCAATACCGCCCCGACCTGACATGGCTGCGACAAAAACCATGTCCCAGTTCTGGCCGGTAGCCCGGGACTCGTCTGCCAGCACATCAAAATAAGGCACCTCGTCGGGGCTCTTGTCGACACAGATCACCGGCGTAAGTGCGCCGCCTTCTCCGCGCTCGAAAGCGGCGCGTTCAGCACCGGAGGCGTCCTCGGGCAATTCGGCTTTACAGAACACGAACAGGAAGCGCTGGGGTTCCGGTTCGTTGCGGCTGGCCTGCACCAGGTCCTGATAGTTGCGGATCATGTGTGTCCCCTGACCGACGGTTTCGGCAGATAACGGGCGTGATGGCCCGGGAAAGTTACTGGCTGATCGTGATCAGCCGCTGAGGGTCTGAAATAAAGAGCTTGCTACGATTCACCCGGATCAATCCGTTGTTCTTGAGCTCCGCCAGAATGCGGGAGAACGTCTCTGGTTGCATGGCCAGTCGCGAGGCAACCAGACATTTGGGCAGCGGCAGCTCGACTTCACCACCGATTTCGGCGCCCTCGGGAAGCAAATCAATCAGATAACGGATGAGGCGGTCACGGGCATTCTGAACGGTCATGATCTCCAGGTCGTGAAAGCGCGAGACCGCTCGCATGGCGTAATGGCTCAAGGCTGCGTGGGCGTATTCCGGATGACGGTCCAGCAGGTCGCGGTAGGCTTTCACCGGAATCATCAGCACTTCGCTGGCCCGGAGCGCTTCGGCATAACAGGCATACCGCGGCGGGTTGGCGTAGATCATCACCTCGGCAAAGCAGTCGCCCGGGGCGATGCTGTCGAGGGTCCGGTCGATACCGGAAGAGTCCAGGCGGTACAACCGCAGACGGCCCGAAATCACAAAGAAAAAATGGTGAGCGGGCATATCCTGCCGGTACAGCAATTGGTGATGTCCCAACCGGATACGACGGGACTGCTGCACCAGCAGGTCGAGATCGGCAGACCGGAGACTGCGAAACAGCGCATGCGTACGAAGGGCATCAACGCCGTCCGGCGTATCAAAAGGCTTGTTGATCGCAACAAGTACCGGCTTGGTGTATCGGTGCTCAGCAGACTGTGTCATGGCCATGGCCGTCTTCCCCGTACTAATCATGTATCCCGGATGTTGTTTTACATACTAAAAGGATACTGATGAAAATGCGCTCCCCCGATGGGGGTATTTCCGGGCATCCTGCGTCGCAATTGACGTAACTCAAATTCCTGCCCGCCGGTTGACCGCTCGGTTACCGCTGGCGTCATTGCATCAGCGGTGAGTCTGGCAACTCCAGGTCTACGCCTGCCACACCGGCTTCAACCGCCAGTACCTGGAGATACTGACGAAGGGCCCGGCGGGTAACACTCTCACTCAGGTACTGACGGATCTGTGGTTTTACATGCTCATAAGGGAGCTGTTCGCCGTCGATCCGCTGATCGACACGGACAATGTGCCAGCCATAACGGGTTTCGATCAGTTCGGGGTGCAGACCTGGCTGAAGACTCAGTACGGGACGCTCGAATTCATCGATGGTCTGGCCTTTGCTGATCTGGCCAAGGCTGCCGCCCTGATGCCGGGACTCGCACGCGGAGTATTGTCTGGCGGTCTCGGGGAACCGGGCATGGTCATTCAGAAGCGTGGACAGCAGCTGCCGTCCGACTTCTTCCTGGCGGAGGCGTTCGGCGACGTCGTCGGGGGCAGCGGCCAGCAGGATGTGGCTGACCGCCATCAGGGTGGGGCTGCAGAAGCGGCCGGGGTTAGCGTCATAGAAACGCTCACAGTCCTGCTCGCTCGGGTCCGGCACATCGAGTTCCAGCTCCAGCACCCGGGCAATCCGGTGCTCCTCATCTTCGATAGCGTCCAGCCCGAGGCGACCGGCCTGCTGCAACAGGAGCTGGCGAATGACGAGCCCCCTGGCCGCCTGATGCCAGGCCTCGGCCAGCTCTTCGGCCGGATGATGCTGCATCTCCCGGGCGATATCGTCTTCGTGGATCAGGGTCTGACCCACGTAGACCGGGGGAAACTGGTTTCTGGGTTTGCCGGCTTCGCCGGTAGGAATCAGCTGCATGGTATTACCTTGCCCGGTGGCTCTGTTTACTCCGTTACAAGTTAAACAGGGTTGCCACCGGAATGCGCTTCCTCCGAGGAGGTAGGCCAACGGGATTAAGTTGCTCCCTGGCCCCGTACCTGCTCCCTCAGAAGCCGGGCTGCGGCCACCATGTTTTCCAGCGCAGGAACGACTTCCGGCCACTGCCGGGTTTTCAGGCCGCAGTCCGGGTTCACCCACAGGCGCTCCGGGGGAATCCGTTCCGCTGCCCGGGTCATCAGGTTAATCACCTGCTCCACCCCGGGGATGTTCGGGGAATGAATGTCATAGACCCCCGGGCCGATGTCGTTGGGGTATTCGAACTGCTCGAACACATCCAGCAGCTCCATATCCGAGCGGGAGGTTTCAATGGTGATCACGTCGGCATCCATACGGGCGATGGAGCCGATGATGTCATTGAACTCGGAATAACACATGTGGGTGTGGATCTGGGTTTCGTCGCGCACGCCGTTGGCGGCAATACGGAAGCACTCCACCGCCCAGTCCAGATAGCCCTGCCATTGTGAACGGCGCAGGGGCAGGCCCTCCCGCAGGGCGGCCTCGTCGATCTGGATGATACTCACCCCGGCGGCTTCCAGGTCCAGGACTTCCTGGCGGATCGCCAGGGCCAGCTGCCGGCAGGACTCGCTGCGGGGCTGATCATCCCGCACAAAAGACCAGTTCAGTATGGTCACCGGGCCGGTCAGCATGCCCTTGAGGGGCTTGTCGGTCAGGGACTGGGCGTAGCGGGTCCAGTTGACGGTCATGGCGCCGGGGCGGCTGATGTCGCCGAACAGGATCGGCGGCTTGACGCAACGGGAGCCGTAGGACTGCACCCAGCCGAACTGGCTGAACACATAGCCTTCCAGCTGTTCGCCGAAGTATTCCACCATGTCGTTGCGCTCGGCCTCGCCGTGCACCAGCACATCCAGGCCCAGCCTTTCCTGCTCGCGCACCGCGTGTTCGATCTCGGCCTTCATGCAGGCGGTGTAGTCGGCCTCCGATAACGCCTGCTTGCGGAATGCCAGCCGGGCCTTGCGGATTTCCGGGGTTTGCGGGAACGAGCCGATGGTGGTGGTCGGGTACAACGGCAGCTCAAACCGGGCGCGCTGTTTTGCGGCACGCTCGGCGTAGGGGCTCTGGCGCTGGCCAAGGCCCGGACGGATATCCTGCACGGCGGCCTTCACCGCCGGGTTGTGTACCCGTGTGGAGTTGGCGCGGCTGTCGATGGCGGCCTGGTTCCCGGCCAGCTCGGCGGCCACCGCCTGAGGCCCTTCGTTAATGGCCCGGGCAAGCACCGCCAGCTCGGTCAGTTTCTGCCGTGCAAAGGCCAGCCAGCTGCGGATGTCACCGTCCATCCGGGTTTCACTGTCCAGGTCCACCGGCACATGGAGCAGCGAGCACGAGGGCGCCAGCCACAACCGGTCACCCAGTTTTTCAGCGATGGGGCTGAGCCACTCCAGAACACCGTTGAGGTGGGTTTTCCAGATATTACGGCCATCCACCACACCCAGGGACAACACCTTGTGAGACGGCAGCCAGTCCACCACCTTGCCCACGTCGTCCCGGCCCCGCAGGGCGTCGATGTGCAGGCCGGCCACCGGCAGGCTGCACACCAGCTGCAGGTTTTCCTGCAAGGTGCCAAAATAAGTGGCCAGCAGCAGCCTGGGCCGGTTGGCCTTGAGGGTGTGATAGGCGGTTTCGAAGGCGTGTTTCCAGTCCGCATCCAGCTCGGTCACCAGGGCCGGCTCATCAATCTGCACCCACTCAGCCCCGGCCTCGGCCAGTTGTTCCAGCAGTTGACTGTAGACCGGCAGCAGGGCCGGCAGCAGGTCCAGACGGTTCGAGCCGTCCTTCGCCTTGCTCAGCCACAGGTAGGTCACCGGGCCGATAAGTACCGGCTTGGCGTTAACCCCTGCCGCCCGGGCCTCGGCCAGCTGGTCCAGAAGCCGCCGGGGATTGAGGGAGAAGGTAGTGGCCGAGGTCACTTCCGGCACGATGTAATGGTAGTTGGTGTCGAACCACTTGGTCATCTCGCCGGCATGGACACAGCTGCAGTCGCTGTCGTGGGCCGAGCGGCCCCGGGCCACACGGAAATAGTTATCCAGTTCGCTGCCGTCGAGACCTTCAACCCGGGCCGGAAGGTTGCCCAGGGTAACGCTCATGTCCAGTACCTGATCGTACAGGGAGAAGTCCCCCACCGGCACCAGGTCGAGACCGGACTGGGTTTGCCAGTTGTCGGCCCGCAGTTGGCTGGCCACCGCCAGCAGCTCCGCCTCCGACCCCTGCCCCTTCCAGAACGCCTCCTGAGCGAATTTCAGCTCCCGCTTCGGGCCAATGCGGGGAAAGCCCAGGTTATGAATCAATGCCATGCTGATCACCTTTTGTATGAATGCCATGAAGTGAAAGCAGCATAAGTGTCCACCGGAATGAATAAAAATGGTATATTTTCACGAATCCATTAACTTTGGTCATACAACATGCTGGATCGACATCACCTTGAGGTGATTCAGGCCGTGGAGCAGCAAGGGTCGGTAACCGCCGCTGCCCGGCACCTGCACCTCACCCAGTCGGCCCTGAGCCATACCATCCGCAAGCTGGAGCAGGGGCTTGGTACCGCACTCTGGTTACGGGAAGGGCGTCAGTTGCGGCTGACCCAGGCCGGGCAGTTTCTGCTTGGCACCGCTAACCGCCTGCTGCCGCAACTGGAACATGCCGAAGCGCGACTGCGTCAGTTTGCCGCCGGTGAGCGCGGATCGCTGCGGATCGGGATGGAGTGCCACCCCTGTTATCAGTGGCTGCTGAAAGTGGTGTCGCCGTTCCTGGCGGACTGGCCAGACGTGGATGTGGATGTGAAGCAGAAATTCCAGTTCGGTGGCCTGGGTGCCCTGCTGGACTATCAGATTGATCTGCTGGTCACCCCGGACCCGCTCTACCGGCCCGGGCTGGTGTTCGAGCCGGTGTTTGACTACGAGCAGGTGCTCGTTGTGCCCCGGCAGCATCCCCTGACAACCCGGCCCTTTGCCCGCGCCGGGGACTTGCGGGACGAGGTGCTGCTCACCTACCCGGTCGCCACCGACCGGCTGGATGTGTACACCCACTTCCTGACACCGGCGGGCGAGACACCCAGGCGCCACAAGACCATCGAAACCACCGACATCATGTTGCAGATGGTGGCCAGTGGCCGGGGCATTGCCGCCCTGCCCCGCTGGCTGGCACAGGAGTACAGCGAACGCCTGCCGCTGGCAGTGGTGCGCATGGGCGAACAGGGCGTCGCCAAGCAGATCTTCGTGGGTACCCGGCAGAGTGATAACAACAGTGATCACAACACCGGTTACCTGCAGGCGTTTATCGAACTGGCCCGGCGTTATAACCCGCCCCTCTGAACCGCTGACGAGTTCAGTTCCGGCCAGCCAAAAACACCCATGGGCCACCGGGGCCCATGGGTGTTTTTAACATCTGTGCTTTTAACGTCAACGCTGCCCACGTTGGTCAGCGTGGCACCAGCGTTCAGGCGCGCTTGCGCACCACCTGATACTTGCGGCCAAAGTACTCCAGTGGCACGCTCAGCATGTGCACCAGTCGGGTGAACGGGAACAGCACCAGGATGGTCAGGCCGAGGAAGATATGCGCCTTGAAGATCCAGTGGGCGTCTGCCACATGGGCCGCCACGCCTCCCCGAAAGGTCAGCACACCCTGGGCCCAGGCCGAGAACTTCAGCATCTGCGAGCCATCCAGGTGCCCCAGGGTGGGGATAATGGTCAGCAACCCGAGCGCCACCTGCACCACCAGGATGCAGATCACCAGGTTATCCGCCACCGTACTGCCGGCCTTCACCCGCACGTTGGTCAGCCGGCGCCAGGCCAGCATGGTTCCGCCAATCAGGCACATGACCCCGGCAATCCCCCCCACCAGCACGGCGAGCAGTTGCTTCTGGCCCGGGGTAATCAGCCAGGCGTAGGCCCACTTGGGGGCCAACAGGCCCACCAGGTGGCCAAAAAAGATCACCAGGATGCCAACGTGGAACAGCACGCTGGCGACCACCATGTTTTTCTTGCTCAGCATCTGGCTTGAGTGCGCCTTCCAGGTGAACTGGCCATGGTCGTACCGGGCCCAGGTGCCAATAACCAGGACGGCAAGCGCAATATAGGGGTAGACCCCGAACAGCAGTGTATTGAGATAGGACATCATGGTTTCCTCCGACGCTTATGCGCGCCCTGTCTGACGGTGAGTGGCATCCGTCATCAGCTGCTCACTCAGATGAATAGTCTGGGTCTGTTCCAGTTCCCGTCGGCGCTGGCCAACCACCCCACCGGTGGCACAGGAGCTGCCCTGATCATCCACAAACTTCACCATTTCTTCTTCCCAGACCTTATCCAGAGCCTCCGGGGTGTCGTCGCGTTCTTCCGAGGCGACAATACGGGCCAGTTCCTGCCGGTCGGCCTTGCGGCCGGACAGTACCAGCAGCGCATCCATCACCACGTGGTAGAAGCTCTCCCGCTGGTAAAGCCGCTCTCCCAGCAGTCCAAGGATATGGTGGATGTCTTCCAGCCAGTTCCTGATTTCGCCCCAGGGCCGGGTTGACAAGTATTCCAGAAACAGCGGCAGGTAATCCGGCAGTTCCCGGGCGTCGATTTCCAGGCCATTGGCGCGATACTGTTCCATCAGGTCAACCATGGCCTGGCCCCGGTCACGGGACTCACCGTGAACGTGTTCGAACAGCAGCAGAGACGTAGCCCGGCCCCGGTCGAAGGTACTCACGTAGGCTTCCTGCAGATCCAGCAGGTCCCCTTCGCTCAGGCGCTCAATACCGGTCAGAAGCTGGTCCTTGTTCTGCCTTGGCAGGCGGCTGTCCTCCAGGACAACCGCGACCAGGGCATCTTTGGCTTGCTGCAGTTCCCTGCTGGGGTACTCAAGTACCCGCGCCAGGACTTTTAATAATTGCATGGCTTTCTCCTTAATCCTGCAGCTGTCTGGGGTCGACCTGCTTAACCGTGGCCAGCTTGGCGACCATGCTGGTGGTCTGCTTCTTGCCACCGAACAGACTGAAATCGCTGTCACCACCGTTGCAGCCATCACCAAAGCTGAAGCCGCAACCGCCCCGCTCGCCGTAGGCGTCCGCATCCGGGAAAGCTTCCTTGGCCAGCTCGCGATGACTGGTGGGAATCACGAAGCGGTCCTCGTAGTTGGCAATGGCCAGATAGCGGTACATTTCGTCGGCCTGGGCCTTGGTGAGCCCGCATTCTTCCAGGGCCCTCAGGTCCTCGATGCCTTCCACGGTTTCAGCACGCTTGTACAGGCGCATGGCCATGATGCGCTTGAGGGCGCGGATCACCGGTTTTTCATCCCCGGCCGTGAGCAGGTTGGCGAGGTATTTGACCGGAATCCGCAGACTTTCGATTTTGGGCAGTACACCGTCAAACTCGACCTTACCGGCTTCCGCTGCCGACTGGATCGGGCTCAGGGGCGGCACGTACCAGACCATGGGCAGGGTGCGGTATTCCGGGTGCAACGGCAGCGCCAGTTTCCAGTCCACCGCCATCTTGTACACCGGGCTCTGCTGGGCAGCTTCGATGACGTTCATCGGGATGCCGTCTTTCTTCGCCTGCTCGATCACTTTGGGATCAAACGGGTCCAGGAAAATCTCCAGCTGCTTTTCGTACAGCTCGTGCTCGCCGGGGGTGCTGGCCACCTCTTCAATGCGGTCAGCGTCGTACAGCAGCACACCGAGGTAGCGGATTCGGCCTACACAGGTCTCGGAGCAGACGGTCGGCAGACCGGCTTCGATACGCGGGTAGCAGAAGATGCACTTCTCGGACTTGCCGGTTTTCCAGTTGAAGTAGATCTTCTTGTACGGACAGCCGGACACACACATCCGCCAGCCGCGGCACTTGTCCTGGTCGATCAGCACAATGCCGTCTTCTTCACGCTTATAGATGGCACCGCTGGGGCAACTGGCCACACAGGCCGGGTTCAGGCAGTGCTCGCACAGGCGCGGCAGGTACATCATGAAGGTGTTTTCGAACTGGCCGTAGATATCCGCCTGCACCTGATCAAAGTTCTTGTCTTTGCGGCGCTTGGCAAACTCGGTGCCCAGGATTTCTTCCCAGTTGGGACCCCATTCGATTTTCTTCATGCGCTCGCCGGAGATCAGTGAACGCGGCCGCGCTACCGGCTGGTGCTTGCTGTCGCCGGCGGTATGCAGATGCTGATAATCAAAATCGAACGGCTCGTAGTAGTCATCGATTTGCGGAAGGTCCGGGTTGGCGAAAATGTTCGCCAATACCCGGAACCGGCCACCGATACGGGGGCGGATCTTGCCGGAGCTGTCGCGCATCCAGCCGCCTTTCCATTTGTCCTGGTTTTCCCAGTCTTTGGGATAGCCCACGCCAGGCTTGGTCTCAACGTTGTTAAACCAGGCGTATTCCATGCCTTCGCGACTGGTCCAGACGTTCTTGCAGGTGACCGAACAGGTGTGGCAACCGATGCACTTGTCCAGGTTCAGCACCATGCCGACTTGAGAACGGATCTTCATTTTACAGCCTCCTGAACATAGTCATTGCCTTCGCCATCGAGCCAGTCCACGTTCTTCATCTTGCGGACCACCACGAACTCATCCCGGTTGGAGCCGACGGTGCCGTAGTAGTTGAAGCCGTAGGAATACTGGGCATAGCCACCGATCATATGGGTGGGTTTCGGGCATACCCGGGTGACCGAGTTATGGATACCGCCGCGGGTACCGGTTACTTCAGAGCCCGGCACGTTCACGATGCGCTCCTGGGCGTGGTACATCATCACCATGCCCGGCATCACCCGCTGGCTCACCACGGCGCGGGCGGCCACGGCGCCGTTGGCGTTGAACAACTCGATCCAGTCGTTGTCTTCCACGCCGATGTCCCGGGCGTCGTCTTCACTGAGCCACACAATCGGACCGCCCCGTGACAGGGTCAGCATCAACAGGTTGTCGCTGTAGGTGCTGTGGATGCCCCACTTCTGGTGCGGGGTGATCCAGTTCAGGGCTTTCTCCGGATTGCCGTTAGTGGTGGGGTTGGCAATGCTGGCAATAGCCTTGGTATTGATGGGCGGGCGATACACCAGCAGGCTCTCACCGAAGGCGCGCATCCATTCGTGGTCCTGGTAGAACTGCTGGCGGCCGGTCAGGGTGCGCCAGGGAATCAGCTCATGAACGTTGGTGTAGCCGGCGTTATAGGACACGTGCTCATCTTCCAGGCCAGACCAGGTGGGGCTGGAGATGATCTTGCGCGGTTGCGCCACAATGTCCCGGAAACGGATTTTCTCCTCTTCCTTGTTTTTCGCCAGGTGGGTGTGGTCCAGGCCGGTCATTTCAGACAGCGCGGCCCACGCCTTCACGGCAACCTGGCCGTTGGTTTCCGGCGCCAGGGTCAGAATCACTTCTGCGGCGTCAATGGCGCTTTCAATCTTCGGACGGCCCGCGTTGGCACCTTCCAGATGGGTGTAGTTCAACTCCTTCAGGAAGTTGACTTCCTTCTCGGTGTTCCAGTTGATGCCCTTGCCACCATTGCCCAGCTTGTCCAGCAGCGGGCCAAGCGAGGTGAAGCGCGCGTAGGTATTCGGGTAGTCCCGCTCTACGGTGATGAAGTTAGGCGCGGTTTTACCCGGAATCAGCTCACATTCGCCCTTCTTCCAGTCCTTCACATCAAACGGCTGGCCCAGCTCCGCCGGCGCATCGTGCAGCAACGGCAGGGTCACCACATCTTTCTCGACACCCAGATGCCCTTCAGCTGCCTTGGAGAAGGACTTGGCAATGCCTTTGTAGATTTCCCAGTCGCTGCGTGCTTCCCAGGCCGGATCGGTAGCGGCGGTCAGCGGGTGGATGAACGGGTGCATGTCTGAGGTGTTCAGATCGTTCTTCTCGTACCAGGTGGCCGTCGGCAGAACGATGTCTGAGTACAGACAGGTGGTGGACATGCGGAAGTCCAGGGTCACCAGCAGGTCGAGCTTGCCCTCGGGTGCTTCGTCGCGCCAGGTGACTTCTTCTGGCTTGGCACCGCCTTCCACACCCAGGTCTTTACCCTGCAGGCCGTTCTTGGTGCCCAGCAGGTACTTGAGCATGTACTCGTGGCCCTTGCCGGAGGAACCCAGCAGGTTGGAGCGCCAGATAAACAGGTTGCGCGGGCAGTTCTCCGGTGCCTCCGGGTCCTCGCTGGCAAACGCCAGGGAGCCGTCTTTCAGTGACCGGGCAACGTAATCGGACACATCCAGGCCGGCTTTTTCTGCCTCGGCGGCAAGGGTCAGCGGGTTACGGTTAAGCTGGGGCGCCGATGGCAGCCAGCCCATACGCTCGGCACGTACGTTGTAGTCGATCAGGCTGCCGCCGAACCGGGATTTGTCGGCCAGCGGCGACAGGATCTCGTCAACCGCCAGTTTCTCGTAGCGCCACTGCCCGGAATGGGCGTAGAAAAACGAGGTGGAGTTCATGTGGCGTGGCGGGCGCTGCCAGTCCAGGCCGAAGGCCAGGGGTTGCCAGCCGGTCTGCGGGCGCAGCTTTTCCTGGCCGACGTAGTGGGCCCAGCCGCCACCGCTCTGGCCGATACAGCCGCACATGATCAGCATGTTGATCAGGCCGCGGTAGTTCATGTCCATGTGGTACCAGTGGTTCATGCCAGCACCAACGATGACCATGGAGCGGCCCCTGGTTTTGTCGGCGTTATCCGCAAACTCACGGGCAATCCGGATCACTTTCTCGGCGGGTACGCCGGTGATCTTTTCCTGCCAGGCCGGGGTGTAGGGCTTAACTTCATCGTAGGAAGTGGCGCCGTCATCGTCGCCCAAACCACGGCTGATGCCGTAGTTGGCCACCATCAGGTCGTATACAGTGACTACCCGGCCCTCGGTGCCATCCGCCAGCTGTACCTTACGGGTGCCCAGCTTGTGCTTGAGGATATCCTTGATTTCCACGTGCTGGAAATGATCGTGCTCGATGCCCCCGAAGTACGGGAAGGCAACATCCACAACGTCATCGTGCTTCTCGACCAGGGACAGCTGAAGATTGACATCGGAGCCCCTGGCGGTCTGCTTCAGGTTCCACTTGCCCTTCTCGCCCCAGCGGTAACCGATGGAACCATTCGGGGCCGTCAGGTCGCCCGTGCTTTCGTCAATGGCGATGGTTTTCCATTCCGGGTTGTTCTCTTCGCCCAGACCATCCACCAGATCGCTGGCCCGCAGGAAGCGGCCCGGCACGAAACTGCCATCGTCTCTTTCATCCAGCATGACCAGGTACGGCATGTCGGTATAACGACGCACGTAGTCAGTAAAGTATTCGCTGGGCTTGTCGACGTGGAACTCTTTCAGAATCACATGGCCCATGGCCATACCCAGCGCAGCGTCGGTGCCCTGCTTGGGATTCAGCCATTCGTCCGACAGCTTGGAGACTTCGGCGTAGTCCGGGGTGATGGCAACGGTCTTGGTGCCCTTGTAGCGCACTTCGGTAAAGAAGTGGGCGTCCGGGGTACGGGTCTGGGGTACGTTCGAGCCCCAGGCGATGATGTAGCCGGAGTTGTACCAGTCGGCAGACTCGGGCACGTCGGTCTGTTCGCCCCAGGTCTGCGGGGAAGCCGGTGGCAGATCGCAGTACCAGTCGTAGAAGCTCATGCAGACACCGCCGATCATCGACAGATAGCGGCTACCGGCGGCATAGGAAACCATGGACATGGCCGGGATGGGAGAGAAACCGATGATGCGGTCGGGGCCAAACTTCCGGGCAGTATAGACGTTGGAGGCCGCAATCAGTTCGTTAACTTCGTCCCAGCTGGATCGTACAAAGCCACCCAGGCCGCGGCGGGGTTTGTATTGGGCAGTCTTGGCCGGATCTTCAACAATCGACGCCCAGGCTTCTACCGGGTCCTGGAACTGGATGCGCGCCACACGCCAGAGCTTCATCAGGCTCTTGCGCATCAGCGGGTACTTCAGGCGGTTGGCGCTGTACATGTACCAGGAATAACTGGCACCGCGGGGGCAGCCACGGGGTTCGTGGTTGGGCAGATCCGGGCGGGTACGGGGGTAATCCGTCTGCTGGGTTTCCCAGGTCACCAGGCCGTTCTTGACATAGATTTTCCAACTGCAGGAACCGGTACAGTTTACGCCGTGAGTGGAACGCACGATCTTGTCGTGCTGCCAGCGCTGGCGATAGCTGTTTTCCCAGTCACGGTTAACCTGATGGGTTTCACCATGGCCATCGGCGAACGGCTCACGCTTTTTCCTGAAGTAACTCAGTTTGTCGATTAGGTGGCTCATACTCTCTCTCCATCAATCCGGACACCGGATCGTCGTTCGGTATAGAGAGCATTGTGTGGGATAGAACCCCTGAAATCTGCGTGGTTACTACCACATAACCCGGGCCTACCTCCCTGTAGGTAGACGCGTTATATCCCGGGGTGGAGAAGCACTTTACGCTCTTCCCGGCGGGCAAGACGGGAGAAGTACAGCAGGCTGCCACTGAGCAGCAAAAAGAGAATCATGAAGACCGCAGTGCGCACGCCCAGCCAGTGGTTTACCCCGCCAAACATCATCGGCAGGATAAACGCCACCAGACACGCACATACCAGCAACGCCCCGGCAAACAGCGACGCCTCTTGCCGGTTGGCGACGATAACAATGCGCTGCAACGCCCCCATCGCAGCTCCCATCGCCACACCCAGCACCACCAGCAACGAGCTCTGCACCGGCACCGGAACAAAAAACTCAATCACCAGTGGCCCTTCAACTCCACGGACAAACAGGGTCATCGGCGGGTAGGACAATACCAGCAGGGCAACCAGACAAATGGCCAGCGCCCAGGCTGCAACCCTGGCCGAGCCGAAGCGATCAGACAGTCCGCCCCCGCCTATCTGGGCAATCGCGCCGGGCACCACAAACCACAGTGCCAGCTGTGCGCCGGCATCGAGCGGCAACCCGTACTGGCCGGAGAAGAAATCCGGCAGCCAGAGTGCAAGGGCGAAAAAGCTGCCCGCTACCACGCCAAAATACACACACAGGGACAGGTTGCGACCATTCCGGATCTCCCGGAGGATCTCGGACGCGGTACGCTCGGGGCCCGCTTCGTCCAGCTGCTCGGGATCCGTGAGCATCAACAGCAAGGCAATGACCAGCAGCAAGGTAATCAGGTAGGCCAAAGGCACACCCTGCCAGGCAAACGCCTCATGAAACAAGGGTACCAGGTAGTAGTTGAAGCCTGCCCCGGTCGCCCCGGCGCCGAAGATTCCGAGGACCAGCCCCAGCCGCCGGGTATCACAGTGGCGGGTAACGAACTGCAGCCCGGCGCCGTAGAATCCACCTGCAAGCCCCAGCCCGGTGGCCGCCACCAGGTACCCGGCAAAAGAATCGATAATCAGCAGCAGCGCCATAAAGAACGCCAGTCCACCCAGACACAGGAGCATGACACGCCGGGCCCCATAACGCTGGGCGGCCAGTCCGGCGGGAATCGCCAGCAGGGCGCTTGCCGCCATGGGTGTCGCCAGCAGCGCGCCAAACTCCAGGCTGCTCAGTCCCAGATCAGAGCGCAGGTGGACACCGGCCACCGCAAACAAGGTCCAGCACCCGGCAGCCACAACAAAGCCGGCCAGTGCCAGAGGCAACACGACCGCCAACGCAGCCAGCTTTTCGTCGTCCCGTTCAGATCCCATCCGACATTTCTCCCAGCATCCCTTCCAGTGTCGACTTTTGCCCGGGCGGAGGTCAAAGGTTATGATGGGATACTAACAGTTTGGGTAATTGACTATCCTCAAGGAGGTATGCAAAGGCCGCTATTTAAATGATAATTCCGTACGCATCCTCCATTCTCCTCAGGCACGAAAACCGCCCATGACCTCCAGAAGCTCCCTGGTAAACCGCTTGGCAGTAGTGATTGGCGCTGTGGTATTGACCGGTATTGTCAGCATGGCGACCACTCTGGCGGTTTCCAGCAACATCGAGGGTAATGCCACCGCCATCAACCAGGCCGGCGCTCTGCGGATGGGTGCATTCCAGCTCGCAGCACGGGCCGCCACCGATGACTTCCGCCATGGCCAGGCGGCCATCGATGCACGCATCCGGGATTACGAGAGCCGTCTGGGGGCCACTGCCATCACCCAGTCCGTTCCCAGCACCCGTGAACATCCGCTGAGCGTCCAGTATCAGGCCACGGAGGCGGCCTGGCGGGACCAGCTCAAGCCGGCCCTGCAGCGCCACGAAGCCGGAACACCCCTTACCCGTGAGATTGTCACGGCGGTCGAAACCTACACCCGCGAAGTCGATCAGCTGGTCAGCATGCTTGAGCGACGCACCGAAGCCAGAATTGAGTTACTGCACCTGATCCAGGTTATCAGCATCGTGTTCTCGGTGCTGATCGTGGTGGCGCTGTTTCTGGATATCAAGACTCGTATCCTGCGGCCGTTACGCAAACTCATCCGCATTGCCAATGCCATCGCTGAACATGACTTTACCCGCAAAGCCCAATTACCGGGTTCTGACGAGCTGTCACAACTGGGACAGGCGTTTGACCAGATGACCAGCGACCTGGCACTGAGCTACCAGGAACTGGAACAGCGGGCCCGGCAGAAAACTGAAGAGCTTGAAACCAGCCACGCCGCACTGCAGCTCATGCACTCCGCCAGCCGCGACCTGTTTGCCAGCCACGATCTGTGCACCGGTGCTGTACCGATGCTGCAGGAGCTCGAGCGGCTGTTGGGAATCGGCCCGATCCGCTTGTTTCTCCACGACAAGGAGTCGGCCGAGCCGGTTGAAGCGATAGTCACCGCCACGCCAAAGCGGCCGTTCTATTGCCGCGATCATCACTGCAACGCCTGCCTGGTCAGCCCTCAGCAATATGATGAAATGCCGCTGGAAGACAACGATGGCCGGCGATTGTTGCTGCCCATCCGGACCCCCGGCCATCTGCTCGGCACGCTGGAAGTCTGGTATCCGACGGCCGTCGGGCTGTCCGACACCACCCGCCGGCTGCTCGAGACCCTGACCGATCAGCTGGCCACCGCCATCTTTCTTGCCAAACAGATCACCGAGGAGCAGCAGCTCACGCTGGTGGAGGAGCGCACGGTGATTGCCCGTGAACTGCACGACTCTCTGGCACAGTCGCTGTCCTACCTCAAAATGCAGGTTACCCGTCTGCGCCGGCTCGATATTCAGGGCGAGCAGCGGCCGTTGCATGATGAGATCCTGAATGAACTGAGCACCGGCCTGAACAGCGCCTACCGTCAGCTCAGGGAGCTGTTGGCCACGTTCCGCCTCAAGCTCGATACTCCTGATCTGCTGACCGCCTTGCACAAGACCCTCGACGAGTTTTCCGAGCGACTGGGCAAGCCGGTCGGGTTCGAGTACAACCTGCCACCGCAAATGCTGTCGGCGAATGAAGAAATCCATACCCTGCAAATCATCCGCGAGGGCCTGTCGAACGCAGTCAGGCATGCCGATGCCAGTGAGATCCTGGTGAGCGTGCTGTTCGAGTCGCCCCGGGTACGGGTGAGCATTCAGGACAATGGCAAGGGCCTGCCCGGCAGCGGGCAGCCCCCGAGCCATTATGGCCTGATCATCATGCAGGACCGTGCCCGTACCCTGGGCGGCCAGATGCTGGTAAGAAACCGGAGTGAGGGTGGCGTGGAAGTCGCCCTGACCTTTGTACCCAAAAGCCGGAACCTGATCCCGGCGGAAGCCTCACAGGCGTAAGCCAAACCAAGAGAGAAACAATGTCTGAGACCCCTGCAAGTATTCTGTTGATTGACGACCATCCCCTGCTGCGCCAGGGGATCAGGCAGCTGATCGCGATGGAAGATGACATGGAGGTGATCGGCGAAGCCAGCTGTGCTGCCGACGGTATCCGCCTGGCCATCGAACAGGAACCAGACCTGATTCTGATGGATCTGAACATGCCTGAAATGGACGGTATCGAGGCACTGAAAAAGCTTCGGGAACAAAACGTTGCGTCCCGAATCGTGATGTTCACCGTGTCCGATCAGGAAGACGATGTGGTCTCTGCCCTGCGGGCCGGTGCCGATGGCTACCTGCTCAAGGACATGGAACCGGAAGACATGATCAGCCAGTTACATCAGGCCGCCGTGGGCAAAATGGTGATCAGTGACCGTCTCACCACACTGTTGGCCGAGGCCCTGCGCTCCAACAAGCCCCAGCCCAGCAGCCGTCCGGATTTCGACAGCCTGACCCCGCGGGAGAAAGATATCCTCCGGCTGATCGCAGAAGGCCTGTCCAACAAGATGATCGGGCGCCGGCTCGACATCAGTGACGGTACCGTCAAGGTGCACGTCAAGCATCTGCTCAAAAAGCTCAACCTGCGCTCACGGGTTGAAGTGGCAGTCTGGGCGGTGGAAGAGGGCCTGCACAAGTCCTGAGCCGCACCGGATCGGCGTTCTCTCTGAGTTAAGTCAAAGCCACAAGCGCCAGCTTCCGCTAGGCTTTCCTGATTGTCGTTCCCAATCAGGAGAGTCCGCCATGCTGCCCCCCCTCGCCAGCCAGACTCTGGCCATCCTCAAAGAGTACGCCCCGTCGCCGGCTCCCCTTCTGGAGGCGATTGATACCCGCATTCCTCTGCCCTTTAAACAGCTGGCCGCCGAGGCGCCCCTGAACCGGCTGTTTGCCAAGGCCATTGCCGAGGGCGAGTTTGATGATTTTGACGGCCGCCGCATCCGGCTGGAACTCAACAGCGGCCAGCCAGGCATTACCCTGGGCTTCTGGGCCGGCCGGTTGCGGGTGCTGACCGGCCCCGGTGAAGCCGTCATCCGGGGCTCCCTGAGCGCGTTCCGAACCCTTGCCGATCAGTCACAGGACCCGGATCAGCTGTTCTTCCAGCGCCGACTGGTGATCGAGGGTGATACCGAACTGGGACTGGCGCTGAAAAACCTGCTCGACAGCCTGGAGTGGCGCCTGCAGCTGAGGGATCTGCTGCCGCCCCCGTTACTGTTTCAGCGCTTCATGTAGCATCGCCGGCGTACGCTCAGCTTCCACCACACCGGTACGCACCAGGAAATCGCCGAAGTGCTCGCCACTCCGCCGCTGCTCCCGGTACGCCCTGAACAGGGGTCGCAACTCTGCCAGCACCGTTGCTACGTCGATGTTCTCCCGGTACAGACGATTCATTCTCTGGCCCGAGAAATCAGCCCCCAGATACAGGTTGTATCTGCCGATCGCCTTGCCGGTGAGAGCAATCTCTCCCAGATAGGGACGGGCACAACCATTGGGGCAACCGGTCACCCGGATATTGATGGCGTCCGGCTCCAGGTTTTCCTCCGCCAGCAGGCGTTCTATCTGGTCAATAAATCCAGGCAAAAAGCGCTCCGACTCCGCCATGGCCAGCCCGCAGGTAGGCAATGCCACACACGCCATGGAATGCTGGCGCAGCGGCGAGCTGCGGTCGCCGGCATCAAGTCCATACTCCCTTACCAGGGCATCAATCGCCCCCCGCTGATCGGCGGGTACCCCGGCGATCACCAGATTCTGGTTACAGGTAATGCGAAAATCGCCGTGATGAATCTCGGCAATCCGGCGCAACGCTGTGCGGATCTGTCCGCCCTCGGGCGTATCGGCCACCCGCCCGGTGGGGATCAGTAAGGTCAGATGGTGCAGGCCATCTTCACCTTCCACCCAGCCAAAGCGGTCGCCGTTACTGGTGAGGCTGAAACTGCGCGGGCGCTCGAACCCGTGCCCGTGGTACTCCTGAAACCGGTCACGAAACCAGTCCATCCCGTAGTCATCAATTGTGTACTTGAACCGCGCGTGACCGCGATTGGTGCGGTCCCCGTAGTCCCGCTGGATGGCACAGATGGCCTCGCAGGCATCCTCAATCCGTTCCCTGGGCACGTAACCTGCCATGGTCGCCAGCCTGGGGTAGGTGGCCGGGTCGCCATAGGTCAGGCCCATGCCGCCGCCCACCACCACGTTAAAGCCCTGAATGCGATTATCCTCAACAATAGCGATCAGCCCGATGTCGTTGGCAAACACATCGCAGTCGTTTTCCGGAGGTATCGCCAGTGCAATCTTGAATTTGCGCGGCAGGTACTTGTAACCGTAAAAGGGCTCCTCTTCCTCACCCAGCGACGCGACCCGTTCTTCGCCCAGCCATACCTCACCATAGGCGCCGGAGCGCCAGCGCAAACGGTCACTTATGGCCAGGGACAGCTGATGGATTTCGCGATGAAGATGCGATAGCTGAGGATTCACGTTGCTGATCACGTTCCGGTTAACGTCACCGCAGGCCCCCCGGGTATCCAGCCCGAGGGCATTCACCATCTGCATGAAGGTCTGCATCTTCTCCTTGAACACGCCGTGAAACTGAAACGTCTGGCGGGTCGTCAGCCGCAGGGTGGCGTTGGCGCACTCATCCGCGATCTGGTCCAGCCCCAGCCATTGCTGGCTGGACAGCACCCCGCCGGGCAGGCGCAACCGAACCATGAACTGGTACAGGGGCTCCAGCTTCTGACGCCGGCGCTCATCCCGCACATCCCGGTCATCCTGCTGATAGCTGCCATGGAATTTGGTGAGTTTGGTGTCGTCTTCGGGTAATGCCCCGGTAGCCCTGTCCCGGAGGCCCTCCAGAATCGTCCCCCGCAGATAGTCACTTTCCCGTTTGATCACTTCAGCTTCTGGTAATTTCTGGCTCATCAGTACACATCCCGCTGGTAACGTTTATCCCGGTTGAGCTGGCGCAGGTAATCCTCGGCCTGCTCTTCGGTTCTGCCGCTGTGCTGGCAGATAATGGCCTGCAGGGCCCGGTGCACATCCGGCGCCATGCGTTCGGCATCGCCACACACATACAGGCAGGCACCGCGCTCCAGCCAGTCCCAGAGCTGGGCACCGTTCTCCTGCAGGCAATGCTGGACATAGCGTTTTTCGGCCTGATCCCGGGAAAAGGCAACATCCAGGCGCGTGAGCAAACCGTCGCGGCGCCACCTCAGCCATTCACTCTGATACAGAAAATCGCTGCGGAAATGCCGGTCGCCGAAGACCAGCCAGTTATCTCCTTCCGCGCCCCGCTCTTCCCGCTCCTGCAGAAAGGCCCGGAACGGGGCCACACCGGTACCCGGCCCAATCATGATCAGCGGCCTGCTGTCATCGTCCGGCAGTGCGAAGTTCTTGTTGGTATCGATATACACCGGCACCTGCTGACCTTCGGCGAGCCGGTCCGCAAGCCAGACCGAGGCAACGCCCTCCCGGTCCCGGCCATGGCTGTGGTAGCGCACCGCCGCCACTGTGATGTGAACTTCGTCTTCCTCCGCCGCCTGGCTGGAGCTGATGGAATACAGGCGGGGCGGAAGCTTGCGCAGCATGGTGATCAGCTGCTGGGGCGCCAGGGAGGGTACGGGCCAGCGCCGGACCAGATCCAGTAAATCACGCCCTCCCATCCAGCTGCGCAGTTCGGCGTTGTTGTCGGCAAGCGCGCTGAGCTCTTCGTGATTCGCCAGTTCTGCCCACTGCCTGACCAGCGGCGGCGTCAGCAAGGTAATCTCCCGGTGCCGGGCCAGCGCATCGCCCAACGCAACCGGCTCATGGTCGATGTCCACGGTGGTGCCTGCGTCAAACCCCAGCGCGCTCAAAAGTTCGGCCACCAGACCGGGGGGGTTCTCGGGACACACCGCCAGGGCGTCGCCGGGCTTGTACTCCAGGCCCGAGTCTTCGAGCGACAACTCAATATGCCGAACTTCTTTGTCAGATCCGCGCCCGTTCAGAACCTGATTGGTCAGGATCGTGGCAAGGTACGGGTTTTTCCGATGGTAGGTGACCTCAGCCGGCGCCTGTGGGGTTGTCGCGCTCTGTGCCGGGGCAGAGACGCCGGCGGCCGCGGTCATCGCCTCCAGAACCCGCTCGATCCACTGCTCCGCCGGGTCTTCGTAATCGACGTCGCAGTCAACCCGCCCGGCCAGAGTGGAAGCGCCCAGCTGCCCGAGCCGCTCGTCGAAATCCCGGGCGGTCTGGCAAAAATGTTCGTAGCTGGAATCCCCCAGGCCCAGCACGCTATAGCGCAGCTGCGTGACTTTGGGGGCTTTCTTGCCCATCAGAAATTCATGGAAGTCCAGCGCATTATCAGGCGGTTCGCCCTCGCCCTGGGTCGAGGTCACCAGCGCCAGGAACTGTTCCTGCCTGAGCTGCTTGGGCTTGTAGTCCGCCAGATCCACCATCCGGGTCGCAACACCTTTGGCCGCAGCCCGCGCCGCCAGCTGCCCGGCCACGCCCTCGGCGTTGCCGGTCTGGGAGCCAAACAGGATGGTCAACTCCGCGCTGCCCTGGCGGTCGCTGATGCTTGCCCCGGCTCCTGGGCTGCCGGCCTGTCCCGGCACTGCGCAGTAACCCGCCAGGTAACCCGCAAGCCAGTACAACTGATCGTTTGCCAGCCCGGCCAGTAACCGGTCGAGCTGTTGCTGTTGCTCCCCGGTAAGCGGGGAGGAAATGAGTTTGTTGGTCATATGGGTGCCACCACCTTACAGGGTGAATCGCCGCTCCCGCAGGAGCAGAACGTGGTTACCACTGTAGGAATCCGGCACAACCCCGATAAATCAGATAATTCCCATGTTACTTATCTGAAAAACCGATAAAAATATTAACCCCATGATCTGGCTAAGGTTTATCTATATAAACAAAAAGTCTGGCAAACATGACCTTGATCATCTCAACACAAAGGCAACCCGAGAAGTACATCGGCCCATCGGGACTACTGCAAGCTTATTGGTTTCTGCTAGATTCCCGGGATATGGCATCTGCCGCCCTGCTGGTCAGGAACGCGGTTTAATCGAACGAGCAGGAATCGAGCAATGTCCCTGACACAAAAGCTCTGCCTGAGCGCAGCAGCGTTGTTTTTTCTGACTGGCCTGCTCACGGGCATCTGGAAATACCGGTGCATGGCCACCAGCCCCAGGGCAGTAGCGCCGCGGTATGTCGATGTTGCCCATCAAAGCTCGCTGATGTACAGCTTTGCCGCCATGCTGCTGGGCTGGCTGGCCGCCTACAGTATCTACCCGCAATGGCTGAACCTGCTGGGCGCCGCAGCGGCCCTGAGTTTTTTTGCTCTGGCCATTGGTACCTATGTCATTCACGGCGCCCTCAGAGACACCGGCAACCAGCTCCGCAAGCCTCATAAACTGGGCTCGGCAGCACTGCCCGGGTGGCTTATCCACGGTTTTATGGTGGCGTTGATCGTGGCCGAAGTCGGTGGCTTTCTGGTGCTGGCGTCCGGAGCACTGATGGGGGTCTGGCGCGCCTGACCCGGCCTGCCAGCCGCGCTTTACCTCTATCAGGTCGCTACCAGATCCATCCCTGGCCGGCCATACCAGTAGCCATTGCAGGGCGGTGCTTCGACCAGCCGGAGCGGGTCAGCGTCCGGCAGTTCGCCCCGGCGCACCTGGTCAAAACGCCGGACGACCTCCGCCATACCCTGATGTTCCGGGCTCAGGCGAACGGTACTCACGCCCATCCGCGCCATATCCGGCAGCTCTCGCATCAGGTCGTAGCGCGCCCCGGACAAGGTCGAGATACCGTTGATCCGAAACAGCTCCTGGTTCTCCCGTGAACGAAGTTCCATGCCATCCGGGTGCTGCAGGCAACGAAACTCGCAGTTGTCCTTGGGCAGGTTGTAATGCCGGGCGGTAAAGCAGCGGGACGACCACGCCAGCGGCAGAAAGCCCCAGGAAAACACTTCAGCGGGCAGGTCCAGACCTTCGTCATTCAGCTCCCGGATCAGCCGGGCCAGGGTTTCCTTACCGAGTTCCACGGGCAGGTTCCAGCCCTGCAGGCCTTGTCGGGCCAGAATCTTCAAGGTTGCGACGTTGTAGATGTTCATCGAGGGCCCGGTGATAAACCGAAGGCCGTTACGCACGGCCACCTGCACCGCACTCTGGTCATTGGCCTCCACCAGAAACTCGTCCTGTTCACAGAACCGGCGCAAACGCCGCAGATCCGCCTCGGATTCGATCAGGGTAAGGGTGGAAAGCACGACGTTCTTGCCACAGGCTTTCAGATCGCGGGCCAGGTCAAGCCAGTCATCCGGTTTCAGTTCCCGGCGACGGGAACAGACCACCTCGCCAAGATAGATGGTTTCTACCGGCCATTCCGCGGCACTGGCGTAAAAATCAAACACACTTTGTTTGGACCAGAACCAGAGTATGGGGCCCAGAGAAAGTTTCATCATGACAACAACCCTATTTCCACTTGCGATGGTAGGCACCGATGGTGGTCAGGCCACCCTCGGAGAGGCCTGAAAGCCTGGCCTGCCAGGCCGGCTCTACCTCAAACCCTTCCGGCTGTTTTTGCAGGCGATCCAGGGCCTGGCGCCAGGTACCAGCCACATCGGCGATGTAGGCCGGACTGCGCTGACGGCCTTCGATCTTGACCGCACGGATGCCCAGGCTCTGCAACTCCGGCAGGATATCCATGGTGTTGAGGCTGACCGGCTCCTCAATGGCGTGGTACACACTGCCCCCGACCTCAAACCGGCCCTTGCAGAGGGTCGGATAACCGGCAGATTCGCCGGGGCCGTAACGGTCGATCAACACGTCGTTGAGCCGGGATTCGAGCCCCTGTGGCGTCTCCTGCCAGCGCACAGCTTTGGCCGGAGAGCAGGCCCCGCGGGTATTGGGAGATTCATCGGTAAGGTAAGAAGACAGGTAACAGCGGCCCTCCGCCATGATACAAAGGCTGCCAAAGGCAAACACTTCGAGTTCGACCGGGCTGTGCCTGGCCACCGCCCGCACCTGATCCAGTGACAGTACCCGGGGCAGCACGGCACGACGGATATCGAAATTATCCTTGTAGAAAGACAACGCTTCATGGCTGGTGGCGGAGCCTTGCACCGAGAGATGGCGGGCCGTATCCGGATAGCGGGTGGCGGCGTAATCAAGCAGGCCCATATCGGCCAGAATAATGGCATCCACACCGATGGCGGCCGCGCGGTCGACGGCACCCTTCCAGTGTTCCCAGCCATCGGGTTGGGGGTAGGTGTTAATGGCACAAAAGACACGGGCGCCAGCGGCGTGAGCATACTCGATGCCTTCGGCGGCTCGTGTTTCATTGAAGTTCAGGCCGGCAAACTGGCGGGCATTGGTGCTGTCGCGAAAACCGAAGTAGACCGCGTCAGCACCATGGTCAACAGCGGCCCTGAGGGCCGGCAGGCTGCCAGCGGGACAGACAAGTTCCATGACACTCCTCCATAATATGAAGGAGTTAAACTACTGCCCGCGACCTGCCAGCGCATTGACCATTATCAGCTTGACCTCAGATCAGGGCATCTCCGTTCGCACGGGCCCGGCGCATGTCCTTAAAGACGGCACCGCAGATCATGGCCAGTACGCCCAGAGTCAGGGCCGGCCACATCAGGATATAGGCACCGTATAGCAGTTCAGTTGTCATTACGCTCCCTCCGGAATTATGTTAACTGAAGTTTCGTCATCCGCTTTGTCATAGTTACCAACCCGTCGCTGTATCAGGTCAAAGTCAAAGCGTTCCTGCTTGCTGAGCAGGGTCATTACCGTACATACCACGGCACTCGTGCCGTAGGCGGTCAGCGAAGCCACCAGCACCTGGTAATCCCGCAGGAAACCGATGGCGTAAACCAGCATTAAAACCAGAGTGATGGCACCGGCCAGCAGGCCCACCCTGCGGCCCAGGAAACCGAAGGCCATAAGCCCGATGACAACGGCGCCGCCCACACAGGCGAGTACCTCAAAGGCCAGAACCGTCAGGCCGGTCATTTCGAGCAGCTCAAAACGGGCCACACAGAACACCACCATTGCCACCGCCACAGACCAGGTGAATGCCGAGTTGGTCACCCGGTCCCAGTAACAGCTGGCGATGACCGGGAACACAATGGCTCCCCAGAGCGCGCCTACAAACACCAGCATCACCAGAATATCCAGGGAGAAACTGGCGAAGATCACACCGGCAACGGTAGCCACAATCATCGTGATCCGGCCCACCAGCATCATCAACCGCGGGTCAGGCTTGTCCCTGGCAATATTCTTGCCGTACACGTCCGCCATCAGAATGGTAGAGAGTGCCGCCAGGTCTGAGTCTGCGGTGGAAGACAGGGAGCCGATCACCAGGATAAAGAACAGCCCCACAAAGAAAGGCGACAGGTAGGTTGAGACCATCTGCGGGATCAGGTTATTCATGTTGCCGTTGAGGGGCTCGATACCTACCGACAAGGCAATCAGGCCAATCATCCCCAAACCGATCACAATCGCCCCGTAACCCACGGTGGCGGTCAGGAAAGTGGGCTTGATGTGCTCTTCCCGCACGGCAAACAGACGCTGGGAAATTGTCTGGTTACCTATGGCATAGGCCAGGACGGCGACAAAGAAAGGGGCCCCCTGATTCATCAGCGCTTCGACCGAGAAAAAGTTTGCCTGCTCGTCAGTCAGGTTACTGAGCCCTTCAACCATCACACTCGGGCCACCAACGGCAAACAGCACGGCCGGTATGATCACAATGGCAATGGCCATCAGGGCCACCAGTTGGGCAAAGTCTGTAAACACCGAGGCCCGGAACCCTGAGGTGATGGTATAGGACAGCACACCAACCCCGGCCACAATGACCCCGGTCTGGAACGACAATGGCGAGAGCACAGACACCAGTGCCCCGGCGGCGGTAAAGTTCACCATCAGGCTGATAACACTGCCCAGAATGTTGGAGCCGGCCAGGATCAACTGGCTCGACGCCCCGTGCCGGGCATGGATCAGCTCTCCGAGGGTATGGCCATTAGGCGCAAGCTTACGGAAGCGGCGACCAAACGGATAGATGAACAGGATCATCAGGGCGCCCCAGAGGCCGTAATGAATCGGCCCGGACAGCCCATAGGTATAACCGGAGGTTGCGGCAGCATAGAATGAGGCAGCCCATATCCAGGTCGCTGTCATACTGGACGCACCCATGCCAAAGCCCACCTCGTGGCCGGCAACCATAAAACCGGAAGTGTCTTCCTTATCCTTACGGATCAGCAGGGACAGGAGATAGGTACCGCCGTAAAAGGCGGCAAGCAGCAGCAGTATCGTAATTACTGAAAATTGAGTTAATCCGCTCTCGTTCAAGTCTCAACCTCGATTTACAACGACAACAGTCCATGAGCGACCAAATAGCCTGGTATTGGTCGGCAGGAGTGGAACTTTTCGTTTCTGGAAAGTCCGTACACGCAAAGGCTATTGCAGTGACGGCAACAACAAAGGTGGGCAGGGTGCCCGGAGATGAGACTCGCTAAGGGAAGCGCAAGTGGGCCAACAGCCCTCTGAACTCTTGATAAAACTCTTTAGATGTCATGGTAATTTTGGTCCTCTACACCAGAAAAACACTAACCCGGATGAGGGAGCGCCAAACAATACGCCTTTAGCGCGCCCTCGTCCAGTCTTTAGAGGACAGAACATTAGTGTGCAATCAGATAATGCGGGAGAACCGCTGGCTGGCGCCCTGCTTCCGGTAGAAGTCGAAGATCTGACAGATTGCCCGGATCAGCAGCCGGCCGGCCGGCTGAACCTGCAGGCAGTCACCGGTATCGGCCACCAGCTGGTCCCGTACCATGGGTTTGAGCCGGATCAGCTCATCCGCAAAGTAGCGGTCGAAATCCTCATGCCACTGGTCGGCAAACTGCTTCCGGTCAAGCCGGAACTGACAGATCAGCTGACCGATGACCCAGCGACGGATGCGATCATCCCGGCTCAGGCCGACACCCCGTACAATGGCCAGCTGGCCCGCGTCGACCGACGCTTCCCAGGACGGCAGATCATGGTTGTTCTGGAAATAGGCATCGTCGGTCTGACCAATCGCCGAGACCCCCAGCGACACCAGATCACAGTCGGCGTGGGTCGTGTAGCCCTGGAAGTTCCGGTGCAGCCGCCCTTCTCTCTGTGCGATTGCCAGGCTGTCTTCAGGCTTGGCAAAGTGGTCCATGCCGATGTATTCGTAACCGGCTTCCAGCAGGCGATTAATGGTGTTGTGCAGGATCGTCAGCTTTTGTTGCGGGCTGGGCAGGGTGTCTGCCTGAATCCGGGTTTGTGGATAGAAACGGTCCGGCAGGTGGGCGTAACTGAACACCGAGAGCCGGTCCGGCGACATCCCGATCACCGCTTCCAGGGTCTCGGCAAAGCTTTCGGGGGTCTGGTAGGGCAAACCATAGATCAGGTCCAGGTTGATCGAGCGGAAGCCGATACGACGCGCCTCATGCAGAACCGCTTCGGTCATTTCCCGGGGCTGAATGCGATTAACCGCCTTCTGGACCTCTGGATTGACATCCTGAACCCCCAGACTGATACGGTTGAACCCCAGCTCCCACAGGGTCGCCAGCGTATCATCCGCCACTTCCCGGGGATCAATCTCTACGCTGTAGTCCCGCTCGTCCCCGGCCTGGAGATTGAACAGCTCGCCGTAGCCCGCCATCAGATGCTGCATCACATCCCGCGGCAGGAAGGTGGGCGTGCCGCCGCCCCAGTGCAACTGCTGCACCGGCCGGTCCGGACCAAAAAGCTTGGACTGGATAGCCGCCTCCTTCAGCACCCGCTCAACGTAGGGCATGGCTTTATCCCGCTTTTTGGTGATCACCTTGTTACAGGCGCAGTAGTAACACAGGTGCGCACAGAACGGCAGGTGGGTATAAAGCGAGACCGGGCCGCCGGCTGATTTGCTCCGGCCCGCGGCTTTAACCATATCCTCGATGGAGTAACGCTGGCTGAATTCCACAGCCGTGGGATAGGAGGTGTACCGGGGTCCGCTGAGATCGTAGCGGCGAATCAGGGCCTCGTCCCAGCTGAAAGCGGGAAGAGTGTGTGCTGCAGCAGCAGTATCAGAAGCCATAGAATAACTCTAACGTCGGATGGGTTCGGGTTCGGCATGCCGGAATGAACATAGTATGCCTTACCGGCGGTTCACACGAGTTGATGCGGATCAGTTGAGTGTAGCAGCTCAGCTCCGACACTACGCTTGTGCCCTTGGCGTAGTTCGCCTACCTCCAAAGAGTTAACGCTGTTATGCTTCAGGCTACACCTTCCCCGGCACCAGAGAGGTTCTGCCGACACATGCGGATGCGGTCTCTGACAACCGGATTGTTGATGGCTCTGGCAAGTGGCCTGGCAACCGGAGATCATCAGGTCTACAACCTGTACACCTTCCACTCTCCTCCCTATCAGTACACCGACGAGACCCCGGACGGCCAGAAGCTCAGCGGCGAAACCGTCGAGACCATCCGCTGCGTGATGACCCGGGCAGGAGCCCAGGCCAGCATCCGGCTGGTTCCGCAGAACCGGGGCCTCTACGCACTGAAGCGTAACCTGATCGATGGCTATTTTGCCGTCGACCGGTCAGCGGAACTCGATCAGAACGCCTGGCCCAGCCACCCGGTGGCGCTGGAGAAATGGCACTGGTTCTATATTGGTGAAAAGCCGGCGCCCGACGCTGCCCGCATCGGAGTGGTGAGCGGCAGCAATGAAGAGCTGTGGCTACGCCGCCAGGGACTGGAACCTGTCGTCTCGGTGAGCCACGCCAGTCAGCTTCCTGCCCTGCTGGAACTCGAACGCATTGACCTGGCGCTGATGGACGAGCGGGTCATGTCCCGGATCCGCCGCGCCCAGCCCGATGATTACAGCGCCCTGGAACAGACCTTCCTGCGGTACGTACCGCTCCACCTTTATCTGAACCCGCAGTTCGTATCCGCCCATCCGGACTTTCTCAGCCGCTTTAACCTCGCACTACCCCCTTGCATGGGCATTCAGACAGAGCTGTCTGACGCAGAGCGTGCCCTCGTGCAACAGGCGGCTGATGGGCTGGTTCAGGATCTGCTCGGGACCGTGGATCTTAGCGAGGCGCTGCAGCCGGCCCCTGCTGCAGCTACTTTCACCGACATCCTTACCGAGGACGCTCTCTGGCGGGTGCTGGCACCTCAGCATATAACACCGCTGGCCCGGCATCTCTTGGATCTGCCCGCGTCGCAGGCGCTGGCACACTGGCAGGCCCTTCACGCGCCGCAGGTCACCGAGGTACTCCTGATTAACCAGCAAGGCGCGCTGGCCGCCATGAGCCAGCTAACTTCGGATTACTGGCAGGGCGATGAGCCGAAGTTTCAGGAACTGGTACAGGAGAAGCCCGGACAGGTTGTGCGCCGGCGTGCGCACTGGGTTTCTCCGATCGAATACGATGTCTCGACCAACCGCTTTCAGGTGGTTGTCAGCTATGCCTTACCGGTGACCCACGCCAGCCAGGAGGTTAACGGCGTGCTGTCCATCGGGCTGGCGATTGAAGAAGTTCTGAAGAGCCGGGCCAACTAAGGCGGCCCCATTTCACACGCCAGAACCAGCGCCCAGAATTCCGAAAAATCATTCACCACCACATCCGGCTTGTGCGGATGCTTGTGGGTGCCGGGAAAAATCCGGTCCAGCCAGGGCTGGTCCCACTGGGCACCGTTAAAGAACACGGCAGTCATGCCGGCACGTTTGGCAGCGATGATGTCGGTGGTGGAGTCCCCCACATACCAGGCACTGGGGTCTGGTGGATAGTCAAGCCGCTGTACCGCCAGCAGCAACTGGTCTGGATGGGGTTTGCGCAAGGGGGTATCATCGCCGCATACATCCACATCAAACAGATGGGTCCAGCCGGTCTCGTCCACCGCACCGAGTTCATGCTCAAAAAACTCCCGGTCCCGGTTGGTGATCACCCCTAGCCCGATGTTCAACCCACGCAGGCCCTCGAGCATTTTCCGGACCCTGGGCTCAAAGGCCTTCACGGTGCCGTAATGGTTGCGATAATGGTGGTTGAAGGCCTTGTGGGCAATCTGTTTGGCATCGTGGTCGTCTCCGAACAGCACTTCAAAAATATCCGTCCGGGAGATTTTCCGGTCGGCCTTTACCTTTGGATGTAACCGGGCGAACTCCCTGACGTAGGCCACCAGCCGGGCATCTTCCGGTGTTTTACTGTCCTCCGGTGAGACCATCCGGCCCATCAGTCCGAGTCTGTGAAAATCCGGCAGCATGTCGTCTACGGCGTGATACATGGCGTCGAGGGTGTCCACCAGCGTGGCATGCCAGTCAAACAGGATCACGGCCGGCCGGATCAGCCTGACTACCGCCGGGTGCCAGTCTGGCTCGACCCGTGGCACCGGCCGTTCAGGCAGCGGGAATGGCGCCGGGCGCACCGTATCGGGATTGACCTCAAAGGTACCCGGCACCTCGTCTTCCAGTGTCTGGAGAAGGTCCATCAACTGCTCAAAACTGTCGAGTATCGCCATGGGCGCATCCCGGGAGGCGAACCAGCCCGATATACGCTCCCTCTCCCAGCCGGCACCGTTGTAAAATACGCCCGTCACACCGGCGTTGTGAGCCGTCAGCATATCCACGTAACTGTCACCCAGGTACCAGGCCCCACTCTCCACGGTCGCTCCCGCCTTCTCCAGGGCCTTCAGCAGTACCTGAGGGTCGGGCTTGTACTCGGTCACATCATCGGCGCAGACAATCACCTCAAACAATCCCTCCCACCGGCCCTCATCCACCGTTTGCAGCTCCTTATCCAGGAACTCCCGGTTACGGTTGGTCGAGATTCCCAGCCGGATTCCCATGGCCCTGAGGGCACACAGGTAGTCATAGGCGCCGGGCTGGAACGGTTTTACCTGACCAAAGTATTTACGGTAAGCGGTGTTGTAAGCCTGGTGAGCAATCAGCTTTGCGGGCTTGTTGCTGCCGAAAATGGCGTTGAAGATATCGGTGCGGGATACCCGCCTCTCCGCCAGAATACGAGGGTGCAGGCGGCGGAAAATGCGGATGTAGCGGACCAGCCGGGCATCGTCTTCGGTACGGCATTCCTCCTCCGGTAACAGCTGCTCCACCAGCCCGAGGTCTTCCAGACGGGGCAGCATGTCCTCCATCGCACTGAACATTGCGTCGTGGGTATCCACCAGCGTCCCGTGCCAGTCAAAAATGATGATCGAGGGTGGATTCCGTTGCATGATCTCTTCCCGCGCACTTGCATCACGATGCCAACCTTTCAAATGTAGCATAATCGCCGGTATCGACCCTGGCGCGAGGCCAGAATGCCCTCAGCAACACACATCGCGATTGACGCTTGACCCTGGAGCAGCTACAAGGTTTTTAAATAGAGGCATTTACCTGACGGAGTTCTCTATGGGCTGTTCCTGTTCTGCCCCTGCACCCAGCGCTCCGCCACCGGGCTTCCGCCGTGCCCTGTGGGTGGCACTTTGGGTCAACCTGATCATGTTTCTGGTCGAGGGCGTGGCCAGTTTCCAATCCGGCTCGGTAGCGCTGATGGCAGACGCCATCGACTTCTTTGGTGACAGCGCCAACTATCTGCTGTCCCTGAGTGTGTTGGGAATGGGCCTGTTATGGCGTGGCCGCGCGGCACTGGTCAAAGGCCTCACCATGGCCACTTTCGGACTCGTTGTGTGGGGCCGGGCGATCTGGGTGATGCAAAGCGGCCAGGCACCGGAGCCGCTGACCATGGGCCTGGTCGGCCTGCTGGCACTGGCCGCCAATGTGGTGGTAGCGATCATCCTGTTTCGCTTTCGCAGCGGCGACTCGGACATGCGGTCGGTATGGCTGTGCAGTCGCAACGATGCTCTTGGTAATCTGGCGGTGATGGCCGCTGCCCTGGGTGTATTCGGCACAGGCAGCGCCTGGCCGGACCTGGTCGTGGCCGCCATCATGGGCACGCTGGCGATCAGCGCCGGGGTAAGCGTAGCGCGTCATGCCCGCCGGGATATCGCCCGGGCCCGGGCAACTCACACTCACCCGGCGGCGGCAGTCCTGCCGGATTCCTGAATCAGAGCAGCCAGGCAATCATCAACGGAATGTAAACCAGCGCGAAGAGTGTACTGAGCAGGGTGGTCCCCGCAGCCTGGCGCGGGGAGGCATCCAGCAAGGTGGCGATCACCACCGTATTGGCTGCGATCGGTGTAATGGAAATCAGGAAGATCACCTGGTGTACCGCATGCTCGTAGATACCCAGTACCCGGGCATCCAGCCACCAGAATGCCAGCGCCAGCAGCGGCCAGCTGACAAATTTCCCGAAAAACGCCAATCCGGTAAAAACCGGGTTACCCGCCAGCCCGCGGAACCCGCGGATACTCATCCCGATAATCATCATGCCCAGTACACTGTATGTGCCCCGCAGGTTATCAAACAGCGGCACAAACACTTCGTGGATACCGATACCGCCCAGGTTCAGCAACACAGCCAGCACAAACGCGTACACCGAAGGCAGCCGGACCACCCGGCGCAGGGCGTCGGGGATACTGTAGTTGCCCCGGGCCGCCAGATAAAACCCCACCGAGTTTTCAAACAGGGTGGTGCCGAGCATACAGACGATGTACAGCGCCAGCCCTTCTTCCCCAAACAGCAATAACGCAACCGGCACCCCGAAATAACCGGTGTTGCCCGTACCCACCGCTAACGGCACCACCGCCGCAGAGCCGTCCGAAAGCAGTTTTCTGGCGATGAACAGATGCCCCAGGGCCAGCACCGTGCAGAACCCGAACACCAGTACCGGCAGGAGAATCACTTCCGGGCTCAGGGGCGCGGCCATCACGCCGGAGAACACCACCGAAGGCGTAACGATATAGAGCATGATGCCGGCAATGTGGCGGCCACTGGCTTCCAGGTAGCGCCCGGCAAGCCAGCCCAGAGCAACAGTAACGTACAGCGGCAACAGTTTAATCAGAAGGGCCAGGGCGGCGGACATGACGGCTCCGGGTAGAGATCCACACTCGTACTGAAAGCCGTTCAGTCTATCACCATCCGGTCGCCAGGCAATTTTCTCACCGCCTTCAGGAATTTATTTTTTCGGGTTTGATAACCATCAAAAGTATTTTCTATACATGTTTATATCCTAGAGAGGCACTCAGGTATTCGATACAAACGAGGAGAGAAGCCAATGGCCGAACGCTTTACCAAAAGCATGGCCAGGAACATTTATCTGGGAGGAAGCGCGTTCTTCATCCTGTTGTTCCTGGCCCTGACTTTTGACACCCAGGTACGGGCAATGCCCGAAAGGGACAACCGGGACCAGCTCACCGACCAGGTGGTGCGGGGCAAACATATCTGGGAGACCAACAACTGTGTTGGCTGCCATTCCATCATGGGTGAAGGGGCGTATTTTGCCCCGGAACTGGCAAACGTGTTCGACCGCCGCGGCGCTGGCGATACCGAGGTCTTCAAGGCCTACATGCGCGCCTGGATGAATGCGATGCCCACCAACATTCCCGGACGGCGTCAGATGCCCGACTTCAGGCTGACCGATGCGCAGATTGATGATCTGAGCGCATTCCTGGAATGGACCTCGAAGATCGACGACAACAACTGGCCACCCAACATCGAAGGTTAAGGACGCAAGCATGAAATTCGAATCCCAACGGGTCTCCATGCCCTACTTCATCTTCGCCCTGATCCTGTTTGCCGGCCAGATCGTGTTCGGCCTGATTCTGGGCTTGCAGTATGTCGTCGGCGACTTTCTGTTCCCGGAAATTCCCTTTAACGTCGCCCGGATGGTGCACACCAACCTGCTGATTGTCTGGCTGTTATTCGGGTTTATGGGCGCCACCTATTACATGGTGCCCGAAGAAGCCCAAACCGAACTGCACAGCCCTCTGCTGGCGTGGATTCTGTTCTGGGTATTTGCGGTAGCGGGAACCCTGACCATTCTGGGCTATCTGCTTGTGGACTACGCGCGGCTCGCCGAGCTGACGTTCAACGAGTACTTCCCCACCATGGGCCGGGAGTTTCTTGAACAACCCACAATCACCAAAATCGGTTTGCTGGCGGTGATTGTCGGCTTCCTCTACAACATCGTGATGACGGCTCTCAAGGGCCGTAAAACCGTTGTTAACATCATTCTGATTACCGGTCTCATCGGGCTGGCCGTGCTCTGGCTGTTCGCTTTCTACAACCCCGGCAACCTGGCTACCGACAAGTACTTCTGGTGGTTTGTGGTCCACCTGTGGGTAGAAGGCGTGTGGGAGCTGATCATGGGCGCTATCCTGGCCTATGTCCTGATCAAGCTGACCGGCGTAGACCGGGAAGTGATCGAGAAATGGCTGTATGTCATTGTCGCCATGGCATTGATCACCGGTATTATCGGTACCGGGCACCACTTTTTCTGGATCGGAGCGCCGGAATACTGGCTCTGGCTGGGTTCGGTGTTCTCAGCTCTGGAGCCCCTGCCGTTCTTCATGATGGTGGTCTTTGCCTTCACCATGATCAACCGCCGTCGGCGGAATCACCCCAATCGTGCCGCCATCCTCTGGGCCAGGGGAACCACCGTCATGGCCTTTCTGGGTGCCGGAGTCTGGGGTTTCCTCCATACCCTTGCCCCGGTCAACTACTACACCCACGGCAGCCAGCTTACCGCGGCCCACGGGCACATGGCGTTCTATGGCGCCTATGTGATGATTGTCCTGACCATCATTTCCTACGCCGTACCCATTATGCGTGGCCGGCCGCACGGCAACAGCCACACCGCCCAGCTGGTGGAAATGTGGGGGTTCTGGCTGATGACCCTGGCCATGGTCTGCATCACCCTGTTCCTGACCGCGGCCGGCGTACTCCAGGTATGGCTGCAGCGCCTGCCGGAAAGCGGCCAGGCCCTGTCCTTTATGGCGGGACAGCATGAAATCAGCGCCTTTTACTGGATGCGTTTTGTGGCCGGAGCCTTCTTCATGGCCGGGCTGGTGGTGTATCTGGGCAGCTTCTTTATCGGAGGCCAGGCAAAACCGGCCGACGAACGGTCAAGCCCTGCCCGGGCATCGGCCTGAACCCACGATGAGCCGGGGCCCGAGGCCCCGGCTATGGCTCCTCTTTCCCAGCAAGCCCGGAGACAAAATGGAAGAATGGGTCGGACTCAAGTGGCACCAATACGTTACCCGGCACGCCATGGGGGAGTTCCCCGAGCACGCCGTGAACCTGAAGGACGAAGCCCGGACTCTGGGGCTCCTGTTTCGCGCCCTGGGGGGTGATCCGGCCCTGAGCCTGGTGACCGCAGAACCCCGGCACTTCCAGATCCGGCGCCGGTTTCTGCAGAAACTGGCCGGCACCCACCGAAAGTTCGAGCTGGCCTGGCGTGACGAGGAGAGCCTGAGACTGCCCGACCGGATTGCCCTGTTTCCGTCCCGGCGGGTTAACCGGGACCTCTATCTCTGGCTCGCCGCCCTGGCGTCGCTGGGAGAAATCCATCATCACAGCTGGCTGCAGGGCAACCAGGCCATGGTGCAACAGCTGCTTGGCCAGTGGCCAGGGCTTGAGCCGGTGTACCAGCGTCTGGTGCGGCATACCTTACAATGGCGTCCGCACCCGGAAACACTCAATGGCCCGGAAGCCGAGCGGGAGCGGGCGATCCGCCAGGCCCTGATTCACCCCGGCAGCGTCCCGACGCTGCCCGATGCCCTTACCGACCCCTGGCCGGTGGTGCTGTGGCTGTATCCGGTGCTGGGCCGGGGCAGGCTTGAGGGCCAGGTGATCGGCGACGACAATGCCCGGTCCGGGCCCGGAGGCCTGGCCAAAAAACGCAAGCGCCGCCAGGCCGAACGGGTGGATGCGTTCGATAAAGACCAGGGGCTCATGCTGTTCCGGCTGGAGAGCCTGTTTTCCTGGTCTGAGTTTATTCCGGTGGATCGCGCCGGGGACGATACCGATGAAGACGATGCCGAGTCGGTGGCTGATGATATGGATATGATTTCGGTGTCCATGGATCGTCGCGAGGCGTCGTCTGCCATCAAGTTCGACCTGGATCTGCCATCGGAGGAAAATGACGACCTGCGGCTGGGGCCAGGCATTCATCTGCCGGAGTGGGACTGGCGCCGGCAGGCTTACCGGGAAAAATTCTGCTGCTTGCAGCCCATGCTGAGCAAAGAGGCGGTGCCCACTCCCCTGCCCGGGCACCTGAGCCGCGCAGCCCGGATACTTCGCCGGCAGTTCAGTGCACTCAAACCGTTGCGGCAATGGGAACGCCGGCAACGGGATGGTGACGAGCTGGACCTGGATGCCTGCCTGGAACGTATTGTCCAGCACCAGCGCGGAGCCGGCGAAACCGACCACAAGCTGTTCCGTCAGTGCCGCCACAGCCAGCGCGACCTCGCCTGCCTGGTCCTGACGGATGTTTCACTCTCAACCGACACCTACATCAACAATCATCAGCGGGTGATTGATGTAGCCCGGGACGGTCTGCAGCTGCTGAGCGAAGCCTTGTCGGCCAGCCGTGACCCCTTCGCGGTGTTTGCGTTTTCCTCCCGCCACCGGGACCACATACGCTTCCATCACCTCAAAGGCTTTGATGAGCCCTACAGCGATCTGGTTCGTGGCCGCATCCAGGCTCTGGAGCCCGGTTACTACACCCGTATGGGTGCCGCCATACGCCAGGCCACACGCCTGCTGCAGGCTCGCCCGGAACAACAGAAGATCCTGTTGTTACTGACCGACGGCAAGCCCAACGACCTGGACCTGTACGAGGGCCGTTACGGGGTTGAGGATACCCGGATGGCGGTACTGGAGGCTCACAAAGCCGGCCTGGTCCCGTTTTGTATCACCATCGATGAAGAAGCGGCGGAATACCTCCCCTACGTTTTCGGCAGCAGCCATTTTGTCGTCATCCGGGACCCGGCCCAGCTGCCCGGCCAACTGCCCCGGCTGTACCTGAACCTGACGCATTAAAGGAGACCATCTTGACCAACAGCGCTCTTGCCCGGCCCCGGCACCTGCCCGGTGACATCGCCGTCTGGATTTTCATTTTTGCCGAGCTGGCGGTATTTGCCATCATGTTCATCGGTTACGGCGTTGCCCGATACCTGGACCCGGCCCTCTTCACTTCCGGCAAGCAGGCCCTTCACCCCGGGGCAGGCCTGATCAATACGCTCAGCCTGATCAGTGCCAGCTACCTTGTTGCTGTCGCGGTTCAGCGCCTGCGCAACCAGAGCCAAGGTGCGGCACCGCTGCTCAGGGCCGCGGTGGCCGTATCCTGCGTGTACACCCTGGGCAAGCTGTGGGAATACGCCGACCTCTACAGTGCCGGTTACAACCTCGGCACCGACACTTTTTTCATGTTCTATTTCTTTCTCACCTTCTTTCACTTCATGCACGTGGTCCTGGGCCAGATCATCCTTGTGGTACTGGCGATAAAGGTGAAGAACGGGGAGTACCACAAGGGTGAAATGAATGCGGTGGAGTCCGGTGCCTGTTATTGGCACATGGTGGACCTGGTCTGGCTGGTCCTGTTCCCGATGCTGTATGTTCTGGCCTGAGGAGGCGTGCGAATGATGACGGTTTTTCTGGCTCTGCTGGCCTGTACGGTTACGCCGGTCCTGATCATGCACACCACCGGCAGTACCACGGTTCTGCTCTGGGTGGTTTTCAGCCTGGTATTGATCAAAGCGGTATTGCTGGTGGATCACTTTATGGAGATGAAGTCAGCACCCCAGATCTGGCGCCTGGCCGCCCAGTCCTGGGCGGTCGTGGTGGTGGCCGCGCTTGCGGCCCTCCACGTGCTGTCCTGATCCGGAGCTCAGGCCCCGGCCTGACCAAATACCGCGTACACAACCTCCATCAGCGCCGTCACCACCGCCGGGTCGTCAGACAGGGGTTCGATCGCACCGGCCCGGCAGGCATCCAGCACCGGTACCCCGGCCTTGATCAGCGTGGCCGTATGAATCAGCAGCCGGGTGGAGGCAGCCTCTTCCAGATCGTGATCCTTGAGTTTGCGCAACGACACCGCCAGGCTCACCAGTTGTTGTGCCAGACGTGTGTTACAGCCCGATTCGATCTGTACGATAACCTGCTCGGCCTCCGGTTCCGGATAGTCGAAGCTCATGGACACAAAACGCTGCCGGGTGCTGGGCTTCATGCCCTTCAGAAGGCTCTGATAGCCCGGGTTATATGAAACCACCAGCATGAACCCGGGCGCCGCCCTGAGCAGCTCGCCGGTACGCTCCACCGGCAACTCGCGGCGATCATCGGCCAGAGGATGCAGGACCACCGTGGTGTCTTTACGGGCTTCTACAACCTCGTCCAGATAACAGATGCCGCCTTCCCTCACCGCCCGGGTCAACGGCCCATCCTGCCAGTAGGTACCCTCCGGGCCAATCAGATGCCGGCCCACCAGGTCGGCGGCGGTGAGGTCGTCGTGGCAGGCCACGGTATACACGGGGCGGCCCAGCTGCTCCGCCATATAACGCACAAACCGGGTTTTACCGCAACCGGTCGGGCCCTTGATCATAACCGGCAGACCATGCCCGGCCGCTGCGGTAAAGAGTTCAATTTCATTACTGACAGGTTGATAGAAGGTCATGGGAATATGTCCTGGTGGGTCGTTTGGAAACGTTACCCCATGCTGCCCCGGCCGGAGCGTGATGACATTGACATCAATTAAATCGGGCCCCGTTATCGACTCGATCAAATATCCTTAATGATATAAGTCATTTTGAATATTACTTTGGTGCTAGAATAATTGATCAACGTTAACGCAGTCGAGGTCAAAGCATGACTAGCAAGTTCAGTTCGCCGGTAGCCTCTGCGCCCTGTCTTCTGGCCAGCCCGGATAGTGATATTATTTCCTACCCGACGGCTCCGGCCGAAGCCCTGCTCCTGAACGGCCTCCGGCGGGCCTTTGGCATCTGTCTGAACGAACGGCCCGACACTCCGGAAGTCCAGCTGCTGGGTGAGCTGGCCAAACTGTTTCAGCTTCAGCGTGTAGACGCAGAAACCCCGCTGGAAAAGCATGATCGCCCATGGGGCAGTGTGTATCTGATCCAGTACGGTGTCCTGAGGCTGTTCCGTGAATCCCCGTCAGGCAAGGTGGCCATCCATCACTTCTTTACCGAGGGTGATCTGGTGTGGCCGGTGTTCGGACGCACCCGCACCGTGCGCAACACCCTCTGCCTGACCAGCGTGTTACCCGCTACTCTGTGGGTAGCGGACTTCAGTGCTTTCCGGTCTACCATTCAGAAGTACGGGGATGGCCTGTGGCACAAGTTCGCACTGGTGCTGACCGAAGAAATTGCCGAACTCACCAGCATGAGGGAGTACCGCAAGCACACCATGCTGGCAACCGAGCGCTACGATTTGCTGGTAGAAGAGTACCCGGAGCTTGTAAAGCGGGTGCCGGATAACCAGCTGGCGTCCTGGCTGGGGGTGGTGCCCGCGACCTTCTCCCGACTGAAAACCTCTGCCGCAAAAACAGCGAAAAAAGCCTGAGCGAGCGGTGGAGCCCGCTATCAGCGTACGCATGTACGCTGAAATACTTTATACTTTGCTCAGGTTAATCCTTTCCCAGAGATGAGTCCGCGCCATGGCACCCGATCACAAACTGGCTGATACCATTCATTACCGGATTGAAGAGTGGCTCAACAGCGCCACTCATGGCCTGGGATTCGTGCTCAGCATCGTGGGCACCATCGCCCTGATCGCGGGCGCGAGCAAGATGGGCGATATCTGGAAAATCGTCAGTTTCAGCGTCTTTGGCGGCTCACTGATCCTGTTGTACCTGGCCTCGACCCTCTACCACGGCACCCGGCATCCCGGCCTCAAGACGGCCTTCAAGACTCTGGATCACTGCGCCATCTTTCTGCTGATCGCCGGTACCTACACACCCTTTCTGCTGGTGAATATGCGTGGCGTCACCGGCTGGACACTGTTCACCGTGATCTGGTCGCTGGCGCTGACCGGCGTGATTCTGAAAGTGATTTTCAAGAACCGGTTCAAGCTGGCGCGGGTAGCCATCTATATCGCCATGGGCTGGCTGATTACCTTTGCCTCAGCGGATCTGGTCGAGAACCTGAGTACAACCGCGTTGCAGCTGACCATCGCCGGCGGCGTGGTCTATACCGCCGGGGTTGCCTTCTATCTGGCCGACCGCACCCCCTACATGCATGCTATATGGCATCTGTTTGTGATCGGCGGCAGCGCCTGCCACTTCAGCGCCATCTATGTCGGCGTGCTGCCACACGTCGCCTGACGGGCCAGCCGGTCAGAAGGCCCAGACCATGGCCATGAGAATTCCCCACGCCAGCAACGAAGCGGCCATCACGGTGTAAGTTGCCGACATAGCCACCACATCGTTATCGGTGCGCTGACACAGCGACCGGACCCCCTGATAGATCAGGGCGCACGACAGAAACATCCCTAACGCCACCGCCGCCACGCTGACCGCCAGTACCGGTACCAGCAACGCCAGCGACGACAGCCACAGCGGGAGAGGGGCAATGGCCGCCAGCAGATAGGCGTCCGGGTATTCAACCCGCAACTGATGGCCATCAAGCACCGCCTTGATCAGCCAGCCCATGACAAAAAACGTCAGCAGTTCGGCCAGGAACAGGATGGTGGTAATAAAGCGCCATTCCTTGTCCGCAAACCCGCTGATAAAGCTGTCGCCATAATGGGTACCGGCGTAGTACAAAAGCACCGGCGGCAGGAAAGACATGGGTACCACGATTACCCACGCCAGAAACGGCACAGACAGGTTCATATCTTTGAGTTCACGCCAGACGCCATTCGCGGAAAATGGCAGGCTGAGAAGCTGTGTCATTGTCATGGTGTTCCTCGGAATCAGCTTTCGTTACCATCACTCTTAGTCAAACTCGGGCGGCCTGCAAGGTCACCAGATGACTTTGCGCAAGTGAATCGGTACCGGAGGCCGGAGTATGACCGTAAAAAGTGCCAGACCCTTCCACAGTTTCTGGCTGTTCTTTCCGGCAGCTTCGGTCTGGGCCGCCGTCACGGTGCCGCTCTCCATTGCCGCCGTCCTGTCCGGGAGCGGCTGGCCCGCCGGCCTGCTGGGGCCCGGCCATGGGCACGAGCTGATCTTCGGTTTCGCCCTGGCGCTGGTGGCGGGCTATACCCTGGGCCCACAACCCTGGCGGGTACTCGGCCCCCTGTTCGGGATGTGGCTGGCCGCACGGCTTTGCTGGCTGCTGGCTCCCGAAGCCCTGTTATCCCAGTTGCTGAGCCCGGCCTTTGCCCTGCTGCTGGCCTGGCATGTGGTGCCCCGGTTCCGGGCGGCAAAAAAATGGCGTAACAAGGTCGCCGGCCCGCTGATTCTGGTGCTTTGCCTTATGGCGCTGGTGTACTTCCTCATTCCTGCCGGCCTGCCCTTACCTGCCCCGCGAACGCTGCTGCAATCCGCCATTGTCGGGCTGCTGGTGTTAATGACGTTCATGGGTGGCCGACTTCTGGCCCCTGCCGTTGCCGGTACTCTGGATAAGCAGGGCATCGCTCTGGAGGCCAGGGTTCAGCCCCGACTGGAAGGCGCCTTGCTGATCATTCTCTGCCTGGCTCTGATGCTGAGCCTGGCGCGGGCGGCAGACCCGTTAACGGGCAGCTTGCTGGCCGTTGCCGGCATTCTGATTCTGGTCCGCACCGGTCGCTGGAAGCTCTGGCACTGCACCGGTCGCCCAGACCTTCTGGTACTGGCCCTGGGCTACCTCTGGCTGGCTGCCGGTGCGCTGGTTTCCGGCGTGCATCTGCTGGCAGGCTTACCGCTTGTCCCGGCCCTGCACCTGGTAGCGGTAGGCGCCCTCGGAACCCTTTCCGGGAGTGTGATGCTGAGGCTGGCGTGGCAGCGGGCACACCGGCGTCAGCCCCCGGCCTGGCAGGTGCTGTCATTGGCGGTACTGGTGGCCATCGCCAGTATCTGCCGCTACCTGGCGGGCCCGGCCCCGTTTTCCGAGCCGGCCCTGCTCTGGCTCTCCGCCGGCTCATGGGCCCTGGCTTTCACGGCGCTGTCGATCCAGCTCCTGCGCCTTTTTTTCCAGACAACTCAACCCCGAAGCCCGGCTCCTTAAGCGGGAAATCATTGGCTACCTCCACTGCGCCACGGCAGGGTGAAACTACTCCCTCTGGTGTACCACCATCCTAAGCCATTGATTATAAATCAATAAAACAAAAGCCAACCTGCCCTTCCATACCCGGCTCCGGCGAGATCAGCCCGCCCCGAACCCTCCTTGATATTACTCAAGATTCCAGACAGCACCTCATCAGCAGAATGGCCCCAGAGCAACGAGTGCTGCCCAAAGGGACAGCACCAGGCGGCGACACATGAGGAGCTTTGAAATGGCAAAAACCAATGCCGACATCGAACACTGGGATGTCGAGAACGAAGAGTTCTGGGAACGTGAGGGCAAGAGGGTTGCGTCCCGAAACCTCTGGATTTCCATTCCCAGCCTGCTGATGGGCTTTGCTATCTGGATGATGTGGGGAATGATCACGACCCAGATGAAGAACCTGGGTTTCCCGTTCACCATCGACCAGTTGTTCACCCTGACGGCCATCGCCGGTCTGGCCGGCGCCACCCTGCGGATTCCCGCCTCGTTCATGATCAAGATCGCCGGCGGCCGCAACACGATCTTCCTGACCACCGCCCTGCTGATGATCCCGGCCTGTGGGACCGGCGTGGCGCTGATGAATCCGGACACCCCGTTTATTGTGTTCCAGGCACTGGCGCTGTTATCAGGGATCGGCGGAGGTAACTTTGCCTGCTCCATGAGCAACATCAGCTCCTTCTACCCCAAGAGCAAGCAGGGGTATGGCCTGGGCATGAACGCCGGGCTGGGTAACTTTGGTGTCACAACCATGCAGATCCTGATCCCGCTGGTGATGACGGTGGGTATGTTCGGCGTGCTGGCGGGCGACGCCCTGCAACTGCAAAGCCCCAGCGGTACGCTGATCGGACGGATTGAGGCCGGCACCGACACCTGGATCCAGAACGCAGGCTTTGTGTGGATGCTGCTTTTGATTCCGCTGGCGTTCGCAGGCTGGTTTGGCATGAACAACCTGAAGGTGGTAACTCCTGACCCCGGCAGCCCGTTATCTGCCTTCAGCAAGATCCTGGGCCTCTACGGCGTGGGTATTGTTGCGACCATCGCCGGCGTATGGGCGCTCTCGGCCATGAGCATGTGGCTGGCGCTGCCGCTTACCATCGTGCTGACCGTCGTTCTGTTGCGGCTGATCCCGGGCAACATCAAACCCAGCATCAAAAACCAGTTCTCGATTTTCAGTAACAAACACACCTGGTCGATGACCGTGCTTTACATCCTGACCTTCGGCTCGTTCATTGGCTTCTCGGCAGCCCTGCCACTGTCCATCAGCATCATTTTCGGCAACATGATGGAGGTCGGCGCAGACGGCAGCGTGATCCGGGTCGTCAACCCTGAGGCTCCCAGCGCCCTCACCTGGGCCTGGATGGGGCCGTTTGTCGGCGCTCTGATTCGTCCTGTGGGTGGCTGGATCTCGGACAAGATGGGTGGCTCCATTGTTACCCAGATCATTTCCGTGATCATGGTGTTCGCTTCCATCGCAACCGGCTACGTAATGATGCTGGCGTACAACTCGACAGACCCCAACAGCTACTTTGCCCTGTTCCTGATCCTGTTCATTGTGCTGTTTGCCGCCAGCGGTATCGGTAACGGTTCAACCTTCCGCAGTATCGGGTACATCTTCAACCAACAGCAGAAAGGGCCGGTGCTGGGCTGGACCTCGGCCATCGCCGGCTACGGTGCGTTTATCGCCCCCCAGCTCATGGGCCAGCAAATCCAGGCCGGCACCCCGGAAATTGCCATGTATGGTTTTGCGGTCTTCTATACCGTATGCCTGGTGGTTAACTGGTGGTTTTATCTGCGCAAAAACGCTTACGTCAAGAATCCCTAGTCGGCACAGGAGTCATGCAGGTGAACAGTTCCGTAAAAACAGAGCAGTACCGGGCCCTGGGCCTGTCAACATTCGCTTTCACGCTGTGCTTTGCGGTATGGACCATTTTCTCCATCATTGGCATACGCATCAGTCAGGAACTGGGGTTATCAGACACCCAGCTGGGCTTGCTGATGGCCACCCCGATCCTGACCGGCTCCATCAGCCGGGTGTTCCTCGGGATCTGGACCGACCGTTACGGCGGACGCCTGGTGTTTGGCCTTCTGATGCTGACCTCAGCGGTTTGCGTGTATTTACTGACCTACGCCACCACCTACCCCATGATGCTGCTCGGTGCTCTTGGCGTGGGCCTGGCGGGCGGCTCGTTCATTGTCGGGGTTGCCTATACCGCAGCCTGGTTTGAGCCGGCCAGACAGGGCACTGCGCTCGGTATTTTCGGGGCCGGCAACGTGGGCTCAGCGTTGACCAACTTTGGTGCTCCGTTCCTTATGGTGGCGCTGGGGTGGGAAAAAACAGCCCAGATCTATGCCGGTGTGCTTGCCTTGATGGGCATCGCGTTCCTGCTGTTTGCCAAAACCGATCCGCTGGCAGAGCAGCGCCGAAGCGCTACCCAGATCTCGTTCAGGGAGCAGATGGCCCCCCTCCGGGAGCTTCGGGTCTGGCGCTTCTCCCTGTATTACTTCTTTGTGTTCGGTGCCTTTGTGGCCCTGGCGCTCTGGCTGCCGCACTACCTGATCGGGGTGTACGGGCTGGACATCACCACGGCCGGCATGATCGCCGCGCTCTATACCATCCCGGCATCCCTGTTCCGAATCCTGGGGGGCTGGATGTCTGACCGCTACGGCGCACGCAAGGTGATGTACTGGACCCTGATTGCGTCGGTGATCTGCACCTTCCTGCTCAGCTACCCGCCCACCCGGTATGTTGTGCACGGGATCGACGGCGACATCACTTTCACCCTGAGCATGAGTCTGGCCATGTTCGTGGTACTGACCTTTATCCTGGGCTTCTTCATGTCACTGGGCAAGGCAGCGGTATACAAGCACATTCCGGTCTACTACCCGATGCATGTGGGCGCGGTCGGCGGGGTGGTCGGGATGATCGGCGGCGTGGGCGGATTTATCCTGCCACTGACCTTCGGGGTACTGAACGACGTCACCGGCATCTGGCAGAGCTGCTTCATGCTGATGTTTGTGATTGTCGCCGCAGCACTGGGCTGGATGCATTACGCCATCCGTAAAGCCGAGCGGGTTGAGTGGGCGGCCCAGACCGAGCAGACCGACCTGCCGGAACTGGCCACACCCGAGCTGTTCTATCCCTTCGAGTCAGACTCAGTGGGTAAGTCTACCCGCCGGGACGCCTGACCCGCCGCACGTCGCGAACTTCATCACAATTCGTGCATTCGCCCCGCTCTGCGGGGCTTTTTTTCTGAGCTGTCCGGCTCAGAAGGGTTTTGCCATAGCCAGATGGAAAATGGCACACACCAGCACCAGCGCAGCCACGGCGGCGATAATCCGGGCCGGTTTGCCCAGGGTGGTTTTCAGCGCAAACACACCCGCCAGGATATACCCTATCAATAACACAATCTTGGCCATCAACCAGCCTGGCATGGCTGAGACATAACCACCCACGAACAACAGCGAGATCGCCGCCAGCAACAGAACCGTGTCGTTGATGTGTGGAATAAACCGGAGGGGAGTCTCCCGCCAGCCCGGCCGCCCGACCGCATCCAACAGCAGCCGAAGCGCAAATAACGTAATCGTGAGGTAGGCTGTGGTCATGTGCAGGTGCTTCAGAAGCATGTAAGACGTCATCGAAATTCCTCAGGTAAAAAGCGGTGTTGCACCATTGTACGCAAAGTACCCCCATGCAGGTATGGTGAATCCGGGCCCGAGGCTATAACATACACGCAGAATACATGTATATGGGAGATCATCATGCAGGCGAGTCCAACTTCTGCAGAACAGGCACCGGCCAGTGTCAGGCAGCTGTTCGCTTATCCGTTCCGGATATTCTTTCTGGCGATGACCATTCTGACCCTCCTCGCCATTCCCCTGTGGGTACTGGAGGTCACCGGCGCCATGCGGCTGCCCCTGGCGATGCCGGGCCTGTTCTGGCACCAGCATGAAATGCTGTTTGGCTTTCTGAGCGCCGCTATTGCCGGTTTTCTGCTGACGGCAGTGTGCGTATGGACCCAGACTCCCCGCACCCACGGCTTCGCCCTCATGATGCTCTTTGCCGTCTGGCTTGGGGGGCGCCTGTTACTGGCCCTGGGGGCCGGCCTGCCGGACTGGCTGGTGCAGGGGGTTAATCTGGCGTTTCTGCCCCTGGTCATGATCGACGCCGGATGGCGGGTCTGGAAAGCCCGCCAGAAACGACAGCTGATGATTCTGGTGGTGCTGGGGCTGCTCTGGCTGATGCAGATCGGTTTTGTTACCCGGCTGGACCCGACCTTCAGCCACGGAGCCCTGATCATGGCCCTGGCTCTGATCAGCATCATCGGCGGCCGGATCACCCCCGCCTTTACCGCCGGCTGGCTGCGTCAGCGTGGAGGCCGGGCCGATGCGGTCCGGATGGTACCGGCGCTGGACATGGCAACCGTCTTCACGATGATCCTGCTGCTGGCTACACTGGTCACCGGCTGGCATACCCTTGCCGCCGGCATCGCCGTGATTGCCGCCGCCCTGATGCTGGTACGGCTGTATCACTGGAAAGGCTGGCTCGCGCGCAGCGAACCCCTGCTGTGGGTGCTGCACCTGTCGATTCTGTGGGTACCCCTGGCTCTGATCCTGCTGGCGGGCTCGCTGGTGGCGGGCTGGCCAACCACAGCCTGGACCCATGCCGCCGGCGCGGGCGCCGTGGGTTGTCTGATTCTCGGCGTGATCGCCCGGGTCAGCCTGGGCCATACCGGCCGGCCACTGGTACTGCCCCGGGGCATGGTGCTGGCGTTTGTGGCGATCCAGCTGGCCGCCGTGGTACGGGTACTGACCGCCCTGGGCATCATTCCCTGGCACCCCGGGATCGGCACCAGCACACTGCTGTGGGTGCTGGCCTACGGTCTGTTCCTGATCCGTTACAGCGGCGTTCTGGCCCGCCCGCGCCCGGATGGCCGCGAAGGCTGAGCCGTTCAGTGCCTGATCGTAAAAGCCGGCACCGGCAGACGGGAACTTAATCGCGTTAATCATCCACTAAAGGTCAATAGCTGTTTTCGCCAGACGCGCTAAAGTAGGAGAAATTATTTTGCAACAGAGACACAGGCAATATGTACCCTGACCACTTTGACAAAGAAGACCTCATCCGCTGTGGCCACGGCGAGCTTTTCCCTGGGGCCATGCGCTTGCCGATCGACGAAATGCTCATGGTTGACCGCATCACACACGTGGGCGCGGACGATGGTCTGTATGGCAAAGGCAGCCTCGTGGCTGAGCTGGACATTAATCCGGACCTCTGGTTCTTCAAGGTTCATTTTGAAGGTGACCCGGTCATGCCCGGCTGTCTGGGACTGGATGCCATGTGGCAACTGGTTGGTTTCTTCCTGGCCTGGAGTGGTGGCGAGGGCAAGGGGCGTGCCCTGGGCGCCGGAGAAGTAAAATTCTTTGGCCAGGTGCTCCCCGAGAACAAGAAGGTAACCTATTACCTGGATATCAAACGGCTCATCCGCCGCAAGCTGACCATGGCAATCGCGGATGCCCGGATGGAAGTGGACGGCCGGGAAATATACACAGCCAAAGACCTGCGGGTTGGCCTGTTCACTTCTACAGATGAATTTTAGGAGCTAAAACGATGCGTCGTGTAGTGATTACCGGCATGGGGATCGTCTCCAGCCTAGGCAATAACCAGAAAGAAGTCGCTCAGTCCCTGCGGGAATCCCGTTCCGGCATTGCCTTGAGCGAAGAAGCCCGCGACAACGGCTTGCGCAGCCACGTGGCCGGCAAGATCGACCTTAACCTGTCAGAACTGATCGACCGCAAACTGTGGCGTTTTATGAGCCCCGCAGCCGGCTATTGCTACCTCGCTGCCAAAGAAGCCATTGAACAGGCTGGCCTGACCGACGAGCAGTTACGTGCCAATACCACCGGCGCGGTCTTTGGTACTGGTGGTGCATCTACGGTTGAACTGCTGGATGCGATCGATACGCATCGGGACCGTGGCATCCGCCGCGTTGGCCCGTACCGCGTACCCCGCACCATGGGCAGCGCCATCAATGCGTCGATCACCACAGCGTTCGGCATTACCGGCATCAACTACGGTATCACCTCGGCCTGTGCCACCAGCGCCCACTGTATCGGCCACGCGGCAGACCAGATTGCCCTGGGCCGCCAGGAAGTGATGCTGGCCGGTGGCGGTGAAGACATCCACTGGACCCTGAGCCTGATGTTTGACGCCATGGGCGCGCTGTCCACCAAGTACAACGACACACCCGAGCAGGCTTCCCGAACCTACGATGCGGACCGCGACGGCTTTGTTATTTCCGGCGGCGGCGGTGCGTTACTGCTGGAATCCCTGGAGCACGCGGAGGCCCGTGGCGCGACCATTCTTGCCGAACTGGTCGGCTTTGGCGCGACCTCCGACGGTGCCGACATGGTCGCTCCGAGCGGTGAAGGCGCCGTGCGCTGCATGAAGCAGGCGATGGCCAACATCGACGGCGAGATCAAGTACATCAACACCCACGGTACCAGCACCCCGGCCGGCGACGTCACCGAACTGAAGGCGCTGAAAGAGACCTTTGGCGACAAGATTCCGCCGCTGAGCTCCACCAAGCCCCTGTGCGGCCACGCCCTGGGTGCGGCCGGCGTCCACGAGGCGGTTTACAGCCTGATCATGCAGCGGGAAGGCTTTATTGCGCCGTCGGCCAACATCCAGACTCTGGATGAGGGTGCCGAAGGTTACCCGATCGTGCGCGAGCGGCTGGACAACCAGAACCTGGATCTGGTGATGAGCAACAGCTTCGGCTTTGGCGGCACCAACGCCACCCTGATTTTCAGGAAAGTCTGATCAGGACAGCCTGAGCGAGCGGTATTCAGCCGGCGAAGTGCCCATCCAGCGCTTGAACGCCCGGCTGAATGCGCTCAGTTCCGAAAATCCAAGTTGCTCGGCGATCTCTACCAGCGGCTTGGATTTATCCTTCATATAGGTCAGCGCCTGCTCCCGGCGCACCTGCTCCAGTAAACTCGCAAACGTAAGCCCTTCCTGGCGCAACTTCTTGTGCAGCGTATACCGGCTCATGTTCAGCTGTCCGGCAACGGTCTCAACCCCGACCTTGCCACGCTCCAGCTGCAACCGGATCAGCCTGCTGACCCTGGCACCCATCAAAGGCTTTGAATTTTCAGGCCCTAATGGCTCTGATGACATGCTGGTTCCTCCTGACTTTCATCCTGGCCCACACTGCCAATCCTATCAGCGTACACATGTTAGCTGAAATCAATCAATAAGACCTTTGAGCAAGATCAATAGATATCCCGCTCCGTTGCGGCATACTTCGCGCTTTTCTCTACCACTACCGCTCACCGAACTCACCCCGGAGCCCCCATGATCACCCCCGAACTGCTCGCTCCCGCCGGCACCCCTGATCATCTCGAAACCGCATTCGCCTACGGCGCAGATGCCGTCTATGCAGGCCAGCCACGATACTCCCTGCGGGTACGGAACAACAGTTTCAAAGACGTTGCCGCCCTGGCCGCGGGGATTGAGCGCGCCCATCATCTGGGCAAACAGTTCTATCTGGTTTCCAACATCGCGCCCCATAACGACAAGGTGCGCAGCTACCTCAGAGACCTGGCGCCGATACTGGCGCACAAACCCGATGCCCTGATCATGTCAGACCCGGGGCTGATCATGCTGGTACGCGAGCAGTGGCCAGACCAGCCCATTCACCTGTCCGTGCAGGCCAACGCCGTCAATTGGGCCACGGTCGAGTTCTGGCGCCGCCAGGGTATCAGCCGGGTCATACTGTCCCGGGAGCTGGCCCTGAACGAGATCCGCGACATCCGCGAAAAAGTCCCCGCCATGGAGCTGGAAGTATTTGTTCATGGCGCCCTGTGTATGGCCTACTCCGGGCGCTGCCTGCTCTCGGGCTACATGAACCACCGGGACGCCAACCAGGGCGCCTGCACCAACGCCTGCCGCTGGAACTACAAACCGGTGGCTCACAGCCACGACCAGAGCGGCGACCTGATCGCCACCTCCGCCACAGATATTGAGCCTGACCAACCCCGGGAAATTCTGCTCGAAGAGCCCAATCGTCCAGGTGGATTTATCCCCGCCTACGAAGACGAGCACGGCACTTACATCATGAACTCGAAAGACCTGCGCGCGGTGCAGCACGTGGCCGACCTGATTCGCATGGGCGTACATTCCCTCAAGATCGAGGGCCGCACCAAAAGCACCTATTACGTGGCCCGTACTACCCAGGTGTACCGGCGCGCCATCGACGACGCACTGGCCGGCAAGCCCTTCGACCTGAAGATGATGGATGAGCTCGAAGCCCTCTCCAACCGGGGCTACACCGAAGGCTTCCTGCGCCGCCATGTACCCGAGGACTATCAGACCTATGAGCAGGGCTCCTCTTACCTTGGCACCCAGCAAGTCGTCGGCACCATCCTCGACAGCAATGAACACTGGCTGACCATCGACGTCAAGAACCGGTTCGCACCCGGTGACCGCCTCGAGCTGATCACGCCATCCGGCAACCTCCGGTTTGTTGCCGCGGCCATGGAAAACCGCGCCGGCGCCAGCATGGCCTGCGCCCCCGGGAGCGGCCACATTGTCCGGATTCCCCGCCCCCGGGGATTGCCGGATTGCCTTCGTTTCAGCTACCTCACCCGCCTGCTTCCTGCCCGCACCTGAACAGCCTCTCGGTTGGCCCTTAGTGCCCCGGAGGCTGATTAAGGTATAATCCGTAATCGAGCAAATTAATACCTGACTAAATTACTCTGGTATTGTATAATCTCACACCAGAAACCATGGGACCAAAGGGCCGCCAGCCCTTCCCTGCCATTCAGGCATAAAGCCCAGATGAGAGAATTACGGAGCGACGATCATGGCGACCACCGACAATGAGGTGAAAGAGCTGATCAAACGGGAGTACGAGCACGGGTTCGTGACTGAAATTGAATCCGATACCTTCGAGCCCGGCCTCAACGAAGACGTAATCCGCCGCCTGTCCGAGATCAAGCAGGAACCGGAGTTCATGCTGGAGTGGCGCCTGAAAGCGTATCGTCGCTGGGTGGAAATGGACGAGCCGGAGTGGGCACATATCAATTACCCCAAGGTCGACTACAACGCGATCTCCTATTACTCCGCCCCCAAGCGCCCCGAGGACATGCCACAGAGCCTGGACGAAGTCGATCCGGAGCTGCTCCGTACCTATGAAAAGCTGGGAATTCCCCTGCACGAACGGGCCAAGCTGGCCGGCGTGGCGGTCGATGCGGTCTTTGACTCGGTCTCCGTAGCGACCACCTTCAAGGAGCCTCTTGAAAAAGCCGGGGTCATCTTCTGCCCCATCTCCGAGGCGCTGCAGAAGTATCCCGAGCTGGTCAAAAAATACCTGGGCACCGTGGTCCCTCCCGGTGACAACTACTTTGCCGCGCTCAACTCAGCGGTCTTCTCCGACGGCTCCTTTGTGTATATTCCAAAGGGTGTTCGCTGCCCCATGGAGCTGTCGACCTACTTCCGCATCAACGCAGCCAATACCGGCCAGTTCGAGCGCACCCTGATCATTGCCGAAGAAGGCAGCTACGTCAGTTACCTCGAAGGCTGTACCGCTCCCATGCGGGATGAAAACCAGCTGCACGCAGCGGTGGTCGAGCTGGTGGCTCTGGACGATGCCCAGATCAAGTACTCCACGGTACAGAACTGGTACCCGGGCGACGAAGAAGGCAAGGGTGGCATCTACAACTTTGTTACCAAGCGGGGCGCCTGCCTCGGCAAGAACTCAAAAATCTCCTGGACCCAGGTCGAGACCGGTTCCGCCATCACCTGGAAGTACCCCAGCTGCATACTGCGCGGCGACAACAGCGTTGGTGAGTTCTACTCCGTCGCCCTCACCCACAATTTCCAGCAGGCCGACACCGGTACCAAGATGATTCACCTGGGCAAGAATACCCGGAGCACCATTATCTCCAAGGGTATATCTGCCGGCCGCAGCTCCAACAGCTACCGTGGCCTGGTAAAAATCGGCCCCGGTGCCGAGGGGGCCCGTAACTTTACCCAGTGCGACTCGTTACTGATCGGCGACCGTTGCGCGGCGCACACCTTTCCGTACATCGAAAACCGGAACAAGTCCGCCATTGTGGAACACGAAGCCACCACCTCCAAGGTCAGCGACGAGCAGATGTTCCTGTGCCGTCAGCGGGGTATCGATCCGGAGCAGGCAGTGTCCATGATCGTGAACGGCTTCTGTAAAGAAGTCTTCAAGGAATTGCCGATGGAGTTTGCGGTTGAGGCCGGCAAGCTGCTCGAAGTGAGCCTTGAAGGGTCCGTTGGTTAATTTTCACTACAGAATTTCGGAATCACAGAGAGAAGCGTACAAATGCTGAGCATCAAAAACCTGCACGCATCCGTTGAGGGTAACGAGATCCTCAAGGGCATCAACCTGGAGATCAAGGCCGGGGAAGTTCACGCCATTATGGGCCCGAACGGTTCCGGTAAAAGTACCCTGTCACAGGTTCTGGCAGGCAACGAAGCATTTGAGGTAACCGAGGGCGAAGTGACCCTCAACGGTGAAGACCTGCTCGAACTGGAAACCGAAACACGGGCCCGCGAAGGCATCTTCCTGGCGTTCCAGTACCCGGTGGAAATCCCGGGCGTCAGCAACCTGCACTTCCTGCGCACCGCCGTCAACGCCATGCGCAAGCACCGGGGCGAAGAAGAAATGAACGCGGCCGAGTTCATGAAGCTGGCCCGGGAAGTTTCTCAACAGGTAGACCTTGATCCCGGCTTCCTCAAGCGCGGCGTCAACGAAGGCTTCTCCGGTGGCGAGAAAAAGCGTAACGAAATCATGCAGGCTCTGCTGCTCCAGCCCAAGCTGGCCATTCTTGATGAAACCGACTCCGGCCTGGACATCGACGCCCTTAAAGTGGTGTCTGATGGCGTGAATGCCTTGCGTGCCCCGGATCGTGCCATCCTGATGATTACTCACTACCAGCGCTTGCTGAACCACATTGTGCCCGATTACGTGCATGTTCTGGCAGACGGCAGGATCATCAAGTCCGGTGGCCGGGAACTGGCGCTGGAGCTGGAAGAAAAAGGTTATGGCTGGCTGGGTATTCAAGACGACAACGCCAGCAACTGATCAGGAGGCCGCGGAATGAAATCTGTACCCATGCTTTCCGGCGCTTTCCTGCAGCCGGCCGGACAGGCGCTGCCACAGCCACTACTGGCTCTGCGCAAGGCCCGGTCCGAGGCACTGGCCAATATGGCAATGCCAACCCGCAAAACTGAAAACTGGAAGTACTCCAGCAAGTACCTGAAGCTCACGGAGGACATGGCGGCCACCTTGCCCGCCAGCGCCGAGCCCAGCCCCCTGGATGTGCCGGGTTATCGGATTGTCCTCAACAACGGTGTGGTTAACCGGTCTGACAGCCAGTATCCGGACCACAAGGGCATCAACGTCCAGCGTTTCGGTGATCTGGACGATGAGACGGCCGGAAAACTGGCCGATCAGTTGGACTCGACTCTGGACCCGAAAGTAACCCAGTTTGCCCAGGTCAACAGTGCCCGGTTTGAAGATGGCTTGCTGATACAGCTGGCAGCCGACACCGTACTGGATAAACCGCTGTTCATCATTCACCAGGCTCAGGCCAGCCAGAACGGCTCCGCCTTCCCGCGGATTTTTGTGGAAGCCGCCAACCACAGCCAGATGACTCTGGTCGAGGTTTACGTCTCTGCGGGTTCGTCTGCGGCACTGGTGGATACCGTCACTGAATTCCAGCTGGCCGACGGCGCCAGCATTACCAGTATCCGCCTGACCATGGAGGGCGAGACCGTCCAGCACATCGGTGCCACGGGCGTACGCCAGCAGCGCAACTCCCGCTTTGAAAGCCACTGCGTTGGTTTTGGTGGCCCCCTGCGTCGCCACGACCTGCAGGTTCGCCTGGAAGGCGAAGGCGCGGAGACCAAGCTTAACGGCGTGGTCGTCACTCAGGACAAGCAGCATTACGATAACCACACGGCCATCGACCACGTGGCAGCGCACTGCAACAGCGATGAAACCTACCGTAACATCGCCGCAGACGAGTCCCACGCCGTGTTCAAAGGCCGCATTCATATTCATCAGGACGCCCAGAAGTCCAATGCCAATATGAACAACCGCAACCTGCTGCTTTCCAACGGTGCTGAAATCGACACCAAGCCCGAACTGGAAATCTACGCCGATGACGTCAAGTGTGCTCACGGTGCCACCATCGGCCAACTGGATGAGACCTCCATCTTCTATCTGGTGTCCCGCGGCATTGATCGCCGGCAGGCCAAGATCCTGCTGACCATGGCATTCATTAACGAGCTGGTCGAACAGATCCCGGTAGAGGCGGTGCGTGATGCTGCCCACGCGAGACTGAGCGGCTTTTTTGAGCAAACCTTTCAGGAGGCCTGACCGGCATGACCGATCTGTCTATGGCGAATACCACCAGGCCGCGGACGTTTGACGTAGCAAGCGTTCGCCGCGACTTTCCCATCCTGGCACAGCAAGTCAACGGGAAGCCGCTGGTGTATCTGGACAACGGTGCTTCGTCGCAGAAGCCGCTGGCCGTCCTGGATGCCATGGACCGCTATTATCGGGAAATGCACTCAAACGTGCACCGGGGCGCCCATACGCTGGGCGACCGGGCCACAGCCGCCTTTGAAGGGGCCCGGGAAGTTGTCCGCAAGTTTATCAACGCCCCGAGCACCCGTGAGATCATCTGGACCCGTGGCACCACGGAAGCCATTAACCTGGTAGCCAATGGCCTGGCTCCGCGCCTGAACACAGGCGATGAGATTATGGTCAGCCATATGGAACACCATGCCAACATCGTGCCCTGGCAGATGCTGGCCGAGCGTACCGGTGCCCGTGTGGTTCCGGTACCGGTCACCCTGGCCGGCGAACTTGACCTGGAGGCGTTTAACCGCCTGCTCACCGACCGCACCCGGGTGCTGGCCCTGAGCCACGTATCCAACGTTCTGGGCACGGTGAATCCGGTTGCGTCCCTGATCGCACAGGCCAGGGAACAAGGCGTCATCACGGTGATTGACGGTGCTCAGGCAGTCCCCCATTTCAAGCCCGATGTGCAGGCGCTCGGCTGTGACTTCTACGCGTTCTCGTCCCACAAGGTTTTCGGCCCTACCGGTATCGGAGTACTTTATGGCCGGGCAGAACTGCTGGAACACATGCCCCCGTATCAGGGTGGCGGCGAAATGATTGAACGGGTCTCGTTCGAGCGCACCACCTGGAACGTTCTGCCCTATAAGTTCGAAGCCGGCACCCCGGCCATCGCTGAAGCGGTGGGCCTCGCTGCGGCACTGAAGTATCTGGAAAGCCTCGACCGCAAAGCCATGGAGGTGGCCGAAAACCAGTTGCTGCTTCGGGCCAGCGAACTGGTTGAGACGGTTCCGGGGATGGAAATCATTGGCACGGCGCGCCAGAAAGTGCCCGTGCTGTCGTTCAAAATTGCCGGATTGCACCCAAGCGATATCGGCACCCTGCTGGATCAGCAGGGCATCGCCATCCGCACCGGCCACCATTGCGCCATGCCGCTGATGGACTTCTACGGAGTACCCGGTACAGCCCGGGCGTCCTTTGCGTTTTATAATACGCTGGAAGAGGTCGACAAACTGTTTTCAGGCCTGCAAAAAATCCAGCACCTGTTTGCCTGAGGAGGTGGAAACATGACCGCCGAAGTCTTCACCCCGAACAGCGATGTGAACGTGACCATGACCAGTACAGCGGTCAGGCATGTCCGTAAGCAGCTCGACAAAAAGCCGGAAGCCAGAGGCATTCGCCTGGCGATCCGGAAAAGCGGCTGTTCCGGTTTTAAATACGAAACCCAGTGGGTAGAAGAGCCTGCTGCCGATGACCACATCTTTCATATCGACGGTGTCGATGTGTACGTCCGGCAGGAGCACCTGCCGCTGGTCAACGGCATTGAAATAGACTTTGTCACCGAAGGGGTTAACTCCCTGTTCCGCTTCCGCAACCCCAATGCCACGGCGGAATGCGGGTGTGGCGAGAGCTTTACGGTGGCATGAACAAGGGATAAACCCAATGCGAGAACGCGAAGTCGTCCTGACAAAACGCGAAGTAGAAGCCAGGCTGGTGCCCTCCGGTACAGAAGTGATGATCCCGGCCGATACGTTCGTGACCATCACCCAGTCCCTTGGCGGTACCTTTACCGTTGCGGTCAATGGCAACCTGGCCCGGATTGAGGGCCACGATGCAGATGCCCTCGGCAAACAGCCTCTGGAAAGCAGTTTCGAAACGCCGGAAGACGGCACCATTAACGAAAACCAGGTGTGGGAAGCGCTGCGTAACTGCTACGATCCCGAGATTCCGGTCAACGTGGTGGACCTGGGGCTGATCTACGAGTGCAGGATCGAGAACGCGACCGACCAGGGCAATCATGTGTATATCCTGATGACCCTCACCGCCGCCGGCTGTGGTATGGGCCCGGTGATCACCAATGATGTGAAGATCAAGGTTGAGCATGTTCCCAATGTTGACAAGGTGACGGTTGAGCTGACGTTTGATCCGCCCTGGAACAACGATATGCTGACCGACGAAGCCAAGCTCGAACTGGGAATGCTATGACCGCCAGCAAACAACTGTTTCTTTCTAACCCGCTGGGCAGCAAAACCACACTGGCCGACGTTCTGGATGCCTTTGAGTTTCTGGATGACTGGGAAGAGCGCTACGCCTATATCATTGATCTGGGCAAGCAGCTGCCGGCCTTCCCGGACGAGGCGCGTACAGAGGAAAACTACGTGCACGGCTGCCAGAGTCAGGTATGGCTGATCCATCATCAGGACGAAGACAGCGGCAAACTGTTCCTGCTGATCGACTCCGACGCCATGATTGTCCGGGGGCTGGCTGCCATCATCCTGGTGGCGCTTAACGGCCGCACCCCCCGCGACCTGCTCGCCACCGATATTGATGAGTTGTTCGAGCAGCTCGACCTGTTCCGGCACATCTCTCCGACCCGCGGGAATGGCCTTCGCTCCATGGTGGGCAAGATCCGTGACATTGCAGCTGCCGAGGCCCAGTAATCCCCGGCATTTTTCCGCCCACAACCTGCCTGTGGCCCGGGAACACAAGGAGCTCCCTCACCCATGCAAATCTATCTGGTAGGCGGAGCGGTTCGTGACCAGCTCCTGGGCCTGAAGGTCAAAGACCGGGACTGGGTGGTGGTGGGCGCCACGCCCCAGCAGATGGTGGAACAGGGATTTCGTCAGGTGGGCGCAGACTTTCCCGTATTCCTGCACCCCGACACCGGTGAAGAGTATGCTCTGGCCCGAACCGAGCGCAAACAGGGCCAGGGGTATCATGGCTTCTCAGTGTACAGCTCACCGGATGTTACTCTGGAGGACGATCTCAAGCGCCGGGATCTGACCATCAATGCCATGGCCCTGGCCGAAGACGGCCAGCTGATAGACCCGTTCAACGGCCGTCGAGACCTCGAGCAACGGCGGTTGCATCATGTTTCTGAAGCTTTTTCTGAAGATCCGCTGCGGATTTTGCGCACCTCGCGCTTTGCTGCCCGGCTCAGCCCCCTGGGGTTTCGCGTAAGTCCCGAAACCATGACCCTGATGCGGAGCATGGTGGCCAACCGCGAGCTGGAGCACCTGGCGGCCGAGCGAGTGTGGCAGGAAACCCGGCGCGCACTCCATGAAAATGATCCTGTCGTCTACTTTGAGGTGCTCCGGGAACTGGGTGCGCTGCACGTTCTGATTCCGGAACTGGCCTCCGGCCAGGCCCGGGAAGCCGGCCTGGAGGCGCTCCGCTGCATGCACCAGCGGTCCGGGGATACCGCCCAGCGACTCGCCGCACTCCTGTGCGCCCTGCCCGAAGACGACGGGCAAGCCCGAGCGGTTGCCCTGAAAAGTCCCACCGACTGTCGTGACATGGTCCGGCTGGTTTGCCGCTTCATGAGCCACCTGGGCACCGGGGGCCGCCTGACCCCCGAGCGGGTTCTGTCATTGCTGGAGTCCGCCGATCTCTGGCGTCGCCGTGAGCGCTTCGACGCCCTGGCCGCAACGCTGGCCTGCACCCTGCCTCCGGCACAGGCTCCGTTACTGGAGCTGCTCCGGGCAGCTGCCGGAGAAGCACTTCTGGTGCAGCCAAAAGCGCTTGTAGCCCAGGGTTTTCAGGGCAAGGAGCTGGGCCAGGAAATCCGCCGGCAACGTCTCCGGTGCGTGGCCCGGATACTCGATGCGAGCGCCTGAGGAAAACACCATGAACGCACCTGTTGCACTGATCACCGGCGCCGCCCACCGGCTGGGCGCCTGCATTGCCGAAACCCTGCATGGCCGGGGCTGGAATCTGGTGATCCATTATCGCAGTCGTTCGCAGCAGGCCCGTGAACTGACAGACAGGCTCAACCAGCGCCGCGCAAACTCGGCCCTGGCCGTACAGGCAGACCTTGCCAGCCTGAGCGATCTGGAGAATCTGGCCACGGCGGCCTGCAGCCATTGGCAGCGCCTGGACGCGCTCATCAACAATGCCTCAGCCTTTTACCCGACCCCTACCGCCACAGCCACAGAAACCGACTGGCATACCCTGATGGACGCCAACCTCAAAGCGCCTTTCTTCCTGCTTCAGCACTGCCTGCCTGCGCTGCAACAATCGTCTGGCACGGTGGTCAATCTCATCGACATCTACCATGAGAAACCCCTGGCCGACCATCCTCTGTATTGCGCCAGCAAGGCGGGCCTGGCAGCCCTGACCCGGTCCTGGGCCAAAGAACTCGCGCCCGGAATCCGGGTTAACGGGGTATCGCCCGGGGCCATTCTATGGCCGGAAGGTACCACAGAAACCAACCCTGAGCGCCAGCGTGCGATCCTCGACGCCACGCCCCTGGCGCGTACCGGCACCCCAGCCGATATTGCCGGTGCCGTGACGTTCCTGATCTGTGATGCCCCGTTTATCACCGGTCATATCCTGCCCGTGGATGGCGGGCGCAGCCTCGCGATCTGAAACTCCTGCGGCTAACTGCGACCATAGTTGTTTTGGCGCATCAAGTCTTTACCGCTACAATGCCTGCCATATTAATCCAACGAGGCGAGCCTTACCGAGCTTGCCCACTGAAACGGAGATTTTCCATGCGTGATGTCGTGATTGTGGCTGCCCGGCGTACCGCCGTCGGCAGTTTTTCCGGAGGCTTGTCGAGCCTGCGTGCAGACCAGCTTGGCTCAGCGGTGATTCAGGCGCTGATGGAGGAGACCGGCGTTGCCGGCGAACAGGTGAGCGAGGTTATCCTTGGCCAGGTCCTGACCGCTGGCAGCGGCCAGAACCCGGCCCGTCAGGCTGCCATTAATGCCGGCCTGCCCCACTCCGTGCCCGCCATGACCATCAACAAGGTCTGCGGCTCGGGCCTGAAGGCGGTGCACATGGCAGTCCAGGCGATCCGGAGCGGGGATGCCGAGATCATCATCGCCGGTGGTCAGGAAAGCATGAGTCAGGCGCCCCACGTACTGCCCAACAGCCGTAACGGCCAACGGATGGGTAACTGGAGCATGATCGATACCATGGTGCACGACGGCCTGTGGGACGCCTTTAACGACTACCACATGGGCATCACCGCAGAAAACATCGTTGAGAAATACGGCATCAGCCGCGAAGAACAGGATGCCTTTGCGGCAGCGTCCCAGCAGAAAGCTATTGCCGCCCAGCAGGCAGGCCACTTTGACAGCCAGATCGTTCCGGTCACCATTCCCCAGCGCAAGGGCGACCCCATCGTTGTGGCGAAGGACGAAGGTCCCCGGGACGGCACAACCAGCGACAGCCTGGCCAGACTGCGTCCGGCATTCAGGAAAGACGGTACCGTAACCGCCGGCAACGCCTCATCCCTGAACGACGGCGCAGCAGCAGTGATGGTATGCAGTGCTGACAAGGCGAAGGCGCTGGGCCTGACCCCGCTGGCCACCATCAAGGCCCACGCAAGCGCCGGTGTTGACCCCACAATCATGGGTACCGGCCCCATCCCCGCCAGCCGCCGCTGCCTGGAACGGGCCGGCTGGAGCCCAGAAGATCTGGATCTGATCGAGGCGAACGAAGCTTTTGCCGCTCAGGCCATTTCGGTTAACCGGGACATGGGCTGGGACACCAGCAAAGTGAACGTGAACGGCGGTGCCATTGCCATCGGCCATCCGATCGGTGCTTCCGGTTGCCGTATCCTGGTGACCCTGCTGCACGAAATGGTTCGCCGCGACGCCAAAAAAGGTCTGGCCACCCTGTGCATTGGCGGCGGGCTGGGTGTCGCTCTGGCTGTTGAGCGCTGATGCTGAATGTGGTTCTGTATGAGCCGGAGATACCGCCGAACACCGGCAATATCATCCGGCTCTGCGCCAACACCGGCTGCCAGCTGCACCTGATCGAACCTCTGGGGTTTTCCCTGGAAGACAAACAGATGCGGCGGGCCGGGTTGGACTACCGCGAATACGCCACCGTCAGAGTCCATTCTGATTACGCCGCTTTTCTGGCTTCCGAGCAGCCGGCACGGCTGTTCGGACTCAGCACCAAAGCGTCCCGAACCTACCATGAGGTTACCTATCAGGAGGGTGACTACCTGATGTTCGGGCCGGAAACCCGCGGGTTACCGGAAGCCGTCCGTAACAGCCTGCCGAACGGCCACAGGCTGAGGGTACCCATGCGCCCGGAAAGCCGAAGCCTTAATCTTGCCAATACGGCGGCGCTGGTGGTTTATGAAGCCTGGCGACAGCTGGGGTTCAACGGCGCCACCTGCCCGGAAGGCTTCGCCACCGGCACCACGATCGGGTAGCCTTCCGGTAACTGCATCACCCGGGCCCGGAAACCATACGCGGCCTCCAGCACCGCCGGCGTGAGTACCTCCTGCGCGACGCCATCGCACAACCGGCGGCCCGCGCGCATGACCATCAGACGATCAGCAAACTGGGCAGCAAGATTCAGATCATGAACGATGGCAAGCACAGCAATGCCATGTTCCTTTGCCCGCGTCCGGATCAGTTCCAGTACCAGCTGCTGATGGGCCGGGTCCAGCGCCGAGGTACATTCATCCAGCAACAACAAGCGCTGGCCCGGGGTGTCCAGGATCTGCCCCAGTACCCGCGCCAGCTGCAGCCGCTGTTGTTCACCACCCGACAAGCCTGGCACCAGGCGATGGCGCAGATGGCCAATATCCAGCTCTGCCATCAGCTGCTCAGGCACCGGATCGGGCTGATGCCGCAGCCCTCGCGGGCGCCCCATGGCCACCACCTCTTCCACGGTCAGGGGGAAATTGACATCGACCCGCTGAGGCATAACCGCCCGGTGCCGTGCCAGCTGCCGCGGATGCCATTCGCTGAGGCTGCGCCCCGCCAGTGTCATCACACCGGTTGCCGGCAACTCCCCCGCCAGCGCCTTGAGCAAGGTGGATTTACCGGCCCCGTTCGGGCCCAGAACCATCAGCAATTCACCCCTGGCCACCGACAGGCTCAGGTTATCGACAATCCGGGTTCCGCCCCGCGAGACACAGAGATTTCTCACAGCCAGAGCCATTACACCACCTTTCCACGCATCAACAGTCCCAGAAAAAACGGCCCGCCGATCAGCGCCATCATCAGGCCGATGGGCAATTCGGCAGGGCTGACCACCACCCGGGCCAGAGAGTCTGCGGCCACCAGCAGGGTGCCGCCCAGCACCGCGCTCAGCGGCAGCACCACGCGATGGCTGGCACCCAGCAGCTGACGTACCAGATGGGGCACCACCAGCCCCACGAATCCGATCAGCCCGCTCACCGCCACCGCCGCCCCGACCCCCAATCCGACCACAAGGATGGCCAGTTTCTTGACAGCAACCGTACGATAGCCCAGATGGCCCGCCACCGGCTCGCCGAGCAGGAACGCATCCAGGGGGCGGGTCAGCCCCGGTGCCACCAGCAGAGCCAGCAGCATGAAGGGCGCACCAAGCACAAGATCTTCCCAGTCAGCGTGCCCGAGACTGCCCATGGTCCAGAAGGTAAGTGATCGCAGCTCCTCATCCGAGGCATAGAAGGTCAGCAGCCCGGTGGCCGCCCCCGCTACCGCATTGATCGCGATTCCGACCAGCAACAGGGTGGCAATTGACCCCTGTCCGGCGCGGTTGGCAATCCACCAGGCCAGAAACACCGTACCACTGCCGCCGGCAAACGCGGCCAGGGGCAGTGCCCACTGGCCGGCGACCGCCAGCCAGCCACCGAGCCAGGTACCGCCAAGCACAATCACCGCGATGGCCGCCAGCGAGGCGCCGGCGGACACCCCGATCAGGCCGGGGTCCGCAAGCGGGTTGCGAAACAGCCCCTGCAGGATCGCACCGGACACCGCCAGGACCGCCCCGACCAGAAACCCCAGCAGAAACCGAGGTAAACGTACCTCCAGCAGAACCATGGCGGCCACCGGGTCGGCTGTCTTGCTCCGCATCAGAACCTGGCCAATCTCTGCCCAGGCCAGCGGGTAGGCGCCCTGGGTGATCGAAAGGCCGGCAGTCACCACCGCGACCACCAGGATGATCAGCAGGGAGCGCCGGTACCCGAGACGGCCCGCAGCGTCACGAACCATGAGCCAGCGCATGCGTCGCCGACGGCAGCACCCTGTTTACCGCAGCCATTGCCTGCGGCAAACGGGGGCCAAAGCCCAGCAGAAACATGCTGTCGGCCACCAGATAATGGCCCGACTGCCAGGCCCCGAGGCGGGCCAGTTCCGGCCAGGCGCCGATATCGAACTGCCCCGGTGTCGACTCTGCAATCACGATGGCATCCGGATTCAGGGCCAGCATGGCTTCCCGGTTCGCTGGCTTGTAGCCCTGGACTCCCGTTACGGCGTTGCGGGCGTTGACCGTTTCCAGCAAGGCCGCTGCTGCCGTGTCCTCGCCCGCCAGCATCACCGAATGGTTACCGGCCGCCAGAATGAACAGCACCCGGGGCCGGGTGCCACGCTTCAATGCGGCGTTTCTCACTTCGTTGGTGTGGCTTTGCAGCTGTGCCACGATGGCTTCGGCGTGCTCCGACCGGCCCAGCAACTGACCAACGGCTTCAACACGTGCCAGTGCGGTTTTGATGGTCCAGGCTGAGGGAAGCTTTTCCACCCTCACCCCGGCCCGGGCCAGCCGCTCCAGATTGTCCTGCGGTGCTGCCTGCTCGGAGGTAATCAACAGGTCCGGCCTGACCGCCAACACCCCCTCGAAGGGCAGCGCCCGCAGGTAACCCACGGTGGGTAGCGTCCGGACCGCATCGGGATAACGACTGGTGCTATCAACCGCCACCAGGTGCGACTCCATCCCCAGCAGGTAGACGGTTTCAGTAATGGCACCATCCGCGGTCACGACCCGCAGGGACTCTGCAGCCACCAGCCACGGCATCCCCCAGGCCAGCACGCACAGCAAAACCACCCGCTTCACGACAGCGCTTCCAGGGTGCTGACCTGCGCCCGCCAGTGATCGGATTCCGGGATGCCCGGTTTGCGCGCGCCAAAGACGGTAAGCACCAGTTCGCCATCGTTATTGAAGGCTTCTACGGAGGTGATCAGACCATCGGTGGAAGGGCGGCGAACCACCCACCAGCGCCGGACCTCATCCGTATTGGCATGAAGGTTAAAACCGTCATCCAGCACGTTCATCCAGGAGCCGGTCCGGCGCAGATTAACCACCTGGCCGGTATAAATCTGCACGATGCCCGGGTTGCCGACAAAGAACATCGCGGGGCACAGGTTATCCCTCAGCAACGTCAGCAGGCAGTCCAGTACCTCACCATCTGTCCGCTGCAGCTCGGTAGCCCACTCGCCCCGTACTATCTCCAGGGCGGTGAGCCGGTCCGTCCCGGCCCGTTTTAACAATGCATTGAAATGATGCACATCCTTGAGTTGCTGCCAGCCCTCCCGCAGAAGCTCAGCATTTACCTCCGCAACCGGCACGCGCGCCGGCACCTCACGCTTGCCTGCCGCCACGAAAGGCGCCAGCCGGGGCCCGCGATAGTCCGCCAGCAATCCGGCCCAGGCCCGGGCGTCGGTCTGCTCTACCCGATAGATCTTATGCACCGCCGTTCCGTAACGGTCGAAGAACTGCAGGCTTTCGCGCAGGCCCGAACGGACCTCCTCCCGCACCCAATAGCCCCAGGCCCAGTTATTGAAAAATACCCGGATGTCGATTTCACCCACTGCCAGCCCCATCGCACCAGACTTGCCGGCGGTGAAGTTACTGAAGGTACCGGTGACTTCATGCACGGCTTCGTTATTGCGGGTGAGGATCATCACCGGCCCCACAGTTTCCAGCGATTTAAGCAGCTCGGCGAAGCGGTTCTGAAGAGGAATCAGGGCATCCTCATCCCGCAGCCTGATCAGCTCCATCTCGCTGACTCCCAGCCTGTCGGCCACGCTGCGGATACGCAGGTTGGGCTCTGCTGCCAGCAGGGCCTGCCAGCGCCCGGCCAGCGTTTGGTCCGGGGTTGTCGTCGCAAGGGTAGTCGTATCCATGATTTACTCCTGAGTCTGTGTGGTTTGTACCGGTAACCAGCGCACGGATGGGTAACCGCTGTCGCCGCTGTCGTCGTAATAACCAATGATCTGCAGGGCCCATACGTCAGATTGCGGGTCGTTAACATCTGCCTTGATCAGGAAAGTCCGGAAGTTGGGCCAGATCTTGTGCTGCTGGCTCAGGTTGTAGGCATACCAGGAATGCTCCGCAAACACGCCACCGGTGGCGTCTGAGGTATAGATCTGACTGACTCCGGGGTCGCCTGCCAGGGCATCGGCCTCGGCCCAGCTCATGGCATCAGATGCTCCGCCGTTACCGCTGCCGGAAACTCCGCTGTTCGACTTGAGGTACCAGTCACGGCCGGAAAATCCGACCTGAACGTCCCAGGTGCCGGCAGTAGCGCAATCGACCACCGCGCCGGCATCAAAGTCGAAGCAGGCGTCGCCTCCGTTATAGTCTTCGGGCGGAGTGAAACTCACCGGAGTGGCAGAGAAACCGGACGCACCCGGGGCCTGAACCTCAAACTCAAAGGTGAAGTCTTCGATGCCCGCGCCGCTGCGGGTCGGGAAGCTGAAGTCCACCACTTTCATACGGGCATAGCTGTTGCCTTCGGCCGAGCGCACCAGATAGGCCACGTCCGGGAGCGCGGAGATGACACCGCCATCGCCATATACCGACCAGCTGGTGGACGCTCCGAAGGCGCTGGAAAAGGCATCTTCCTGCCAGTTCGACGGCTCATCAAACCGGCCCAGCAGATGCTCTTCTTCCGAGTTGACGGTGGCATTGATGAATACGTTGGCGTCCGGCGCTCCCCCCGCCAGGTAGAAGTCGTCCTGTGGTACCGCCAGCGCACCACCCACGCGCCCGTGTCCGGAAGCGCCGCTGTTGAGCCTGAAGCTCAGCCGGTTGGCGGCGATGTGCCAGTCATCGGTTTCACCCACCAGGGCTCCGGTTTCCAGGTTCAGGTAGGCCGTGCCGCTGACGGCGGGCAACTGCCTGACCGCAATCTCCGAATCCGCCACCCCTGCACCACCGCTGTTTCCGGACGCGGCGTCATGGTTGTCCACCAGATCCTTGTCACTGCCACCGCCACAAGCCGTCAGCATCGCTGCCAGCAGAGCGATGGCCGGGGGGCGGCTGTCAAAAAATGTCATGGGTGTCTCCTTCCGTTGGTTTTGTTGGTGGGGGTTATTTGCCAAGGGCGACCGTCAACCCCGTGTACACAAAGCGGCCGGCGATCGGCCGCAGGTCTTCTTCGGTCCGGGTAAAGTCACGCTGTTCATTAGTGACATTATCGGCACCGGCAAACAGCCGGATGGCTCCGGAAATCTGATAGTTAAGCTTCAGGTCTGCGGTGGTGTAGGCTGGCGAGCGAAGGTCGGCCGCGGCGGTGACAAATTCGCTGCTCTGGTAGCGAATCCGGGCACTCCAGGACAACCCCGGCAGGAACAGGGGGCCGTCGATACCGAGATTGCCCTGGTGACGGGGGCGGCGGTTAAGCTCGTCACCGGTTTCCCGGTCTTCCGTTCGGGTGTAGGTGTAGCCTGCGGTCAGGCGCCAGTCCGCCCCGGGCTCCCAGCCAACTGTGGATTCCACGCCCCAGGTACGGGCCCGGGCAATATTTTCGTAGCGATACTCGGCCACACCATCGGTGACCACGCCCGTGCCCGAGGTCTGTATCAGCTCCTTGATATCGTTGTAAAAAGCATTCACTTCAAACCAGGCTTGCCGGTCCCAGCCAAGCCCGCCACCAAACTGGTAACTCAGGGACTCTTCCGGCCGAAGTTGGTCAGTTCCTGTGACGACATAACCCAGGGAGCTGTGGTCGAATACATAATGCCGTTCTTTGAGATTGGGCACCCGATACCCCGTGCCGACACCGCCCCGGAGGAAGCCGTTAAGAGTGTCGGTCCGGATCAGGTCATAGCGGGCATTGATCTTGGGGGCCGTGTGGGTGCCAAAATCGGAGTCGTGCTGCACCCGTACCCCGGGCACCAGCTCCAGATTTGCGGTTGGCATCCAGGTGTCCTGCAACCAGAGCTCCTGCCCGTCCCGGGTCTTGCGACCGGTCAGCTCAGAACGCCCGTCGAGCGTCTGATCGAGCCGTTCCCGGGTAACATCCACCCCACCCTGAAGGTGATGACTGGCACCCAGGGGACCACCCAGGTGAGCGGAGATTCGCGACAGCTCAGACTCAGCCTGACGGGCGTCGAAGACACGGCTGGCAGAGTATTTGACGGTGTCGTCGTGGAGGGTTTCGTGAACAGCTGACCAGCCACCGCGGAACTGGCCGGCGCGGCCGTGGTCGCCGGCCAGCGTCAGACGGGTACGCTCAACCACTTCATCTTTACCCTGGTTGGCGTTAACCGGCGGGCCCAGCCGATAGCGGGATTCCGAGTCTTCCTCAAAGCGGGCAACCGAACCGCTCAGGCGGTGATCTTCATCAGGCGTCCAGTCAGCGCGGAACGTGAGGTCGGTGCGGTCATACTCATCACCAGGCTGGGCCCAGGTCTCCGGCTCCGGATCGAGGCCGTCTGAATGCTGATGGGATGCCGATAGCCGCAGCGCAAGCCGGTCAGTACCGCCCTGAACCGTGGCACGGGTGCTGTAGCGGGCGGCATCGGCATCGTCTCCGGACGGGTTCTGCCTCCCGTAACTGCCGGCATCGGCCGTAAGCTCAGCGGCGAAGCCGGAGTGGGCCGGGCGGGTGATGACGTTGATCACTCCGCCAATCCCCGAGCTACCGTACTGGGCCGAAACAGCGCCCTTAACCACTTCAATCCGCTCGATATCCAGCGCCGCCAACTGACTGACATCAACAGCCGAGCCGGTGGTGGCCGTCATCGGCATGCCATCAATCAGAATAAGTACGCGGTCAGCCGCAATCCCCTGTAACCACACCTCATAGCCGGGTTTACCATGGATTTCCCGGAGCTGGAGGCCTGGTACATGTTGCAGAGCGTCTTTCAGACTGCGGGCGTGAGTCCGCTTCAGTTCTTCGGCACTGACCACCTCGGTACGTACCGGCGTGTCTGTTAACAGACGTTCCGTCCGGGTTCCCGTTACTACCAGTTCGTCAAGATAGCGGGGCGCAGCCTGTGCGGTCAGGGCATTGCTCAGGAGTATCGCAGCGATCGGCCATCCAAGGCCGGGGTGTCTAGGATCCATAATAAACCAACGTCGTTATCGTTAATGAAAACGATTATCGTTTAGTTTATTTTTTGCGTCAACTACTTATTGATAAAAATCAAACAGGCATAAAAAAACCGGCCGAAGCCGGTTCTTTCTATCCACAGAAGCCTGTCAGTGGGTCTGCTCTTCCCTGACCTCACCGGCCGCTTCTTCCTGCTTGCGCTTGAGCGCCTGGGCATAGATGGCATCGAAGTTCACCGGAGCCAGCATCAGCGCCGGGAAGCTGCCGCGGTTTACCGTCGCATCGATGGCCTCACGGGCGTAGGGGAAAAGAATGTTCGGGCAATAGGCACCCAGCATCTGGCCCAGTTGTGCCCCTTCGATACCGGCAAGCAGGAAGACACCGGCCTGCTGGATTTCAACAATATAGGCCACTTTTTCGCCCAGCTTGGCAGTCACGGTGAGCGACAGCACAACTTCGTACTGGTTGTCGCTGACTTTGTTGTGGGCCGTGTTCAGGTCCAGGTTGACCTGGGGCTTCCATTGTTCCTGAAAGACCAGAGGTGAGTTCGGCGACTCGAAAGACAGGTCCTTCACATAAATGCGCTGGAGGGCGAACTGGGGTTGGTTCTGGTTTTCGTTGCCTGCGGCTTGCTGGTTCTCAGCCATGATCAGTCCTTTCGTTCTCGTAGATCGGGCGCGCCTTTGCTCAGGCAGCCCGCGGTTATAGTCACGCGTACCGGAGCAGTCTAAACACAGGGCCCGGCGAGTAATGTGAAACAGTGCGTCAGATCCGCAAACAGATCAAGCCCTGTTATTTTTTCACCAGCGGCAGATTGCTCGCTTTCCAGTCCGCAATACCTCCGTTCAGGCGGGTCACGTCAGCAAAGCCTTTTTCCTTCAGATGCTTTACCGCCAGAGAGGCGTGCTGTCCCATCTTGTCGACCACAATGATCTGCTTGTCTTTATGCTTGTCCAGCTCGTTGGCCCGATCCTTGATGCTGCTCAGCGGAATATTGAGCGAGCCCGTGATACGGCCTTCACCAAACTCTTTTCGATCCCGGATATCCACCACCACAGCTTCATCCCTGTTGATCAGGGACACCGCAACCTGCGCGGAAATCCTGGCTCCGCCCCGACGGGACTCCAGTACCAGAAGCGCCAGCAGCAACGCCACAAAAGCCGATACCAGTATGTAGTGGTTAACAACGAATTCAAACAAGCGGTCCATGAAACTACCCTGAAAATTTGGTTTGGCGAGATTATACACACCCCTCCCCGGTCAAAGAAGGCGACGCTGACTGCCCGTCATCGACACCCATAGTCTCAGCCTGTCAACCCGATACACCGCTGTGGCCCCGGGTGCGTGGCCTGCGCAAATGAAAACAGTTACAATCTGACCCACTTTGAGCACATTCATGCTTAAGCTGTTTTCGCAACCAACCGGACAAAACGATGACCGAATCGCGCAAACCCACTGCATTGATTATTCTTGATGGCTGGGGGCACCGTGACCCGGCTGATGACAACGCCATTTCCAACGCCAGAACACCCTTCTGGGACAAACTGTGGCAGCAGCAGCCGAAGACTCTCATCAATACCTCTGGTATGTTCGTGGGCCTGCCCCAGGGCCAGATGGGCAACTCGGAAGTCGGCCATATGAATCTCGGCGCCGGCCGGGTTGTATACCAGAGCCTGACCCGTATCGACAAAGACCTCGAAACTGGCCGGTTTCAGAAAAACGGCGCCCTGTGCAGCGCCATCGACAAGGCCGTTGCCAGCGGCAAGGCCGTCCATATCCTGGGGCTTCTGTCGCCCGGTGGCGTTCACAGCCACGAAGATCACATGCTGGCAGCGGCCGAACTGGCGGCAGCCCGCGGCGCCACCCAGGTCTTTATCCATGCCTTCCTGGATGGCCGGGACATGCCCCCCCGCAGCGCCCGTCCTTCCCTGGAAAAAGCCGCAGCCCGAATGAAGGCTCTGGGCATTGGCCGGGTTGCCACCATCGTAGGCCGCTACTTTGCCATGGACCGGGACAACCGCTGGGATCGTGTCGAAGCCGCTTACAATGTTATGACTCTGGGCGAGGCCGAATTCCATTCTGAGGATCCCCTGACGGCGCTTGACCAGGCCTATGAGCGCGGCGAGAACGACGAGTTTGTAAAAGCCACCCGCATCCGGGCGGAAGGGCAGCCTGAGGGCACCATCAACGATGGCGACTCGGTACTGTTCATGAATTTCCGGGCAGACCGCGCGCGGGAAATGACCCGCACCTTTGTCGATACCGGCTTTGAGGGCTTTGAGCGGCGCAAGCATCCCCAACTGGCAGACTTTGTGATGCTCACCGAGTATGCCGCCGACATCCCCGCGTCCTGCGCCTACCCTCCCGAACAACTGGCCAACGGTCTGGGCGAATACGTAGCCCGGCTCGGCAAGACCCAGCTGCGTATCGCCGAAACCGAGAAATACGCGCACGTTACCTTTTTCTTTAATGGCGGCCTGGAAACGCCTTTTGACGGCGAGGACCGGATTCTGGTGCCGTCTCCAAAAGTTGCCACTTACGACCTGCAACCGGAGATGAGCGCCCCTGAAGTGACCGACAAGCTGGTAGAAGCCATCAGGAGTGGCAAGTACGACCTGATCGTGTGCAACTATGCCAATGGTGATATGGTCGGCCATACCGGCAAGCTTGATGCGGCCATCAAGGCTGCGGAATGTCTGGATACCTGCGTACAACGGGTGGTTGAAGCCCTGGACGAAGTCGGCGGCGAGGCCCTGATCACGGCCGATCACGGCAACCTCGAACAGATGACCGACCCCAATTCCGGTCAGGTACATACCTCCCATACCATCGGCCCGGTGCCTTTGGTGTATACCGGAAACCGCAACCTGGGCCTGAAGGACGACGGCAGTCTGTGCGACATCGCACCCACCCTGCTGACCCTGATGGGTCTGGAGCAGCCTCAGGAGATGTCTGGCCGCAGCCTGGCCGAGATCAACTGAAACGGCCCGGAGCAGTTAGCTTGACGTTCCTCGCAGCACTGGCGCTCGCCCTGGTTCTGGGCGCGGCACCGGTGTATGCGCAGGATAATGTCACCCCCGAACAGGTGAAAGCGCTCAAAGACCGCATTGCCGGTATCGATCGCTGGCTCCGGGATGCGGAAAACGATCGCTCCAGCCTGGAAAAACAGCTGGCAGCGACCGAGCGCCGTATCAGCGACCTGACACGGGAACGCCGTGGATTACGCCAGCAGTCCGAGCGTCAGCAACAACGGCTGAACGAGTTGCGCCGGCAGGAGAGCGAACTGGCAGTTACCCTCGAAAGCCAGCGCGAGAGCCTGAAAAACCAGATCCGGGCGGCCTGGATGGAGGGCGAATCGCCGGCACTGAAAATCCTGCTCAACGAAGTTGAACCCGACCGGGTTACCCGCACGCTTACCTATTACGAGTATCTCAGCAAGGATACCGTTGAACGCCTGCAGGCATTCCAGAACAGCCTGCGCGAATTGCAGCAGGCCCGCGCGGCGGTACAGGCCTCCCGGGTGGAACTCGCCCGGACCCAGGCCGATCTGGAACAACGCCAGGAACAGCTGGCAGCCACCCACAGCCAGCGCGAACAGACCCTGGCGGCTCTGAAAGCCGACATCCGTACCCGGCGCAGCGAACGGGACGATCTGGACGCCGACCGCAAGCGCCTGGAGCAGTTGCTGGAAGAAGTCCAGCAGGCCATCGCCAGCATCCCTTCCCCCAACGAATCACAACCGTTCCAGTCGCTTCGCAACAAACTGCCCTGGCCGGCAAAAGGCCGGGTCATCAGCAGCTACGGGGCGGCATACGCCGAGGGCAAGTTGCGCCGCAGCGGCCTGATCATGAATACCAGCGAAAACGCCGAAGTCACCGCCGTGCATTACGGCCGCGTGGTGTTCGCCAACTGGTTACGCGGGTTCGGGCTGATGACCATCATCGATCATGGCGACGGGTATATGACCCTTTACGGCCACAGCAGCAGCCTGTTCACCGAGCCGGGTGACTGGGTGGCTGCCGGTGAAACCATCGCAGTGGCCGGCCGCACCGGCGGAACCGAAGACCCGGCGGTGTATTTCGAGATCCGCCAGAATGGCAAGCCGGTTAACCCGGGAAGCTGGCTGGCCCGGCCCTGAACGGCGCTGCCACCTTAAAGGGCTGACAAAAGACGCCGGCAACGCCATACTGTCGGAATCAGGAACCCAGCCCAACTATTGGAAACAAAACAGGATATATGGATGAAACGGGTCACCAGAAAACTCCAGGTCTCTCAATTTCCCGGCGTGTTGCTCGCCTCCTGTTTGTTGACCCTGGCCAGCCCCGCCCTGTCACAGGAGCCTCAGGCCCCGGCCACCATTGAGGGTGTTCAGAATGGTGAACGGATCGAGATTGAACTGCCCGATCCCGAAACCCAGCTTCCCCTGGACGATCTGCGCAAATTCACCGAGGTCTTCGCCCGCATCAAAGACGCCTATGTTGAGGAAGTCTCTGACCGCCAGCTGCTCGAAAGCGCCATCAAAGGCATGCTCTCAGACCTCGACCCGCACTCCACCTACCTTGCGCCCAAAGACTACGAGGAGCTGGAAGAAAGCACCTCCGGCGAGTTTGGCGGGCTGGGCATCGAGGTGGGCATGGAAAACGGCTTTGTCAAAGTCATTTCCCCCATTGATGATACGCCGGCCCAGAAAGCCGGGGTGAAGGCCGGGGACGTGATCATCAAACTCGACGAAAAGCCGGTTAAAGGCATGTCGCTCGAAGAAGCCGTTAACCTGATGCGGGGCAAACCGGGCACGGTGCTTAACCTGACGATCATGCGCGAAGGCGAAAGCGGCCCGATCGAAATCGGTGTAAAGCGGGACGTGATCCGCGTTACCAGCGTAAAATCCCGGATGCTGGACGCAGGCTATGGCTACGTGCGCATTACCCAGTTCCAGGCCGAGACCGGGCGTCAGTTCGTGAAGGCGTTGAATGACCTGAAGAAACAACACGGCGACAATCTGGACGGCCTGATTATCGACCTGCGCAACAACCCCGGCGGGGTACTCCAGGCAGCGGTTGAAACCGCCGACGCCCTGCTCGACGAGGGTCTGGTTGTCTATACCGAGGGGCGTATCCAGAGCTCCCGCCTGCGATTCAGCGCCCGGCCGGGCGACGAGATTGCCGGCACGCCCATTGTGGTACTGATCAACGGCGGCTCTGCCTCCGCCTCAGAGATTCTGGCCGGTGCACTTCAGGACCACGAACGTGCCGTGGTCATGGGAACCCAGTCCTTCGGCAAGGGCAGCGTACAGACGGTGATCCCACTGGACGAAACTCACGCCATCAAAATGACCACTGCCCGGTACTTCACACCGGAAGGCCGCTCCATTCAGGCCAAAGGCATCAAGCCCGATATCGAGGTGCGCCCCGCAGAGCTCACGGAACTTGATGGCCGGCCATTCTTTACGGAAGCTGACCTGAGCGGCCACCTGGTCGGCGAGAATGAAGACGACGCCGGTACAGTGCCGGAACAGGACGCCAATGCCCAGGCCTCACCGGCCGATCAGGATTACCAGCTCCGCTCGGCGCTGAACCTGCTCAAGGGCATGCATATCCTTAACCGCAAACACGACAGCCGCAGGCAGGACAACCCGTTGTGACCCTGGGTAATGCCCTGGCGTTCGCGATCGCACTGGCGCTGGCCCCGGTGGCCAGCCATGCTGCGCCCCGGAGCGAGTCACCTCCGCCAACCATTGCCATTATCATTGATGATATGGGCCATAACCTGCACGAAGGCGAGCGCCTGGTCCGGATGGAACAGCCCCTGACCCTGGCGTTTCTGCCTTACCGGCGCCATACCGTGCCACTGGCAAAGCTGGCGCACGAGCAATCGAAGGAAGTCATGCTCCACGCTCCCATGGCCAACACCCGGAACTTTGAACTCGGGCCGGGGGGACTTACACCGGAGATGGATGACCAGGCCATTGCCGTAACGCTGCGCAAAGCGTTGCAGTCCATCCCCCATGTCAGCGGTGTCAACAACCATATGGGCAGCCTGCTCACCCAGCAACTGCGCCCCATGGATTCGGTGATGAAAGTGCTCTACAAGTACCCCGTGTACTTTGTCGACAGCCGCACCATTGCCAACTCTGTCGCCGGCAGCGTGGCCGAAGCCTACAACATCCCTACCCTCAACCGGGACGTGTTTCTGGACCACGAGCAAACCGAAGAGTTTGTCGATCGCCAGTTCAAACTGTTGATCAAAACCGCTAAAGAGAAAGGCACGGCGATCGGCATCGGCCACCCCCACAAGGTGACCGTGGACTATCTTGAGAAACACCTGCCCAGCCTGGATGAACAGGGTATCGCCATCGCCACTGTCCGCGGCATCTGGGCGATGCGCAACGACAACCGCCAGATGTTTGCCGAGGATAAGGTACCGCAGATCATCCCTGCGGTAGCGGGCAAGTCCAGGTAACACCGCCCGGCGCGTGGTCCTGGCCCCTCAGTTTGTCATGGTGACCAGCCGCTTCATCCAGTCAAGCAATACCGTCGCCAGCCGCTCGGGGTGTGCCAGCAGGCCATACTGGTGAGCACCAAAAATCCTCGGCAGATAGCTCACCGCCTGCCGGTCGATCGTCAGGCAGAACGGATAAATGCCCTGAAGGCCTGCCTCGGTAACCGCCTGGCGCATGTCCTCAACGCCGTAACGGCCCTCGTAATCGTCTTTATCATTGGGTTTGCCATCCGACAGCAACAGTAACAGCCGGTGGGCCGCCGGTTGCTGCATCAGCCCTACCGTCGCGTGTCGCAGGGCTGCACCGGCGCGGGTGTAGTGCTGGGGCTCCAGCGCACTGATCCGCAAAGCAACGTCGTTGCTGAACGGTTCGCCGAAGTCTTTCACCTGCCGCACCGTTACCGCATCCGGCCCTTCGCCGGAGAACGCCTGCACAGACCAGGGCTCCCCCAGCCCTTCGAGGGCTGAGCCTACGAGCAGTAAAGCTTCGCGCTCGACATCAATCACCCGTTTGGAGGCCGAGATCCAGCTGTCTGTCGAGCCACTGATATCGATCAGCAGGGTGATGGCCAGGTTGCGTTCGGCACTGCGCCGGCTCTGGTACAGGCCTTCGGCCATGGGCCGCCCCGCACGGAAATCCGCGTAGCTTTCGATGTAGGCTTCCAGGTCGATATCATCGCCGTCGACCTGGCGGCGACTGAGCACCCGATGCGCACTGAGCATCTCAAAACGCCGGCGAATGTCCTGCAGGACCGACTGATACTCGTGCAGGGTTGCATCCACCCAGGCCTGGGAGCCATGGCTCGACGACAGCAGCCTTACCGTCGCGCCCGGTTCACGATAGGTCTGGCTGCGGTAGTCCCACTCGGGATAGCAGAACCCCACCCCCTCTTCAATCGCAGCCTTCAGCTCCTGCCTGGCCCGGGCGTCGGGCGGATCGTCCGACAGCAACACCTCCTTCGGGCGTCCGGGGGTAGACACCAGCCTGGCCTCGGAAAGCTCTGACATCAGATCGCCGTACTCATCGGCGCTGGTTTCATCATCCCGGTCTACCG